>Ga0073934_10001289_pt1 | contig 61390 bp, 64 predicted proteins | sample LarsenN4metaG_FD_76834 | JGI IMG/M metagenome (GOLD analysis project Ga0073934, IMG submission 76834) | Hot spring sediment bacterial and archeal communities from British Columbia, Canada, to study Microbial Dark Matter (Phase II) - Larsen... ... | reverse complement strand
TCCTTATTGAATGATCTTCGAGACGACGCCGGCGCCGACGGTGCGTCCGCCCTCGCGGATCGCAAACCTCAGGCCCTCTTCCATCGCAATCGGGGAAATCAGCTCCACCTTCATCTGGATGTTGTCCCCCGGCATCACCATCTCGGTGTTCTCCGGCAGCTCCACCGCTCCCGTCACGTCCGTCGTGCGGAAGTAAAACTGCGGCCGGTATCCCTTGAAGAACGGCGTGTGCCGCCCGCCCTCTTCCTTCGTCAGGATGTACACCTCGCACTCGAACTTCGTGTGCGGCGTGATCGACCCCGGCTTCGCCAGCACCTGCCCCCGCTCGACCTCCTCTCGCTTCGTCCCTCGAAGCAGCACGCCCACGTTGTCCCCCGCTCGCCCCTCGTCCAAGAGCTTGCGGAACATCTCCACTCCCGTGCACACCGTCTTCGACGTCGGCCTTAGTCCCACGATCTCGATCTCGTCGCCTACTTTGATGATTCCTCGATCGATACGCCCCGTCACCACCGTGCCACGCCCCGAGATCGAAAATACGTCCTCGATCGGCATCAAGAACGGCCCATCGATCAGCCGCTCCGGCACCGGAATGTACTTGTCCATCTCCGCCACCAGCTTCTCGACGCTCGGCGCACCAATCGCCGACGTGTCCCCTTCCAGCGCCTTCAGCGCGCTGCCCGTCACGATCGGCGTCTTGTCGCCCGGAAATTCATACGTCGTCAGCAGGTCTCGGACCTCGAGCTCCACGAGCTCCAAGAGCTCCGCATCGTCCACCATGTCCGCCTTGTTCATGTACACCACGATGTACGGCACACCTACCTGGCGCGCCAACAAAATGTGCTCACGCGTCTGCGGCATCGGACCGTCCGCCGCGCTCACCACCAAAATCGCCCCGTCCATCTGCGCCGCGCCCGTGATCATGTTCTTCACGTAGTCCGCGTGACCCGGACAGTCCACGTGCGCGTAGTGCCGCGCATCGCTCTCGTACTCCACGTGCGCCGTCGCAATCGTGATCCCGCGCGCCTTCTCCTCCGGCGCCTTGTCGATCTGGTCGTACGCCATGAACGTGCCGCCGTGCTTCGCCGCCATCACTTTCGTCAGCGCCGCCGTCAGCGTCGTCTTCCCATGGTCCACGTGCCCAATCGTCCCCACGTTCACATGCGGCTTACTACGTTGAAACTTTTCTTTGGACATTTCCGACTCCCTGACTTTGGCTTCGCTGGAGGCAGGGCCCGAAGCCGCCACCCCGTTTTATCTCAATATACTAATGTGTAGCGTTTTCTGCACCACTTTGGTGCAGCGACGCTGGACCCGTGGAGCCCACAACCGGAATTGAACCGGTGACCTCTTCCTTACCAAGGAAGTGCTCTACCGACTGAGCTATGTGGGCGGGAAAGCAAACCGGGAACAGATTCTCCTGTTCGACCTACCCCTCTAAGCTCGCATCCGAAAGTTGGAGCGGGTGAGCGGAATCGAACCGCCACCATCAGCTTGGAAGGCTGAGGTTCTACCGTTGAACTACACCCGCCTGTTCTCGCCTACCTCGCCCTGATTGGTGGAGGGGGTAGGATTCGAACCTACGAAGGCAATAGCCAGCAGATTTACAGTCTGCCCCCGTTGGCCGCTTGGGTACCCCTCCGCGGACATAAGCCCGCTATTGTCTTTTCAGACTTGGGCAGTGTCAATCAGCCGGCGGGCGAACTTTTCTGCGGCGGCGCGTCGCGAGGCTTCGTTATGCAGCAGCATCACGAGATCGGCCTCGCCTTCGGTCAAGCCGAAGCAGGATATCAGACGAGACGTCTCTTCGCCCTTCTCGGCGCAGCCGATCGCCTGCTCGTACGAACGCGCTTCGGTGGCGAGCTCGAGCTGGCCGAGCCGTTCCCCGAGGCGGCCGAAGTCTTCGCGCTCGCGATGGTCGCTCGCCTCGACGCGCGCCTTGAGATCGTCGATGACGCCGCCGAGCGACCGCTCGAGCACGGCGCACCGCTCCGTCAGCGAGGAAATGCGCCGATGGATCGGCCAGACATAAGCGACGTCGTAGATCGCGATGATCGCGAGCGCCGCCGCGATTCCGAGTGCCATGACGGGCAAGAGTTGTTCGATCGGCATCACACGTACTCGTCGATGTGCTCAGGGGGGGGTTGATCGCGCTTCGCCGGGTCCTCTTCGGCAGGCGCCCGCCGCGGCGGCCCTTGCGGTGGGCGCCGGCGGCCTTGCGAGCCCACGTTGCGCCCGACGGGCGCCGGCAACGTAGGTACCGGTGGAGCAATGCGTTCGACGTCGGCCATGTTTCACCTCCAACCTCGCGGCGGCGCTTCGCTCAGGCCGCCGGGGACTCCGTCACTCATCGTTGAACCATCGGTCGAGGCGGGCACGCACGCGCAGCACGGCCTGCCCATGGATCTGGCACACGCGCGACTCGCTGACCTCGAGAATCGCGCCGATCTCGCGGAGGTTCCGCTCCTGCTCGTAATACAGCGACAGGACGAGCCGCTCGCGCTCCGGCAGCGAAGCGATGGCCTGCGCCAGCGCCTCGCGGAACTGGTCTTCCTCGAGCATCGTCTCGGGCCCGTCCTCGGGCGCGTCGGGCAGCATCGACGCCCGCTCGGGGTCGTCGGCGAGCTGCTCGTAGCTCAAGATCCGGCTCGACGCGGCGCTTTCGACCATGCGGTGGTATTCCTCGAGGTCGACGCCCAACGCCGCGGCGATTTCCTGCGGCTTCGCGTCGCGACCGGTGCGGTTCTCGATGGAGCGAATCGCGTGGGACACCGCGCGCGCGTTGCGGAACGTCGAACGCGGGGTCCAGTTCGAGCGCCGCGCCTCGTCGAGCATCGCGCCGCGGATCCGGATGCCGGCGTAGGTTTCGAAGTTCGCGCCTTTCGTCGGCGCGAAGTTCTGCGCGGCATTCAAGAGGCCGATCATGCCGGCCTGAATCAAGTCGTCTACCTCGATGTGGGCGGGCAGGCGGCTCACGACGTGGTAAGCGATGCGCTTGACGAGCTCGCCGTGCCGCAGCACGAGCTCGTCCGGCGGCGGCAGATCGGCGGTCGCAGCGGCTTTGTAGCCCGGCGTCATCGAGGCTCCACCGCGTATTCTCCGGCCGGGCGAACGAGCCGCTCCATGAAGAACTCGACGCCGCCGCGGGCGTGCACCGGCGCTCCCCAGCCGTCGATGATGTGCGCGAGGCGCTGGAACGCCCGCGCCGCGGGACTGCTCGGGAACGCCTCGACGACGGTCATCTGGCCGCGGATCGCCTGCCGGACATAGTCGTCCTCGGGCACATAGCCGAAGTACGCCGGCGTGATGCCGAGGAAACGGTGGCAGACCCGCATGAGCTTCTCGTAGAGCTCGCGGCCGTGCACCGGCGACTCGACGCGGTTCGCGACGATCTCGAACCGGCAATCCGGCTGGCGCCGGCTCAAGACCTTGATGAGGCCGTACGCGTCCGTCAGCGACGCCGGCTCGTCGCAGACGAGGACGACGACGCGCTGCGCGGCCTCGCTGAACGTGATCACGCCGTCGGACAGACCCGCCGCGGTGTCGACGAGCAGCACGTCGAGCGGCTCGAGGAGCTCGCTGAAGGCGCCGATGAGCCCCGCGTGCTGAGCTCGGCTCAAGCTCGCCATCGTGATGCTGCCGGAAGCCGCCGGGACCACGCGCAGGCCCGACGACGCCGTCTGGATGACGTCCTCGAGCGCGCACTGGCCGGCCATGACGTGCTCCAAGTTGCGCCGGCCTTTGAGGCCGAGCAGCACGTCGACGTTCGCGAGCCCGAAATCGGCGTCGAGCAGCATCGTGCTGCGTCCGAGGCCGGCGAGCGCTGCGCCCAAGTTGACGGCCGTCAGCGTCTTGCCGACGCCGCCCTTGCCGCCCGTGACGGCGACGACCTTCGTGCTGTGCGCGTGCAGGCGGCGCAAGCCGGCGGCTTGATCGAGCGGGAGCTTAGCCATTGACCGCGAGCTCCATGTGGCCGAAGCGGTCGGCCAGCTCGTTCTCGTCGGGAGCGGCGTTCGCCGACAGCTTCAGGGCGCTGCCGAGCAGCCAGAACCGCTTCGGCGCCGCGCGGTGCAGGTCTTCGGGCACGCGCTGCCCGTCCGAGAGATACGCGATCGGCAACTTGCGGCCGATCGCGAGCGAAAGCACGCCGCCGAGCGCCGCGGCCTCGTCGAGCTTCGTGACGACCAACGCCGACGGCTCGGCCGCCTCGAAAACGCGGAGCGCCTCCGCCAGGCACGCGCGGTCCGCGCCCGCCGACAATGCAAGCACCGTGCGCACGTCGTGCCCCTCCACCTTGAGCGTCGTGAACTGATTGGCGAGCCGCACGTCGCGCTGACTCATGCCGGCCGTATCGATGAGCACGAGCTTCTTGTGCGCGAAGCCGTCGAGCACGCGCTTCAAGTCCGCGGCGTTCTCCGCGACGTGCATCGGCGCGCGCAGGATTCGCGCGAAGTTGCTGAGCTGTTGGCGCGCACCGACGCGGTAGGTGTCCGTGCTCACGAGACCGAGCTCCTCGACGCCGTGCCGCAGCACGAACCGCGCCGCGATCTTCGCGATGCTCGTCGTCTTGCCGACGCCCGTCGGCCCCACGAGTGCGAACACGCCGCCGTCGTCGGCCATGTCCCACGTCACGAGGGGCAAGCGCTCGCCGAAGCGGCGCACGACGAGGCGCATGGCTTCCTGAAAGCTCGCCGAGCCCGGCACCTCGCCGGCCAGCTCCGCGGCGACGACGGCGTCGACGCCGAGCTTCGCGAGCTCGCGCAGCACGCGGGCGCGCACGGGCGCCTGCCGGTTCAGGTCGCTCCAGGCGAGGCTCGCGAGCTGCGTCTCGAGCAGCCGGCGCAAGTCCTGGATCTCGAGGGCGAGCGACGCGGCCGTGGGCCCGTCGGCCGCAGCGGCCGGAGCCGCCGCCTGCGAAGGCTGGGCCGCAGCCGCCGCACCGGCGCCTTCGTCGACGCTCGGCGGCGAGACGAGCGCTTCGGCGGGAGCCGCGGCGCGCGCGGCTGCAGCGGCCTGCGCGGGGGCAGTGCGTATCGGCGTGGGCGCCTGCTGCGGGGCCCGGTCCTGCGGCGCCGCGGCCTGCGCGACGGACCTGCGAGCCGCCTGCTCGTACGCGCCGAGCGCGCGCGCGCTCGCTTCATCGGCGGCCGTATCCGGCTCTCCGCCGAAGCTGCCGTCGTAGTCGACGGCCGCGATGACCTCGACGCTCGAGCCCACCTTCCGGCTCGACAGCATGACGGCCTCGGCACCCAACTCGGCGCGGATCGCGGCGAGCGCCTCGCGCATGTCGTTCGCAACGTAACGTCTCAAGTTCATTCGAGCTACTCCTTTAGCCTAAGCAGCATTGGCCCGCGCGCTCGGCACTCGGCCGGCAGCGCTCGCGCTGCCGACGCTCGCGACGACGCGCAGCGACTTGTTGTGCGGGATCTCGCCGTAAGCGAGCACCGCGAGATTCGGCGCACCGTGGCGCGTGAAACGCGCAAGCCACGGGCGCAGAGCCGTCGGGACGAGCAGCACCGCGGGCTCGCCTTTGAGCTCCTGCTGCTGCGCCGCATCGAGCAACGCGCCGTGGAGGCGGTCGGCGAGGCCGGGCTCGAACGTCGGGCCGCCGTCGCCGCCCTTGAACCCGTCCTTGAGCAACTGCTCGAGCGAGGCATCGAGCGTGATGACGGGCAGCTCGTTGCGGAGCCCGTAGATGCTCTGCACGATCGAGCCGCCGAGCGCCTCGCGCACGTGGCCGAGCAACACGAGCGGATCCTGTGTGCGGCCGCCGTGCTCGGCGAGCGTCTCGGCGATCGTGCGGATGTTCCGAACCGGCACGCGGTCGACGAGCAACTCTTGCATGACCTTCACGATCACCCCGAGCGTCAGCGTGCCGGGCGTCAGGTTCTCGACGAGCTTCGGCGCCGTCTTTGCGAGCCGGTCGAGCAGGTGTTGCACTTCCTCGTGGCCGAGCAGCTGGTAGGCATGGCGCTTCAAGAGCTCGCTCAGATGCGTGGCGACGACCGTCGACGCGTCGACGACCGTGAAGCCGAGCGACTGCGCGTGCTCGCGCGCGGCCGGCTCGATCCAGTAAGCGTCGAGGCCGAAGGCCGGATCCTTCGTGCGGACGCCGACGATCTGTGCGGCGACGCCGCCGGGGTTGATTGCGAGGTCGCGCTCGGTCTGGATCTCGCCTTCGCCGACGGGCACGCCGAGTATCGAGATCCGGTACGCGTTCGGCTTGAGCTCCAAGTTGTCGCGGATGTGCACGGACTGCACGAGGAACCCGAGCTCCTCGGAGAGCTTGCGCCGCACGGCCTTGATGCGCGCGAGCAGCGGCCCGTTCTGATTGCGGTCGACGAGCGGAATGAGCCGATAGCCGACCTCGAGACCTACGAGATCGACGGCGCTCACGTCGTCCCAGCCGAGATCGCGCTCGGCTGCCGGCGGCTCGGCCTTCTGCGCGGCTTCGGCCGGCGGCGCCGCCGGCGCCGTCCGCGCGCGCTTCTCGAGCCAGTAGCCGGCGCCGATTGCGGCCGCGGCGAGCAGCAAGAACGCGAGATTCGGCATTCCGGGCAGCAGGCCGAGCACGCCGAGCACGCCGCCGGCGACCGTCAACGCGCGCGGGTGCTGAACGAGCTGCTTCACGACTTGGTCCGACAGCGTCGCCGCGCGCGACATGCGCGTCACGATGACGGCGACGGCCGTCGAGGTCAGCAACGCAGGAATCTGCGCGACGAGCCCGTCGCCGATCGTCAGCAGCGTGTAGATCCGGCCGGCCTCGGCGAGCGGCAGCCCGTGATCGAGCGTGCCGATGAAGAGCCCCCCCAGGATGTTGATGACGAGGATGAGAATGCCGGCGACGGCGTCGCCGCGGACGAACTTGCTGGCGCCGTCCATCGCGCCGTAGAAGTCGGCCTCCTGGGCCACCTCGTTGCGCCGCGCGACCGCCTGCTCCTGCGTGATCAGCCCCGCGTTCAAGTCGGCGTCGATCGCCATCTGCTTGCCGGGCATCGCGTCCAACGTGAAGCGCGCCGTCACCTCCGAGACGCGCCCGGCGCCCTTCGTGACGACCAAGAAGTTGATGACGACGAGGATCACGAACACGACGATGCCGACGGCGTAGTTGCCGCCGATCACGAACTCGCCGAACGCCTCGATCACGCGGCCCGCCGCGTCCGTGCCCGTGTGGCCGTGGAGCAGCACGACGCGCGTCGACGCCACGTTGAGCGCGAGCCGCAGCAGCGTGATCGCGAGCAGCACCGTCGGGAACACGGCGAAGTCGAGTGGCCGCGCCACGTAGATCACGGCAAGCACGATCACGAGCGAGAGCGTGATGTTGAACGTGAAGAACGCGTCGAGCGCGAGCGGCGGCAGCGGCACGACGACCATCGCGAGCAACGCGATGACGAGCAGCGGCACGCCGAGCCCCAAGCGGCTCGCTTCGCCGAGGCGGGCGAGGAGCGCGGCGCTCATGCACGCGCTCCGTCACGCGCCGCTTCGGCGCTCGGCCGCCCGCGTCCGCGCTGCGGCTCCGTCAGCGACGGATCGATCGACAGCACGGGCATCTTCGGCCTCACCTTGCCCGGCGCCGGCCGCGGGCCTTTCGCGCCGGGAGCCGACTTGCCCGCGAGCTGATAGATGTATGTCAGCACTTGCGCGACGGCGACATACAGCTTCGGCGAGATCTCCTTGCCGATCTCGCTCGTGTGATACAGGGCGCGCGCGAACTGCGGGTGCTCGAAGATCGGCACCTTGTGCGCCTCGGCGACGCGGCGGATCTGAAGCGCGATCAGGTCGGCGCCTTTAGCGACGACCCGCGGCGCCTTCATCGTCCGGCCGTCGTAGCGCAGCGCGACCGCGTAGTGCGTGGGGTTCACGGCCACGAGGTCGGCCTTCGGCACGTCGGCCATCATGCGGCGCGTCGCGATCGCGCGCTGCAGCGAACGAATGCGCGACCGCACCTCGGGCCGGCCCTCCGTCTCCTTGAGCTCGTCCTTGGCTTCCTGCTTCGTCATGCGCAGCTTGCGGCGGTGATGCCAGAACTGAAACGGCACGTCGGCTGCGGCGACGAGCAGCAGGCTCGCGGCGAGCCCGGCGAGGCAGACGCCTGAGAGCCATGACGCGCGCGCGATCGCCGCATGAAGCGTGAGCTGACCGAGCTCGAGGAAATCCCCGCCGAAGCGCCACAGCAGGAGCCCCGCGACGCCGGCGACGACGGCGAACTTCGCGAGCGCTTTTGCGAGCTCGACGAGCCCGTTCAGGCTCGCGATACGGCCGAACCCGGCGATCGGATCGAGCCGCGAGAGATTCGGCGTCAACGCCGCTCCGCTGAACGCCCATCCGCCGAGCGCGATCGAGCCCAACAAGGCGGCCGCCATCGTCGCGGCCGCGATCGGCAGCAGCAGACGCAGCCCGCCGCCCAGTCCTTCCATGAGCGCCCGCGGCAACAGCGCGGCATCGAAGAGCGCCTCGCGCGGCAAGCGCAGGCCGAGCTCGAAAATCCCTTCGAAGCCGTCCGCGAAGTAGCGTCCGCCGCCGAGCAGCGCGCCGGCGCCGGCGATCACGACGGCCGTCATCGCAAGCTCGCGCGAGCGCGGCACTTCGCCGCGGTTGCGCGCGTCTTCGAGGCGCTTGGCACTCGGTTGCTCGGTGCGGTCGTGTTGCGGTGCGTCGTTCTCGGCCATGGCTTGCGCGTCACGCGGAGAGCATTTGGGCCAGCATCGCGAGCGTCGCGTCGAGGAACTGCGCGAGCAGCGCGCTCAAGTGGCCGATGTTGAGGAGCAGCAGCAGGAAGCCGATCAAGAGGCCCGCCGGCAAGCCGACGGCGAACAGGTTCAACGTCGGCGCGGCGCGGCTCATGACGCCGAACGCGATGTTCGCGATCAGGAGCGCCGTCGCCGCCGGCAGCGCGATGCGCAGCGCGCCGGCGAACATCTGACTGCCCCATGCGGCGACCGTCCAAGCGCCTTCGGCGCCGAGCGGTGACCCGAGCGGCAGCATCTCGAAGCTGTCGGCGATGAGCCGTAGCGTGGCGAGATGGCCGCCGAGGGCGAGGAAGATCAGAAGCCCCAGGATCACGAAGAACTGGCTGACCACGGGCACGGAGATGCCGCGCTGCGGATCCACCATCGTCGCGAAGCCCAAACCCATGCTCATCGCGATCGTTTGGCCCGCGACGATCAGCGCGTCGAAGATCATCTGGAGGCAGAAGCCGATCGCGACGCCGATCAAGATCTCCTGCAGCACGACGAAGCCGCTCGCAAGCGAGAGCTCGAACGGCGGCGTCACGGGAATCAGCGGCGCGAGCACCACCGTCGTGGCTGCCGACAGCGCGATGCGCGCGCGCACCGGCACGAGCCGCGCGCCTAACACGGGCGCGACCATGACGACGCCGGCAATGCGGAAGAACGGCCAAACGCTCGTGCCGAGCATGTCGCCGAGTAGCGCCTCCAGGACTTCGAGCGGTATGTGCATGCTCAACCGATCAGCGACGGAATGCTGCGGATCAGCGATTCCGAGTAGCCGAGAATCACTTTCAGCATCCAGCCGCCGCCGAAGTAGAGCGCGGCCGCGAGCACGAGCAGCTTCGGAATGAAGCTCAACGTGACTTCGTTGATCTGCGTCGCCGCCTGGAACATGCCGATGACGAGACCTGCGGCAAGCGCGGCGAGCAAGAGCGGCGCGGCCAGCATCGCCGTCACGACGAGCGCCTGCTGACCGATGACGATGATGGAGTCGGGTGTCATGGGCGCTCAAGCGAAGAAGCTTGCGGCCAGCGTGCCGACGAGCAGCGTCCAGCCGTCGACGAGCACGAACAACATGATCTTGAACGGCAACGAGATCAGCATCGGCGAGAGCATCATCATGCCCATCGACATCAGCACGCTCGCGACGACGAGGTCGATGACGAGGAACGGGATGAAGATCAGGAAGCCGATCTGGAACGCGGTCTTGAGCTCGCTCGTGATGAAGCTCGGAATCAGCACGGACAGCGGCACGTCGTCGGGACCGTAGAACGGCTCGTTGCCGGAGAGCTCCGTGAACACGGCGAGGTCGTGCTCGCGCGTTTGATCGAGCATGAACTCGCGCAGCGGGACGAGCGCGTTCGTTGCCGCGGTGCGGGCGTCCTGCTCGCCGGTCATGTACGGCACGACGGCTTCGTCGTAGGCGCGCGACATCACGGGCGTCATGACGAACAGCGTCAAGAAGAGCGCCAAGCCGATCAGCACTTGATTCGGCGGCGTCTGCGGCGTGCCCAAGGCCTGACGCAGAATCGCGAGCACGATGACGATACGCGTGAACGCCGTCATCGATAGAACGATCGCCGGCAACACCGTCAGCGCCGTCATCAGCAGGAGGACCTGGATGCTCAGCGAGTACTGCTGCTGGCCGTCGGCGAGCTGATCGACGGTCACGGCCGGCAGCGATTGGGCGGCGGCCGCCTGCGGCAGCACGAGCACGAGCAGCGCAGCGATCAGGAGGCGGCCGATCATGACGCGTCCGGCAGCACGAAGGTGGGCTCGGCCGCGCAAGCGTCCGCCGCGCGAGTCCGCGCGGAGCCCACGTTGAAGACGCCGGCGGGGCTGACGGCGATCAGGAGCTCCTCGCCGCGCGCCTCGACGAGCACGAGCCGCTCGCGCGGTCCGAGCGGCAACGCGGCGAGGACCTTGAGGGGGCCGGTGCCGCGCCCGATGCCGAGCGGCATGCGCCGCACGACCCACGCCGCGGCGAGAATGAACCCCACGACGAGCACCAAGCTCAAGACGACGCCCGACAAGTCCGCCATGGCGACCGTCGGCGCCGCGAACGCCGTCTCGGCCGTCATCAGCGCGGGCGCGAGCACCGCGGCGCTCGGCTTCATTCCTTCAGCGACTCCACGCGCTTCTCCGGGCTCACGACGTCGAGCAACCGAATGCCGAACTTGTCGTTGACGACGACGACCTCGCCGTGCGCGACGAGCGTGCCGTTGACGAGCACGTCGAGCGGCTCGCCGGCGAGCTTGTCGAGCTCGACGACGGAGCCTTGAGTCAGCGCCAGCAGATTGCGGACGCTCAAGCGCGTGCGGCCGACTTCGAGCGTCAGCATCAAGCGCACGTCCATGATCAGGTCGAGGTTCAGTTGGCCGGCGCCGGCTTGCGAGTTGCGCGGCAGCTCCGCGAACTCGGCGGCGGCGACGCTTGCTTGCTCAGCGCTCATCGATGTTTCTCCTCGAGTTTTGGATCCTGGGTCTTCACGGCCTCGAGCACGCTGACGGCGTTGTAGCCGCGTGAGAGGCCGAACTTGCCGCGCAGCAGCGGCCGCGAGCCGGAGCGCAATACGGCGGTCTTCGGCATTTCGATCGGCAGGATGTCGCCGGGCTTCATCGAGAGCAGCTCGCGCATCGTGACCTCGGTTTCGAGGAATACGCTCGTGAGCGTGATCTCCGTGTGCTCGAGCCGAGCGGCGAGGGAGTCGCGCCAGCGCTTGCGTGTCTCGGCCGATACGGTCTTCAGGCCCTCGGCGAGCTTGTCGCGCACGGGATCGAAGGACGACAGCGGGAGCAGCAGGCAGATTGACCCGCCCTGCTCCTTCAACGTGACCTCGACGCGCGTCACGACGACGGTTTCGCTCGGCGTCGCCATGTTCAGATAGCTCGAGTTCGTCTCGCTCTGCGCGTGCTGAAATTCGAGCGACGCGACCGGCGACAACGCGCGCTTGAAGAGCTCGACGAGCATCTCGATGACGATCTTGTTGAGCCGCTGCTCGGTCGGCGTCAGTTGCTCGCGGATCGCGTTCGGTGTCGCGCGCGTGCCGCCGTAGTACGCGTTGACGAGCGCGAATAGAAGCTTGCCGTCGACGGCGACCAGCGCGTTCCGCGGCCACGGCTTCACGGTGTAGAGATTGAAGCTCGTCGGGACCGGCTGCGCGGCGAGCCAGTTCCCGTATGGCGCGAGCTGGACCTCTTGCAGCGTCACCTCGAGCGGCTGGCGAATCAGCTCGCCGAGCTTGCGCTCGAAGTCCGCAACCCAGCGCTCGTTCAGCCGATCGAGCACCGGCATGCGGCCGCGCACGATGCGGTCCCGGGCGACGAGGTCGTACGGCAGCGGCACGCCGGCCGGTGCCGCTGCGCCGCTCTTGACGAGCAGCGCGTCGACTTCGTCGCCGGTGATCTGCACGCCCGGCGCCGGAGCGCTTCCTGTGGACTCGGCCATCGACGTGCGTTACTGGATGACGATGCTCGTGAAGTAGAGCTCTTCGATCGGCTGCTTCGCGCCGTTCTTGGCGAGGATGTCGTTGGCGGCCGCGAGCAGGTCCTTGCGCAGTTGCTCCTTGCCGGCCTGCGTGCCCAGGACGTCGATCTCGTAGCCCGAGAGCTTGAACAGCACGGAGTTGCGGATCGCCGGGGCGTGCTGCTTGACGGCGTCGATCGTCTTCTGGTTCCGCGCCATGGCTTGCAGCGTGAGCTGCAGGTAACGCGGGCCGCCATCGGAGTCGTAGCTGACGACGAACGGGGGATCGAGCGCGGTGTACAGCGCCGGCTCGAGCGGCACGTCGTCCTCGGCGTCTTCCTCGATCGCCTCCTCTTCCTCTGCCGGCGCCTCGCCGTCCTCGTCGGCCGCGACTCCGCCGTGCCCAGCGCCCGCGATGAAGCCGTTGATGAGCGGCACCGCGACCTGCGCGGCGACCAGCGCCACGAATAGCGCCAAGGCGCCAGCGATGACGAGCTTCATCTGGCTCGGGCCTTTCGTGGCGGGCGGGGCCGCCGGCGCCTTCTCGTCTTCCATTGCGAACTCCTGGAAAGGGAACTCGCTGCGCCCAGTCCAAGAACCATGCCACGCCGCGGCGCGAGCCATTTCACGAACGATTACAGCGGGTTATGGTTTCCGGCGCGCGCCGGCGACCGCCGGAAAATTGGCGCATCGGCGCTCCGGCGACGGCGAACCGCCGCAAGAGGCCGGGTCAGGCGAAGACGTCGATGCGGCCGCGCGCGACGGCGCGCGGGCCGGCAGAAGGCTCGGCGGCGAGCCCGGCGAGCGCGGCCAGCGCCGTATCGCGCGCGGCCTCGCCCGGATGCGCGTGCTCGCCGCCGCGCGCGTAACCGCCGCCGCGGCCGTCGTGCACGCTCGCGCTGCCGAGCTCGAGACCGCTCACGGTGAACAGCTCTCGAAGCCGCGGCAAGGCCTGCGCGAGCTCGTCGCGCGCCGCGGCCGTCGACGCCGTGAGATGGACGTGCGTCTTGTCGTCGACGAGCGAGATCTTGACGTCGACGGCGCCGAGCTCGGGCGGGTTCAGCTTGATGCGCGCCTCGCCGGCGTCGGTGTCGACGAGCCACTGCGCGCGCTGCGCGAACGCCTCCTGCCAGTCCGGCAGGCGCGCGTCGATGGGCGCGTTCGGCAACGGCGGCGCAGCGGGCGGGGCGGCCGCCGTTCCGGCCGTGCCGCTCGTGCCGTGCACGTGCGTGTGGCCGGCGAGCAGCCAGTCGCCCGCGACGCCGACCGGCGCTTCGCCGGCGGCCGCGGACGCCGTGAACGCCGCGAGCGCGTCGAGGCCCCGGGCGGCGCCGGGCTGCGGGGGCAGCTTCTCGCGCGCGGACGGCGGATACGCCTCGAGCAGCGCCGGCGGCACGTTCGTCGGAGCCGCGGGCGACGCGGCGGACGACGCGCCGGCGCGCGGCTCGACCGCGGATGCGAGCTGCGCGCGCAACCGCGCGCCGGTCGAGAACGAGTGATCGAGGGCTTCCGGTTCCGCCTCGGGCGCAGAGGCCGAGTCGAGAGCAGGCCTGGGCGCGGCGTCGAAGATTTCCGGGCCCGTCGGCACGAGCTCGGCCGGCCAGGCGAGCTCCGCGGGGAACGGTTGCTCCGCGGCATTCGCCGCCCGTGTCTGCTCGGGCCCGAGCAGGGGCGGAAGGAGCGGCGTCGGCCGGATGGCGGCCGGCGGATCCGCAGCCGCAGGCAAAGCGGGGACGCCGGCCCCGGCGGACGCCATCGGCGACGGGCCGATGCGCCCGAATGCTTCGGCGGCGTGCGACATGGCAGGCGCGGTCGAGGGGAACCAGGCGGTCGGGGTCGCCGTCTCGGAAGCGGTGTCGAGCCGCGGCAGCGGCAACTTCTTGCCGCCCGCCGGCCAAGCTTCGCCGCCCGGCAGCGGTTCCTTCAGTAGCCCGAGCAGAAGATCGAACGGAACGGCGGGCGGAGGTCCACGGCTGCCGGCACCCGCGGGATCCAGCAACGGCGCCGCTCCGCGAGCCGAAGGCTCGGCGATCGCGGCGATCTCCACGGGCGGGGCGGTCAAGAGCTCCATCGGTGCTGGGCGCGGTTCGAATGAATCACGCAGCAGGCACTGCAGGAGCCATGCCAGGCGCCGTCGAGCCACCGAGCGGACACGGCCGGCAGGTCCGGCCGTGCGCTTTCGGCGCCGGCACGCGCTATCCTACCGGGCCCTTTTTCCTGGCATCGAGTTTCGGAGCGCCCCCATTGCCTGCTAACCCCATCTCGGCCGTCGACCCCGACGGCTTGCTCGAGTTTTCGGTGGTCTTCACGGACCGCTCGCTGAACCACATGTCTGCGGCCTTCCAGGCCGTGATGCGCGACATCTCGGCCACGCTGAGAAAGGTTTACGGCGCGCATTCCGTTGCCGTCGTGCCGGGGGGCGGCACGTACGGCATGGAATCCGTCGCGCGGCAGTTCGCGACCGGCAAGCGCGTCGCCGTGCTGCGCAACGGCTGGTTCAGCTACCGCTGGACGCAGATCTTCGAGACGGGCGGCATTCCGGCCGCTGCCTCCGTCCTGCAGGCGCGCCGCACGGAGGCCGCGGCGACGGCGCCGTGGGCGCCGGCTCCGATCGAAGAAGTCGAAGCCCACATCCACAGCGAGAAGCCGGACCTCGTGTTCGCGCCGCACGTCGAGACGGCGTCCGGCATCCTGTTGCCCGACGATTATCTGCGCCGCGTTGCCGCGGCCGTGCATGCCGTGGGCGGCCTGTTCGTGCTCGACTGCATCGCCTCCGGCACGCTCTGGGTGAACATGCAGGCGCTCGGGATCGACGTGCTGATCACGGCGCCGCAGAAAGGCTGGTCGGGCACGCCCGGCGCTGGCCTCGTGCTGCTCGGCGAGAACGCTCGGGCGAAGCTCACGGAGACGAAGACGACGAGCTTTGCGCTCGATCTCGCGAAGTGGCTGCAGATCATGGAGGCGTACGAAGGCGGCAGCCACGCTTATCACGCCACGATGCCGACCGACGGCCTGCGCCGCCTGCGCGACCTCATGATCGAGACGGAGCGGGCCGGGTTCGAGAAGCTGCGCGAGCGGCAAATCGAGCTCGGATCCGGCGTCCGCAAGCTGCTCGCCGAGCGCGGCCTGCCGAGCGTCGCGGCGCCGGGGTTCGCAGCGCCGTGCGTCGTCGTGTCGTACACGGAGCACGCCGACATGGTCCAGCGCTTCGCCAAGGCCGGCGCGCAAGTCGCGGCCGGCGTGCCGCTCATGTGCGGCGAGCCCGCGGACTACCGCGCGTTTCGGATCGGCCTTTTCGGGCTCGACAAGCTCGCCGACGTCGGCGGCACGCTGGCGCGACTCGAGAAGGCGCTCACGCAAGCGCTCGGCTGACGCGGCCCTCTACGCGTGCGCCGCGCGAACTCTGGGGGCGCGGAATTCAGGGCGATCTCCGCCGCGGCGACGCCCGGTTAGAGCCCGAGCGCATACAACAGCGTGTCGTTGTACATGATCAGTCGACCGAAGACGATCACGCCGACCCAAAGCACCAACGATGCCGCGGCGACGATCTTCGCCGCGCGCGGCGCGTCGCCGCCGGCCGGGACGGCTTCGGCGGTTCGCGAGATGCCGGCCCAGTGGAAGACGAGCAGGTTGATGCCCGCGAGCAGGATCAGCAACATCTTCAGCTGGAACGACAGATTGCCGAGATAGTCGGCCGGGCCTCCGACCGGGTTCCCGGCGACGAACACGAAGCCGGTTGCCGCGTTGAGCGCGAACCCCGCAACGCCGAGCGGAATCAGCTTGCTCAGGCTCGCGATCGGCACGCCTTTCGCGAATCCGAGCAGCCGCACGTCGAGAAAGCCGATCGCGCCGAGCAGCAGCGCCATGCCCACGAAGTGCAGAAACTCGCAGAACGGCCACACCCAGGAGCCGTCGCTCACGAACGAGCTTACGGCGTCGATCGAAAGGAGCTCGGCGAGCGTTTCCATGTGCGGGTCGTCCTTCGAGATCAGGAGCTGAAAAGGCCTTGGAGCAAGTACGGATAAGCCGTGAGCCTGCCCGCGCCGATTGCGCCGAGCCAACAGAACAGCGACGCGGCGGCCAAGCCTTTCGCGAGCGACGGCGCGTTTCCGGTGCGCACGAGCTCGGGATCGCCGAGCACGCGGCCTCGAATGACCCGCATGATCGACACGGCGGCTGCGACGAAGCCGAGCTTCACGAAGAACATCGAGTTCGCGAGCATTCCACTCGGGTTCGCTGCGAGCAGCGCGAGGCCGGAAGCCGCGTTGATCCAGAACCCCGCATACATCAGCGGGAACAGCTTGGTTGCGGGGGCGAGCGGTATTGCGGGCGCGAAGCCGAGCAACCGCAGCGCCACGACGCCGCTCAATCCCGCGACGATGGCGAGCCCGATGGCGTGCAAAGACAAAATGGCGGTGTAGGCGAAGATCGAAGGCGATTCGCGGACCCAAGTAGCGAAGCCGCTATCCTCGATCGCCGTGATGAGCTCTAGCATCCGGAGCACCCCTCTCCTACGGCGAGCAGTGTTTCACCGCGGTTGCGCGCGCCCCATTCGTAGAAGCACGTATCCGCGCGAGCCCATGGCGCGGCGACGCTCCAGAGCACGCGGCTTTTTTCACCCGCACCGGCGCAACGCCGCGCGTGCTGCTACGTAGATTCCGTAACGCATGCGCTGCGCCGATGCCCTACGCTCACTGATTTCGGTTCGCTCGGCGCGAGCGGGATTCGATGGGCATCTCGTGAAGCCGGTAGACCTCGGCATGCTCGCGGGCCTGAGCGGCGGGTAGAACGCTCGAGTAGCCGTCCAAGCGGGCGGCCGCCGCACTACCATAGAGGCCGTGCAACGGAGCTCGGCAACGACCCCCAACGAGCGACCGGCCGTTCCGCGGCCGCGGCGCCGCACCATCGCGCGTGCCGCGCGGACGTTCGCGCACCGGGACTAGGAGCGTGCCGCCGTGACCGAGAACCCGACCCGCGGCCTGGCTCCCGACGGGTCGCCGCTGCTGACGGACCTGTATCAGCTCACGATGCTGCAGGCGTATTTCGACCGCCGCATGTATGCGCCGGCCGTGTTCGAGCTCTTCGTGCGCAAGCTGCCCGAGAGGCGGAGTTTCCTCGTCGCGGCGGGCCTCGAGCAGGCCGTCCAGTACCTCACGAACCTGTCTTTCGGCGCGCAGGACCTCGCCGACCTCGCTGCAACGAAGCTCTTCGGCGCGGAGTTTCTCGACTGGCTCGCCAAGCTGCGTTTCACGGGCGACGTGGACGCGCTGCCGGAAGGCACGATCTTCTTCCCGAACGAGCCGATGCTGCGCGTGATGGCACCGCTGCCCGAAGCGCAGCTCGTCGAGAGCCGGCTCTTGAATATCCTGCACTTCCAGACGCTGATCGCCTCGAAAGCCGCGCGCTGCGTGCTCGCGGCGCCCGGCAAGACGCTCGTCGACTTCGGCATGCGGCGCGCGCACGGCAGCGAGGCCGCGGCGTTGGCCGCGCGGGCGAGCTACCTCGCCGGTTTCGCGGGAACTGCAACGGTGATCGCGCGGCCCGCGTTCGGCGTGCCGCTCTACGGCACGATGGCCCACGCGTTCGTGCAGGCGCACGACACGGAGAGCGAGGCGTTCGAGCACTTCGCGCGTTCGCATCGCGGCCCGCTCGTTCTCTTGATCGACACTTACGACACCCTGACGGCGGCGCGGCGTGTCGTCGAGCTGGCGCGGCGCCTACCGGAGAAGCGGATCGACTCGGTACGCTTGGACAGCGGCGATCTCGGCGAGCTCGCGCGCGAGGTCCGCCAGATCTTCGACGGCGCGGGGTGCCGCGACATACGCATCTTCGCGAGCGGCGGCCTCGACGAGCACGGAATCGCCGCGCTCGTGGCGAGTGGGGCACCGATCGACGGCTACGGCGTCGGCACGAGCCTCGACGTGTCGGAGGATCATCCGGCGCTCGATTGTGTCTACAAACTGCAGGAGTACGACGGCCGACCGCGGCGCAAACGCTCGACGGGCAAGGCAACGTGGCCGGGACGCAAGCAGGTCTACCGGCACTACGACGCGAACGGGCGCCTCGACCACGATGTGCTCGCGCTCGAGGACGAGCCGCAGCCCGGCGAGCCGCTGCTCGCGCCGGCGATTCGGCGCGGCAAGCCCGTTGCGGCGCCGCCCGACGCCGGCGCGATCCGCGAGCGCGTGCGGCATGGCCTTGCGAACTTGCCGCCGGCGCTCGCGGTGCTCGACCGGCGCACCGAGTACCGCGTCGAAATTTCGCACGGGGTAGCGAGCCTCGCGCAACGTGTGGATGAGGCGTTTCGCTGACGATTGACGACCGACGACCGATGACCGACGACCGATGACCGATGACCGATGACCGATGACCGATGACCGATGACTACGGAAGGTTGCAGCCATGATCGATCGAATGCACGCAGCGTTGCTCGTCGTCGACGTGCAGCACGACTTCCTGCCGGGCGGCGCGCTCGCCGTCGGCGAAGGCGATCGCATCCTCGCGCCGCTGCGCGCGCTGCTCGAGTCCCGTGCGTTCGACATCGTCGTGGCGACGCAAGACTGGCACCCGCCGAACCACGTTTCGTTCGCGAGCCATCATGTCGGCCGGCGGCCGGGCGAGACGATCACGCTCTACGGGCGCGACCAGATGCTGTGGCCCGACCACTGCGTCGCGGGCACGCGTGGCGCCGACCTCCACCCCGAGCTGCCGTGGCGCTTCTTCCGCGCAATCGTTCGCAAGGGCACGGACCCTGCCGTCGATTCCTACAGCGGCTTCCGCAACAACTGGAACGTCGGCGGGCGGCGGCCGCCGACGGGGCTCGCCGGCTACCTGCGCGAGCTCGAGATCCGCGACGTCTACGTCTGCGGGCTCGCGCGCGACGTGTGCGTGAAGTGGACTGCGGAGGACGCCGTCGAGCTCGGCTTTTCGACGACCGTGCTTTGGGATCTCACGCGCCCCGTGTATCCGGCGAGCGATTCGTCGGTCGCCGCGTCGCTCGGCGCGGCCGGTGTTCGGATCGCCGACGCCGCGGCGGTGGCCTGAGCGAGCGCGGGTGCCCGGCTATTCGTACCGCAGCGTCGTCGTGCTCCCGGCCGCCGTCCCTGGCTCATGCGGTTCAGTCCCCGCGCTATCGGCCAGCGGCGCATCAAGTCCGGCAGCGAAATGGCCGTCACGTTGCCTTCGATTCGACGCGGCCCGCGAGCGTTTCCGAAGTTTGTTTCATGAGGTCGAGCGCCGCCGAGCCGAGCAACAGGAAATGCCCGGCGCGGTCGCCTGCGCGCCGCAGGTCGTCGATGATGCCGCGCAATATTTCGAAAAGGCCGGGCGCGCGATGAATCTCTTCGATGACGACGAGCTTTCCGGCATGTGCGCGCAAGAACGCGTCGGCGTCCTGCAATCGCCGCAGATCGACGGGCCGCTCGAGGTCGAGGTAGACGGCGTTCGATTTCTTCGGTGCGGCGATCGCGCGCGCGCCCTCGGGCGTTCGGAGTCCGACGATCAGCTCCGCTCGAGCATGCTCCATAGCGCGCGCTCGTCGAGCTCGCGCTGCTCGCGCTTCGCCTCCGACGCTCGCGCCTCCTGCGCGCTGTCGGCGATCAGCTTATCGAGCGATTTCGTGCGCCGGTGGGACTCGCGCCAGCGCTCGGCCTCGAGGCGATAGCTCTCGACGGCGCGTTGCAGATCCGCTTCGCGTGCGGCGACGAGCTCGGAGAGCTTCGCCAGGAACGCTCGTTCGTTCTGCCACCGCAGCGGGTCGGCCGGGTCCGCGGCGAGCGCCGAGCGCCGCCGATATTCCGCGAGATAGCCGCGCAGCTGCTCGAGCTCTTTCTCCTTTGCGGCGAGCGCGCGCCCGCTCGCGGCGAGGCGCCGCGCGGCCTCGGTTTCTACCTTGTCGGCGTAATCGGCCAGCGGCTCCAAACGTGCGGCTCTGCTCATGGCTTGACCTCATGCGCCCGTTCCGTATCGAACAGCGCTTTCAATGCGGTGAAACTTTGGGCGAACGAGATCGACTCGTTGCCGTCCTGCTGCAAAAACTTCTGGATCGCCGGCCAGTACTGAATGGCCTCGTCGACGCGCGGATCGCTGCCCTTCGCGTATGCGCCGATCGTGATGAGATCGCGGTTCTGCGCATACGCCGCGTTGAGCTGCCGGAATCGCCGAATCAGCTGCTGTTGCTCCGGGCTCGTGATGAGCGGCATCAAGCGGCTGATCGACGCCTCGATGTCGATCGCGGGATAAAGCCCCGTCTCGGCAATCTTGCGCGAGAGCACGATATGGCCGTCGAGCACGGCGCGCGCCGCGTCTGCGACGGGGTCGTTCGGGTCGTCTCCCTCCGTCAGCACCGTATAGAACGCCGTGATCGAGCCGCCGCGCGGGCCGCCGTTGCCGGCGCGCTCGACGAGCTGCGGCAGCTTCGCGAACACGGACACCGGGTAACCCTTCGTCACGGGCGGCTCGCCGATCGCGAGCGCGATCTCGCGTTGAGCCTGCGCGACCCGCGTCAGCGAGTCCATGAGCAGCAGCACGTTCTTGCCCTGATCGCGGAAGTACTCGGCGATGCTCGTCGCGAGCAGCGCGCTGTGAATGCGCACGAGCGGCGGCCGGTCGGCCGGCGTCGCGATGATGACGGCTCGCTTGCGCGTCTCGCGCGTCAGGTATTGCGAGACGAAATCCTGCACCTCGCGGCCGCGCTCGCCGATCAGCCCGACGACGATCACGTCGGCCGTCGTGAAGCGCGTCATCATGCCGAGCAGCACGCTCTTGCCGACGCCGCTGCCGGCGAAAAGCCCGAGGCGCTGCCCGCGGCCGACCGTGAGCAGCGCGTTGATCGAGCGCACGCCGACGTCGAGCGGTTCGCGGATCGGCTTGCGGTCGAGCGGATTCAGCGGCCTCGGCGTCAAGCGAATGCGGTCCTCGCAGCGCAGCGGCCCCAAGCCGTCGAGCGGCTGACCCGCGCCGTCGAGCACTCGGCCGAGGAGCCCTGGGCCCGCGAACGCCTCGAATACCTTGCCGCCGGGGATCACCCTCGCGCCGGGCGTCAGGTTTCCGGCCTCGTCCGTCGCCACGAGCAACAGCGAGCCGCCCGAGAAGCCGACGACCTCCGTCTCGACCGTGCGGCCGTCCGCGTCCGCAACGACGCAGCGGCCTCCGACGGGCGCCTCGCAACCTTCGGCCTCGAGCGTCATGCCCGTCACGCGGCGCAGCACGCCGTGCGCGGCGAAGCCGCGCGTCGCGTGCGGGTGCGTGCGCAGCGCTCTCAGCCGCGCCGCCAAGCGTGTGCTGCGGCCGCCGGGATCGGGAAGCGTCGGCATGCGCGGTCCTACTTCAGCGCGGCCGCGACGATCTCGGCGCAGCGCGCGGCGATCGTGCCTTCGACGAGCGAGCTCGAGCTTGCAAGGCGCAGGTCGCCGCGTCCGAGCTTCGGGTCCGTCGCGATCTTGAACCGCTGCTCGGCGCCGCCTTGCCACTCGGCACGCACGAGAGCCGCATCTTCGGGATTGAAATAGAGCGTCACGTCGCGCACGTTCGTCGCGAGCACGGCGAGACAGTCCGCGACGGCGGCGTGCAAGACCTTCGGGTCGTGCTCGATCTCGCGCTGAACGAGGTGCCGCGCGAGCGCGACGGCGAGCCCGACGATCTCGTCCTCGACGGCCTGCTCCAGCCCTTGAAACGGATGCGTGAACGCCGCGGCCAGCGCGTCGAGGCGCGCCATGCGCGCGGCGGCCTCGGCCTTGCCGGCCGCGAGCCCTTCCTCGTAGCCGCGCTGCTTGGCCTCGTTTTTGACTTGACGCTCGAGCGCTTCGAGCTGCGCCGCCGTGAGCAGATGAGCGCCGGTCTTCGCCGCCCCGCGGAGCGCGTCGGACGCCGTCGAATCGACGGCGGGAACCTGCCAGCGGCCGGCCGCGGCCGCGGCATTGCTATCGATGACGCGTGAGCGCATCAAACGAACTCATCGCCGCCGGCCGTGAGCATGACCGTGCCTTCCTCGGACAGACGAAGCACGACGGCGAGAATCTCCTTCTGCGCCTGCTCGACTTCGGAGAGGCGCACCGGCCCCTTCGACGCGATGTCGTCGCGCAGTATCTCGGCCGCGCGCTTCGACATGTTCTTGAAGACCTTTTCCTTGATCTCGTCGTCCGCACCCTTGAGCGCCGTTGCGAGCGTGTCGGCTTGAACCTCGCGGAGGATGGCTTGCATGCCGCGATCGTCGATGTCGAGCAGATTGTCGAAGACGAACAGCGCGTCCTTGATGAGCTCGCCGAGCTCGGCGTCTTCGGCTTGGATCGCCTCGATCATCGCCGCTTGTTTCTGGCCCATCAGGTTGATCATTTCGGCGGTCGCCTTCACGCCGCCGAGCTTCGCCGTCTTGACGGCCGTCGCTTCCTTCGCCTGGCGCTCGACGATGCCGTCGAGCTCCTGCAACGCCGTCTCCGGCACCTCGTCGAGGCGCGCCATGCGCATGGCGATGTCGGCCTGCATGCTGTCGTCGAGCTCCGTCAACACCTCCGCGGCCTGCCGGCTCGGCAGGTGCGCCAAGATCGTCGCGACGATCTGCGGGTGTTCTTTGCCGACGATTTCGGCAACCGCTCGCGGCTCCATCCACTTCAGCGCGTCGATTCCCGTCGATTCGCGGCCCTTCATGATGCGGCCGAGCACGGCGCCGGCGCGGCGCTCGCCGAGCGAGTCCGTCATCACGCGGCGCAAGTAGTCGTTGGTGCCGATGCCGATCGGCGTCTTGCCCTGTACGGCGACGAGCAGCTGACCGAGCACCTCGGTCACGCGCTCGCGCGGCACGTCGGAAAGACCGGCCATCGCGACTCCGAGCTTCTGCACCTCCTCGACGTCCATGTGCTTCAACACCGACGCGGCCGTCTGCTCGCCGAGCGTCATCAACAAGATTGCGGCACGGTCCGTGCCTTTGATTCGAGCTGCTTCAGCCATTGTCCTCTGCTACCCAATTGCGAACGACTTGCGCCACTTGCCGCGGATCTTGTCCCGCGACGCTGCGTGCGGCGGCCATTCGATCCTCGTAACCCATCGGAAGCCCCATGACCCGCCCGCCGGAAACGAGCATCGGCTGCATCTGGCCGCCGGCGTACTCGACGGCGACCGGCGCCGTGGCGACGGGCTGCGGGCGAGTTAGGAGCTGCATCATCGGCCGCAGCACGAAGTACGCGAGCGCCAGCACGAGCGCCGCGCCGAGCACTTGCCGCGCGATGCTCCAGAGCGCCGGGTTCTCCCAAAACGGCGGCGGGTCCGGTTGCGCGAGCGGCGCGACGGGCTGGAACGCGGAGTTGACGACGGAGATGGTGTCGCCGCGCGCCTCGTCGAACCCGACGGCCTGGCGCACGATGTCGGTCAAGGACGCGATCTCCTGCTCCGTGAGCGGCGTGGACTCGCCGTTCCGCGTGGCCGGCGGCTTGTTGTCGACGAGCACGCCGATCGACAGGCGGCGAATCGACCCGATCGCGCCGCGCGTGTGGCTCACTGTCTTGTCGAGCTCGAAGTTGCGGGTTGCGGTGCGCGACGTGCTGACGGCTTCCGCGGTCGCGGCCGTTGCGCCGGCCGGCGGCGCGGCGACCTCGGGCGGCTGGTTCGACAGCGCGCCGGGCACGCCTTGCGCGCCGTCGCCGCGGCGCGTGTCCTCGCTAGTCTGCTCGCTGCGCACGAGCTGCACGTTCGGGTCGAAGCTTTCGCGCGTCTCCTCGACTTGCGTGAAATCGATCTCGGCCGAAACACTGGCGCGCACGCGCTCGGCGCCGACGATCGAGCCGAGCAAACCTTGAATGCGCTGCGCGTAATCGCTCTCGACCTGCTTGCGATACTCGAACTGCGAGCTCGTGAGACTCGCCGTCGAGTCGTCCTCTCGGCTCGTGAGAAGCGCGCCGCTCTGGTCGACGACGGTGACGCGCGACGGCACGAGATCGGGCACGCTCGATGCCACGAGGTGCACCACGGCCTGCACCTGGTTGTCGTCGAGGCGCCGGCCCGTGAACAGCTTCAGCATCACGGACGCGCTCGGCTCTCGCTTTTGCCGCAAGAACACGGACTGCGGCGGCAGCGCGAGGTGCACGCGCGCCATTTCGACGGGCTGCATGCTGCCGATCGTGCGCGCGAGCTCAGTCTCGACGGCGCGCACGTAGAGCGCGTTCTCCATGAACGGCGTCTGGCCGAAGGAAGCCCGGTCCGGCATCTCCTCGATGCCGAAGCCCGCGCCGCGCGGCAAGCCCGCCGAAGCCAGCTGCATGCGGACCTCGTATTTGCGGTCCGCCGGCACGAGCAGGCTGCCCGAGCTCGGATCCATCTTGTACGGAACGTCGGCGCTGTCGAGCTGCGCGGTGATCTCGCCCAAGTCGCGATCGGCGAGGCCCGAGTAGAGCGCCGTGTAGTTCTCTCCTTGCGACCACAGGACGAGGGCGACGCCCGCCGCGACGGCTGCCGCAAGCCCCACGAGCAGCAGGATTTGCTTCACGGCGGGGGGCAGCAATGCGTACAGCGGCAGCGTCAATCCGCCGGCGTTGGCTGAACTGTCGGTATCGGCCATCCTTCAACCTCGAGCTAGATCGGCATGTTCATGATTTCTTGATACGCGTTCACGAGACGGTTGCGGACTTCCGTCATCGCCTGGAACGACAGGCTCGCCTTTTGCAGCGCGATCATGACCTCCGGCAGGGTCACGGATTTGTCGCCGCGCTCGAGCGCGGCGGCCATGTCCGATGCCGACGCCTGCGCTTCGTTGACGGCGTCGATAGACGACTTCAAAAGCTCCGCGAAGCCGCCAGCCGACTCGTTTACCGCTTCCGCGGGCCGCGAATCCGCAGTCGCCGCGAGGCGCTGCATCTCCGCGAGCAGGCGTGTCATCTCGACGCTCTTCACGGCCGCTCCGCGGCTGCCGTGGCGCGATCGCCGGGCACGCGTATGCCGGCGGCCCGCATCTTCGACAGCTTGTAACGCAGCGTCCGATCGCTGATGCCAAGCTGCTCGGCAGCTTGACGGCGCACGCCGCCGTGGCTCGCGAGCGCGGCGACGATGCGGCGCGTTTCTTCTTCCCAGAGCTCGCCGGCGAGCCCGGCCGGCTGGGCCAGCGGCGCCGGCGCCGCGGGCTCATGCGCATCGGTGAGCACCAAGTGCTCGGGTTCGATGCTCGAGCTCGAGTCCGCGAGCAGCAACGCCCGTTGCACGACGTTCTCGAGCTCGCGCACGTTGCCGGGCCACGCATACGACGTCAATCGCGCAAGCGCGGCGGGCGAGATCGCGATTGGACGCGTGGAGCGCGCAGCCACGAAGCGTGCCGCGAGCGCGGCTATGTCGCCGGAGCGCTCGCGCAGCGGCGCGATGCGCAGCGGGAAGACGCTCAAGCGGTAATAGAGATCCTCGCGAAACGCGCCGGCCTTGACGGCCTGCTCGAGATCGCGGTTGCTCGTCGCGACGACACGGACGTCGAGCGGGATGGGCTTGCTCGCGCCGAGCGGCTCGACCTCGCGCTCCTGCAGCACGCGCAACAGCTTCGCCTGCAGCCCGAGCTCCATCTCCGTGACCTCGTCGAGCAAGAGCGTGCCGCCGTTCGCCTGCACGAACTTGCCGACGCTGCGGGCTTGCGCGCCCGTGAAGGCACCCTTCTCGTGGCCGAACAGGATCGCTTCGAGCATTTGCTCCGGGATCGCGGCGCAGTTCACGGCGACGAACGGACCTGCGGCGCGCTTCGAGCGCGCGTGGATGAACCGCGCGAGCACTTCCTTGCCGGTGCCGCTTTCGCCGCTCAAGAGCACCGTCACGTCGCTTTGCGCGACGCGAGCCGCGAGCTCGAGCAGCTTGCGGCTCTTCGCGTCCTCGGCGATCGGCTCGGCCGCGCCGGCCGCGCCGCGCGGCACGCTGCCCGCGCGCACGTAACGCGCGACGCGTTGCTCGAGCTCTTCGGCTTCGAACGGCTTGACGAGATAGTCGACGGCGCCGTCGCGCATCGCGGCGACGGCTTGATCGATGGTGCCGTACGCCGTCATCAGCAACACGGGCGGCGGCGCCTCGCGCTGCTGCAGGCGCTTCAAGAGCTCGCGGCCGTCGACGGGCCGCATCTCGACGTCGCTGACGACGAGATCGACGGCCGTTGCGCGCAGCATCTCGAGCGCCTCGCCGCCGTCCGATGCGGCGAGCACGTTGAAGCCGGCCGCCTCGAGGGTCGTGACCAACGCGTCCTGCAGCGGCCGGTCGTCCTCGACGACGAGAATCGTGCCGGTCATGCAACCTCCCGTGCGGCCGCCGCGGGGCTCGGAGCGTCCGCCGGCGCCGAGCGCGGCAGGTCGATGTCGATGCGCGTGCCGCTGCCGTGCTCGGACTTGAGCGCGAGGCTTCCGCCGTGCGCCTCGGCGACGGTCTTCACCACGGCCAATCCCAAGCCCGTGCCCGCGGGGCGCGTCGAGAAGAACGGCTCGAACACCTTCGATTGAAGGCTCGGCGCGATGCCGGGCCCGTTGTCGCGCACCGTGAACTCGACGCGATCGCCGCGTACCGCGGCATGCAGCGTGACGACGACGTCGGGCGAGGCCTCGAACGCGTTGTTGACGAGATTCGTCAGCGCGGCCGTCAGCGCCGTGCGGTTGCCGTCGAGCTCGACGAGGGCATCCGTGCCGTGAATGACGAGATGCGCGTTCGGCGGCTTCACGGCCATCGCGGCGTCGTGCACGGCCCTGAAGAGATCGGCCACGCGCACACGCTCGCCGGGGCCCTTGCCGCGCGCGAACACGAGCATGTCTTGGACGAGCAAGTCGAGATGACGCAAACGCTCGATGCCCTTCTCGAGCAGCTTCGCGCGGTCACGCTCGTCGCGGCGCGACCGGCATTGCGAGAGATAGAGCAGCGCGCCGGCCAATGGCGTGCGGATCTGGTGCGCCAAGCTCGCGGCCATCTTGCCGATCGAGGAGAGGCGCTGATTGCGCGCGGCGAGCTCCTGCAACGCGCGCGTCTCCGTGACGTCCGTGAGCAGGATGATCTTGACGCTCTCCGCGGCAAGCGTGCTCGCCGCGAGCGCGATACGGCGGCCGTCGCGCGTCAGCCAGTCGCCGTCGGCCGAGCTCGGCGGCTTCAGCACGTCGCGCACGACGCGTTGCCAGGATTGGCCGCTCCGCTCGCCGCCCAGCAGGTCGGCGGCGACGCGGTTCATTTCCTGGATGGTGCCGAGGTCGTCGACGACGACGACACCGCCCGGCAGAGTGGCGAGCAGCGAGCGTAGGCGCTCCGCCGTGCGCAGGGCCTCCGATGCCGCGGCTTCGCGCGCGCGCCGCGCCTCCTCGAGCTCGCTCGAGAGCCGCGCAACGCGCTGCTCGAGCACGCGATAAGCGTCTTGCAGCTCGTTAGAGAGCCGATTGAAGACGCCGAACGCCCTCTCGAGCTCGCCCAGGCGGGCCGTGGAATCGCCAAGCGCAGTATGGTCTTGCATGAGCTACCTCGCCGGGCCCGAAGCAAGAAGCATGCCCGCGTGAAGTGGCCTGCAAAAACAGCAAGTTAGGGTGTCGAGGCACGGTCAACCGTCAATCGATTGACGGCGCGAGGCGGGAAAACCGGCGAATCGACGACGGCGGCGCTCGGCGTGCGGCCGAGCAGCGGTCACGCCGTGGCGTGCGCGTGCAACTCGTACTTGCGCAGCTTCTCGACGAGCGTCGTGCGTTGAAGACCGAGCAGCCGCGCCGCGTGCGCGACCGTTCCGTCGGCTTGCTCGAGCGCGCTGCGAATGAGCTGCTTCTCGATGTTTCCCAAGTGCTCGCGCAGATCGAGGCCCGTCGGCGGCACGGTGGCAACCGTGTGTTGCACGCTGCGGCGCCGCTCGCCGACCGGCGCCGGCAACTGCTCGCGGTCGATCGTCTGGTTCGGATAAAGAATTGCGAGACGCTCGATGAGGTTCTGGAGCTCCCGAACGTTACCGGGCCAGGAGTAGGCAGCGAGGCAGTCGAGCGCCGTCGCCGTGAACGAGATCGACGGCCGTCCTTCGGCCTCGCCGCGCCGCACGAGATCCTCGACGAGCGCCGGTATGTCTTCGACACGCTCGCGCAGCGGCGGCACGACGATCGGAAACACGTTGATACGGAAGAAAAGATCCTCGCGGAAGTCGCCCGCGCGTGCGCGCGCCTCGAGATCGCGATGCGTCGCGGCCACGATGCGCACGTTCGCGCGGCGCTGCTCGCCGCTCCCGACGCGCTCGAAGCTGCGTTCCTGCAGCACGCGCAAGAGCTTCACCTGCATGTCGACGCTCATATCGCCGATTTCGTCGAGAAACAGCGTGCCGCCCTCCGCCAGCTCGAACCGGCCGATGCGCGTCGTCAGCGCGCCCGTGAAGGCGCCCTTCTCGTGGCCGAACAGCTCGCTCTCGAGCAGCTCGCGCGGAATGGCTCCGCAGTTGACGGGAACGAAGGGACCCTTTGCTCGCGCCGAAATCTCGTGAATGCGCCGCGCGACGAGCTCCTTGCCGCAGCCCGACTCGCCGCGGATCAGCACCGTGCTGTCGTAAGCGGCGACCTGCCGCATGAGCTGGTGGAGTCCATGCATTGCCGGGGAACGACCGACCGGGAACACGCCCCGGGCCCCATTCGTAGCGCTCATTCACTGCACCTTCGCGGCGTCATTACCGCTCAAACTCCGAGCGGCGCCGCGCCCAAGCGGCTCCACTCCATCGTGCGACTCGCCATCGCACAACTCACTGTTTATACAGTGCTTCGTTCCGCGCTCGCGGTGCGCGGGGCGCGCCGATACCCAGGGTGCCCGGGCCGTTCGCGCTCGGCCTTATGTTTACTCAGCGGGCGAGCAAAAAATGTGCAATAGCTCGCAAATTCGCGCTCGCGCGCCCGAGTTCTCGATCGCGCCGGCTACCCGCCGCGCGATGCGCCGCGCTCCGCAGCGCCCAGCTCGGCGTACGCCGCAGCGCCAGCCTGCGCCGAGCGCGCAACCGCGGCTTCGCGCAGCACACGGCGTTTCTGGTGCTCGACGAGGCCGACCAAGCGGTGATTGCGCGCTTCGAGGACCGTGAACGTCGCGCGCAGATCGCCGGCATCGGGCGCGCTCGCGAGCCGCTCGAGCAGCCGCCGGCGCTCGCTCTCGATCGCTTGCGCGAGCGGCCAGTCGCCGGACTCGATCGCGGCCTCGACGCGATCGGTGAGCTCGATGATCTCGGGGACGAGCGCGGTCACCGGCTCATGCCTTCGCGGGCGCGATGCCGTCCCAGCCGAGCTTGATCTCGCGGAGCAGCGACGTGACTTCCTTCAGGAGCTCCGCGCTGTTCTCGAGATTCGCCTTGAGCAGCGTGCGCGACGCATAGTCGTAGAGCCGCTCGAGGTTCTCCGCGAGGTCGCCGCCGCGCTCCTTGTCGAGGCCCAGCATGAGCGCCTCGATGATCGCGAGCGCCTTGCCGATCTTCTCGCCCTTCGCCGCGACTTCGCCGCGCTCGAGGTGGCCCGTCGCTTCGGCGATGCGGGCGAGCACGGCATCCAGCATGACCTGCACGACTTGGTAGGGCGAGGCGTCGGCGAGGTTGCCGTAAACGCCGACCTTCTTGTAGGCCTGGAGTCCGGAGAGGCTCATGTTTCGATTCCCTTACTGGCGGTTGCGCAGCATCGTTGCGGAGCCCGGTAGCTGGCTCAGCTGTTGATTCAAGAAGTTGCTCGTGCCTTGAAGCTGCGAAAGCAGGCTGTCGAGCGCGTTGAACTGCTTCGTGTAGCGGGCCTGGAGCGCCGCGAGGCGCCGGTTCAGCGCTTCGCGCCGGTCGTTGATGTCCTCGATCGAGGACTTGAGCCCGGCCGTGCGGCTGTCGAACGTGCCGCCGCTGTCGAGGTACGGCGCGAGGATCGTATCGAGCCGCACCGCGACGCCGACGTCCTCGGCGGCGAACAGCTCGCCGACCGCATCGAAATCGGCGGCGAACGCCGCGTCGAGCTTGGCGGAGTCGACGCTGAGCTTGCCGCTCAAGTCGGCCGTAACGCCGATCTCGTTGAGCATATCGAACGGCCCGGCCAAGCCCGTGACGTTCGCCGTGAGCTCGCGGCGGAGCTGATACACGATGTTGCGGACGCCCGCGTCGCCGAAGAGCGGCCCGCCTTCCTTCGTCTCCACGTTGTAGCTCGAGACGTTCTTGATCGCGTCGACGACCGCGTTGTAGCTCTTGACGAGCTCGTCGATCGTTGCCCGGGCCGCGGCGCGGTCGTAGCCGACCGTGAGCTCGGTCGTCTCGCCGACCGCATTCACCGCAACGAGCGTGACGTCCAGGCCCGTAATGGCGCCGCTGAGCGTATTCGTGCTGCTCGTGACGGCGAGCCCGTCGATCAGCGCCTGAGCGTCGAGCGCCGCCTGCACTTGCGTTAGGCCGGTGCCGGACGGCGGATAGACGAGCGCCGCGAGGCCACCGTCGCCGCCGCTTTGCGTGATCGTGATGGCATTTGCGGCGCCCATCTCGCGGGCCGCGATCGTGAGGCGCGCCTCGCTCGTGCCGCTGACCACGGTCGCGACGACCTTGGTCCCCGCCGTGTCGTTGATCGCCGCGGCGATGCCCGCCAGCGTGTTGCTGTTCTCGTCGATGACGACCTGGAACACCTGGCCCCCCGCCGTGATCTGCAGGGTGCCGGTGCCGACGACCGTTGACGCCGACGCGACGCCAGCCGACTGGAGCTTGTGCGCGCGAGCGAGTTGCTGGACCTCGATCGCATAGCTTCCCGGCACGGCGCTAACGGTCGCCGAAGCGTTGATGAAGTCCGGCGTCGACAGCGACACCGCGCGGCCTTGAAATTTCGCGATGTCCTTGAGCTTGGAAACCGTATCGCGAAAGCTCGCGAGCGCCGAGCGCAGCGTGCCGAGCGCCGACAGCTTGGCTTGGACCTTCGCTTCTTCCGCGTTCAACCGCAGCGTCTTGGGACCGCCCTCGGCCTGCACGAGCTGCCTCACGAGGCCGGCGATGTCGAGGCCGGAACCGACGCCTGAACTGACGATGCTACCCATGGCTCATCCGATGACCGCGCACAACGGCGACGCGCTGTATTCGGCTGCCCAGAGCAAGATGCGTGCCACTCAACCGTGCGAGTCGAGCAGAGCACCGGTACGCCCGAGATGCCGCGCGACGGCCAGAAATTCGGCGGGAGGGATCTGCCGAACGACTTCGTTCGTCTCGGCGTCCAGCACGGTAATGATCGTGCGGCCGCTCGCCTCGTCGACGCGAAAACGCAAGTTGCGCTGCGTTTGGCTCACGAGCTCGGCCAAGTGCTGCACCGCTTCTTCGACCTCGGCCGCCGAGACGGGCGGCTCCTCGAGCGGCAAAAACTGGCCGGTCGCGGGCGGAATGCTGCCGCCCGGCAGGCCGCCGACCGTCGTCGCGGGCTTCTGAACCGTGGGCGCCGGCGTCCGTGCTGGTGCCGCGGTAACCGAAGTTACTTGACTCACCATACCTGCCACCTTGGTTCAGATCGCAGCCGAAACTTGCGCCCCGCCTGCGACGAATCGGGGCGGCACGCCGCCCGACGTGCCGCCCCACTTTGCTACTTCAGCTCGCGGGTTTCTCCCCCACGATGCGCTCTCCCTCGCTTACTGGAGCAGCGCCAGCACGCTCTGTGGAGCCGCGTTGGCTTGCGCCAGGATCGCCACGCCGGCCTGCTGGAGGATCTGCGCCTTCGTGAGCGCCGCCGTCTCGGCCGCGAAGTCCGCGTCGAGAATGCGGCTGCGCGACGCCTCGAGGTTCTCGCTGACTGCCGACAAGCTCGCGATCGTCGAGTCGAAGCGGTTCTGGATGGCGCCAAACGTGCTGCGCAGCCCGCTCACGGTCGTCAACGCGGCGTCCACTCGGCCGATCGTCGTGTTCGCGTTCGCGACCGTCGTCACCGATGTCGAGTTCAATGCCGAGTTGCCGAGCGCGTAGCTCGTCGCCGCGAAGCCGACGCGCGCCACAGTACCGCCGACCGTAATCGACTGCGCGGCCGTCAGGCGAACGCTCCCGACGTACGTGTTCGTCACTGTCGCGCCGGCACCGGCCGCCATCGAAGCCGTGTTAGACGAGTTGTTCGTGCCCTCCGCAGCGCCGAGACCTTGGTTGGCTGTCACGGTGTTGCCTTGCGAAATTTCGATGTTGCGGCCGTCCGACGCCGTCAGAGTCACGCGGGAATTGCTCGAATCGTAGGACGCAGTGACGCCAGAACCGGCCGAGTTGGCGTTGATCGCGGCCACGATCTGGTCCGCCGTAAGGGCGCCTCCAGTGGTCGCGTTGTAGTTTGAGTAGATCGACACTCCGTTGATGCTGAGGTCGTAGTCCGTAACCGTGTTCGCGACGGCAGCGCTGGCGAGATTCAGCTGCACGGTCGTATCGGCCGTTGCCGTCAAGCCTGCGATTCCCGACGAATTAATCGCGGCGGCCTTTGCGTACGCACTGGCCGTCGTCTGTCCGGCGCCAGCGCCCGCGGTCGCGGCGACGACGGACACGGCTTGACCTGTACCGAGGGCGATCGTGATGTCGCCCGCGCTGAGAGCGGTCGTGTCGACACCGGCACCCTGCTGGCCTATGGCCAGCGTTGAGTTGTATGCGGCGCCGCCGACGTAGTCAGACGTTTTGCCGATCGCCGTAGCGCGCACGCTCGTCGACAGGTTCAGCGATATCGCCTCGCCGACGTTCGCACCAACTTGGAACGTCGCCGTCCCGAACGTACCGTCGAGCACCTTCTGGCTATTGAACGACGTCTGGCTCGCGATGCGGTCGATCTCCGCGATACGCTGCTGGACTTCCTGATCGAGGGCCGCGCGATCCGACGCGCTGTTCGACGCGTTGGCCGCTTGGACGGCAATCTCGCGAATGCGCTGAAGGTTGTTCGTGAGCTCGCCGAGCGCGCTCTCAGCCGTTTGCGCGAGCGAGATGCCGTCGCTCGCGTTACGAATGGCCTGGTTGAGGCCGCGGATCTGCGCGGTGAAGCGATCGGAAATCGCGAGACCGGCCGCGTCGTCCTTCGCGCTGTTGATGCGCAAGCCCGAGGACAAGCGCTGTAGGGCGGTCGCCAGCGATGACTGCGACGTAGTCAGATTGCGCTGCGCGTTCAACGACAGCACGTTGGTGTTGATCACTTGAGCCATTGCGTACTCTCCTAAAGGTTGATTGCCAGACGGCCGTCATTGGCCTCTCGCGACCGAGCCGCCGTCCGGCGAAAGCTCTGTCGTCTTGGCCACCTGTATCGGGCGGCTGACGGGTTCCTTTAGGGAGCAATTTGAGACTTGAGTCACGGGCAGCGGACGGCGCCAGTCCGCGGATGTGACGCAGTGCTAGATATATTTGAACAGCGACAGGTTCTGGGCGCGTGCGAACGCCTGCTGCGCGGCATCGAGCCCGAAGAGCTCTTGCGACAGCCGGCTCAGCGCTTCTGCATAGTCCAAGTCGCGAACCGAAGACAGCGTCGTATCGAGATGCACCGCGAAGTCCGCGTTCAAGGATTCTTGCTGGTCGAGCGCGCGGACGCGCGCGCCGATTTCGCCGCGCGCTTCGATGAGATGCGTTAGCGCGTTGTCGAGATCGGCCAAGCGCTGGCCGATGCTGCTATGCAATTGCGCGCGGCCGGCAGGATTGCCGGCGGGAGAGTCGATTGCGCCGATCAACTGGTCGAGCGTCGAAAACACGTCGCGCTGCGCGCTTGGGCTCACGGTGAACGTGTCGCCTGCCGCCGGCGTGCCGTCGACACGCATTTCGATGCCGGCAAAAGCCAATGACTGCGACGGCGCGAAGGTACCGGATGCAATCAGCGTGTTCGCGCTGTTACGCACTTCGTAGCTCGTCGGCGTCAGAAACGTCACGGTGTACGTATCCGGCACCCAGGCCGCGGGGCTCACGACGCTACTCGTGCCGAGCGTTCCGGTGCCGGTGTTGGCCGCACCCACCGCTAGCACGAACGTGCCGTTCCCTTCGGGTATGCGCTGAAACACGTCGGCGCCCGAGTCGTTGATCGCGACGAAGCGGCTGTCACTGATCTGAAGCGTCCGCTGGCCCTGATCGCCGTTGTAGACCACGCCGCCGCCCGGCGCGACCGTGAACGGCGTCGTGGCCTCGCTATAGCCTGCGAACAGGTGGCGGCCGTCGACGTCGGTGGTGTTGGCGATCGCCAGCAGCGCCGCGCGATGCTGGGCGATCTCGCCGGCAATGAGGTGCCGATCCACGTCGCTGGCCGTGCTGTTGTTCGCCTGCAGCGTGAGCTCTCGAATTCGTTGCAGCGTGCCGATGGCCTCGCTCAACGCCTCCTCCTCGAGCCCGAGCTGATGCCGCGCGAAGCCCACGTTCGCGTGGTACTGATCGAGCCGCGCCAGCGACGAATCGAGATGCGCGACGCGCGACGCCGCGACGGGATCGTCGGACGGCGAGTTGACGCGCAGACCCGTAGAGACCTGCTTCTGCGTGTCGAGGACGCGCCGCCGCGCATCGTCCAATGCCGCGAGGAACGCCGACCGTAGCGTGTCGTTGCTTATGCGCATGGATCACCGCAACAACGTGTTCATGAGCGTCTGAAAGAGGCTGTCCGAAACCTGCATCACGCGGGCGGCCGCTTGATAGAGCTGCTCGAACTTGAGCATGTCGGCCGCTTCCTCGTCGAGGTTCACTCCGCGCACGGATTCGAGCCGGTCCTGGTTCTGCCGGAACACGAGCTCCTGCACGTCCCGCTGGTTCGTCGCTTCTGCCGTGCGGGAGCCGACGCTCGTGATCATGCCGGCCGCCGCGTCCCGGAGACTGATCTCGCCGTTGAACACGCTGCCGTGAAAGCGATCGATGAGCGCCTGGATGTTGCGGTTGTCGCCCGTGCCGCCCGCGTTCGATTGGATGACGAACTGGTCGCCGGCCGCCGGCGCGCCCGTGATTTGCACGCGCGTGCCGTTCACGTCGATGTTCGCGCCCGGCGTATACGCGAGCGGGGCACCGCCGTTGATCGTGTACGTCGTCGCGTTGACGAACTCGATCGTGCTCGTCGAGAGCAAACTGGGATGCGTGGCGTCGATGACCTGCCCGGCCGAGATGCTCGCGGTGCCCGTGTTCGCGAGCGCGGCCATCGTGCGCGTCGGCGCGGCGGCCGCGACGTCGGACGGCCTCGTCACGAGCAGCGAAACGGTGCCGGCCACGTGCTCGAGCGGCTTCACGAAGAACCGGTCGCCGGCGGCCGGCGCGCCGGAAACGACGATGCTGATGCCGTTCGCCACGAACGGGCTCGCGCCCGTGCCGGCGCCCGTCATCGGCACGACGGCGCCGTTGTCGACGCGCTGCAGCGTGTACGCCGTGCCGTCGAACGTCAGCTGATAGTTCGTCGGCTCGAGCGCGGCCACGCCCGTGATCGTGGCGGCGAGCGAGCCCGAGCCCGTGTTGCCGGCGGCCGAAAACGTCTGCGGCGCGCCGATCGAGAAGAAATCGGCGCCGAGCTGACCCTCGGCGTCCATGCCGCTGCGGTGCACGGCGTTCACGGTGGTCACGAGCCCCACGGCGATGCGCCCGAGCTCCGAGCGCGCCGGCGCCAGCATCTCGCGATTGAAATCGACGACGCCGCCGAGCTCGCCGCCCGTGATGAACTGAGTGACGTTGACGGCCGGCCCGATGCCGCGAATCACGACTTGCGGCTGGAGCGGATCCGCCGTGCCCGGCGTCACCTCCACCTCGGCGGACGTCCCGCCGATGACGAGCACTTGGCCCGTGCCGATGAACACGCTCGTCGTGCCGTCGCGCTGCTCCGAAGCCGTCACGTGGACGAGCTTCGAGAGCTCGTCGAGCAGGCGGTCGCGCTGATCGAGCAGGTCCGATGGGCCCGGCCGTCCCGCCGCGGTGCCGGCGGCGATGAGCTGACGGTTGATCTCGGCGAGATCGGCGCCGAGCGCCGTGATGCGATCGGCGGACTCCGTCATGCGTGTGCGCACTTCGTTCGCGAGCTCCGTGAGCCGCTGGTCCATCGCATCGAAGCGCGCGACGAGGTTGCGCGCTTCGCTCAAGATGGCTTGCCGGCTCGCCGTCGACGACGGGTCGTTCGCGACATCCTGCAGCGCGTTCGCAAACGCTTGCAGCGTCGCCGTGAGGCCCGTCTCGGTTCCCGCGAGCAGATCGTCGAGCGAGCCCGCCAACGAAACGAAGGCGTCGGCGCGGTGAAAGCCTCCGGCGGCCGTGCGCAATTGCTCGGCGAGGATGCCGTCGGTTAGCCGCCGCGTGGCCGCGACGTCGACGCCGGTGCCTACGAAGCCTACGCCCAGGCGCTCCGCGGCGCGCTCGGAGAGCTCGACGCGCTGGCGGCTATAGCCGGGCGTGCTCGCGTTCGCGATGTTGTTGGCTGTCGTCGTCAACGCGCGTTGCTGCGCGAGCAGCGCCGAGAGGCCGATGTTCAGGATGTCCGCCATGAGAGCTCCGAATCAAATACTCAAGGCGCGGGCGGCAGATCGATGCCGCGCAGCGCTTGCGTGAGGCGATCTCCGTGATAGATCGCAAGCCATTTGTCGGCGTAGGCCGGGTCCGTCGCGTAGCCGGCCTTCGTCACGGCGCGCGCGTACGCCTCGGCATCTGCCGTGTTCGCGAGCGCGTCGGCATAGCGTTGCGCCGTCGAAATCAGATCGACGTAATCGGCGAAGCTTTCGGCGGTGCTCTCGTACGCCCGAAAGCGCTCGCGCTCCGGCGCCGTCACCCCGTTTTCGTGCTCGAGCGTCCAGCGCTCGACGGCCGCGCCGGACCACCGAGATCCGGCCTTGATGCCGAACAGATTGTTGACGGAGTCGGCCGCACCGCTCTGCCCCGCGCTGCGGCCCCATCCCGTCTCGAGCGCGGCTTGCGCGAGCAGCAGGCGCGGCTCGACGCCGAGCGCGGCGGCCGCCTCCTTCGCCTCGGGCAGCAGCGCGGTCACGAACTCGGCCGGCGTGGGATCGGCCGGCAGGTCGCTCGGAACCGTTCTGCCGAGCGCAGCGAGGCTCGCCGGCAAGCCGCGCGGAAACTCCGCGCCAGCGGCGCGCGGGCCGTGCGCGAGCGCTGCACCGCCGCTGCCGAACGAGCCCGGCCCGACGCTCGCGCTCGGCGCGGCGCCGTCGTGCAAGCCGGGCTCGCTCTCGAGCGCCGGACCCGGCGCGTTGCGCACCGTCTCGCGCTCGCCGAGCTGCTGCACGAGCAGCTTGCCGAAGCCGAATCCGCCGTTGCGCGCGAGCTCGAGCGCGACTTGGCGGTCCATGAGCTGCAGGTACTGCTCCGTCTCGCCGCCGTCGAAGAGCCCGCTTCCTAAGCTCGCGCTGCGTGCGCTCTCGAGCATCATGCCGATGAAGAGCGCCTCGAACTGAACGGCCACGTCGGCGAGCGCGCTCGGATCGTCGCGCTCCGCGCGCCGACGAAGGTCGCGGAGGCCCTCGAGGTCGACGGCATTCGGCGGAAGCGCGACGTTGGCCATGCCTAGGTGGCTCGCTAGATGACGATGAGCTGGGCGCGCAGCGCGCCGGCTTCGCGCAGCGCTTCGAGGATGGCGACGAGATCGCCCGGCGCAGCGCCGACCTGATTCACGGCCTCGACGATGTCGTTGAGGCTAGTGCCGGGCTCGAACAAGAACATGCGGCTGTCGCCCTGCTCGACGTCGATATCGGACTGCCCGACGACGACGGTATCGCCGCGGCCGAAGGCGTTCGGTTGGCTCACGAGCGCCGTCTCGGTGATGCGCACGACGAGCGAGCCGTGCGCGACGGCCGCCGGCGTCACGCGCACGTTCGAGCCGATGACGACCGTGCCCGTGCGCGAGTTGACGATGACCTTCGCCGCGGCCGCGGCCGGCTCGACGTCGAGGTTCTCGATGTGCGAGAGGTACGCTACGCGCTCCGACTCGCCGGCCGGCGCGCGCACGCGGATCGAAACGGCATCGATCGTTTCGGCCGTGCCGGCCCCGAGCGACGCGTTGATCGACTCCGTGAGCCGCGCGGCCGTCGTGAAGTCCGGCGCATTCAAGTTCAGGATCAGCGACTCGGCCGTGCCGAGCGCCGTCGGCACCATGCGCTCCACCGTCGCGCCGTTCGGCACGCGGCCCGTGCTCGGCACGTTGACGGACACGCGCGAGCCGTCGTCGCCCGAGACGCCGAACCCGCCGACGACGAGATTGCCCTGCGCGAGCGCGTAGATCTGGCCATCGGCGCCGCGCAGCGGCGTCATGAGTAGGCTGCCGCCGCGCAGGCTCTGCGCGTTGCCGAGCGACGAGACCGTCACGTCGATCGTCTGGCCCGGCTTCGCGAACGGCGGCAACGTCGCTTGCACGGTGACGGCGGCGACGTTGCGGAGCTGCGGATTCACGTTGTCGGGCACGAGCACGCCGAGCTGCGCGAGCATGTTCTTGACGGCTTGAATCGTGAACGGCGTCTGGCTCGTCTGGTCGCCCGTGCCGTCGAGGCCCGTGACCAAGCCGTAGCCGACGAGCTGATTCGCGCGGACGCCGGCCACGGTGGCGAGGTCCTTGATGCGCTCCGCGCTCGCCGCGAGCGGGGCGGAAGCGACCGCGAGGGCGGCGAAAACGAGACGCAGGGAAGCCATGTTCATTCGCGAGCTCCGGATCAGAACGGGAACCACGGGGAGTTGAAGAACCGCGTGAGCCAGCCGGGGCGATTCGTCGCCGCGAGCGTGCCTCTGCCGCTGTACGTGATCGAGGCGTCGGCCACCTTCGTCGACAGCACCGTGTTTTCCGGGCCGATGTCGACGGGCCGGATGATCCCTTCGAGGCGGATGAACTCCTCGCCCTGATTGATCGTGATGAGCTTCTCGCCGCGCACGAGCAGGTTGCCGTTCGGCAGCCGCTCCGCGACCGTCACCGTGATGCTCCCGTCCAAGCGATTGCTTTGGCTCGAGTCGGCTTGCCCGTCGAAGCTCGCGTCGCTCGACATCTCGTTGTTCAGGATCGGCGTGCCGTTCGACGTGATCGGCCGGCCGCCGAAGATCGGCAGTCCGGTGTCCACGCTGCTGCCGCGCGCCGTCGACGTGCTCGACTCCTTCGAGGCGTCCGTTCGCTCGACGAGCAGGATCGTGAGGATGTCGCCGACGGCGCGCGCGCGCAGATCCATGAAAAGATCGAAGCTGCCGGCCGGATTGTAGATGGTGCCGGGCGCAGCGGGCGCGGGCACGTAGACGACCGCCGGGCCGCGGAAGCTGTCGCCGCGTTCCGTCTCGGCGGTTTCGGGCCCGTGCGCGCACGCCTGGAGCGCGAGCGCGACGAGCAGCGGTGCAAAGCGTTTCTGCATCGACGGGCTCCTACAGGCTGTTGGTCAGATGCTGCAGCATCTGGTCGGCGGTCTCGATTGCGCGCGAGTTCATCTCGTACGCGCGTTGCGTCTCGATCATCGAGACGAGCTCCTCGACGACGTTCACGTTCGAAGTCTCGAGCGAGCCCTGCAGCAGCGTGCCCAAGCCGTTCAAGCCGGGCGTGCCGGGCTGCGGCGGGCCGCTCGCCTGCGTCTCGGCGTAGAGGTTCTCGCCGCGCGGCTGGAGGCCGGCCGGGTTCACGAAGTCCGTGAGCTGCAGCGTGCCGACTTGCACGGCGTCGCTCTGGCCCGGCGGGATCGCCGAGACGGTGCCGTCCAAGCCGATCGTCACCGCCGAAGATCCGGCGGGAATCGTGATGGCCGGCTGCACCGCATAACCGCTCGACGTCACGAGCTGGCCGTCGGCGTTGATCTGGAACGTGCCGTCGCGCGTGTAAGCCTGACCGCCGTCGGGCAGCAGAATCTCGAAAAAGCCGCGGCCGTTCACGGCGACGTCGAGCTGGTTGCCTGTCGTGACGATGTTGCCCTGCGTGAACTGCCGGTCCGTCGAGACGACGCGCACGCCGGTGCCCAAGTTGAGCCCCGTCGGCGCCTCGGTCTGCTGCGAAGTGAGGCCGCCGCTCTGCACGACGTTCTGATAGAGGAGATCCTCGAACATCGCGCGCTGCCGTTTGTAGCCCGTCGTGTTGACGTTCGCCAAGTTCTGCGACACGACCGTCATGCGCGTCTGCTGCGCTTCGAGCCCGGTCTTGGCGACCCAGAGTGATTCCATTGCGATTGCTCCTAGCCGATGTTCGCGAGATCCGCGGCGCGCGCGGCGTTCTGATCCGCCGCTTGCATCATGCGCACCGCGACCTCGAATTGCCGTTGAAACTCGATCATGTCGACGAGCGTCGACGCGATGTTCACGTTGCTCGTCTCGATGAAGCCGGACGCGACTTTGACGCTGGCGTCGGGCTCGACTTCGGCTCCATCCGTCACCTCGACCAATCCGTCGACGCGCTTGCCGAGCCGGTCCGCATCGGGGTTCACGAGCTTGAGGCGCCCGACTTGCGCGAGCGTCTCGGGCCCCTGCCCCTGCGGCACGATCGAGATCGTGCCGTCGGCCGCGACGGCGATTTGCGTATACGGCGGCACTGCCAGCGGGCCGTTGTCGCCGAGCACGAGCTCGCCGCGCTCCGTCTCGAGCAAGCCGACGGCGTTCACCTTCAAGCTGCCGCCGCGCACGTACGCTTCTGCGCCGTCGCGCGCCTGCACGGCGAGCCAACCGTGGCCATCGATCGCGACGTCGAGCACCTCGCCCGTCTGCACGAGCGCGCCCTGCGAGCGATCGAAGCCGACACCCGCCGCGACGGTGTTGACGCGGCTCGCAAGGCCGGGACCCGTCACGGGCCGCGCCTCGAACCGCGCGAGATCCGCGCGGAAGCCCGTCGTCGAGACGTTGGCAAGGTTGTGCGAGACGAGCGCCTGCGCCTGCATGAGCTGCTTGGCGCCCGTCATCGCTACGTACAAGAGTCGGTCCACGCTTCGAGCCCTCTAGCGTCGAGTCGTCGGCGGTTAGCGGATGTTGATGATCGTTTGCGTGACCTGGTCGGCCGTCGAGATCATCTGCGCGTTCGCCTGGAAGTTGCGCTGCGCCGTGATCATGTTGACGAGCTGCTCGGTCAGGTCCACGTTCGAGGCCTCCAGCGCGCCGGACTGGATCAGGCCGAAGCTGCCCGTGCCGGCCGAGCCGCGCACGGCGTCGCCCGACGTGAAGCTCTCGGCCCACGACGTGTCGCCGAGCTGGCGAAGCCCCTGCGTGTTCGCGAAGTTCGATAGCGCCACCTGGCCGAGCGGCACCGAGCGGCCGTTCGTGAAGCGCGCGAAGATCACGCCGTTCGAGTCGACGTCGATGCTCGACAGCCGGCCCGACGCGAAGCCGTCCTGGCTCAGGAGGTTCACGCCGAATTGGCCGCCGTACTGCGTCGACGTCAGCACGTCCGCCGTCAGTGTGATCGCGGCGGCGCCGTTCGGCGGCGTGTACGACGGGAGCACGATGCCGCCGCCGACGGGCGCCGTGAGCACGCCGAGATTCGAATACGTCATCGTGTTCGCGCCGCCGACGGCCGTGCCGTCGATGTAAAAGCGCGCTTCCCACTGGTTCGGCGTGGCGGTCTTGACGAAGTACGCCGTCGCCGTGTGCGACGCGCCGAGCGAGTCGTAGATCGTGACGGCCGTCGAGTGGTTGTAGCTCGAGGCGTTGGCCGGGTCGAACACGGGCACGGCCGGAACCGGCGCGTTCGCGGGCAAGTTCACGCCGAACTCGGCGCGCGTGGTCGCCTGCGGCGGCGAATCGGCCGTCGCGAGCCGCAGATCCGACAGCGTGCCCGTATTGAACGTGCCGTTGCTAGCGATCGGGAAGATCTGGAGCCGCTGGCTCTGCGAGTTGACGACGTAGCCGTCGCGGTCGACGCCGAACGAGCCCGCGCGCGTGTACGACACGACGCCGCGGTCGCTCAACGTGAAGAAGCCCTCGCCGCTGATCGCGAGATCGAGGCCGCGGTCCGTGAAGTCGACGCCGCCCTGCGTGAACTCTTGCGTGACGGACGACATCGCGACGCCGTTGCCGATGTTCTGCGCGCCCACGGCGAAGACGTCCGCGAACTCGGCGCGCGACGCCTTGAAGCCCGTCGTGTTCGCGTTCGCGATGTTGTTGGCCGTGACCGAGAGGTCCGACGACGCGGCGTTGAGGCCGCTCAAAGCTACTGCAAATGGCATGGTGCGTTTCCTCTGCTGAATGAGCTAATTCGTGGCCACGCCCGTAGGCGCGGCCGGAGTGGTTTCGTTGCGGATCTCGCGCACGGCCGTGAACGGCAGCTCGCCGATGCCGCGCAGCTCGACGCTGAAGCCGTCCGCGCCGAGCAGCACGCTGTCGATCGGCGCGCGCAGCAGCGTGTCGGCGGCGACCGATTCCGCGCCCGAGCGGTACGCCGCCGCGAACGTGTACCGACCCGCCGGCGCCGGCTCGCCGCGGTCGTCGAGCCCGTCCCAGGTGAACGTCGCGAGCCCCTCGGTTTGCGCGCCGAGCTCGACCGTGCGAACCGTCCGGCCGTTCTCGTCGCGAATCGCGACGCTGACGGCCGACGCGCTGCTCGGCAGGTCGACGGCGCCGGCCACCGATTGCCCTGCCACGACGCCGAGCGCCGCGGCGCGCACGAGCGCCGACCGGCCGACGAGCGACGAGGCCTGGAGCGCTTGATTCGAGACGAGCGACGACGCGAGGCCGTCGAACGACGTCTGCAGCCCGGCGAGGCCCTGCACCGTGCCGAATTGCGCGAGCTGCCCCAAGAACTCGCCGCTCTCCATCGGCTTGAACGGGTCTTGATTCTTGAGCTGCGTCAGCATCAGGTGCAGGAAGTCCTCCTGCCCCAAATCGCTCTCGCGCTTCGCTTGCGGCACGCCGAAGCTCGATCCCAAGGAATCGATCGCGGTTGTCATGTCGACTCCTACCCTTGACCGAGCGACAACGTGCGCAGCAGCAGATTCTTCGCGGTGTTGATCACCTCGAGATTGCTTTGATACGAGCGCGACGCCGAGATCATGTTCGCCATCTCTTCCATCGCGTTGACGCTCGACGCGTACACGAGCCCCTCTTCGTTCGCTTGCGGGTTGCCGGGGTCGTAGCGTTCGATCGGCGGCGCGCTGCTTTCGACGACGCCCAGAACGTCGACGCCGGCGAGCACGTCGCCGAACGGATCCGCGGCAGCCTGGAAAACGGCGTGCCGCGCGCGATAGACCGCGGCGGCGTCGCCCGCCACGTTGTGCATGTTGGCGAGGTTGCTCGCCGTGAGGTTGAGCCGCAGCGACTGCGCCGAGAGCGCCGAGCCCGCGATGTCGAACGTGCTGAACGTGCCCATCAGCGGCTCCCTGTGAGCGCGGTGCGCAGCGTGCTGATCTTGCCGCTCGCGAACAGCAGGCTCGCTTGATACGAGACGGCGTTTTCCGCGTAGCGCGCGAGCTCGAGATCGGACTCGACGGTGTTGCCGTCGAGCGAGGGTTGATGCGGAATCCGATACTGCAGGAGCTCGCGCGAAGCGAGCGGGTCGATCTCGATGTGGCGGTCGTCGGTCGTCTCGATCCGGCGGGCAGAGGCGAGGCGCTCGTCGAGGATCGCCGAGAACGTCAGGTCGCGCGCCTTGTAATTCGGCGTGTCGGCGTTGGCGAGGTTCGCCGCGAGCACTTCCATGCGTCGAGCGCGGAAGAGCAGCGCAGCTTCGTGAACACCCAGGATCGATTGCATCGTCATTCCTCTCGCGGTCGTTCGGCACACGGCCTTCGAGCGCCTTAAAGCAACGAGCGTGCCATGCGTCGAAAGCCGCGTAGTTGCTGGCTTCGCGCGGACGCAAGCGCCGTGCAGCGGAAAGACTTTGCCGGCTCGAATCGCGCGCGGCGGCGATTCTTTGCCGCTTCGCGACGACGCGGCGCCGCACGCGTGCATGCGAGCCGTGGCATACGTCTTGCAGAACCCTCGCCGATGAGACGTTCGATGTTCGAGCCGACGAGCAAACACGGGCATTTGCGCCGCTTCGCGCGCTCGATGCTCGTCGGCATTTTGACGCTCGCTGCCGGCGCGTTGACGGCCGGCGCGATCGCGCAGGCCGCCGACGAGCGTTGGCAACCGCCTGCGGCGATCGCCGAAGCAGCGCGCGCGGCGGCCGAGAACGCAGCCGACGGCGACGCCGAAGTCGCATCCATCGACGAACGGCTCAAGCTCGCGCGCTGCTCGCGGCCGCTCGATGCGACGATCGAGCGGCCGATCGAGCGCGGCCGCGGTACCGTGCTCGTGAGCTGCAGTGCTCCCGAGACTTGGCGGCTGTTCGTGCCCGTGCGCATGCACAATGACGTGGCCGTGCTCGTGCTGGCGCGCAACGTCCAACCGGGCGAAGTGCTGGCTGCGGATGACGTGACTCTCGAGCGACGCTCCTCCGCGTCGCTGCCTCACGATTATCTGACCGACGGCGCGCAAGCCGTGGGGCTAGCGCTCCGGCGAACACTGGCCACCGGCGCCGTCCTGACGTCCGCCGCGCTCGAAGCGCCCGAGGTCGTGCGACGCGGCGAGCTCGTCACGCTCGCAGCCGGCGCCGGCCCCGTTATCGTCAAGTCCGAAGGTGTCGCTTTGGAAGCCGGGCGGCTCGAGCAGCGGATCAAGGTCCGCAGCGCCTCGGGCCGCGTCGTCGAAGGCACGGCCGAAGGGCCGGGCCTGGTGCGCGTGGGGCTCTAACCCCGGATGCCTACTAAAGTTCGCAGTCCACGAGCCGATAACCGAGCAAAGGCGCCGAGCGCCGGAGATGCGTTATGACAGAAAGGATCAACGGCCAAGGGTTCAGGCCCGCCGACGCCGCCAGCGCTCGGCGGTCGGAGCCCGCGAAATCGGCCGGCAGTCAGGGGGCGTCGCGTCCGGGCACGGCCGACAAGGCGGCATCGAACGATACCGTCAGCATCACGCAGTCCGGTTTGCTGATGAGCAAGCTCGAGGAGATCGTGCACGGCACGCCCGTCGTCGATAGCGAGCGCGTCGCGGCGCTCAAGGATACCATCGCTTCCGGCGCCTACGAGATCGACGACCAGCGCATCGCGGATCGGCTGCTCCGATTCGAGCGCGACATTTTCGCTTGAGACGCGCGGACGGCCTTCACGTGAACGCCGACTCGGAACGCTTGAGCATCGTCCTGCGCGAGCAGATTCGCTGCGCCGAGGCCATGCTCGAGACACTGGCCAGCGAAAGCCGCGCGCTTGCAGACGGCAATCACGAAGCGCTCGGGATCGCGACCGAGGCGAAAGCCAAGCTCGTCGATGCGCTCGAGCGGCTGGAATCCGAGCGTCGAGATCTCGCGTCCGGCGACGGCGCGACGAACGCCGCGGAGTGGCAGAGGCTGCGTGAATTGATCGCCCGGTGCAAGGAACAGAACCACCGAAACGGCACGCTGCTCCACGCACGCGCCGAGAACGTGCGCGTGGCGCTCAACGCGCTGCGCGGCTCGGAGCCCGAGCTCTATGGCGCGAGCGGCCGTGCACCGGGACGCACCGGCGCGCGCCCGCTGGGAACCGCCTAAGCAAGAGGTATACGCCATGTTGGTCGTGAGCCGACGAGCGGACGAAGCCATCCAGATCAAGCTGGCCGACGGGGTCGACGGGAATCTGACGCTGAACGATCTCTTCGCGAAGGGGCCGATCGAGATCACGCTGCTCGGCGGCAACGGCCGGCGCGTGAAGATGGGCATCGAGGCCCCGCCGGAGCTCTGCATCCTGCGCGTCGACAAGGACGCCAGCGCCGCGTAGCCGCTTCGAGGTGGCGCGCTGCTCGCAAGTCGGTTCCCGTCCGAGCCGAAGCTCGCAAGCGGCGCGTCAACGACCGGCGATCGTCAGCTCCGAGAGTATCGCCGTTTCGATCGACGGCAGGTTGCGCCACGACTCGTCGTTGGTGAGCGCAAGCGTAGCACCGCAGCGCGTGCCCGTCGCAATCTGGATCGCATCCGGCGTTCGCAATAGATGGCGAGCACGCAGTGCGGCGGCCTCGAGCAAAACGTCGCGGCTGATCGGCTCGAGCTCGAAATTCGGAAAATGGTCGAGGAGGAGCTCGTAATCGTCCGCTACATCCTGCCTCCCGAGCCGTAACGGCCCCACCGTCAGCTCGAGCAGGGTCAGCTCGGAAGCTACACCGCGAATCTTGCCGTCTTCGAGACTCTCGATGACGCGGCCTGCTACCGGTGCGAGCACCGGATGCTGCTCGAGGTGGTAGATCCAGACGCTGGTATCGATCAGAACGCGTTTGTGCGAGCCGGGAAACCGCATGCTCACCAGCTCTCGCGCTCGCCGCGCAGATACGCATCGGCGCCGTGCCACACTTCCTCGTGAAGCCCGGCCATATGCTTTGCGAAGCTCTTCGGCTTCGCGATGATGACCACGCGATCCGGCTTGCACAGGACCAGCAACTCATCGCCGGCATTGAGCGACATCGCCTCTCGCGCCTCCCGCGGGATGACGATCTGATACTTGCTGCTGAGCGTGACGGAAGTCGCCATGACGGGGCTCCGTGGTAAAGCGATGAAAGATTATCACTTTACGCACTGAGACGCATCGCCACTCTCGAGACGGTTCACGCGGATTCGCGGCGACGCGATAGCGCGGCGACCGAGGGACAGCGTTGCTGGCTCGACGCGCCGTTACGGGCTCGCGCGCGGTACGCGCAACATAATCATCGATCGCTTCGGAGGCCCAGGACGCACTTCGCCAAGCCCGCCCGGGACTTGATTTCGGATGCCCGAGAGTCGCATTCTCATACGCGCAGGCATGGCCAGAAAAACAACAAAAGGACGGACGATGGAACGGCGGCTGCTCGAGAGAAACAAAGTTGCAACGACGGTTTACCTCTCGGTGCCGGGAGGGAAGTTCCACCGTTGCCGCGCGAAGAACCTCTCCGCGATGGGCGTGTTCCTCGAGATCAAGTCACTCGGTCTGCCGGCCGGAACCGTCGTGAACCTCGTGTTCGCCGTGAACTTGGGAGACACGATTCGGCTGCATCGGCGCAAAGCCGTGCTCGCGCACGTTTCCGAGCGCGGCGCCGGGCTCATGATGCAGGGCCGCACGCAGCTTCGTCCGAGCGCCTGACGTTTACGCGGTCTTTCGGCTGACACCTCGCCTCGAGTCGCGTCGACGGCGATGGCGGACGTTGTGGCGCGTCCTCGTCTCGGCACTTCAGAACGCGTCCTTCAGCGCGCGCGTTTTCGCGAACACTTCGACGTCCGGCGCTTGCTTCAAACCGATCGTCGCGCGCAAGTCGGCGCTCTGCGGCCGCAAGAACGGATTCGTTGCGCGTTCCTCGCCGAGCGTGCTCGGCACCGTCGGCGTTCCCGCCGCGCGTAGCCGCGCGACGTTCGCGGCGCGGGCCTGAAGCCGCGCGTTCTGCGGCTCGACGGTGAGCGCGAAGCGCGCGTTGCTCTGCGTGTACTCGTGCGCGCAATAGATGCGCGTGTCGTCGGGCCACGCCAGGATCTTCGAGAGCGAGCCCCACATCTGCGCGGGCGTGCCCTCGAACAGCCGGCCGCACCCCAACGCGAACAACGTGTCGCCGACGAACGCGGCGCGCGCGGCCTCGAAGTGATAGACGATGTGCCCGCGCGTGTGCCCCGGCGTATCGAAAACGCGAGCCCGGTGCGGTCCGAGCTCGACGACGTCGCCCTCGCCGACGGGCACGTCGAGGCCCGGAATGCGCGCCGCATCGGCGCGCGGCCCGACGATCGTGCACCCCGTGCGGCGCTTGAGCTCGAGATTGCCGCCTGCGTGATCGCCGTGGTGGTGCGTGTTCAGAATGTGCGTGAGGCGCCAGCCCTTCGCGTCGAGCTGCGCGGCGATCTCCTCGGCGTCGGGCGTGTCGACGGCGGCCGTGAGCCCGGAATCGGCGTCGTGCAGCAGATACCCGTAGTTGTCCGCGAGGCACGGAAACATGTGGATTTCGAGCTCGCTCATGCCGGTCTCCAGGCCCAGTAAGGCCCACGATTATCGTACAATCGCCGAGCCGCGCGCCTTTTGACGCGCGTTTTTTGTCTCGCAGCCGACTCGCTATGCCGACCATCACGTTACCCGACGGCTCGCAACGCGCGTTCCCCTCGCCCATCGACGGGCTCGAAATCGCGCGCAGCATCGGCGCGCGCCTCGAGCGCGACGCCGTCGCCGTGCGCGTCGACGGCGCGCTGAGAGATCTGACAGTGCCGATCGCGCATGATGCTCGCGTCGAGATCGTCACGCGCACGTCGCCGGAGGGGCTCGAGCTGCTGCGCCACGATGCCGCGCACGTCATGGCCGAGGCCGTGAAGGAGCTCTATCCCGACACGCAGGTGACGATCGGGCCCGCGATCGAGAACGGCTTCTACTACGACTTCGCTCGCAGCGAGCCCTTCACGCCCGAGGATCTCGAGCGCATCGAGAAGCGCATGCACGAGATCGTGGCGCGCGACGAGAAAATCGTGCGCGAGGAGTGGGAGCGCGACGCGGCCGTCGAGTTCTTCCTGAAGCAGGGAGAGCGCTACAAAGCCGAGATCATCGGCGCGATCCCCGACGGCGAGCCGATCAGCCTGTACCGCCAGGGGAACTTCATCGACTTGTGCCGCGGGCCGCACCTGCCGTCGACGGGGCGCCTCGGCGCCGGGTTCAAGCTCATGAAGCTGGCCGGCGCCTATTGGCGCGGCGACTCGAGAAACGAGATGCTCCAGCGCATCTACGGCACGGCTTGGGCCGACGCGAAGGACCTCAAGGCCTATCTCGAGCGGCTCGAAGAAGCCGAGCGCCGCGACCACCGCAAGCTCGGCAAGCAGATGGATCTTTTTCACTTCCAGGACGAGGCCGTCGGCGCCGTGTTCTGGCACACGAAGGGCTGGCAGCTCTTTCGCACGCTCGTCGAGTTCATGCGCGAGAAGCAAGGTGCCGCCGGTTATCGCGAGATCAATACACCGGAGATCATGTCGCGCTCGCTGTGGGAGGCGTCGGGCCACTGGGACACGTTCGGCGAGAACATGTTCACGAGCAAGACGGCCGACGAGCAGACGTTCGTCGTCAAGCCGATGAACTGCCCAGGCCACATTCAGGTGTTCAAGAGCGAGCTGCGCAGCTACCGCGATCTGCCGTATCGGCTCGCGGAATTCGGCAAAGTGCACCGCTACGAACCTTCGGGGGCGTTGCACGGACTCATGCGCGTGAGAGCGTTCACTCAGGACGACGCGCACGTGTTCTGCACCGAGGAGCAGGTGACCGAAGAGGCCGGCAAGGTTTGCGAGCTGCTGCTCGACATCTATCGTGGCTTCGGCTTCACGAACGTGGCCATGAAGTTCGCGGATCGGCCGCCGAAGCGCGTCGGTGCCGACGAGGTTTGGGATCGCGCCGAAGCGGCGCTGAAGAACGCCATGGACGCGCTAGGGTTGCCCTACACGCTGAACAAAGGCGAAGGCGCGTTCTACGGGCCGAAGATCGAGTTCGTGCTGCGCGACGCGATCGGCCGCGACTGGCAGTGCGGCACGCTGCAAGTGGATCTCAACATGCCGGGGCGGCTCGGCGCCGCCTACATCGGCGAGGACGGCTTGAAGCACACGCCCGTCATGCTGCATCGTGCTATCTTCGGCTCGCTCGAGCGCTTCATCGGCATCCTGCTCGAGCACTACGCGGGCGCGCTGCCGTTCTGGCTCGCGCCGCTGCAGGTCGTCGTCACGACGATCACGTCGGATGCGGACGCGTACGCGCGCGAGGTCGTCGCCGTGCTCGGCCGAGCGGGCCTGCGCGCCGAAGCGGACCTGCGCAACGAGAAGATCAATTACAAGGTACGCGAGCACAGCCTCGCGAAAATCCCGGTCATTCTCGCCGCCGGCAAGCGCGAAGTGGCCGAGCGGACGGTGGCGCTACGACGCTTGGGCGCGCAGAACCAGGTGAGCCTGCCGCTGTCGGCCGCCGTGGAGCAGCTGCGCACCGAAGCTGCGGCGCGCGGCGCCTAGCCATCGAGAAGGAGACGTCATGCGACTCGTGAGCTTCGAGCGAAACGGCCGGCCCGGCTTCGGCGTCGTCGCCGGCCACGGCATCGTCGACGCTACGGCGCGCCTCGCCGGAAAGCCGCGCGGCCTGCGCGAGGCGCTCGCGACGGGCGCGTTGGCCGAGCTCGCGCGCGTCGCGGCCGCGGCGCCGGACTTCGGCTTCGACGACGTCGCGTTCGCGCCCGTGATCCCCGACGCCGCCGCGAAGCTGCTCTGCGTGGGCATCAACTACGTGCCGCACATGCGCGAGATGGGCCGCGACCGGCCCGAGAAGCCCGTCATCTTCGTGCGCTTCGGCGACAGCGTCGTCGGCCACGGACAGCCGATCTTGAAGCCGCCCGAGTCGGAGCAGCTCGACTACGAAGGCGAGCTCGCCGTCGTGATCGGCAAGCGGGCGCGCCGCGTGAGCCGGGAGCGCGCGCTCGACTACGTCGCGGGCTATAGCTGCTTCAACGACGGCAGCGTGCGCGATTTTCAGCGGCACTCGGGCCAGTTCACGCCGGGCAAGAACTTCCACGCGAGCGGCTCGTTCGGGCCGTGGCTCGTGACGACGGACGAGATCCCCGATCCGCGCAAGCTCACGCTGACGACGCGTCTGAACGGCGAAGTCATGCAGCAGGAGAGCGTCGGCGAGCTCTGCTTCGACGTGCCGCAGCTCATCGAGTATTGCTCGACGTGGGCGCAGCTCGAGCCCGGCGATGTGATCGTGACCGGGACGCCGGGCGGCGTCGGCGCGGGCCGCAAGCCGCCGGTCTGGATGAAGCCCGGCGACACCGTCGAGGTCGAGATCAGCGCCATCGGGACGCTGCGCAATCCCGTGGTGGCCGATCCGGCCGATTGATGCCGCCGCGACGCTGATGGGTACCGCGCTGCCCACGACGTGGCGACGGCAGCGCCGAAACGTAAGCCCGGCGGCCGCCGCAATCGTTGCGCTCGTCTCGGGCTTCGGCGCCGCGGGGCAGCCGGACCTCACGTGGATCGACCGCGAGGCCATCGCGGCGCGCGAGATCCTCGTCGTCGCCGAGCGCGCCGAACGGCCGCTCACCGTCGACGTCAAGATCGCCGCCGAGGTCGACGCGCCGCCGGAGGCGATCTTCGCCGTGCTCAAGGCGTGCGAGATCGCGCCGGAGTACGTTCCGAACGTCGAGCGCTGCACGAAGCTCGAGGAGCTCGACGGCGGCCGCGCGGATCTGTTCGTCCAGGAGATCAAGCCGATCTTCTTCCTGCCGACGTTCGAGCACGTGTTTCGGCTCGACTACACGCCATACACGCGCATCGACGTGCATCGCGTGAGCGGCCCCATCGCGCTCATGGAAGGGACCTGGTGGCTGCTCCCGCAAGAGAACGGCGTCAGCTTGCTCGTCTACGAGCTCTCGCTCGATCCCGGGATGCCGATCCCGCGCTTTCTCGTGCGCGCGACGTTGAAGCGCGACTTGCCGAAAGTGATGGCAGCCGTCCGCGAGCGCGCCGAGGCTACCCACTGATCGCTCGCGGCCGGCCGCTGCGCCGTGTGAAGGGGGTCACCGCGAGTCCGTTGCGGAGTTGGTACGGTTCCGAGGCTGTGGAAGCGTTCACCGACACCGCGCCGCGTATCTTGATCCTGGAGCCGGACAACAAGGTCCGCTCCACGCTGCTGCGCTACGCCGTCAAGGGCTGGCAAGGCGCGGCCGTGCAGTCGACGTCCGGCACGCTGAGCGATGCGCTCGCCGACCCGGAGCGATTGAAGAGCTTCGACGTGCTGCTCGTCGGCTGCGACTTCTCGAAGGACGGCACGGCCGAGAACCCCACGCTGCAGGCCCTGCGCGCCGTGGCCGCGGACCCGAACAATCCGGCCGTCATCTTGCTGACGTCGAAGGGCAGCGAATACACGGCCGTGCAGGCGATCAAGTCGGGCGCGTTCGACTACGTGCCGAAGGCCCTGCTCGGCCGCGAGCAAGTCTTGAGCGCCGTGCAGCGCGCGATGCTGCACCGCAAAGGGTTGCTCGGCAGCCGCGGCGGCACCGTGACGGGCGTCGTGCGCCTGTTCGGCTACGACATGCGCCGCTGTCTCGCGACGCGCGACAGCGTTTCCGTGCACGTGGCGTTCAGCGCCGAGCGCGGCAAGGAGGTCGTGCTCAAGGTGCTGCACCGCGGCCGCGGGGCGCTGTCGCGCGACGCGAGCTTCGAGCGCCTCGTCACGGAGTTCAAGCTGCTGTACGACATCGAGGATCGTGCCGTCGCCGAGATCTACGATTTCCGCGTCACGAGCCAGTACTGCTACATCGCGATGGAGTACTTTCCGCTCGGGCACTTGGGCACGCGGCTCGATGCGCCGCTGTCGCCGGCCGAAGCCCGGCACTTCGGGCGCGAGATCGCGCACGCGCTCTCGATCATCCATACGGCCGGCGTCATCCATCGCGATCTCAAGCCCGGCAACATCATGCTGCGGGCGGACGACACCGTAGCCCTGATCGACTTCGGCATCTCCCAATCAGCCGCCGTGCAGCCGAGCGACCCCGAGCAGGCGAACCGCGAGATCGCCGGCACGCCGTACTACATGAGCCCCGAGCAGGCGAACGGGGCGCTCACGGACGAGCGCTCGGATCTCTACTCGCTCGGCGTGATCCTTTATCAGATGTTGACCGGCTCGAAGCCCTACGTCGGGGCCACGACGGACGAGATTCTCGAGCAGCACCGCAGTGCCGCGCTGCCGTCGCTGCCGGCCGAGCTCGCCGCCTACCAGCCGCTCTTGAACAAGCTGCTCGCAAAAGATCCGAGCCAGCGATTCGCCAGCGCGCGCGAGGCGCTCGAAGCCCTGGAGCAGACGCCCGTGCCGATCTCCGCGGAACGCGGCGCGGACGGGCCGGTTGCGGCAGCAAGCTAATCGTCGTCCGCGCCCAAGCGCTCGAAGTCGTAGAGATCGCGGTCCGCGAGATGCGACGGCGCGACGTTCTGGAGGCTGCGGAACAGCCGCTCGGTGCGGCCTGGATCCTGCTGCTCCCAGCTCGCGAGCATCGCCTTGATCTCGCGCCGCTTCATGTTCTCCTGCGAGCCGCAGAGATTGCACGGAATGATCGGAAACTCCCGCCCGCGCGCGTAGCGCGCGATATCGCGCTCGGCGCAGTACGCGAGCGGCCGAATCACGACGTGCTTGCCGTCGTCGCTCTTCAACTTCGGCGGCATCGCCTTCAACCGCGCACCGAAGAACATGTTCAGAAACAGCGTCTCGACGATGTCGTCGCGATGGTGGCCGAGCGCGATCTTCGTGGCGCCGAGCTCGTCCGCCACGCGGTAGAGGATGCCGCGGCGCAGCCGCGAGCACAGGCCGCACATCGTCTTGCCGGGCTCGATGACGCGCGTGACGATCGAGTACGTGTCCTCGGCGACGATGCGGTGCCGAACGCCGAGCTCCGTGAGATACGCGGGCAGCACATGCGCCGGGAACCCGGGCTGCTTCTGGTCGAGATTGACCGCGACGAGCTCGAAGCCGACGGGCGCTTTGCGCTGCAAGCTCCGCAGCATGTCGAGCAGCGTGTAGGAGTCTTTGCCGCCCGAGAGACAAACCATCACGACGTCGCCGTCCTCGATCATGCGATAGTCGCCGATGGCCTTGCCGACGAGGCCGCGCAGCTCGGCTTGCAGCTTCTTCCAGCGGCCGGACGGCTCCGCCGCCGCAGCGGCGCGCGCAGCGTCGTCGGGGTCGGTTTGCAGGGTTTCGATCGAGTGCAAGGCGTGCTCCTGAAGCGAGCGGGCCATGATAGCGCGACGGTGCAGATTCGACATAACCGTATCGTCGCAGAGTCGCGACGGTTGCCGGGCTCTGTGAAGCCTATCACTGCAACGGTCCGCGCTTTTGCCTAACGTTCGACCACTCGATTACGTAAATCGGTCCGCCATGAAGCGTGCAGTCATCGCTGTAGTGTTAGCGCTCGCTGCCTTGGCGTTGCTCGTTTCGCTTGCGCTCGAATCCCGTTCGCTTCCCGTCGAGACGCACGTAGCGCAGTACACCATCGCCGGCGACCTCGAGCGCATCAACGCGGACTTCCGCGCGCTCGTCGACACGCTCAAGTCCTCCTGGGAAGAGCAAACGCCCCCGGGCGAAGGCGCGCGCGCCCTGCTCGCACGCGTGTCGTCGCAGCCTCAGCAATTGCCCGCGTCGTTGTTCACGATGCAGGGCAGCGCCAGCCAGGAAGCGCGCCTCGCGGGCAGCCACGAAACGTTCCTGTCGGCCGTCACGGGCGCCACGTCGCTCGCCGGCGAGTTGATCTCCGACCAAACCGCTTACGCCGCCGCCGTCTCGTTCCTGCGCGAGTCGGGCGCCGCGGTGATTCAGGCGCTTCGCGACGCGGGGCTCGACCGCCAGGCCGCCGACACGTTCCAACTCGTCGTCGGCACGCTCGACTTCGCCGGCCAAAACGCCTCGGTGCGCGGCAGCGACCTCGAACGGCTGCTCGTCACGCTCGGCCGCGATCAACGCGTCGATGCGATGCCCGGCGACTTTGCCGTGCTGTTGAGCTCGGTGAGCACGATCCTGAAGAGCAAGCCGCTCATCGAGAGCAAGCTGAACCAGCTCGTCGGAACGCCGGTGGGCGATCACGCCCAAGCGCTCAGCACCGCGGCGCAGGACATGTACACGGTTGCCGTGACGCGCATCGAGCAAGCAAGGCTCATGCTCGCCGTCTACGCCGTCGTGTTGCTGCTCGCCGTCGGCTTCATCGCCCTGCGTTTGCACGGCAGCTATCGCGAGATCAACCGCGCCAACGCGGACCTCGCGGCGCTCAACGAATCGCTCGAGCAACGCGTGGCGGCCCGCACGCAGGAGCTGTCCGGCACGCTCGCGGACCTCAAGGAATCGCAGGTGCAGCTCGTCCAGGCCGAGAAGATGTCGTCGCTCGGCCAGCTCGTCGCCGGCATCAGCCACGAGATCAACACGCCGCTCTTGTACCTCGCGAACAATGCCGAGCTGATCCGCGAGCGGCTCGAGCCGTTGCGCGATTTCATCTCGACGTGCGTGAACGCGTTCTCGATCAAGTCCGAGGATTTCGCAGACCGCGCGGAGTACCAGGCGAAGTTCGTGGCCGCGCTGCGCGACGTGAAGGTTTGTCTCCGCGATAACGAGCTCGACGCGGCCATCGAGGAGATCCAAGACCTCACGCGCGACAGCATCGCCGGCTTGGGCGAGCTCACGGAGATGGCGCAGAGCTTGAAGGACTTCAGCCGGCTCGACCGGGCGCCCATCGCGAGCTTCGACGTGAACGCCGGGCTCGACAAAACGCTGCTCATCGCCAAGAACATCGTCAAGCACAAGGCCACGGTCACGAAGCACTACGGCGAGATTCCGGAAATCGAGTGCTCGCCGTCGCAGATCAACCAGGTGTTCCTCAACATCATCACGAACGCCGCGCAAGCGATCGAGAAAACGGGCGAGATCGTCATCACGACGAAGCTCTACGACGCCGATCGCGTGGCGATCCGCATCGCCGATACGGGCTGCGGCATCCCCGAGGAAAACCTGAGCAGGATCCGCGATCCGTTTTTCACCACGAAAGAGGTCGGCACGGGCACCGGGCTCGGTCTTTCGATCGTCGACGAGATCATCCGCAGCCACCACGGCGAGCTGCAGGTGGAGTCGGTCGTCGGCAAGGGCTCGGCCTTCACCGTCATCCTGCCGATCAAACGCCCGGGCTCGATGGAGCAATCGCCGGCCGACGACGAGCTCCCCGAGCTCAAGGAAGCGGTTTAACGCATGCAGGCCCAGATCGCACAAGACGCCCCGCGGCCGCGGCTCCTGTTCGTCGACGACGAGCAGCGCGTGCTGAACTCGATGCGGATCATGTTCCGCCGTCAGTTCGATCTGTTTCTTGCGTCGCACGGCGCCGAGGCGCTCGACATCGTTCGCGACAAGGACATCGACGTCATCGTCGCGGATCACCGGATGCCGAAGATGACCGGCGTCGAGGTACTGTCGAAGGTGCGCACGATGTCGCCGCGCACCGTGCGCATTCTGTTGACGGGATACGCCGATCTCGATGCCGTCGAGGGCTCGATCAACGAGAGCGAGGTGTTCCGCTTCCTGACGAAGCCGTGCGCGCCGCAACACTTGCGCGAGACGATCGAGCTCGCCGCAAAGCTTGCGCGTGAGGCGCCTGCGCCCACGGCGCCGGAACCGTCGCCGCCGGGCGATACGCCCGGCGACACGATCGAGATCATCCTCGAGAGCGATACGCACACGGAGGTCACGCCGGGCTCCGCACAGCCGGTTGCCGAGCGAGCGTCGACGACGGCCGTGCTCGAGCAGCCGAAGTTCGCCACGGCGCCCGCTGCCGGAACCGCAGCCGCGCCATCCGCGACGCCGGCCGTCCGCAACAAGCTCGCGACGGGCCTCGGCATCATCGTGTTCTCGATGGACAACGAGGTCATCGAGGTGGTGCAGAAAGCCGTCCGCGGCCGCCTGCCCGTCTACACGGCCGGCAATATCGTTCAAGTCGTGAAGTATCTGACGGAGCACCGCCCGGGCGTGCTCGTCACGGACGTCTCGGAGGACAAAGCCACGATCCAGTCGATGACGGCTCGGCTCAAGGAGCACTTGCCGCAGCTCGTGACGATCGCGGTCTCGCAGCATCGCGACGTTCTCGACATGGTATGGCTCATCAATCACGGCCAGATCTTTCGCTTCCTGCGCAAGCCGCTCTCGGCGGGCCGGACGGCGATCAGCTTGCAGGCGGCGTTGCAGCATCACCGCCTGCTGCTCAAGAACCCCGAGCTCGCCAAGCGCCATGAGGTCGACGCCAGCACGACCGACTCGGGCGTCATGGACGGCGTGCTCGCCAAGCTGAAGGGAATCAAACGTCTTTGGGCAAGCGAATGAGCGCAGATAAAACGACGAGCCCGAACCAGGCGGACACGCTGCTCTGGATCGCGGGCGGCGCGATCGCCGCGATGGGCGCGGCCTGGCTCATCATCACGCAGCCCTGGAATACGGGAGCCGACGTGCCCGTGCCCGCACCCGCGCCCGAGCGCGAGGTTGCCATGGCCGTCGCGCCCGAGTCTTCGGCGGCAGCGTCGCCGGCACTGACGGCCGAGGCCGAGGCAGCTGCCGGCGGCGTTGCGCCTCAAGCCGGCCTCGAGGCCGCGCTCGACAATCCGTTGCGCATGGCTCAGCTCGCGTACGAGGCCGGCATGCTCGTCGAGCCCGACGAGTACAGCGCCTGGACTTTGTTCTCGCGCGTCTTGAGCGAACAGCCCGACAACGCCGCGGCGCGCGAGGGGCTCACGAAAGTTGCGGACGACCTCGTGCGCCGCGGCGAGACTGCGCTCGACCAGGGCCGCTTCGACGACGCGCGCGCGACGGTGGAGCGCGTCCGCGAAGCGCTGCCCGATCACGCCGGCGCCAAGGCATTGGCGCAAAAGATTTGGCCCGAGGTTGCGGCTGTCGTGCCCACTCGACCCTCTTTGCCGTTGCCCGAGCCCGAAGTGCGCGTGGCGCGCGTCGAGACGGCGCCCGAGACCGCTGCGCCGCCGCCGAAGCCGCAAGTCGATCCGCTCGTCGAGGCCAACGAAGCGTTCGAAAAGGCGCTTGCCGAAGGGCGTCTGCTGACGCCGGCCGAGCAGAGCGCCAAGCACTTTGTCGGCGTCATGAACCGCTTGAACGTCGATCACGATCTCGCGATGCGCGCGCGCGGCGCGTTGTCGCTCGAGCTGCTGTCGCGCGCCGCGCAGTCGATCGAAGCGCTCGACCCCGAAGCCGCGGGCATCTGGATCGACGAAGCCGAAACCCTGCTCGGCCCCACCGACGAAGGCGTGCGTCAGGCGCGCTCTGCGTTGACGGAGCAGCTGATCGCGATGGAAACGGCGAAGCCCGTGCCGGCATCGGCACTGAAGATCGCCACGTACGTGGCGCCGGATTACCCGCAGCGCGCCACCGAGCGCAACCTCGAGGGCTGGGTGGACATCGAGTTCACGGTGGGCACGGACGGCAAGACACGCAACGTCGTCGTCACGGACGCTTCGCACGAGACCATGTTCCGCCGCGAAGCCACCGAGGCCGTGGAGAAGTGGGAGTTCGAGCCGCGCATTTTCATGGGCCGCGCGATCGAGCAGACTTCTTACACGCGCATCCGCTTCGTTCTCTAACCCCGGTTTCCCGGACGCGCGTCCGCGTGTCGGCGCACGATTCGACATAACGCTTCGCGGTACGGCCGTTCGCTGCGCATTGGGCTAAACTCGTCCTGAAGTCTCTGGAAGAAGACTGCGGAGAGCCGTCATGCGCCCGTCGAACATCGTCGCTGGATGTCTATCGATCGCCGGCTTCGGCACGGCCCACGCGCAGTACCGCTGCGATTGCACGACCGTCGTCGACACATGCAGCGCGCAGGTGGTGGCGCGCGGCTCGTTCCTCGAGGTGACGGCGGACGAGCAGATGTGCGCGCGCGTCGACTACTTCGTCGACGGCCAACCGTTCGTGTCCCTCGTCGTCGACGGCGAAGCGCGCGAAGATTGGCTCGCTCGCACGACGAGCCCGCGCATCCTCGTGCAGAGCTGCCAGGTCTGCCGCGACACCGGCGCGGCCGGCGCCGCCGCGGCACCCGCGCGCGGCGAGGCGCCCTCTTCCGCCGGTCAAGCAAACGCCGATGGCAACGGCCGGCTCGAGCCGCTGATCGCCGGCGTTCCGCGCTATCCCGAGGCCGCCCGAGCGCGCGGCTTGCGCGGTTGGGTGGAAGTGGAGTTCACGGTCACTCCGGCCGGAACCGTCGAGAACGCGCGCGTCGTCTCCGCCGAGCCGCGCAACGTATTCGACGCAGCGGCGCTCGAGGCCGTGGGCCGGCGGCGCTATCCCGCCGACGAAAGCCGCGAGCCGCGAACGCTCACGGAACGGATCGAGTTCGCGCCGCCGCGGGAACAGCCGGCGGCGGCAGCGGCGCCGCCGGCGACGGGCCCGTTGAATCGTTGCGTGCGCGAAAACGCCGTCTATAACTACGGCGAAAGCGTGGACGTCGGCCTCATCAACGCGTGCACCGAGCCGCTCATGGTGTTCGGCTGCGCGCAAGGAACGGGCAGAGACTTGGGCCGCTGGGTGTGCAGCGACTCCGAGCGGCGCGGCGACATCCTCGTGCCGAGCGGCGATCAGCGCCTGGGCCAACGGTATACGGCCGGCGACGCCTCGGCGATTCAAACCTACACGTACCGCGACACCTTCTCGCTGACGCGCGCGCCGAACTCGCAGCTGTGGTGGGTGGCGTGCGCGGAAACCGACGAGGCGTGCCGATCCGACGCCCGGCTCTGGACCCGCTCGGTCAGCGGGCAGGACTCGAGCGTCGATCCGCAGGCGCGCAGCCAGGTCGCCGTCGCGCGCTCCGACTAAGCCGTTTCTTCGCGCGGCGCGTTTCCAAGCCCGGCGCGCCGGCTCATCTGCGCCACTCGATGCCGAGCATCGAGCGCGCGCGCACATACTCGGCACGCGCGTCCGTCGACGTCACGTCGGCCGAGTCGAGCTCGGCCACGAGCGCAAGACGTCTCGTGATGCGGAATTCGGCTTCGAGCTTCACGCCGAGCTCCTCGAGCTCGCGCGGCCCCGCAGCCGGCGCGTGGAAGGCGAAGGCGCGCGGATAGTCGTAGCTTCGCGCCAACGCGGAAAGCGCGAGATCGAAACGCGGCGAGGGCGCGAAGGACGCGCGGATGCGCAGCACGTCGAGCATGTAGTCGTAGTAGCCGACGAACTCGTCGATGCGCTCGAGCTTCAAGTAGTCGGCCTCGAGCTCGATCGCGCGGCCGAAGCGGCGCGACACGCCGACCAGCACGCCGCGATGGTCGTAACGCTGCGCGGGATTGGTGTCGAGCAGCGCGCCCGTGCGGTCGCGCGCGGGCCGGTCGTCGTACAGCGCCCGATATTGCCTGACGCCGAAACGCAGCGTCGTGACGTCGCGCAACGCGTAGTCGATGTCGACGCCCGTATAGAAAAAGTCGTGGTCGAAGTTGGCGACCGGCTCGGTGCGGTCGTACTCGTCGCGCTCGAGCTGCAGATCCAGGGCCCATGTCACGCGGCCGAGCGTGTGCGTGAACCGCCCCTCGACGCCCGAAGCGCGATACGAGAAGCGGTCGGCGAGGTCCTCGCCGTCGATGTCGCGCGCGAGCCCGTCGTCGGGGTCGAAATTCGTCTCGCGATGGCTGCTCACGTAGAACGACGTTTCCACGGCGCGGCGGCGCCGCTCTCGCTCGCCGAGAACGATGTCGGCGCCCATCGACACGCGCTGATCGACCTCCGTCGCGTTCGAGAACTCCTCGTCGTAGAACGCGCCGTCCATGTCGTAGCGGAACAAGAACTCCGTATCGCCTGATTCGTTGCCGAGCGCATACGCTGCGTGCAGCTCCGCCGGCATGAAGGCCGCCGAGTGCACGACGGGCGTGACGAGCGGCTGCGTGGGATCGGCGGCGTCGACGTACGGGTCCGCCGGCGTTCGGTACGGGTTGTCGTCCTGACCGAAGCGCGCGGATGCGCTCAGCAGAAGCTCGCCGACTCTCGCGTCGGGCTCCGCGCTTCGTTCCAGGTTGCTGCGTGCGGCGCTCGGCGGCAACGGTTCCGCGCCAACGCTTCGCTCCGCTGCGTTCTGGGCAAGGCGCCGCAAATCGCGATCATCCGCGCTCGCGGCCGCCGCGCGGAACGCCTCCGCCGCCGCTGCCGTGTCCCCGGCGGCGCGGAGCGCCAAGCCGCGGTTGTAGCTCGCGAGCGCGGCGAGCGTCGCATCGGCCGAAGCGCGCGCGAACGCCGAGGCCGACTGCTTGAATTCCCCGAGCTGGAATTGCACGACTCCGATGTTGTAGTGAAGGAGCGGCGTATCGAGGCCGGCTGCGGCCGCCTCGCGGTAGCGGAGCAGCGCCGTGCGATAGACCCCGGAGCGCACGAGCCGGTTGCCCTCGGCCATGAGCTCGGCGGCCGTCTGCGCAGCGGCCTCGCCGCCGATGAGATACGCGATAAACGAAAGCAGCGTCAACGACTTGCAGCGGCGCACGGCGGCCCTCCGAGACGGAGTTTCGCCTCACTCTAGGCGCGCCGCTTGCCTGGGAATAGGACGCCCGTCACACGAGCAGGCGCGCTCGCGAAGGCGCCCCTGACGCTGCCGAATGACTGGCCGGCCGCTTTTAGCCTCGGAACCGTTCACTCGAAGTCGAGCGGACTTCGCACGCCGTGCCCGCCACGGTTCAGCACGTGCGTGTAGATCATCGTCGTGGATACGTCGGCGTGACCGAGCAGCTCTTGAACGGTGCGAATGTCATAACCGGCTTCGAGCAGGTGGGTGGCAAAGGAGTGGCGCAAGGAGTGGCAGCTCACCCTCTTCGTCAAACGCGCCGCCGCGGCGGCGCGGTGCACGGCCTTCTGCAGTCCGTTCTCATGAACGTGGTGTCGGCGAGCCGTGCGGCTTCTCGGGTCGAGCGATA
>Ga0073934_10001288_pt1 | contig 61410 bp, 45 predicted proteins | sample LarsenN4metaG_FD_76834 | JGI IMG/M metagenome (GOLD analysis project Ga0073934, IMG submission 76834) | Hot spring sediment bacterial and archeal communities from British Columbia, Canada, to study Microbial Dark Matter (Phase II) - Larsen... ... | reverse complement strand
ATTCTAAAAAAATGCCGTTAAAAACAGGGGAAAATTCCGGCAAATTCCGATTTTTGGATTTTTATACCGGATTTTGGATATTGTGCCGGGCTGTTTTTTATAATCAAAAACCCTTCGCACAAAACCACGTCACGGCCCGGTAAAGCTAAATCTAATAAAATAAACGACTTATAACTTTACCAATGCCGCTGCGGACAAGATCCGGCATTTTACAAAAACCGCAAATTTGCGGACGTCGAGAAATTAAGGCAAATCGGATTCCCAAAATCCCGCGAAATTCCTGTTTTTCAGAGATCAAATTCCAATCTAACCGCCGGTCATTACGTAAAAGTTAATTTTCACGAAGTTTTCATTAAATTAACAAAATTGCCACTTTGCCCGGAAAACCTTTAGCTGAAAGCGGTCATCTGAACGATTTTATGGTCGCTGCTGCCGCCAAAGAACGATTATTACGGCATTTTCTTCGGAACGAACAAAAAGTCGTTTCGAATACTTGACTTTTTTGTAAAATTGGTTTATAGTTGTTGTTCTTTGTCTCCGCGGCGGGAGACTATACATAACGAGCAAGGGGAATAGGGTAAGAAAAAGGGGGCATTTATATTATATGGCACATATAGATTACGCAACATCATCCTACAAAACGCCGCTGCACCACAGGATTTTGGCAAATATGCCGGTGCAGGCAAGCTGGGTCGATGAACAGACCGGCCGAAGAATTAAGGTTGACGGTGTAACAGAAAACCTAGGCGAAAACAGCGCTCTGGTTAATCTGGAAATCCTTCCACCGGTCGGTTCTGAGGTCAAGCTCAAAATCCTCGGCGAGGAAAAGCCGATTATTGAAGTATCGGCAGAGGTTATCCGCGTCGAACGTGATCCGAGCAAACCGCTTGCCGCACTGTCAATACTCCAGAATCTTAAAAAATGGAAGACAACGGCAATGGAAGCCGCGCAGGCATGGGTCACGCGGCACTGGCAATTGAACTACGAAGAGGAATGGGTTAACTAAACCGTTATTATCTGTCGTAGCCGCGGAATCAGCGGAGATTCGGCTTTTCCGGCCGCTTCTCCGCTTTCCCATTTCGGGCATTCGTAATCGGAAGAAAACCTTTTAACTTATACATTTTGCAACATTTATCTGAAACCGGGCATCTTAGGATTTAAATGATTCGTACGCTTTTCATCGCATTGATTCTCACAGCTGTTTCCCTGGCGGTTTCTGCGCAGGAAAAACCTCTCTCACAGGCCGAATATGTAAAAATGCTTTATGCGGCACAGAATGATCCCGCAGCCCGTACGACTCTTATTGACGCTTTGCGAAGGCGTGGCATAGATTTTCCGGTAACCGACGGTCTGAGAAGCCTGACGCGCTCAAAATCCGGCAATGACGACGAGCTTCGCAGGACATTGGATCAGGCCGATAGGCGGAGGGTAAATCCGACTGCTACAAAGCTGCCCGGAGAAATTGAAACCGCAGCTCTCCTGGAAAAAACACGGCGGAATACACTTGAAGCTATTTCGGAAATGCCTGATTTTGTTGTCAAACAACAGATTCAGCGTTCGGCAGCATTTGCCGGAACCGGTAACTTCAGAAATCTGGATAAACTTATTGTGGCCGTCAGTTACAGATCCAGCGGCGCAGAGGAGTACAAGCTGCTGGCGATAAATGGCGTCCCGCAACAGCAATCAGAATCACGCTCCAGTTATGAACAGGCGGGAGGAACGAGTTCTACCGGGGAATTTGTAACTGTTTTATCTACAATATTTAAACCTGAAAGCGAGACCGAATTCAATTTGGTGGATACTGACATCCTGCGAAACCGTCCTACGGTAGTTTTCGATTTTACCGTTGACCGCGACCGCGCCAGACAGCAAATTACAATTGGTGATACCATTACGCAATCGACTGTTACGGGAATCAAAGGCAGAATCTGGATAGACCGTGAAAAATCCCGTGTCTTGCGAATCGAAAGCGAGGCTACAGGGATACCGGAAGATTTTCCGGCAAAAAGTGCCCGACGGACAATTGATTATGATTGGGCAGAGATAGCGGGCGAAAAATATCTTTTGCCTCTGGCGGCTGATGTGCGTTTGACTGTAAGGGAGAGAAAGGACGTCTATGAATTGCGCAACCTGATCCGATTTACAAATTACCAGAAATTCGGATCGGATGTTATCATAGGGCCCGAGGATTCGGAACCGGTTCGTGAAGAAAAGCCCTGAGGCGTATCAGACTAACTTATTGAAAAATAAGCAATTAATCCGGGAATAATAAGCCACAAAAGACCTTTGATCAGAAAAAAAAGAAATCCGGCTACACCAATGCGCTTGACCCAACCAACGGCAGGACATTTTCTCTTTCCAGGTTCTTCTCGCATCTTGAACAGATTAGCATTTAATGAAACCTGATTTCAACTGTCAAAAGATTGTTTCAACAAACGGTTATTTATTCCGCAGGGTAAACTGTTTTTTGCGGCAGGCAGTCGTAGGTATTATCCTGTTTCTGGCTCTGGCCCTAAGCGTCAGGCCACAAACGATTGCCGCCGGTCCGCCGGTAGAAAATAATAAACGCGAGGCTGATTTGATCGAACTCATTTCTCTTGATCCGACCATAAAACTGGACATCCGCTACGCCACATCAAATAATTTTGTAGGAAAGCCCGTTTATCCCGAAGCACGTGCTTTTCTTCAGCGGCCTGCAGCCAAGGCTCTTCTCAAAGTACATAGAAAACTCAAAGCGAAAGGCCTTGGATTGGTTATCTTCGATGGATACCGCCCCTGGTCAATCACAAATCTTTTCTGGCAGGTGACCACGCCGGAACAGCGTAAATTTGTAGCCGATCCGGCAAAAGGCTCCAAACATAATCGCGGCTGCGCGGTTGACCTCAGCATTTATGACCTGAAAACCGGTAAATTGCTTCCGATGCCTTCAGAATATGATGAATTTACCGAGCGTGCCTCCCCGAATTATGCCGGTGGCACTGATCAGGAAAGAGCCAATCGGGATCTTTTACGTAGTTTGATGGAGTCAGTAGGTTTTAAGGTCAACCCTAATGAATGGTGGCACTTCGACTACAAAGATTGGGAAAAGTACGCAATCTACGATATTTCGTTTTCAGAAGCGGCCGCTCTTGCTGCAAAAAAAGACGACCGTTAAACGGCCGCATCGGGTAAAAATCATCACCGGATTTTGTTAAAGTTACTTTGCCGGAGCCTTTGCCTTTGCGGCTTCTATCTGCAGCGTTACTTTTACCTCATCCGATAAAGCCGGCACTCCATTCGGCAAATTGCCGCCGTAATTTATACCAAAATCGCGGCGATTGATGACCGTTTCGCCGGCAATGCCCATTTTAGCGGGATTGCGTTCTCCCGCCGGCAGCCATCCTGTAATCTCAAAAGGAATCGAAACGCTTTTGGTAATACCCTTCATTGTGAGGTCACCCGTAAGCACCAACGATTTCCCGCGTTTTTCGACCTTTGTACTCTTGAAAGTCATTTCGGGATACTTTTCAGCGTCAAAGAAATCAGCCGTCCGTAAATGGTTGTCCCGTGCCGCAACTCCCGTGTCAACACTCTGTATTTTCGCGGTAAATTCCACTGTGGATTTAGTGATATCCGCGGCATCAAATTGCACCGTTCCCTTGAAGTCTCTGAAAAATCCCGGCACTTCTATCAAGCCCATGTGCTTGATCCTGAAACCAATGAAACTATGCGCTTTGTCGAATTCATACGTTCCCGCTTCGACCGATTTCAATGCTTTTTCATCCAGCGGAGTGACTCTTGCCTCAGACGTCGCCGCATACTTCAAAAGCACGAAAGCCGCAAAAAATAAAATTAGCGTAATTGCAAACTTTTTCATTTCTCTGCCTCCGTATTATCAAACAATTCTAACCGAAGACACCGATAAAACACTAACCGTACAAATAACACTCAGCAAACAGGTTGGTTGAACGAAATCATGAATTTATTCTAAAGATATCTGAGAATACTCGTCGGGTGGCTTTCGCGAAAATGCCGGTAATAGTAGCTTAGGGGGACAAGAATTATCATGCCGCCTATGAATTCCATTGCTGCCAGCTCCCATGTATGCGAAACAAAATGAAAATCTGCAATTCGGTTGACCAGCATTCCGTAAACGATTAAGTGTGCGACATAGAAAAATAGCGGCGTCTTCCCGATAATTTCCAAGAAACGTAAGAGTTGTATTTTTGGCAGTACTTTCCTGGCTGCATACAAACCATAAAGAGCAAAAACCCCGATTGAAAAATTGAATAATACAAATACCGGGCTCGGTGGCTGTTTGCTCTCTATAAAAAATGTAATAAACCGCGTCCCCGGCGAATAAGGAGTAAAATTCCCGTAAGAGCCGATTATCCGCAACATCGCCGCTCCAAGGAGCCCTAAAAATCCAATCCGGAGTAGATGTTTGAACGCTGCTTCGGAATGCGAGCGGATCATCCGACCAAATAGATACCCAATCAGAACAAGATTCAATCTGGCCAGGATCGGGAACTCTACATGTAAGTCACCTGTATGAATATATTGAAACAGCACATTGAAAAGTAAACAAAGCGGCGTGCCGGAACACTCCCGAATCGCTGTAACAATAAACGGATAGACAAAAGTCAACACAGCCGCTAATGTCCCGATTTGATAAACATTCAATCTCCGGAGAAAAACAAGCAAAATAATGTTGCACCCGAGCGCTGAAAGAGTGTCCACTGTTGGTTGCGGCTCATTCCAAAGAAACGGTTGAATAATCGAATCTAGCCCTATCAGTAAGCAACCTTTAATTAATAGAAAACGCGAGATGTCTTTATCGGACCAACCTTTATTTCTACGTTGCAATTCAAATAATGCAATGCTGGTACCGGCCAGAGTAAAGAAAATGACAGAAGCTGGATTAGTAATGAGGCCAATGATTACGAGAATATCCGGACCAAGTTGTGGCATTTTAAAACCATATGATTCTGCAACCAAGGGAGCACCTGCAAAATACATACAATGGTCAAGTGCCATTAAAAAAAGCGCAATTCCACGAAGATAGTCTATTACAATAATTCGACCGGCTTTATTATCCGACCCGGCGTTGTCCATAATGGAATATCCTCACAAGCCAATGCTTAGAGTTAATAAGAACAGTGCTAAAAGATAAACCTTGGTTTTTTTGATAACAAAATCATCTGTTCCGCAATCTTCAGGCTTGCGTTTATTTACGGGCCTCATAGTCAACGCCTTGTATTTTGTAGATTGTCCAATGCGAATTTTGATACACAATCTCAAAGGGATATTGAGATCTTGTTAAAATATAAGACACTCCATATTTTCGTTTCAGTCCGATCACCATATCCGGTGAAAGTTTTGAATATGCATTGTCAACTTCTTCAATAGCATTCTCTGCTTTTTGTATTCGCACGCCGCCGGTGACCTCATCAATTCTTTTTCTCCATTCCGTTAGATTGCTATACACGGGGTAACGGAATGAGACTATAGTTGCGCGTTGACTGCGATACCACACATCTTTTCGTGTTGGCGGCGTTAGGGTTACAGCATCTGCAGGTACGTTTTCTCTAACCCAATCGAAAGCTTTTGCAAGATCATCTTCTTCTGCAGTCCATGAATCAAAATTTTGAATTATCTGCTCAATGCCGGGCCCAGAGCGATATGCGGGAACGTAGCCGACCAAGGCAATGAGAAACAGAGGTACAGTCCATAACCCGGGTTTGCCCCGGCCAATCAGACTAAAAAAAGAAAAGAGAAAAAATAATGGTGTAAAAAGTGGAAACAATCGCATTGGCATAAACCGAAGTAACGTGAATTGATCAGTTGCACGGAGTATAAAAGCTGCGATAAAAAAAATTGCGAGTACAGATAAAAAAACTGTCAGGAAAGTCAATTCTTTACGTTTCTGCGATAACATATAAGCCACCGCAAAAAAGAACATTATGAACAAGCAGCCGAATTCGCTGCGGGAATAAGCATATGGATCAAGGTGATGAGCAATCGCCTGCGTTACTAGAAATTTCCAGTTTTCATTATTGTTTGCATCGGCCGACAGTTGATTCCCAAGTAAAGGAAGTATCCCGGGCAGCATCCCAACCAGTATCAGAATATAGAAACGAATGAGACTAATTAACCCGGGCCGTATCGCAAAAACTGCTACGGATGCCGCAGCAATAGACCAGATTCCGACCGCAGGGTGAAAAGCGAATGTTAATCCCAAAAAGACACCACCAATAGAAAGCTTTCCGGCCGCCGTCATCCACAAGGCCAAAAGTAAAAAGGAGTATGCGATTGTCTTTGCCTCAAAGCCGCCGAAAATCCATTCCCCGTTTACTACAGACTGTCCGATAAGAATCCAAAAGAAAAAAGAAATTCCGGTACTTAAAGATGTGAGATTCCAATAACGTGCGAGCAGGATTATACCGAACCCGCAGAAAACCCAGGAAAACAGGCGTCCCAGCCAACCTACTAGTTCAATAGGTAAAACTGCTGCCGGTAGAGAGAAGATATAATTAAATATTGCGTGTTCATTAGCTGAAGAAGAGAATGTCCAATCATTGGGCAGGAAACCGTCCAGAAGACGAAGTAAATAAACATATTCATTATTAAAAGGAACCGGTCTGCCAAGAAACGCAAAGACAATACCAACCACTGCAATAAGAAGAAAGACCTCTCCGGCAGAGAGTTTGGCTGACATAGAAAAGTCAGTTATAGGCAATATGTTTCTCATCTGTGATATGTGACGGGCTTGCTAGCAATTAATAAGTGCGGTAATTCACCGTAAAGCCGAATTGTCAATTTTATAAAAATCAAAAATTAAAAACTTAATATTGGATAACTGTCAAAGCATTATCTGTGACAGCGAGTTTAATATTTGCTCTTTGTAAATTATTATTATCGAAACTCCAAGCCAAAGAGCGAGATTTAGTTTCGATGGGAAATCCTCATAAAGTAAACGGACGGGTTCTCCACCTTTTTGACAATTCTGTACCAGCATTATGTAACGCAAAATGCCGTAAATAACGAATGGTATGGTGAGCATCAACAAACGGGATCCGATTCTGGACACTGTGGACTCTGCAGTCGTGTAAAGTAAATAAGTAACAATCGCCGCTGCACTGGTGATATTCATTACCGAATCGAGAAATCCGATGGAATAATGAGCAAGCGCAGAACGGTGAGCGGCGGCGGATTCCCCAAGCAATCCCATTTCATGCCTGCGTTTCCCGAATGAAATGAACAGTGCAACGAGAGAGGTGCATAAAACAAGCCATTCAGATGCGGCAACTCCAATCAGAATTGCACCACTGACAGCCCGAATCACAAAGCCGGAGGCAATTAAGATCGCATCAAGAATTACAATCGTCTTTAATTTCAGGGAATAAAAAATGAAAATTATTTCGTACAGGAGAATCATTCCGGCAAACCCTGCGTGTATAAAAAAACTACCTAAAAGCGACGCCGCTAAAAGTAAGGCAGCAACAATCCCTGCAACCACCGGACTCAGCAGGCCGGATGGTATCGGACGTTGTTTTTTCACCGGATGAAGGCGATCATCTGCAAGATCACAAAGGTCATTGACGAGATAGACTCCGCTGCTCGCTGCTGAAAATAAAACAAAGCCTAACAATGAAAGTGTGATTTTCTGCGGATCATTAGCCAGACCTGAAAAAATCAATGATGTAAAAACAAGGGAATTTTTGATCCATTCTTTTGGACGCAGAGCGATCCCTAATCCTATTAGATTTCTGCTGAGGCGGGAAAACATTCTTCCCTCATCATTGATTGTGATCTTCGATATAGTCACCGGTGCTATTGCCTTCTTTAATTTGCGACACAGTAGAACAGTGCTCTGCAAGGGTTGTAATTCTGAATTTCTGGCACAGGTCATCAATGAATTCATCTAATAATTCAATTTTCTTTCCGGCAGAAAGTTGCATGCCGGGAAAGAAAGCAAGATCACCATCATCATCGCACCCCAAAAAATCCAGCGAATGGAGTAATAATGATGGCTGCACACCGAGATAAAAACAAGCATTAAGCGCCGCCCTCCAATATAATCGGGCAAGCTTAGGCGAAATAGTCGCAAGATATAACAAATAACTAAAGTGAATAGGCGTTCTGATTATTGGGAAAGTAGTTACAGGAATACAAACAATTTCACCGCTTTGTCCACGAATCAAAGTTGGCCGGAGACGTTGAAAGCCGTCAGAGAAGCGGCCGAAGAGTTCCCGTCGTTCATTTAGTTCATCAGCTGTCAATGTCGGGCCATTCATAAAGTAAAAAGCACGTGCAAGCGGCCCTATAAAGGTCGGAAGCGCGGAGCAATCATACAAAAAATTGTTTTGGATAAGAATTTCTGTCAATTTTTTTGACCGGCTAAAGCCCGGGCCACGAAAACCGCGTGGCGTTTTACCTGTAACTTTTTCGATTGCATCCGAAGCGCGTCTTATCTCGTCATGTAAATCACTTTCTGAATAAAGATGAAGCCAGGGCTCATGTCTGAAACTATGATTACCGATTTCATTGGCAGTTGCTGCTATAGCCGACATTGATTCTGCATTCTTATCTGAAGCAGCATCATACCCCACTATGAATATCGTAATGCGCAGATTGCGCCGAGAAAGAAAATCAAGAAACCGCGGGACAACAACTCCCAGATAGGAGGGATATGACATCCATTTTCTATCACCTCTGGTCTTGAGATACGACCATTTGTTGTCCAGGTCAAGCGAGAGGCTTGCTATCGGCTTCATTTTTAAATCCTGTAATTCTCAAAAAAAGATTCAGCCAGTTGAATAGTTTCATTGACATTCAGTGTTCCGTTCACAATCTGCGAAGAATTAACTAAAAAGACATTTTTAACCGTGGTCTCGGGTGAAATTACTGACTCTGAGTAACCTATAGTAGGCAATGGAAAAACATATTTGACACGTGAAACTTTGAACGCCAGAACATCATTCTGATCAAAGGCAGGAAACATTCTCTCCAAAGCTGCGAGAAACTCGATGCGTAAGGTTTCATCGTCAGCACGGAAAATAGGATCGTCCCATTGTGCGTACTTGGGCAAATATATTAAACCGTTCCCACTAAAAGTTTTGGGATCAACCAAGGCCGTCATTTCGATAACACCTGTGAACGGCATAGGTTCAAGCAAATTGATTACGTAAAATGGCGATAAAGGACGCCGTGTTAATACCGATGCACAGACAATGCCCTGATATTTAATCGATAAAAGTTTTTGCCGTTCTGTTTCTGTAAGCTCAGGAACTAGATTAGCCGCCACCGGAGCGGGACAGGTTAAAATTACGGCGTCGAAGGACTCCTCAAAATCATTCTGAGAGTTATATAACAACGGGCGATTTGTTGAGCCTATACCGTAATTTGCCGCGGATGCATTTAAAACATGAAACGCACTTTTGCTTATTGAAGAATATTTTACCGTAACTTTGGCAGCTCGATTACGGGTCACCTCACTAACTTGAGAATCCAAACGCACTTCGGCTCCTAAGTCTGCTAACAATTCTGACAATCTCTGCAAGACGGTTGAGTATCCGCCCTCGACATAGCCAAATTGTTCTTTTTTTAAGCCAGCCGAACGAGCGGCATACATTCGCTTTATGGTTGCCCAAATAAATGCGGCAGACGTATCACGATATGAATCACCAAGTTTAGAAATCAATAATGGTTTCCATATTTTTTCAAATACCTCGCGGCCTGAAATGCGGTTCAACCATTGCTCGACGCTGATTTTTTCCAGTTTCTTCCAATTTTGTATTCGCGAAGTTAACAATATTGTTAATGCCAGTCTGATTTTGGACATTAAACCAATTGGCGAAAAAGAAAGAAACTCAGAAGCATCAGACAAAGATTCGATTCTGTCGCCACAATAAAACCCTGTCTTTGTCTGTTTCCATTGCAAATGCTCAGACAGACCAATCTCTGAAATTAGCTTTCTTGTAAATTTATCCGAAGCGAGCGTTACATGATAATGCTTGTCCCAACAATAATCCCCAAGTTGCCAGGTTCCCGCCAAACCGCCAATTGCAGATCCGGACTCGAAGATTGTAACTGAATGTCCTTGTTGTGAATATCTCAGCGCCAATGTCAGCCCAAGGATGCCGGCCCCAACGATTGCAATATTCTTAGACATTGACTTTAATTGTAATAGCCTTTTGGAGCGGTTAGTTTCAATCTTCGAATTCCTCTGATACGTGAAAATTGCGAATACGATAGCGTAATCCGCATTCACATATAAAAATACCGTCCTTAAAACTTTCGGAGAATTTAGCGATTCGATTCCCGCATTTACAGACCGCTCCTACCGATCGTGCAGGGTTTCCAATACAAAGATGGAAATCCGGCACTGATTTTGTTACAACTGATCCCATACCAATCATTGACCAACGGCCAATCGTCAGATCCGGACCGATTACACATCCGGCCCCAATAGTTGCACCTTCGCAAACCTTAGTCGGCAGCGTATGCTCATCCGGCTCACTTGACCTCAAATGTAGAAGGTCGGGTGTGGTTGCTCTTGGAAATTTATCATTTGTAAAGGTGGTGGAAGCAGAAATCATCACCCCATCCTCAATTGTAACTGCCGTACAGATATAAACCATTGCATTGATTTTTACCCGATTGCCGATTCTGACGTCATATGCAATATAGGATTTCTCGCCAACGATACATTGGTCACCGATTATTGCACCATGGCGTATGTGCACCGAATCCCATATGGATGTTTCCCGGCCAATAATTACTCCATCTTCAATTATGGCTGTTGGGTGAATGCGCATATTTGGAAGGCAAAATTAAAATACTATTACAGACAGCTACCGAACAGCGCTTAAAGCACTTGTACTATACTCATTCACATCAGTAATTGCCGAAACCTCAAGCTGTCTTACCGGTTGCCATTGCCGGGTTTCCAGTGAGCGATATGCCGCATCTATTGCGACGACAGATGCCAATGCATCATCGATATTTGTAAGGAGAGATTCTTTACCTGCTACCGCATTTGCGAAATTACATAACTTACCAGTAAATGCTTCTATCTTGTCATAGCCATCACCGAAAATTATCCAGTCCTGCGATTTATGTAACTTATATTTTGATTCTCGCCAACCGATATGGAGAGTACCATCAGTCCCATATACACTGACGAAATAAGGTTTTGATTTATCAATACCCCAGGAAAGGTCAATCGTGGCAACTGTTTCCGAAACAGTTTTTGCCAAAACAATAACATTTTCTTCAACATCCAACCAGCTTGTGTTTCCGCCATCGATGGCAAAAACTTCAATGATCGGACCTATAAGAAACCGTACAATGTCAACGGAGTGTGTCCCATTGTCGATTAAAACTCCGCCACCGGCAATCTCACGGTTCGAATTCCATCTATTACTCATATCAACAGTAGAGTTAAAAGAATTCTCCACTTGCAGAATCTTGCCCAGCGTACCTGATCCAATGATATCTCTTGCAGTATTTAAATCCCTGCAATATCGGAATTTAGACGCCATGGCAAAAACTGCGGAACTTTTCAAAGCCGCGCTGGCAATCTGAACAGCTCCAAACAAATTTGTACAAAGCGGTTTTTCACACAAAACAGAGATTCCTTTGTTTAGAAAAAAACAACTGATTTCTTCGTGGAGATTTGGTGGCGTCGAAACGATAACAGCGTTTAGAAAAGGTTCACACTCGTATAGTTCTTTGTAAGTCCTGTAAATTCGCGCATTCGTCCCGGCTGCAATTTTTGATGAGTTTTCGGCATTAATATCCGCAATGGCAATAAGTTCAAGTGCCGGGCATTGCTTAAAGGCGGCAGCATATGCGGCTGCAATGTTACCGGCTCCTATAATTGCAAATCTGGTTTTGCTCATATATCTTCATCCACCATTGTTGCCTTAAATTCTGGCATAATACCCTGCAGGAGACTTGCAGATATCCTCGACTGCTTTCCTTAGGTGATGCGCGATGTAACGCACGTGATTCTCTGTGTATCGTTCATTCCAGGGAAGCACAAGCACGTCGCGTAATGCCTTGGTAGTTTGTGGAAAGTTTTCAGCTTTATAATTGAGTACCTCACGTCTGGCCAGATTAAATGGAAAATGGCTTTTGCCCAATGTGTTTTGTTCCTGGAATATTTGACACATAAAAGCCGGTTTAACAATGTAGCGCGGAGCAGAAGCAATATTTTTTTCTTTCAGCCGTTCCGCAATTGCCGGACTGCCGCCGGGAATAATATCTTCGTTGACAGTAATAGGATATTTCCAATAAACATGGACCGACCCCGGATCAGGTTCTGGAGTTTCGATTCCATCAATATCAGCAATCATTTCAGTAAACATCTCTGCAGCAGCAATCCGCGCATCGACGCTTTTCTTAAGTTTTTTAAGTTGCGCAACGGCAACCGCCGCTTGAAGTTCACTAATACGGTAATTCAAAGCAAGAAAATAATGATCAGGGTTAGGATCGCCATATCCCCATGCCTTGTTTATAAACAGATACATTCTTCGGGCAATTTGATCGTCATTGGTAGTAACGATGCCTCCTTCTCCGGTGGTAATATGCTTTCCCTGCTGAAGGCTGAAACATCCAATGTCACCGATAGCGCCGGTATATTGATCTCCGACACGGGCCAGGAATGCTTGTGCTGAATCCTCAATAACAGGAATATTGTACTTTCTGCCGATTTCCAGTATTTCCTTCATCGGACAAGGGCGGCCAAACAAATGGGTTGCTATAATTGCCCGGGTTCTTTCGCTGACTAATTTTTCAATAGCTGGGGCAGTAACATTGAGTGTTTTGGGATCGACCTCAGCAAAAACTGGCACTGCACCAGAATATAATATTGGTGTCAGCGCACCCATGTCAGTAATTGATGTTGTAATGATTTCATCGCCCGGATTCGGATTTATTGCGGCAATTGCAGTATGAATAGCGGCAGAACCCGACGAACAGAGAAACGCATATTTGACCTCTATCAATTTAGCAAAGTCTTTTTCAAACTCTTTTCCAAAACGTCCTTTTGTTGTAGTGAGTGTCCCCGAAGTGATTACCTCGCGTAGATTTTCGAGTTCTTCATCTCCGAATTGCCGACCTGAAGAATCTTGATCTGACGGGAGGGACATTAGTTCGTTCTCTGAGGCCATAAATTCTCCTTGCAAAATGTTTCATCAACCATAAATAGACAGCGCCGAAACCAACAAAAATACAAGATGCATTTTTTATTCAGTTATAATTCCGGGCGCTTTCCGAAAAATTCGCATTAAAGACAACTTGCACAATAGCCTTAAATGGCCAAATATGGTTCTTATCGTACGCATTTTGGAAAAACCAAACAGACGAATGTTGAGACAAGTCGGATATTCGATAATTCTTCCACCCAATAAATCCAACTTCCCAAGCATTTCTGCAACACCCAGAAATCCGCCGTTTTCAATCTCAATATTTGCAACGGCTGTTTTTCTGTAAACCCGGAAACAACTGGTATAAGTACTTAGGTTTGATCTAAGAACAAGTCTATAAGCAAATGCAGCCCCTTTAGAAAGCAATAGACGCCAACCCGGTACATTTCGAACTCCACCTTCCGGATGATATGGAGAGGCGGTAATCATATCGACTTCCGGGCCGAATCGTTTAAGCATCGGGACTACTTCATACGGATCATATGTGCAATCACAATCAATAGAACATACTACTTCACTATTCGAAGCTCGTATTCCTGTCATAATCGCAGCAGCGACACCTCTATTATTCTTGTGTCGAATAATCCTAACCAAAGGGTCCTCACCATAAGTCTGGCGAAGCATTCCTGGTGTAGAATCAGTGCTGCAGTCGTCAACAAAGATGACTTCTAAATTGTATCCATTCTCCGATAACAGATCCCGCAGCTGTCGCAACGTATTTACCAGGAATGGAATAGACTCTTCTTCATTAAAGCAAGGTATGACGAGTGTTACTGTTTCTTTTTGCGTAACGTTCAGAATATTGTTTTTGCAATGTGTCGTATTATCCCTGTTAAAAGAATTGACTAAAAGTCTGTCCGTATCAGTTTTACTTTGAGTCTGAACGGTTTGAAAGCCAAGATAAGAAGCTATATCGGAAAAATTGTACCGTGTTGTATTTTCCTTTATAACCCACTCCATTTTGTCCAATTTACGATAATGGCGAACACGGTTAAATAATGTTGCCGCCGAAATTCGCGGCTGATCAGGATCTAATTCCCAAATATGAAAATAAAACACGTATGGCTCATCAAATTTACGATCCCAGGAAGCAATTGCCCTTCGCATCAGGGTAAAAGGAATCTGGCGTAAATAATTCCCCCCTGAAATAGGCCATAAACGTATACCAAGATCAATAGTAGAATATGGAATCTCCCAGATAGTGCCTTTAGCGGCGGCTGATTGATGAACGACCCGTCGACGGCCTGGTGTTGTACTGGTAGGAACAAAAGAAGCATCGTATTTGAATCCTTCTTCGGCAAGAATATCAAGAATCCAATCATCGCGGCCGAAATAACATTTTTCAGCAGATCTGTAACCTATAACTTGCTTACCTGATGTTTTTTCAAGAACTTCACGGGATCTATTCAAGTCGGCACGGAATTCGTTAGGTGATAAGTTTGTCAGTCCTCTCGGATAAAAACCGCGACTTGCGATTTCGTGGCCGCGATTTGCAATTTCCCGTATGAGCGAAGGATTCTGTTCAGCTATCCAGCCCAGAACGAAAAAAGTTGCAGTAGTTTTGCACTCCTCCAGCAATTGCAACGTTTTCAATGTATTCTTTTCAAAACGGGTTTCAAAATTTGTCCATTGGCGCTGTTGTATTAAACGCTTAAAGGCCCCGACATGAAAATAATCTTCAACGATCACAGTCATTAAGTGTTTTTTGGGTATATCACCAATTACAAGGGGAGAACTGTGAGTTGAAGAAGTGTTAACTTTTGTAACTGAAGGCACTTTTTATACCTCTCCGATAAGCATATTCATCGGAAATTTTTAATAATCTCAACAATTCTTTGGGACGCTTTACCGTCTCCGAATGGATTCCGCACCGATAACAGCTTTTGTTCCCATTCATTGGAATAATATGTCTCTTCAAGTAAAGTTTGGAGTTTCACAGCACTGTCATCAGCGAGTTTTGCCGTGCCGGCTGTTATCGCCTCAGGCCGTTCTGTGTTCTTGCGTAATACAATCAAAGGTTTTTTTAAAGTCGGAGCTTCCTCCTGAATCCCGCCGGAATCACTCACTATCAGCCAACTTTTCTTCAATAAATTGATAAACTGCGGATAGGCTAGCGGCTCCATTAAAAAAATGCGCTCGGCGTTATTAAACTCCTTGACGGCTCTACGAACATTTGGATTTGGATGCATTGGGAATAATATGCATGTATCAGAACGATCATGTACAAAATCCCGTAAAACTCTTAGATTATTGAGCATGCTCTCTCCAAAATTCTCACGTCTGTGCGTTGTGACTACAATGCGTTTCAGGCCCTCAGTTTTCGAAATAACTTTTGGTAATCGGCTGCTATTTATTAATTTGCTTTCAATTGACGACAAAGCATCTACAACTGTATTTCCAGTAACAATTATTTGAGACGGGTCAACGCCTTCAGCGCAAAGATTAGAACGATTTAGTTTAGTTGCAGCAAAATGCAAGGTTGCAAGCCTTGTTACAAGCCGCCGGTTCATCTCTTCGGGAAACGGATTGTGGGGATCACCCGAACGCAATCCCGCTTCCACGTGAGCAACTGGGATTTTTCTATGAAATCCAGCCATTGCTCCTGCTAATGTGGTAGTCGTATCTCCTTGTACAAGAATGAGATGCGGTGATTCAGCAGTAATAATTTTATCTAACCTGGCCAATACCTTTGAGCAGACTACATTCGGCTGCTGATTATTTCTCATAACCGAAAGATCATAATCAGGACGCACTCGAAAAAGTCTTAGCAAAGGTTTCAAAAGGTCTATGTGTTGTCCGGAAGATACTACTACGGTGGGAATTTTGTGGCGTTTTAATTCGGCAATTACCGGTGCCAATTTTATAACTTCCGGTCGTGTGCCAAAAAGCACCATTGTCTTTGGGGGAAGACTGCTAAACATTCCAAATAGTTGCTCAAAGGCAAAGAGAGCAACAATGCACAGGCTAAACCTGTGGTGGCTTTATTACCAGATTTAAGCGATGGGTGAAATTGTAGGCAAATGAATTGCTCCAGTCAACACTTTTTTATTTGCTTGAAAAATTAAAATAAAGTTACTTGTTGTTGGCAAAAAAATATGTATTCCCCGTCTTAACTTTATATTGTTGCTAAAACAAACATCTTCAACCCATAAAAATCTATTGAAATGTGGGATGAATGGTTGTATAGTTCCTAGTATAGCTTCACTTTCGAATCAGGAAACTTGCTTCTGTAAGGAGAGGCAAGAGGGGCTGGTTGGTATTTACTTGGTGATGCCCGATGATCTCAGCATGGCTGTAAGGCCGCTGGAATGGCACTGATCAGTATATTTTGTAGTGTCAAGAGGGTAATTGCATTGGTCTGAGGTGGCTCATCAGGGATAGTTTTCTGGTCGATGTTCTGGAATTTAGCACCCAATTGATCTTTTTAAGGAGTTGAAACGTAATTTCCGGGAGGTAGTAATGAGTTGCAAACTGAGATTCTTGTAAGAAAACTGTATGTTCCGGCAATAATAACTGGGTTATTTATCATTAAAGTTGAGGATTGTCCGAATTTCTAATTCCCAATTTAGGGTATAAAATTCACACCTCATTTCCTCAGAAGTTTAGGAGGGGAACTATGAAAACCGACCCCCCAACGGTTTTGCGTTTCATCGATCTCTGTTCACACTTTTCTTTGTTGTTTATCCTTTTTGGATTAACGATCTCTATTTCGGCTGAAACAATCGGAGATTATTCATTCTCAAGTCCTGATTTTGCGAACTTGCTGTTTGCGTCAATAGGATTGATTGGAATTGGATTTATGCTCAGGCGTCGATATTCGACACGGAGAAAATAATTGTTAGTTATTTAGTAGTTATGTAACCGGTAACGGCTTGAGGCGAGTTTACATTCTGAAAATTTATGAATCTCAATAACTGTGGACTTGATTCAATTCATTACACCGACCACTTTATTGAGATCTTTGTATTTCCATATAGTTTGCGAAAAGGTTTAAGCGTTTATGGGCCAGCAATTTCGACCTAGAACTTTGGATGAATATCTGGGTATTCTCAGAAGACGCTTTTGGGTACTTTTTTTACCATTCATTATCGTTGCAGCAGCAGTGATATGGACTGTTTTTAATCTCCCAACATATTATGAATCAAACACTTACCTAACTATTACACCTCCGCAAATATCAGAAAAGGTCGCCCCCTCTTTAACCGACGATGATCTTTCGCTGCGTCTCAGGTCCATAAATCAGACGCTCCTTAGCCGAACATTTTTAGAATCAATTATCACCTCACATGATTTGTTTCGAAATGAGCTCGAAATGGGCGTGCCGCTGGACGGGATTATTGAAAGGATGAAATCGCGGATAACGCTCGATCTAAAAGAATCTGACGAGCGCAAAGTATTGGGGCTTCGCATTTCCTATCGCGGGACGACGCCGGAATCTGCAAAATTAGTCACCGACGAACTCGCCGCAAGGGTAATCAGCTCACAAAGGCAAGCAGCTACGGAAAGCGTCGAAATGACTAGAAAGTTTGTCGAAACGCAACTTGCAACAGCTCGGGAGCGGCTCGATGAAATCGAACAACGCCGGCTCGAGATAATGACAAAAAACGTTTCCGCTTTACCCGACTCCAGCCAAGGACTTATTGCTCAGCTCTCTGGTTACCGGCAGAGCGAGCAAACAATATCACGAGATCGCGAGTTGCTTGAAAACGAGGTGGTAAGAGTGCGTGACACCATCCGGTCATTAAATGAACAAATAAATACACTGGAAAACTATGGCGAAGTTGAGGCCAGAGACGCAATTTCACAAGCTTCGCGAATCGAGGACACCCCGGCATATGCACAGTTGATACAAAAAAGAGCTGAATTGAACGCAAAACTTGAGATTCTACGAAAACAATATAAGGATAAACACCCTGAAATAGTACAGGTGCAGGTTGACATTGACAAGATAAATGATGAACTGGCAACACTGACGAAAAACAACGACACGCGTCGTAATCAGGCCATACAATCAAGTATCAGAAAAGCGGAGTTACAAAAACAAAACCTCAAGATCGAACTGGAAAAAGCAACGAATCAAGAACAACAACTCCTGCTGCGATTGAAAGAAAAAGAAGATGCATTAAAAGAAAATGCCGCACGTGCTGCCGAGATCGAGGCAAGGTTAAATGAAATTCCGGGTGTCAAGGTAACTCTAGAGGAAGTAGAACAGGATTATCAATCTGCAAAGGCATTATATGATGAGTTGTTAAAAAAATATTCAAATGCAAAGCAGCTGGTTGATGTTGAAAACAATAGACAGGGAGAAACAATACGTATCGTTGACCCTGCGAACATGCCTCAATATCCGGTTAGCGCGACAAAGAAACCTCTACTCGCAGGTTTCGGTGCGGGAATTGGTTTAATGTGCGGCATCCTGTTATGTGGGATTTTGGAGGCACCGACTTTTTTCAAAATCAAAAATATTGCTGATGCTGAATTCTATGCCGAAACCCCTGTTATCGGAACCATTCCGTTAATACGCACTCAGGAAGAAGTCGATAAAATGCGCAGGTTTCATATTCTTAAAATCGTTATTGGGACATTTTTGTTTTTGTTATCAACTCCGTTGCTCATCATGGTGCTGGAACGTACGCACATTTTTGAGCGTTTTTATTGAAAAAAGAGTCACTTTGTAAGGCCTTGTACTTCATTATGTATAAAGATTTTTTCGGATTTTCTGATTATCCTTTCAATCTCACCCCGGATCCAAAGTTTATAGTTTACACCGAGGGGTTCGATGAATTATTGGCCGGGTTGTATTACGGAATCGAGATGAACAAGGGCCTGTTGGTTTTAACAGGCGAAGTCGGGACAGGTAAAACAACAGCAATCCGATGGATACTTCAACGTCTGGATGCAACAGTGTTGGCCGCTTATATTTGTAATCCCAGGATTACAATGGAGGATTTCTACGACTTCGTTGCAACAGCATTTAATATCACCGGCTGGCGTAACAAATCTGAGCTGTTAATGAAACTCTCTGAATTATTAAACGAAAGATTCAAGAGAGGCCTGAAAACATTACTTATAGTAGATGAAGCCCACCAGCTACCAGATGATTTACTTGAAGAGATTCGCCTATTGCTCAATTACGAATCTAGCAGCGCCAAACATTTGCAGGTAATACTCAGCGGACAGCCTGAACTGCGTGATAAACTAAACCAGTCCTCACTACGTCAATTAAAACAACGTATTGCTGTCAGATGCGAGATGCCGGTTTTGCGTAATGTAAATGAAGTTCGTACTTTCTTGCATGAACGACTTCGTATTGCGAATGGCAAGCAAGAGATTTTTTTGGATGACTCTTTAGATCTGATTTTTCAAGCGTCAGAGGGAATTCCAAGGCTGATAAACAATATTTGTGACAACGCTCTTTTATATGCTTACTCGAAAGGAAATAAGTACGTCGATCGCGAGACAATTTTGTTAGCTGTGAAAAATCTGGACTTGTTACCCGGTAAAAATATGTATCATGCTTCGATTCAAGCAGAGAGTATGGTAGTTGCGGCTCCCACGCTAAATGACGAAGGTATGTCGATACTGGCAGGTGAAAATAATGCAGCCGGAAACACAAAATCAACAGACAACCAGGATGACCGTGTAGTTAAATGGGATGCTACTTTTGGAAAACCAAGATAAGTTAATTTAACTGAAATCACAATTGTCACCTAAATAAACATTAATAGATCATGACTTCGGTGAACGGCAAACTAAATGGAAAATGAGGTTTAAGGAAACTCTAAGAAAACGGCTGCGCGAAAGCGGAGCACAAAAACCTGCATCGGCTGTCAAATCAGCGATGAAAGCCGGTGCTCCGTCAAGCACGGCCAGTTCCAATTTAATTCCGGAACGTGACATAAAGATCGGAGTTCCGAATTCTACAAATATAAACAACGGAATTCACATTGAAAGCGATGTTACCGGCATTGCATATGAAACAAGTGCTTCACACGAAGCAAACCATAATGATCTGGAAAATTTTACTCACGTAACCCGCACACATTATCTCGAAGAATCCAATATAAATTCCCGACTAGTTGCCATTACTCAACCAAATTCAATTTACAGTGAAGAATATCGCAGGATTAGAAATCGAATAATAAAGTATCACAAGAACCACAATTGCCGTAGTATCGTTATCTCCAGTGCTACTGCCGGTGAAGGAAAGTCAGTCACTGCCCTTAATTTAGCCTTAATGTTGGCAGGGGCAGAGAATTTAAGGGTTCTGATTATTGATTCTGATATGCGTAATGGACGCATTTCCTATTACCTGGGAATTGAAGAGGCTTGTCCGGGACTCTCTGATTTTTTGAGCGGGCAAGTGGCATTTTCAGAAACTCTTATTAGTATTGAACCGACAAAACTTTTTCTACTGCCGGCGGGGCAAAGTCGCAATGATGTACCTGAGCTTTTAGTAAATGACGCTTACTTAAAACTTAGAATCTTAGCAGAACGTCATTTTGATTTGGTAATCGTGGATACGCCACCAATTGGTTTTTTCTCAGACGCAAGTTCAGTGATTGAAATGTTTGATGCATTGCTCTTAATTGTCGGGACAAACCAGATTGCAGGACATGAGTTAAGGCGTACTGTGAATCTTGTCCCTAAAGAAAAATTACTTGGACTAGTTTTAAATCGCGCAAACGAAACGCTTGCACGAAGCGATGACTATGAGTCTGCATATTATTATTCGAATTATTAAGCATCCAATAGCATTGATAATTTAATAATCGTGTCTCCAGAGTTGAAGATTAGACAGACCTTTCAGTTATGTTACAGTTTAGGACACTCGTATTACTGTTAACAGATTACTTGACGATGGCGTTCAGTCTAGTCACTGGGATGTATCTTCGACTAGGGATGGACGGCTTGCTAGACCAGATGTCGTCAGAAAGTTTTTTGTTTAAGATTTGTCTTCCTCCTCTAATCTTACTAATTTCCTTTTATGCATTCGACATTTATGATTTGCGTCACACCCACGATCGCCGTGAATTGAATGCCCGTCTGATAGAAGCAACTGGTTATACATGGGCAGTTTTAGCCTTTGTCTTCTTTACCACTCATGGCGTTTTTATCGGTCGTGGTACTGCATTGTATGCCTTTGGATTCACGTTAGTCGGAATACTTGCGAACCGTAATTTAATGTATTCCTTGCTTTCGCTGCGTCAATTTGGTGAAAGAATTGCTTTACTTGGTGATTTTGATAGCGCGGCTGAAATCGTAAAAGCCGTTGATCAAAAACAGGTTGCAGGTTATCACATTGTCGGTCATATCAATGGTTTCTATACCAATGGTAATGGTTGTTTGAATATTAATGATCCAACTCTCCCGCATTTAGGATCAGTTAATGAATTGGAGACCGTTATTGAGCGTGAAAAGCTTGACCGAATAGTTGTCGGACTTCGTGATGGAAGGGGAGCATTTCCTGCGGATGTGTTACTAAAAATGCGATTGAGCGGAAATGTATTAATCGAAGATAGTTCATCATTTATTGAGCGTGTAACCGGGAAAGTACCTGTCGTAAATCTACGTCCATCCTGGTTGATTTTTTCCGTAGGTTATCGGGACACATCATTTAAGAATTTTATCCGAAACTGGCTCAACCGAATTTTTGCACTATTAGGCTTACTTCTTTCTTTTCCAATTTGCGTACTTGTATCAATTCTTATTCGCCTTGAATCGAAAGGGCCGATTCTTTATAGGCAACTACGAGTTGGTAAAGATGGACGTGTGTTTGAATTATTGAAGTTCAGGTCTATGTTCGAAGGGGCAGAAGATGGCAGCGGTCCCATCTGGGCACAGGAGAATGACCAGCGAATTACTTACGTCGGGCGAGTCATAAGAACCCTCAGAATAGACGAGATACCACAGTTTTGGAACATTCTTAAAGGGGAAATGAACTTTATCGGCCCCCGGCCGGAACGTCCCGAGTTTGTCGATGAGCTGTCAAAGATTATACCTTTTTACAACTATCGTCATCTGGTTGCCCCTGGACTGACAGGGTGGGCACAGATCAACTTTCATTACGCAGCATCAGTTGATGACGCGCTTCAAAAATTGCAATACGACCTCTACTACATAAAGAACCAGTCACTTCGTCTGGACATTATCATTTTCTGCGAGACCATAAAAACGATTTTATTTGGTAAAGGTGCAAGGTGAGCAAATTTTGTAGGACCTGTAGCGATTGGTAGGTGGTTTATGGAGGACAGCACAAATATGTTGCACAGATATCTCAAAGTCATAATGGCCATCATTCTAGGGACACTGGTTTCAAATTTTACAATATTCGGACAACCTTCGGGATCTAATGACCTGAAGAAAGTAACCAATGTTACGGAGAGCAGGACCAGCAGTAATGATACGGTCGAAGACGAGACTGCAATTCTGTCATACTATAATAACTATTTGCGAAATTATCGTCTTGGGCCTGATGACGTAATCTCTGTTCAGGTGTTTGGCCAGCCAAATTATTCATTGTCCAATATTGTAGTCCCTCCTACCGCAAGAATCGCCTACCCACTTATAAAAGGAGGAGTATTCGTGGGAGGCCGAACGACAGAAGAAGTTGGAAATGAGATCTCACAGAAACTTGATGAATACATTATCGACCCTCAGGTGACAGTGATTCTCGAAAAGGTCGGATCGGCCCGGTTCGGTGTGTTGGGAAAGGTTGGTTCTCCCGGCTTCAAGGTAATGAATCGACGCTACAATCTTTATGAAGCAATTGTAGAAGCTGGAGGGATTACAAAAGATGGAGATCAAAAAAGAATTGTTTTAGTCCGACTAAATAAAAATGGCGGTTTTGACCAGACAGTTATTGATCTTGGGGAATTGTTGAAAGGTAAAAAACCTCTGCCCTATCTAGTACCGGGAGACCAGATTATCGTACCGGAGAAACGTTGGAGTCTCACAAAAGTATTTGACGTCATAGGAAGGGCAAGCGCACTTCGTATTCTCCTGGGCACACCATTTTGAAAATATTATGCCCTTTAATCATCGAATAACTTGCTGACTTATGGAACAAACATACTATCACAAATAAAAAGTGTGAAATGAAAAAGCTATATTTTACACTAACAGTTTTTGTCGCTATCTTTGGGGGGTTCTCACGGACTTATTCGAATTGGACTTTGCAAGATTCCGGCACTCTTTCCTGGTTACGCTCAGTTTATTTCATATCCAGTGAACGGGGTTGGGCTGCTGGAAGCAACGGAACATTTATTTTTACACAGGACGGCGGGCGTCATTGGAAATCTAATCAAAAGTTCATCAATTATGACTTTGTTGATGTGTTCTTTAAAGATGAAAAACGAGGTTGGTTGCTTTGCGAGAAGGTAAATCCTAAAAATTCATTTAATCGAGACACTTGCTTTCTGGAGTCAAATGACGGAGGTGCTACCTGGACGTCATTGGATTTACCAAAGGTATCTTTACGAATGAGTCGAATAATTCCCTTAGGAGAAGACAGACTAATTCTGATTGGGGAAAACGGCACTATATTTGAATTAAATACAGTTAATGGTGAATGGGAAATAAAGCAACTGCCAATTGCACAGCGCATCGTCTCTGGTCAATCGATTGATAGTTTATCTTTAATTTTATTGACAAGGACCGGGATAGTTACCAAAACGAACGATGGCGGCAAAAACTGGTTGTCAGTACTCACCTCTGAAAATATCATTGCAACTCCCTTAACAGGTTTACTCATGAACAGAGAGTCTGGTTTTTTAATCGGTCGTAACGGAACGTTGTGGCAATTCAATGCTTTTAATCAGACATGGAAACGGGAATCGCTTGGAATAACAAACGACTTGCAGGATATCTGCTTCATTGATGAAAAAACCGGGTTCATTGTAGGTGATAAAGGACTAATTTTGAGTTCGGATGATGGTGGCAAAACTTGGGTTACCACTAACAGTCCTACAACACACCGGCTGGAACGTATTGTATGTAAAAGTAATAAAGCAATTGCAGTGGGATTTGGGGGTGTAATAGTCCTGTATCAAAGAAGTAACTAGATTAATTTTTATTGTTGTAGATTTTGACAGATCAGTCATATAAAAAACCGGACACTTATACAATCGGCATTACAAACGATGAACAACAACTTTTCCATAAATAAAGATAATGGAAGATACCTTCCTGGGCTTGATGAAAGCGAGTCCGGAAAATTTAGCATTTCTTCAAATAAACAAGATCATATTAATTTTAAGGTCCGGAACACCGCGGTACGGGGCGAAGAACATCTACTAAAAAACCAATTATCTGATGACGTTAAAACTTTTTCAAAGACTTCGAATCATACCTTGAATTATGAGAAACGGTCTGATTACGCATCTACTATTCATTCCGTGACCTTTGCTGGTCTCTTTCTGTTTTCATTTTTCCTTTATTTCCGTCCGTATGAATGGATTCCCGCTTTTTCCGGCTTTGATTCGCTTACTTTTATAATAGGCCTGCTTACTCTTTTGTCATTTTTTGCCATACAACTCAATGCGGAATGGAGACTCTGGGGACGTGAGACGGAAGTATGGCTCGTTTTAGGAATTCTTTTATACGCAATTATATCAATTCCAATTGCGAAGGATCCGGGGCTTGCTTGGAACACTCTTAACGATACTTTTATCAAAGTTGTGCTTGTTTTTATATGTCTTGCCGCGGTAATAACCACCAAGACCCGCTTGGATGCTTTGATTCTTCTATCTGTCTCAATTGGTGCGAAATTAGGCTACGATGCTTTTACTATGTTCCAGGCCGGTGAATTCAATGTCGAAGGTTATCGGGTAAAAGTAGACCTCGGAGGGATGTTTGGAAATCCAAATGATTTAGCTATACATTTCGTTATCTTTTCTCCGATCGCGATCGCACGTGCACTGGCTGCCCGGTCTTTTATTTCCCGGCTTCTCTGGTTAGCTGCCGCTTTTTTTATGGTAGCTGGAATATTAGTTACTCAATCCCGAGGCGGGTTTTTAGGGCTCCTTGCTTCTTCGGGCGTTTTAATTTGGAAATTTGGAAAGCAACATCGTGCAAAAGCACTCATTGGTGGCTTGGTTGCACTCCTCTTTGTTCTTTTATTGATGCCTGGAAATTACGGGCTTCGTATGGCGTCAATTTTCATTCCGTCACTAGACCCGGTTGGCTCTGCATCTGAACGACGCGAAACGTTGGAACGCTCATTAATCGTTACACTACGAAATCCGCAAGGCATTGGCATAGGAAATTCCAGATTGGTCGGTGTCCGTGATCATGAAACACATAATGCTTACACTCAGGTTTCTTCAGAGCTTGGCTGGCTATCTTTCATCTTTTATGCGCTTTTCCTGTATTTACCGTTACGCCGTCTTAAAAGAATTGCCAACACCTATTACTTGGAAAAGTCAGCAGAACGATGGCCATACTATTATGCTATCGGAATAACTGCCGGGATTGTCGGATATTTAGTCTCCAGTTTTTTTGCGTCAGTAGCATATCAATGGTACATCTACTATCCGATTGCATATGCAATTGGGCTCGAACGGATTGTTAATCAATCCGGACAGACACAGGACAAGTTTAATTATATTTAATGAAATTTAATTCAGCGGGTGTAATGCATTTTGAGTTTTTATTTCTAGCGGTGTTTTGGTCAGCATCTGTTGGCATTTTTTTAGTCTATGCGGGTTATCCGGTCTTTATATATATTGCCTCTGTTTTTTTGCGGCGATCTGTTCTTAAACGCCAGATATATCCTCGTATAACTTTTATTATCGCCGCACGCAATGAAGCAATGAGTATTCGGCAAAAGCTGGACAATACATTATCTTTGAGTTATCCGGCCGATAAAATGGAAATCATCGTTGTTTCGGATTCATCTTCTGACGAAACGGATCAAATTGTACTGGACTTTCAAAAAAAAGTTGGCGCGGATCTGCGTTTATTGCGACAGGAAGAAAGACTTGGTAAAACCGCTGCTCAAAATCTTGCGGCAGCACATGCATCTGGAGATGTCCTGGTTTTTTCAGATGCAACGACTGTATATTCGCCTGATTCTCTCCGAGCCTTAGTCAGAAACTTTTCCGATAAAACAGTCGGGTGTGTTGCTGGTACTTTGCGCTACATAAACCAGGATGATGCTGGAATCGGAAGCGGCACAATTCATTATTGGAACTATGAAAGTTTTATAAAATCACGTGAAAGTATGTTGGGCTCACTAATTGGCGTTTCTGGTTGTATTTATGCTGTTCGGGCATCAGCGTACGAAGATATGTATCCCCAGGCATGTTCGGATTTTGTAATTGCACTACAAATGCGCAGAAAAGGTTTGAGAACTGTTTACGAACCAGATGCCCTTGCTTATGAATCAACAAACAAGTCGCCATTGCATGAATTCAGGGCACGTATTCGAATTACCTCACAGACTTTGTTCGACCTGTGGACAAACTCTGATTTATTCAATCCAATAAACTACGGGCTTTTCTCTGTGCAATTGATTATGCATAAATTATTAAGATATTTTGTTCCGTTTTTTCTTTTGTTGGCCTTGCTTTCTTCCGGACTATTGGCGCTTGACTCGCTTCTTTTCGCTGGAATTTTTCTAGCTCAGGTGTTGTTTTATTTACTAGGCATTATAGGTTGGGGTTTGGCTAGTCGCTCTGTAAATGTTTCTCTTTTTAGTTTGCCTTTATATTTTGTCTTGGTAAATCTTGCTTTCGCTGCAGGATTTTTTAATTTTTTCAGAGGAAATAGTTATTCAATATGGGAGCCGGTGCGGGAAAATTCTTGAATTGCTTTTCATAGGCCCTGCAACCTTAGCAATCTTAGCTGGCAGAATATACATATCACATTATTTGAATGATACAGCCAACCGTCAGCATAATTATTCCGGCATACAATGTGGCAACTTACATCGGTGCCACACTTGAGTCGGTTTTTGCACAGACGCGACGGGATTTTGAAGTCATAGTAATAAATGATGGTTCGCACGACGTTCAAGAACTTGAGTTGGTCCTTGAACCATTCAGAAAAGATATTATCTATGTCACCCAAGCACAATTGGGTGCCTCCTCAGCAAGGAATACAGGCATTTCTCTCGCCAGGGGAAAATATCTCGCGTTCTTAGATGGCGATGATATATGGATGCCCGAATACCTTGAAACACAAATTAAATTTCTCGAAGGTAACTGCTGTCAGATGGTTTACTGTGATGCTCTTTTTATCGGAGACGAAGAATTCATTGGCAAGTCATTTATGCAACTCGCACCATCATACGGACCAGTTACGTTTGAAAGCCTTGTTTCATTTAAATGCAATATCATTTTATCCGGGACATTAGTATTACGTGAATGTGTAATTGCTGCGGGGTGTTTCGATCCAGATGTTAGACGTTCGATGGACTACATTTTGTGGCTAAGGCTGTTAAGAAATGGGGTACGAATAAAGTACCAGCAGAAGCCCTTACTTTATTACAGAGTGCGCGCATCTGGGCTATCCGGAGACGCGCTTAGCACTACAATACGGGATATGGAAGCCTTGGACCTTGTTTCCCGGAAATTTGAGTTAAGCATTAAAGAAAAACAATTGGTTAAAAATAAAATCACAGAGATAAAAGCAGAGACCCAATTGTTGATTGGGAAAGAATTGCTCCTCGATGGCAAGTTTTCTAAATCTCGTCAGGCAATATTATCTGCATATCAGTATAAGAAATCTGCTTTCTTATGGATTGTTGTGTTAGCGCTGGGATTCATGCCACGTTTTGTTGCATTCGGCTATCGCAGTCTGAGAATTCTCAAAAAAAGGACATCCCGAATTGATTTCATTTCATGAGATTCTATGCAGAACAAACAAAATGAAAACCATACTGACACTTTGGAGCCAATAGGTTTGAGCTTCTGGCAGAGCGCACGCCCGATAAGTTCATTGCGAGCACAGGGATCCTGGCTTTTTTCTGCCAAATTAATTGGTCTTGCTTTCAGTTTTGCACTGCCGATTTTCATTGTCCGGGTCTTACAACAGCATGATGTTGGCACTTATCGACAAGCATTCCAACTAATCACTAATCTAGCTGCGCTTTTACCGATTGGTATGAGTATGAGTGCATATTACTATCTGGTCAGGGATCCAAAAGAACGAAATTGTGCTGTTCTTAACATTCTCATTTTCAATGCGGTAATGGGTCTGGCCGCAATGATCTTTATGATCGTATTTCCAGATCTGGTTGGTTCAATTTTTAACAACCCGGACATTTCTCGACTGAGCCATTTAATTGGATTAGCTACTTTTCTGTGGGTATTCTCATCGCTCATTGAAATAATTGCAGTTGCAAAAGGCGAAATTGAATCGGCCGCGTTTTTTATAACATTTTCACAATTTTCCAGAATGACGCTAATGTCTGCTGCTGTGTTTTTTTTTGGAACAGTCGACGCATTTCTCATAGCAGCGGTAATTCAAGGCATAATTCAAAGTGGAATACTCTTGCTTTATCTCACCAGCAGGTTTCCAAAATTCTGGAAGTCATTTGACTTGTCATTTCTACGCAGACAATTAGCTTATGCTATTCCTTATGGAGCCTCCGGTATGCTATGGATTATTCAGACAGATATTCATAGTTATTTTGTAGGTAACAGATTTAGTCCCTCTGACTATGCAATTTATGCTTATGGTTGTCTTCAGATCCCATTAATTGCAATTATTTCGGAATCCGTGACGTCACTTCTTATTCCACGCATGAGTGAATTGCAATCAAACGGAAAATATCGCGAAATCTTATTGCTTGCTATCAAGGCAATGCAAATTCTGGCCTTTTACTTCCTTCCCTTGTATGTATTGCTATTAATAACATCCAAAACACTTATTATTTCTCTTTTAACATCTGCCTTTGCGGCAAGCGTACCAATATTTATTGTAAATCTCACCTTATTACCCACCTATATCTGGGTTAATGATCCAATCATTCGTTCATTTGGTGATTTAGGGCGATTTCTTCTTCGAATGCGCGTTTTTAATACAATTCTTCTCATTACGATTTTATTGGCAATTGGCACCAAATTCGGTCTTTTGGGAGTGATCGTAGTAGTTGTTGCAATTAGTTTGTTTGAAAAGGCAATGCTAAGTGTTGTGGTACTTCGCCGGCTCCAGTTGGGCAAAACAGATGTTCATTTGTTTAAGCCAACCCTCAAGATTGCCATAAGTACAATTATAGCCGGCTTTTTTGCAGCTTTGTTTTATTCTGAATTTTCTGAATCGCTCTATGATTTTGGTTTTTCATCATCAGCAACGCTATTCGGCCCCGCAACTAAGACAGTTGCTGAGTTATTATCTGGTTCGATTGTAATCGGGGCAACAACATTATTGTTTCTTCCAATTTATCTGGCATGTACACGATATCTTGGAGTGCTTGAAACCGGACCGTTCGACTTTGCATTATCGCTATTTCGTCGCCGGATGGCTAATTCAAAGATTTGTTAGTGTGTTTACTGACTGTGCTTAATTGTTTAATGAAGCGCAAATACTACGTGAGATAAATTTCAATAGCATTATTCATAAGGTTTCTATTTTAAGAATTTATCATTTTATATGTAGTCATCATTTTGGTCATATCTTGAAGTTTTGATTACGCCATTTATAAGTAAGAAACGACAGAACAGATTTTTATGTGTGGAATTGCCGGAATAGTATCATTAAATGAATTGGGGCCAGGACCGGGAAAATTAGAAACGGTCACTCAAATGTGTGAAATACTCTCTCATCGCGGCCCTGATGATCAAGGTATTTATGATTCGGAAAGTGTGACGCTCGGGATGCGACGATTGGCTGTGATAGATATAAATTCTGGACAACAGCCTATGATTTCATCAAACAAAGAAGCGGTAATTGTATTTAATGGGGAGATATATAATCATCCTGAACTACGTAAGGAATTGTCAGCAAGAGGATATCACTTTAATACAAATTCTGATACTGAAACACTCCTAAATGCATATCTAGCATACGGCACTGATTGTCTTTCAAAGCTTCGCGGAATGTTTGCGTTTGCTATTTGGGATTTGCGCACAGAAACTTTATTCATAGCACGTGATCGCATTGGAAAAAAACCACTTTTTTATGCACGGGGCAATGATGGGACACTTGTATTTGCATCAGAATTAAAAGCTCTACTGGCAACAAGGTTAGTTGAAAGAAAAATCAGCATAAAAGCACTAAATACTTACCTTGCGTTTGGTTACATCCCCGAAGGTCTTTGTATCATTGAAGACGCATATAAATTACCGCCTGGGCATTTTTTAACCTTTTCCAAACAGAAGCTAGCAATTAAACAATACTGGAGCTTTGCCGCTTGTCAGAATGGACAAACAATTGCCCCTTTGGATTACGTAGAAAAGCTTCGTGAAAAATTAAGAGAATCCGTGAAGATTCGATTGATTTCAGATGTTCCGATTGGAGCTTTTCTTTCTGGTGGGATGGACTCTTCCAGCATCGTAGCTTCAATGTCGTCTGTTTCCAACGCACCGATTACCACATTCTCAATCGCTTTTGAAGAAGCATCTTACGATGAATCAGAATATGCTAAAGAAGTTGCAGAAAAATTTGGCACTAATCATTATCAACTTACTGTCAACCCTGATTATGACGCAGAGATAGAAAAAATCGTTTGGCATCTTGATGAACCATTTGGCGACTCTTCCTGTCTCCCTACTTATGCTGTTTCCAGGGCTGCCAGGGAGCTCGTAACAGTAGCCCTATCAGGAGACGGCGGCGATGAGTTATTTGCGGGTTATACACGATATCTTACTGAAACACGTAGAAATAATCTGCTTCGACTGCCTTACCCAATTAACAGAGTTGCGAACCATTTCGCTCGAAAACTTCCATTTTTGTTTCCTGCCAGAAAATTATTGTTCAATTTATCACTCGACGGTCTAGAAGGTTACATTGATAGCATTTCACATTTTAACAGATATGACAGGTCATTCATTTTTGGACAACAAATCGCTTATTACGACGATGCAATTCTTTCTTATCCGGAAGAGTATATGAAATCCATTGTTAAAGAAGGAACGTCTGGTTCACACCTCAATCAGATAATGTATTTGGATAGTATGACGTATCTGCCAGGCGATATTTTGACCAAAGTAGATCGAATGAGCATGGCTAATTCGCTCGAAGTTCGCTGCCCATTTTTAGATCATGAACTCATTGAATTGGTTCAATCATTTCCTGATGAATTTAAGCTGAAAGGATCAGAATCAAAAAGAATTTTACGCAAAGCGATGGCAGATATTTTACCCGAACGGGTAATGAAGCGTTCAAAGAAAGGATTCGCCATACCTATTGCAGATTGGATTAGGACGAAATGGCGCGACCGTATTTCTGAAACGGTACTATCTCGACGTTCAATTGAACGAGGTTATTTCAATAGTTCTGTGATTCGTCAATTGATAGACGAACACCTTGATCATCGTCGCGATCATTCTCACTCCATTTGGTTACTATACATGCTTGAATTATGGCATCAACAGTTTATTGATACGAACGTAACATTTGAATAAATATGGCAGATGCCGAATATTGCACATATCTTAACCAAGAAATAGAACTGTTCGAGCGTAATTTCGAATTTCGCTCGAATGTGCTCAAAAGAGAGGTCGGCTTACCTCCATCGGCAATAGTTCTCGATATCGGTTGTGGCGCAGGACAGGAAATGCTTCCTTTCGCTCTTTCCGGCGCACGTCATTGCATCGGAATAGATATTGCTCAGGATTCGGCAATCGTCGGCAGGCATTTATTTGACCGTTATTCTACAACTGCTCAAATATCTTTTTTACGTGCGGCAGGTGAAGCTTTGCCAATCAAAGACAACTCTATCAGCGTCATTATATGTCGTGTTGCGCTGCCACAAATGCATCACCACTTGCTGCTATCTGAAATTGCACGAGTACTTCATCCGAACGGTATCTTTTTTGTTAAGTTTTATTCTCCATATTTTTTTCTGGATTTATTCAAGAGAGGACTCCGAACACTCAATCTTAAAATGTTGTTTTATTCGAAAATATGTACTATTGGCAGTCTATATTTTCAGATCACAGGCAGACAGCTACGATCCGGGCTATGGAAAGGAAAAGAGATATATAGAACAAAGAAGTGTTTTATATCTGATCTGAACAGATTTGGATTAAAACTCCTACGAGAATCTGCTGATTCGAGTAAAGAGGCACCGGCATTTATAGTGGTTAAAAGTAATTTATGACAAATGCACGGTTTATACGACTCACGAAATACTGGCATCAACTGCCATGGCTAAGTGCGTATTTGCAGGATAGAATTACTAAGTCTTTGCGCAAAGACAGTGGTGATATTAAACGTTATATATTTGTTATTGCAAATCATTTTGAGCCGGCGTGGTCTAAAGATGGTAACTTGCCGTTAGATAAACAACTTAAGCGTTTAGAAAAATGGAATAAAGCAGCAAGTCAAATCGGCACTCGTCTAACTGATTCAGACGGAATGCCGTTTCGTCACACAAATTTTTATCCGGCTGAGCAATATCACAAAGAGATTCTGAATATGCTTGCAGACCTTCAGAGTGAAGGTTTTTGTGAAGTAGAAGTACATCTTCATCACGGTGTTGAGCGGCCAGATACATCAAATAACTTGAAATTTGTGTTAGAGGAATTTCGAGATTGTCTGGCAGAAGAACATAAATGTCTCTCCCGCAAATCAGACGATCCGATGCCGAAATATGCCTTCGTTCATGGAAATCTTGCACTTGGGAATTCAGCTAATGGACGTTTTTGCGGCGTTGATAATGAATTGGAAATCTTACGAGATACAGGCTGCTACGCTGATTTTACACTGCCGTCGGCTCCTGATATTTCACAAGTTCCAGTAGTAAATCAAATCTATCAAAGCGGCTTGCCGCTGTCCACCTGTGCTCCACACAAAAAAGCACAGCCCCTGACTAACAACTGCTCGTTGACATCATCTCCTGTTATTTTTACTGGTCCATTAATGATTGGCTGGAGATTGAAACAGCATAGATTCCCTTTTCCTTACATTGAGGACGGTGCTTTGAGTGCTTCACAAGGATTGAGCAAGCTAAGATTTTCGTTATGGGCAAATGCTGATATTTCGATAACACAGAGGCCTGATTGGATATTTATTAAACTTTATTGCCACGGGTTTTTCGATCAGGATATGCCATATTGCATTGGCGGTACCGCTGAGCACTTTTTTTCTAAGTTAATTGATGAAAGTAATCGAACGGGAAAATTTACAGTACATTTTGCTGTCGCCCGCGAAGCTTACAATATTTTAGCTGCGGCTTTAGATGGTCATAGCGGAAACCCGCATCATTATAGAGATTACTTACTGACTCCAATAATGAATTACAAACACAACGGTGACATCAGCCCTAAATCTACAACGAATTAGTAATGAATGAGTGTGTATAAAATGTCTGAGATCTGCATTACCAATGACACAAAACAGCTTACGGATAAACCGGCAGTGCTACATTTGATTTGCAGTCTTCATTGCGGCGGTACGGAAACACAGATGGTGAAACTGGTCAATCTATTGGCAGAAAAAAAGGAGCTTACACTACACGTTGGGCTTATGCGTATGGAAGGCAGTTTGCTTAAGCATTTAGATATGCAAAATCTTGCCAATGTTCAAGAGTTTCCGGTACGCTCATTCTTCAGACCGTATTTCTTTATCGCAATTTTACGTGCAGCATTATATCTTCGTTCACATAGAATTCAGATAATTCACACACATGACTTTTATTCCAATGTTTTCGGAATTATCAGTGCTTTTATCGCCCGCACTCCGTTAATTATTGCTTCCAAACGTGAAACATTTGGCGTACGCACGAAATGGCAAGATATAGTTGAAAGATTGGCTTTTCGACTATCTAATATTATTGTTGCAAATTCTATTGCAGTCCGGGATATGCTGATAGCTTGCGGCCTGGCTCAGTCTCGAATTAATGTAATTTACAACTCAGTAGATCTTAAAAATTTTAATGCTACGGCCTTACCACAGGCCACTCTTTGCAAGGCTCTTGGAATTGCTCAAAACTCTGATATTCGATTCGTCACGCTCGTTGCAAATATGCGAAACGAAGTCAAAAATCATTCCATGTTTCTTGAAGTAGCGGCTATCCTGGTTCCCAAATTCGATAACGTTCATTTTGTTATAGTAGGCGAAGGGCCGCTCAGAGCTAACTATGAAGATACTACCCTGAGATTAGGTTTAAGCTCTCGTGTGCATTTTATAGGCTTCAGAACGGACATTGAAGCACTGTTGCGGGATTCACACATAGGCGTACTCACCTCAGATGCAGAGGGTTTTGCCAATGTAATTCTTGAATATATGTCAGCCGGCCTGCCGGTTGTAGCCACAGATGTAGGAGGGGCATCTGAAGCTATCATTGCCGGAAAAACCGGCTTTGTTGTTAAGCCTAACGACAGCATCGCGATGGCTGACTATATATCTTATTTATTATCCAACCCGGATAAAGCCCGGGCAATGGGGACAAGAGCTAAGGAACGTGTTATTAAACATTTTTCTGCGGATCGTTTAATTACCGAAGTTTTAAGTCTTTACCGATCACTCCTCATAACTAAAACCAGACGTCCTAGTTTATGGCGGGTATACAACAATGAGAGTGCATCTGAACTATGAGATTGGAGACATATGAAACAGGTTTTACGCAAAGGATTTACAAAGGTTGTAGTTGAAGACATACCAGCACCGAGACCCACATCGGGTAAGGTAATTATACAAACCGCTTTTTCACTTATCAGTCCCGGAACAGAGATGGCGGATTTACATCCGGATGGTGTCATCAAGGAAGCGGCTGCAAATCCATCGCATTTCTCTAAAATATTTGAAGTTGCAAAAAAGACAGGACCTGTTGCTGCATTTCGGGAATTGCGTGCAAAATTTTCTGATTACTCAGTTATAGGCTATTCAGGCTCCGGAACGATTATTGATGTCGGTCCCGGGATTTCCGATTTAAAGATCGGACAACGTGTAGCATACGGTGGTGAAGGTACCGGTCACGGCGAATTCGTATCGGTTGGCCGTAACCTTGTTGCCAGAATTCCTGATTCAGTAAGTCTTGAACAAGCAACTTTTTCTACACTTGGATCTATTGCACTAAATGCAATACGACTTGGTAAGGTCGGCATCGGTGATCACGTTGCAGTGATCGGACTCGGTTTAGTAGGTCAACTCATTGCACAGTTAGCTACTGCATCTGGTGCAGTTTGTACGGTGATCGATATTCTCAGCGACCGCATTGACCTTGCAAAAAGACTCGGTGCCGCATTCGCTATCTTACCTTCTTCGGACCTTAATGCATCCGTGGATTCAATAACAAGTGGTCGGGGTTTCGATCGTGTATTTATCGCAGCAGCTACTGAATCCCCGTTACCCCTACGTCAAGCCATTTCAATATCCCGGGAGAGAGGTAGTCTGATATTAGTCGGCGATTGTCCTATCGATGTATCACGGGATGAAATGTATGCCAAAGAGCTTCGCCTAATTGTATCCAGGGCGTACGGTCCCGGCAGCTATGATAAACACTATGAGAATGATGGCATAGACTATCCGTTTTCCTTAGTTAGATGGACTGAGAATCGAAATATGGAAGAAGTGCTCCGCCTGATCGAAGCCGGGCGTCTTCGAGTTGACGATCTTATTACCCATCGTTTTAAGGTAGATGATGCTGAAAGTGCCTATCGGGCAATTATCGACAAATCTATAAAGAGTCTGGCGATCATTTTAGAATATTCTCCACGTGGTTCCGACACGATAGTCTCAGGAAAGGTAAATACAACCTGTTGCGACGAGCAGAATCTGCCGGGAAATCAGTCAGAGACTGGATTAGGGGTTGCGGTTTTTGGAGCAGGTAATCTGGCAAAGTGGGCACATTTGCCCGCAATTATAAAAACTAAGAAGACTAATCTGATAGCCATAGGTTCGAATAACGGAGCTCGTGCAATGTCTTATGCCAAACGATTTCGTGCATTGTACGCAACAACTGATGAGGACACAATTCTGAATGATCCCTCAGTTAACTCAGTAATTATTTCAACAAGAAATTCAGATCATGCTAGATTAGCGCTGAAGTCACTAGATGCCGGTAAGCATGTTCTGGTAGAGAAACCGATGGCTATAAAGATAGAAGATTGCCGATTGATTGAGGATGCGGTTAATCGTAATGGTAAAAAACTCTGTGTTGGGTTTAACAGACGATTTGCACCAAGCTATCGCAAAATGAAGGAGACTATGCGTCGTTTCAGGGGTCCGTTTCTGATCACGGCAACTATTGCCTCACCTGGAATTGACAAGACTTGGGCTGTTGAAGAAAGCGAAGGTGGCGTTTTTCTGAGTGAAGCTTGTCATTTCATTGATCTTTTTTATTGGTTAATTGGAAGTGAGCCAACTAAAGTCTATGCGACAAGTTCTGATAACAAAAACATTATCGGAGTCTTAGAGTTTGAAGACGGGTCGCGTGCATCTCTTCTATACACAACTTTTGGCAGTTCAAAGTCAGTTGGAGAGCAATTAGAAGTATTTTCGGCCGATGCCAGACTTTACGCCCGAAATTTCAAAGAATTTTCTGTAGTTGGCGCCGGCGCAGGTAAATATTCAACCTGGTTTCCACAAAAAGGATACAACGAGCAATTCGAGGCATTTATAGACTACACGAAAGGTTTAAGATCAGAGTGCGCAACCGCAAAGGATGGAACCAGAGCAACACTTGGATGTCTGCTAATACTGCGGAGTGCGCAACTTGCAAAAGAATTACCATTTGATGAAGGACAGTTGTGACAATCAATGCATATTTTAATATTAGGCCCATTCCCTCCGCCCGAGGGAGGTGTCGCACGAAATATTGCTGCTATACGTAGATATCTTATTAGAGAAAATCACCAGTGTACTGTAATTTGTACGACACGCAACACAAGCGGTCATCAGACTGGAGGAGTCTTTACTCCGGCTAATGCAATCGAATTTCTTCAACATATGTTAAAAACGACTGCAGATATAATTCACCTTCATATCGGTGGACGAATAAACTGGCGTGTCTATACATTGCTCGGAATCTGTATTCTTTTCGGTCGTAGACGTTCCGTTTTAACAATACATTCAGGCGAGTTTGGCATCTCCAAAAAGCATAATGTTTTCTTCTTACGTTATCTTCTTAAGCAATTCTGCCTAATTATTGCTGTTAATAAACAAATATCTTCTGTATTGGAAAGACTTGGTGTTAAGCCGGATAAAATTCGGGTTATATCACCATTTGTACTGCCTTTTATTGAAAGAGTTGAAGTGCCACATGATTTAATGGAATTTGTAGATGCGCGGTCGCCATTAATAGTTTCTGTTGGTCTACTTGAACCTGAATATGATTTAGAGATTCAGATAGCAGCAATACAATCCTTAATTAAAATCTATCCGAAAATTGGACTTATGATTATCGGGTCGGGTTCATTAGAGGCTCACCTTTTATCACTCATAAAACAAAAGAACCTGGAATCATATGTCAAAATCACCGGCGATCTGCCACATGTAATTACATTACAAATGATTAGTTTGGCAAATGTTTTACTGAGAACAACTCGCTTTGACGGAGACGCTATATCAGTCCGTGAAGCGCTTTTTCTGGGGACTCCGGTTATTGCAACAGACAACGGTATGAGACCAGAAGGAGTGATTACTATTACGACTCCTGCTGATACAGTAAATCTCACTTCTGCGATAGAAAAACTATTTCAACAGGACAGTTCAACAGTCCCTGTAAAAAATGATACAGATATTGACAACATAGAAATAGTGCTTTCTTTGTATAAAGAGATCTATCAGAAAATAGCTAACTTCGCCCGTAGAGCACCTGTGAAATGAATAGAAGTTTATCTGAAATCATTGATCGAACCCGTCAGTATGCAATGCAGAAGCTGGAGTTAGCAGCCATTACTTTCGGAACATACAATTTTCGGGATGTCGATTTTTTTAATGAAATTGAAAATGGTCAGAAATTCAATAGTCACAAACAAGTTGCTGAATATTTCATTGAGAGATCATCTCCGAAGATTTATTTAACTCATTCAGAGCTCTTGGACGTTGCTCAACTAACTTCCGAACGTTTCCCTGATATTGCAAATGCTGCAATCAAACGTGCACGCCAGATAACAAATAGAAAGATCTTGTTATTTGGTAAGTATGAATTACATTACTCTGATCAGGTACCTAATTGGCATTATGATTCTTTCACAAACAATATTCTTCCACAAATTCATTGGTCACGAATAGAGTTGACCAACTCTTTCTCACAAGGCAATAAGAAGTTTGTTTGGGAACTTAACCGACATCAGTATCTTTTGATTCTCGGGCAGGCCTATCTATTAACTCGAGAGAGAGTATTTGCAGATGTATTCCTCAGACATCTTAGTGACTGGCTTACCAATAACCCACCAAAGATCGGTGTCAATTGGTCATCCAGCCTGGAAATTTCTTTCCGTAGTTTAAGCTGGATATGGTTGACTAACTATTTTCAGGATGTACTGGCTACTCATCCGGACATCTATTTGGAAATGTTGAAGACACTTTTTTTAAACGGTACCCATATCGAAAGATATTTATCTACATATCATAGTCCAAATACTCATCTGACCGGTGAAGCACTCGCTCTATATGCAATCGGAAGTTTTTTCTATGAGTCAGATAAAGCCCGGCGTTGGGCTGATCTGGGATATCGTGTATTGTTGGATGCTCTGACATTTCAAGTTCTGAATGATGGCGGCTATTGCGAACAATCTACTCATTATCATAGATACACGGTTGATTTTTATACTGATCTACTGTTGATCCGACAAAGACAGAACTTACCGAACGATGATGTTTTATTCTCTAAACTACGTAAACTTTATGATTTTCTTCTGTTCACAACATTACCGAACGGTCATACGCCACTAATTGGCGATGACGACGGAGGTCAGCACTATGATTTTGACTTTCGTGAGCTTTCAGATTTCCGCCCGACAATATCCGTAGGAGCTGTAATATTCAAATCTCCCGAATTGAAGTTCATTGCGAGACAGGTCACAGGCCGTTTGATTTGGCTGTTGGGCAGAACTGGTGTTGAGCAATTTGAGGCTCTCGAAACACACGAGCCACAAATAAAAACACAATACTTTCCTTCAGTTGGTTACTTAACAACGCGCAATGGCTGGACCACCGACAGCTGTTTCTTGCTAATCGATTGCGGTAAGCACGGCTTTCTTAATGGTGGACATGCCCACGCAGATGCTCTATCGTTTGTATTCTCCGATGGTGAAGATGCAATATTTATTGATCCGGGAACTTATACTTATTCTGCTGACGATGAGCTTCGAAACATTTTTCGGTCACATAGCAGCCATAATTGCTTTGTCATTGATAAAGATGAATTTTCAAAACCGCAAGGACCATTTTCCTGGGAATATTACTCAGATGGACATTTATTGGAGTATCAGGATAGCGGAACCAAACTTTATTTTCGCGGAACAATAGCCGCAGATGTTCCCCGTAAATTCGAATATGAACGGATAATCGAATTCTATTATGGCTGTGAACTTCTGATTCAAGACATAGTTTCAAAACCAAGTCAATTCTTTTTTTCGCAATATTTCATTTTATCTCCTCATCTTATCTGCAGTTTGAATGGCAATGCCATTTTGATAGCAAGACGTGATTTCAATAATGAAGTTATAGGTACAATGGAGTTCTCAATCGACACTGATAATGATTTTACATACGCAGATTGAGCAATTGAAGACTTTCCGGTTTCTCCTGGATTTAGTCAGCTTTTGACTACGACGCGAGTATCTCTAAGGGGAAAGGCGGCTGGCAAAATACGCGTCACAACAAAATATAAATCTTTGAAGCATAAGCTTATTTAGAATGTATGATATTTGCCTAATTTGCATTGAGGTGTAATGAAATGTGTGGAATTAATGGAATCGCGTATCCCAAATCCATAAATAGAATGGTTTCACCGGAAACGCTGGTTTTAATGCGCGATGAATTGACGCACCGCGGGCCAGATGATTCAGGTATTTTTGTCTCGCACAATATCGGTTTCGGCCATCGCCGTCTTTCAATCATTGATGTCAGCAGAGGACATCAGCCTATGTCAACTTCTGACGGCAGACTAACAATTACTTATAATGGTGAGATATTCAATCACAAGGAAATCCGAGAACAACTTACAACGAAAGGTTATCGCTTTGAAACGGAATCTGATACTGAAACAATATTGCATGCTTTCCGGGAGTTTGGCGCGGATTGTTTACAATACTTCCGTGGAATGTTTGCTTTTGCTATTTGGGATGAGCAGACAGGCGTATTGTTTCTTGCCCGTGACAGATTCGGTATTAAGCCATTATTTTATCTAAAGTCAGATGACGGCAGTTTGTTTTTTGCTTCCGAGATAAAAGCTTTGTTAAAACCCGGGTTATCCAAACCTGAATTAGATTACTCATCATTATCACAACGCGTCGCGGGCTACGGTGTCCCGGGTGAACACACAATGTTTCGGGGTATTAAAAAATTACTGCCCGGACATTATCTGTTATGGAGAGATGGTGCAATTCAGTTTCATGGATATTGGAGGTTGGCTTACGAGCCGAAGATAGCATTTAAAAATAATTCTGCTGCCATAGATGAATGGCGTTCACTTTTTTATCATTCAGTAGAACTCCGTTTGTTGTCCGATGTACCGCTTGGCCTGTTTCTGTCAGGCGGTATTGACTCTTCAGCTATTTGCGCGGCAATGGCTGAGAAGGTTGGGGCAGGTATCAAAACATTTTCTGTAGGTTTCCGTGAATCTCATGCAAATGAATTGCAATTCGCTAGACTGGTCGCTGCTAAGTTTCATACTGACCACAATGAAATATTGATTGATGCTCAAGATTGTCTCGCACACCTTCCTCAATTGGTCTGGCATATGGATGAGCCAATCGGTTTCGAGGCATCTGTTCCACTATATTTCGTCTCAAAGTTAGCAGCCGATCACGTCAAAGTAGTTCTTACCGGCGAAGGGTGTGATGAAACACTTGGAGGATATTCACGCTACAAACATACACAAGCTCTTCTTTCGCTTGGTCGAGTTTATGAGTCGGTTACTTCATCTTCATTACGTTCACGCATAAAAAGAAGCATAAAGGTATTACCGGAGAGTTTGCAGAAAATTGCAGAGCGTACTTTTCTGTCGCGCGCTGCAAATCTTGATGAAATGTATATTGATAATTTTTCCGTATTTCCGGCAGAATTGCGTAGCAGACTTTTTTCTAAGCCGACCCATGATCAAATTAATGATGAGAATTTCTCGCATACCGGCAATGTGCATAGTCCGGCATCCGGGCACGGCAACTTATTAGACTCCTTGTTGTCTTATGATTTAGAAACATATTTACGTGACTTGTTAGATAAACAGGATAGGATGTCAATGGCCGCATCAATTGAATCCAGGGTCCCTTTTTTAGATCATCATCTGATGGAGTTTTCCGCACGTCTTCCTGAGCATTTTAAGATATGCCGTAATACTTCGAAATGGGTGCTTCGTCAATCGATGAAGGGAATACTACCCGATGAGATTTTATATAGAAAAAAAATGGGATTCCCAGTTCCATACAAAGATTGGTTTCGTAAAGAATGGCGTGAAGCAATTAACGAATATGTTGTTTCTCCTCGGTCACTTGAGCGTCAGGTTTTCAACCCCGATTATGTAATCGATCTTGTGCGCCGACATATGAATGGTGAGGATCATACATCTAAGCTTTGGTTTCTATTGAATTTTGAAATCTGGCAACGAATATATTTCGATGGCGACTTTCCTCAGGCTAATTTTGCTGTCAAATTAAATTAATATGGGAATTGAATCGACCAAAATAAGTGAGTCTCAGATTAACGATAAATTGCTTTGCGGAGTTGATATCATAGCAATAAGCAATGATTGGACCGGCGACCCACTTTCTAAAACTCACCTGGTAAGACATCTTGCTAAAACAAATCGTATTCTTTGGTTAAATGCACTGGCAAATCGTCGCCCTTCTTTATCACAAAGTGATTTGGCTAGAATCGGTTCAAAAATACGACGTTTTTTCGAGCCCGTCAAACAAGTTGAGAATAATATTTTTGTATTAAATCCGCTCGCATTGCCGGCATACGGTAATAATTTTTTGATTTGGTTAAACCAGATCTTGCTAAGAACTCAGATTAGTTTAGCCTTGCGTAGATTGAAATTCCGCTCGCCAATAAATCTGAGTTTTAACCCGGCTGCCGGTCTCGTTGCCCGCCGTTTAGATGAATCTCTCCTGATATACTACTGCGCTGATGAGTACACTGCTTTTACGGATTCCATCAAAGGCCTCGCTCAACTTGAAGAAAGACTGTTTCGAAAAGCTGATATCGTAATAGTTACCTCAAGACCTTTACTAGAGTCAAAACAAAAACTTAATAAGAATATTTTTTTGATACCACATGGAGTTGATGTTAAACATTTCAGGCATGCCATCGAGCCTGACTTAAAGATGCCTGACGAAATAGCAAGAATACCAAGACCAATTATCGGATTTCATGGCTTGCTGGCTGACTGGATTGATTTCGATTTGATCAGGACGATTGCCATTAATATTCCTAATGCATCTCTGGTATTAATTGGAAAAGCCGCCAATGATACTTATGACGAGATCGAATCTTTAAGATTACTGCCAAATGTATATATTTTAGGTCGCAAAGCATATTCAGAGCTTCCTTCATATTGTAAAGCTTTCGATGTAGCGATAAATCCTTTTAAGTTGAATCAACTGACATTGGCAGCTAATCCACTAAAGGTCCGCGAGTATTTGGCGGCCGGCAAATGTGTAGTTTCAACTAATATACCGGCAGTTACTGAACTCAAATATTGTTATACTGCTAACACACATGATGAATTTATTGATTTAATACTGAAGGTATTGGAATTAAGACCTGATCCTCTTGAGATTAGTGAAACCGTAGCGAATGACGATTGGAGTACGCGTGTAGACACACTCCGCAGTATTGTCAGTTCAGTAATAGCAGGCAATACTAATCCTGGGATTGAAAGTCAAGACTAACATTTATCAGTCAATCATTTACGACTGTTATCAATATGCTATTAAAAATATTATTTTGACTGAAATATCTATTAAAGGACGCTTAGCATATGCGGCTGGTTGAGTCACTAAATAAACTAAAGCTGGAATTAGGAATGCGAATGATAATTTCCGGTATTGCAGGCATTCCACCCTCAACTACTTCACTTCGTTTGATAGAATCGGGTTGGGGTAATGACGGTTTTCGTGCTTCGCGCGGTTTTCTTCAGGCTGTGTCAGATATTACAACTTCTACAAAAGGACCTATTCTTGAACTGGGTACAGGACTCACAACAATTCTTCTCGGCGCAATTGCAGCCCGAACCGGAGTCCAGGTGTGGTCATTGGAACATTCCCCCGAATTTTTCTTTCGCATCAGTAATGTACTAAACCATTTTGCTTTGAAGAATGTAAGTGTCCGACTTGCGGAATTAAAAGATTATGGCGATTTTTCCTGGTATAACACTCAAGTAATTTACGACTTTCCTGATTCTTTTTCTTTAGTTGTAGCTGATGGGCCGCCGGGTAATACCAAGGGGGGAAGAATAGGTCTTTTGCCGCTCCTGAAAGATCGACTGTCAAATGATGTTCAGATTTTACTCGATGATGCTGAACGTGAAAGTGAGACTATAACTCTGACTGAATGGGAACGCGAATGGGGAATTAAATCTAATATTTATAATGGAACAAATGGTAAAAAATGGGCTTTATGCACCTTCAATAGCAGGTAATAATGACAAATCCATTACCTATTGAATAATCAAAACTAACTATGGACACTTACGAGCACAAAAAAGTCGCTCAGGACGAGTGGTTAAACGAAATTGCAAGTAACCGCCGGTTCGAATTTGGCAAAAACTGGGCGAAATTTCTTCTGCATTTAGACGAAGAGCGTATAAATCGTGCAGTAATGTCACTTCAGAGCATGCTTGGCGTCGAATCATTAATTGGAAAAACATTTCTGGATATTGGCTCTGGAAGTGGTTTATTTTCACTTGCTGCTCGTAAATTGGGAGCCAGTGTCTTGTCAGTCGATTACGATCCTCAATGCGTTGCCTGCACTCAGAAACTAAAAGACACTTACTTTCCTGAAGATAATGATTGGAAAATTCTTTACGGATCAATTTTAGACCAGAATCTGGTTCAATCTTTCGGGCAATTTGATATTGTTTATTCTTGGGGAGTGCTACATCACACAGGTGATCTTTGGGCGGCAATTAAAAACGCTTCGGATTGTGTAAGACCCGGAGGTTTGTTTTATATCGCAATCTATAACGATATGGGTCGACAATCTCTTTATTGGAAACGAATTAAAAAGATTTACTGTTCAATACCTCAATTCTTAAGAAAGCCATTTGCCGTTGCGGTAATATTTCCTTCGGAATTCAAAATGTTTCTTCGATTTACCTTTAGTCTTCGTCCAGGTGAATACCTGAATCAATGGCGTGGCTATTCAAAGCTCCGTGGTATGAGCAAATGGCATGATATCATAGACTGGGTTGGCGGATATCCTTACGAATTTGCATCGCCGGATGAGATTTTTCGCTTTTGCCGGGACCGGGGTTTTATTCTCACTGAACTTAAAAGTAAAAATGCCGGACTTGGCTGCAACGAATTTGTATTCCGTTTACCGCGCGAATAAAAACCTGTCTTTAATTAACAGTCTTAGAGAGTATCCCGCTTCAAAGCTACGATTGAACAACTGTTGTTAATTTCTCCGCATATATTAACAATGGTTGTTAATGCGGATTATGGATTTGATGTAATCACCTGATCATTCAGATCCTGTAGAACAGTTCGAACCAGTGGATTGAAACTACGATTCTTCTTTACAACAAGAAATTGATAATCGCCCGGCGTTAATCCAAAGAACCGAAAATAACCGAATGGGTTTGTTATTGCATTCTTTCTTTCTCCTGTCGCTACGCTAACAATTGAAACAACGGCTGCATAAATGCCTCGGTTGCTGGTATCAACAACTCTTCCGGTGACAGAAACTGCCTGTGCCGTCGGAGGCAATAGACAGCTCTGCGTCATTCCTTGTACTGAACATGCCGTTCGTTGATTAAGCAATGGAAAATTAACGCCCGGATCAGTTCCATCGCTTGCTTTATTTCGATATGGGCTTGTTGACGCCAGCTGGTAATTCCCGCCGGCTAAATCCACAAAGCCTACACTTGTGTAGTTTGAAACGTAATAATTTTGATACTGTGATTGCGATGGGTAGCACGATACATCCGCTCCGTATGAGGGAAGTACGTTATTATTCATGATCCAAGTAGCATTAGAGGCTCGTTGGCACCCATTGTTACTTCCGCCGCTTCCGGGATTAAGGGCACGAATCCCTGTCCCCACACCGCCTCCGATTATTCCATAGCCGCCAAGTCCGAACAGGGAATTAGATATTCTTACCCGATAATTATTGTTTGTTACAAAATACACGGCTGTACCTGCTGTGCGGTCCTTGTCGATCATCGTAACGTGATTCATCTGCAAGTCCTCTACACTATTGGGTTGTAACAATCTTGCTCCATTGCTGCTGCTTGGACTTGCTCCCCAGCGTTCAGACAAATCGTCAAAAAGGGTGTTTTTTATATAGATCCCATTGGGTTTAAGTCCGTGAAATGGCTCGACACCATAATTATCAACCGCATTAGTAACACCGCCGTAAATATGATTGATTTTTGAATTTTCAACTACTATGTCCTCGCTTATAGCCCAAGGTACGAATTCTCCTATTGAGCCTGGGCTGGTCGCGCTCTTGAACACTAATGCGAAAAGCTGACTTCGGAGTGCATCCCAATGGTTTTCCAGAACACTGCTTTCCAGATACAACCGACGAGCGTTCTTAACTTCAAAAAGGTTCTTAACATTTATTGGGTGAGTAGTGCCATTATATGAACGCCAATTCAGTCGTTTAGAAAAATAACATCTCCGAAATTCGATGTTGGTGGTAACCAATCCATCAATATTAGGCACCGCTCCACCATACATAACATTTTCCGATGCTGCTTCGAAAAAGTTATTATGATAAACATGAGCGCCACGCCCGTCAAATGAAACAACTGCCTGGCTATCCTGTCCCCCGTTTGTTTTTACGTTCCCAATCCAATTAGATATCAATGAAACTTTGTATCCATCATTAAGGACGGCATGCACGACATCGACATCGTCCGGCGGGTTTATTACACAGTGTTGCATTATTATCTTGTTTGGATTTTGACTTACATCCGTTTGTGTGAAAGCCTCTCCAATTTGCACAAGATAATAAGTGCTCGGACCATTGTTCGAAGTGTAATATTTTGGATCAAACTTTAGTCCGATCAATCTAATTTTTGATGCTCTGCTTTTTATAGTCAGTGGAATAGAACCAACTGCTGAGCCTCGAATTGTAACCAGCCCTGCATTGTTAGGGCTTATTCTTTCCCTTATATCAGGCATTGTGCCGCTGGAACGAATAGTAACGTAATCCGAAAATGCTTTGTAAGGTAATACTATCTCGCCGGTTAGAACCGTTCCCGCAGGAATAACAATATGTTCACCTCCCGTAGCTGAATTATAAGCATTTACAAGCTGGGAAATGGTTGTGACGTTGATGATACGCGTTGGTGCCGGATGATTTGCAACATTGACATTTATATTTGCAATTGAACTTTGCCCTTGTGTATTTGTTATAGTTAAACGCAAAGTATATGTTCCGGCTACAAGATATGCATGCGTAGCAGACAACAATTCTGTGGTCTTATCTCCATCACCCCAATTCCACTCAACACTTGCTACACCTGTCGATGATTCGGCACTGACTTCAATCGCTTCACCAACGTACGTATTTATATTCGTACCATTGGCTGAATTACCATCTCCCGTTATGATTGCAATGGGTGTTGCCGCTGGATCATCTACAATGATATTCGCAACATTGCTTGTCAATCCGTTCCACGTAGCCGTAATAGTCGCAGTACCGGCATTTAGTCCGGTAAGCGTCCTCAAATTAGGTGGCGGCGTGGTCGACGTACTTATGTCATCTCCCGAAACCACTGCAGGGGAGATACTTACCACTGTAGGGTTGCTTACGGAAAAGCCGAAAGTTGCACTATAAACGGGTTGTGAAGGGCTTGAATAAGCGGCTGCCGTGATGCTTTTAGTTTTGCCTTTTTGTAATCTAATAATTTTTGGATAAAGTTTTACGCTTGATTGCCCGAAGAGGCTGATATTTGTACAACCAAGAAGCAAGATACCGATAATTAAGACAGTTATCGGAGACAAATAACGACGAAAACTAAAGGACGGCAACTGGCTGGTGGTGGTCTTCATTCTAACAGCTCCGCTAATATTTTGTGATTTGTTTGCTCAGTGAATACGTGACGGCAACTATCGGTTATCTCTTGATAAACTTGATAAAAATGATTGCTCTTTGAAGCAATCCTACTCACGCACACCCTGGACTTGAATTTTCCGAGATTACACTTTGTTTAGATAGAACGTGTGACATTCCTTGCCAGTGCGGGGCAAGAATCTCAGTCGGAGATTGGGGGAAACTAAACCGCGATCGGCTATATTACCGATTTGGCTTAATATTTTGGTAACCGGGGCAGTATACCCGGTTTTTTTGGTGACATTGGTCACCTAATAAGAAAAAAGATTGAATTAACCTTCTATTCCAATTCGTCATTACAGCGACGAAGATATTGGGCTAATAAATAATGGCAAATTCCATGCCAATGTGTCAATCGAGGCATAAAGTTGCTTAAGTCCCCTTAAAATCGCATATTTGAATAGTTTAATTAAAGTTGCTGAAAAAATTCTGCATGGTAAGCGCCGTGCAAGTATGTGGCAAAAAGCCGCAGACGGTTTGAATCTGCGGCTTTTTGGAAAGGTAGGAGTAATCAGAATGACTGAGATTTAGATCTCGTCATCTTCCAGATTTATATTCATGGCTTCATCGATATCGAAGTCTTCGATTTCCTCCATTTCGACTGATTCATTTTCCTCAGAGTAGTCATCACCGTCGCCGATGCCGGGAACCGCAGACAAAGTCGGAATGTCGATTCCGCCCCGGATCGTCTCGATCTCATCGAATTCGTCCTGCTCTTTGCGGTTTTCTGTCGGATCCGGATCAATCTGGATATTACGGTAATATTTCATACCCGTACCCGCCGGGATAAGGCGTCCCATAATGACGTTTTCTTTCAAACCGCGGAGGTAATCAACGCGACCGGAAATTGCAGCTTCGGTCAGTACGCGTGTGGTTTCCTGGAAGCTTGCGGCCGAAATAAACGAATCGGTAGAGAGCGAGGCTTTGGTAATACCGAGCAGGAGCGGCTCACCGATGGCGGGTTCGCCGCCTGCCTCGACGACCCGACGATTATCGTCTTCGTATCTGAAGCGGTCAACTTGCTCTTCCATTAGGAAATCGGTATCCCCGACCTCTTTTATCTTTACCCAGCGGAGCATTTGACGGACTATAACCTCAATATGCTTATCGTTTATGTTTACGCCCTGCAGACGGTAAACTTCCTGAATTTCGCTGACGAGATATTTCTGGAGTGCTTCCATACCGAGTACTCGCAGAATGTCATGCGGGTTTAGCGGGCCATCCATTAGAGGTTCGCCGGCTTTGACGCGGTCTCCTTCCTGGACGTTGATATGCGTGCCTCGCGGAATGTCATATTCTGCGATGGTACCATCATCACCGTTGATAATAATCTTGCGCTTACCTTTGGAAATTTGGCCGAATTCGACTACACCATCGATTTCAGTCATTACGGCCGTTTCGCTCGGTTTGCGGGCTTCGAATAGTTCCACAACACGCGGCAAACCACCGACGATGTCTTTGGTCTTTGTCGTTTCACGCGGAATTTTGGCGATGATATCACCCGGGGCAACTTCCTGACCGTCCTCGACAAGCAGGTTTGCACGGATCGGCATCTGATATGTCCGGAGGATTTTATTGCCTTCGCGAATCTCGAGCCGCGGTTGATTTTTCTCGTCTGAGTCTTTTACGACAAGGCGTTTTTGGCCGGTTACCTTATCGATATCTTCTTCGACCGTTTTTCCTTCTTTCAGGTCCTGATATTTAACGGTACCTTTAACCTCGGTCAAAATCGCAAATGTAAACGGATCCCATGTAACCAGAACGTCATCTTCTTTGACTTTCTGTCCGTCTTTGACATGAAGCTGAGCTCCGTAAACAACCTGGTAACGAGCAACCTCCCGGCCGCGATCATCTACAATGGCAATCTCTGATTGCCGTCTGAGCGAGATCATCTCCCCGGCACGGTTTTTGATTACCTTCATATCTCCGAGGAACTTGATGGTTCCGTCCATTGCGGCGACATGTTTGGTTTCCTGTTCGAGCCTTGCCGTACCGCCGACGTGGAAAGTACGCATTGTAAGCTGCGTACCGGGTTCACCGATTGACTGTGCGGCGATAACGCCAACCGCTTCTCCGATTTCGACGGTTTTGCCGGTAGCAAGATTGCGTCCGTAACATTTTACGCAGACTCCGCGGCGGCTTTGACAGGTGAGCGGTGAGCGGATACGGATTCGCTGGTGACCGGAGAGCTGTATTTGTGCGGCGCGTTCTTCATCGATTTCTTCATTTGCCTTGATTATGACAATGCTTCGTTCAAGTGTATCGCGCACATCCTCCAGAGCGGTGCAACCGACTATACGGTCGCGCAGGCTTTCCACCTCTTCACCGTTTCGGATAATTGCTTCGGCCCAAACGCCGCGGCTGGTTCCGCAATCTTCTTCAGAAACGATTACGTCCTGGGCAACGTCAACAAGACGCCGGGTAAGGTAGCCGGAGTCTGCGGTCTTTAGTGCCGTATCGGCAAGACCCTTTCGGGCACCGTGTGTGGAAATAAAGTACTGCAATACGTCGAGGCCTTCACGGAAGTTTGCCAGAATCGGATTTTCGATGATCTCGCCGGATGGTTTTGCCATAAGGCCACGCATACCGGCCAGCTGCCGAATTTGAGCCTCAGAACCGCGGGCTCCGGAATCGGCCATCACCAAAATCGGGTTGAGTTCCTTACGCTCTTCCTCGCGTTGGTGCATCGCCTTGAACATCTCTTTGGCTACGCGGTCCGTTACCTCTGACCAAATGGCCGTTACTTTATTTTCACGTTCCATATTGGTCATTGTGGCTTCTTCGTATTGTTTTTGAAGTTTATCTACTTCCTTGCGTGCTTCTTCGATAATTTTCCATTTGTTTGGCGGCGTTACCATATCATCAACGCCGATGGACATACCTGAACGGGTCGCATAGAGGAAGCCCATAGTCTTGAGGTCATCAAGCAATGCAACGGTCGGCTCATGCCCGATTTTGAAATGGCAGAAGCTGACAAGCGATTGCAGACCTTTCTTCTTCAGCGTTCCATTGATAAAGGGCAATCCGTCGCGTGTCAGACGTTCGTTCAGGATTACACGCCCGGTAGTTGTTTCGATGATATGATCTACATTTTCCCGAACAGTTGCCCGCATAACGTCCTGCGGATGCGATTCGGTCGTCAAATCAATAAGCGAGCCGCGCCAACGCAGGCGGATTTTGGTTTGCGTTTCGATGACTCCGGCATCAAGTGCAAGCAGTACTTCCTCAATTGAATTGAAGGCCTTTCCATGTCCCTTCAGATCATCACGGCCAAGCGTCAGATAATAGCAGCCGAGAACAATATCCTGCGAGGGTACTGCGATTGGCTGTCCACTGGCGGGTGACAGCAGGTTGTGTGACGCAAGCATCAGCACGGAAGCCTCTATCTGTGCTTCGGCAGAAAGCGGTATATGCACGGCCATCTGGTCACCGTCAAAATCAGCATTAAATGCCGTACATACAAGCGGATGGATCTTGATTGCCTTGCCTTCGACCAGAACGGGTTCGAAAGCCTGAATCCCGAGCCGGTGCAGCGTCGGAGCACGGTTAAGAAGCACGGGATGTTCACGAATCACATCTTCGAGGATATCCCAGACGATCGGCTCCTGCCTTTCGACCATTTCGCGGGCCTGCTTGATTGTTGCTGCATGTTCTTCTTTTTCAAGCTTATGGTAAATAAACGGCTTGAAGAGCTCGAGCGCCATTTTTTTCGGAAGGCCGCATTGATGAAGTTTGAGTTCGGGGCCGACCACGATGACTGAACGGCCCGAATAGTCAACACGTTTACCAAGCAGGTTCTGACGAAATCGTCCCTGTTTTCCTTTTAGCGTACCGGAGAGAGACTTGAGCGGCCGGTTGTTGGCTCCGCGCAGAACGCGTCCGCGTCTGCCATTATCAAACAGAGCATCGACGGCTTCCTGCAGCATTCGTTTTTCATTGCGAACGATGACTTCCGGAGCTCGCAGCTCTATCAATTTCTTGAGCCTGTTGTTTCGATTTATGACGCGGCGATAGAGATCATTCAGATCGCTGGTTGCAAAGCGTCCCCCGTCCAGCGGGACAAGCGGCCGTAATTCGGGAGGGATGACCGGAATTACATCGAGGATCATCCATTCGGGTTTATTGCCAGAACGCGCGAATGAGTTTGCAACCTTGAGCCGTTTGGAATATTTGAGTTTTTTCTGTTGCGAAGTTTCGTCGCGCATTTTTTGCCGGAGTTCTTCAACCAGCTCATTGATGTCTATTTTCATCAAGAGCTCCTTGATGGCTTCGGCACCCATTTTTGCAACGAAACGATTCGGGTATTCCCGGCTCAGCTCACGATATCTCTCGTCTGTCAAAAGATCTTTTTCCTTGATATCGGGTACATCGCCCGGATCAATGACGATATAGGTTTCGAAGTAAAGTATTTTCTCGAGGTCGCGAAGCGTGATATCGAGAAGATGGCCTATACGCGACGGCAGACCTTTGAAAAACCATACGTGCGAGCAAGGGCTTGCAAGTTCGATATGTCCAAGGCGTTCGCGTCTAACTTTGCTTTGCGTTACTTCTACGCCGCACTTATCGCAGACTACGCCGCGGTGTTTCATTCGCTTGTATTTACCGCAGAGACATTCCCAATCGGACACGGGCCCGAATATCCGCGCGCAAAACAGTCCGTCGCGTTCCGGCTTGAAAGTCCGGTAATTGATAGTTTCCGGCTTGGTTACTTCGCCGTGCGACCAGGAGCGAATTTTTTCAGGTGAGGCCAGACTGATGCGAATAGCCTCGTAATTTGTGGTCAACTGCGTTTTGCTTTCGTTATTGAATCGAAACATTCCAAATCTCCGTATTCGATCTCAGTATCCGATCCGCTGTCATTTGCCCGCTTCTGCGGATCGGAAACAAACCAGTTCGCGCGGGCGGCGGAGAACTTACCCTTTCGGATGCCTTTAATCAACGCCGACCAGAGCGTCCACGCCGGCCGCGACTGCATCGGGGTCGATTTCATCTTCCTGAATCAACTCCACATCCAGACACAGGCTTTGAAGTTCCCGCACCAGGACATTGAAGGATTCCGGTATTCCGGGTTCGAAATCAGAAACTCCCTTGACGATTGTTTCATAGATTTTCGACCGTCCGGCAACGTCATCCGATTTACAGGTTAGAAGCTCCTGCAAAATATGGGCTGCACCGTAGGCTTCCAGAGCCCAGACCTCCATTTCACCGAAACGCTGGCCGCCAAACTGAGCCTTTCCGCCGAGCGGCTGCTGCGTTATCAGAGAGTACGGGCCGATGGAACGTGCGTGAATCTTGTCGTCCACCAGGTGAGAAAGTTTGAGCATATAGATATAACCAACGGTTACTTTTTGTTCGAACTGTTCACCGGTTAGCCCGTCATAAAGCCGTGTTTTGCCGGAAGGGCCGACAGATGGCGGCAGTCCGAGCTCGTCAAACCTGGCATTGGCTTTTCGGATATATTCCTTGATTTCTTCTTCGCTTGCACCGTCAAAGACCGGCGTGGCGAAATGCAGCCCGAGGACTCGGGCAGCCCAGCCAAGATGCGTCTCGAGAATTTGGCCTACGTTCATTCGTGACGGCACGCCCAACGGGTTCAGCACGATTTCCACCGGCGTTCCGTCCGGCAGATATGGCATATCTTCTTCGGGCAAAATGCGTGCGATAACGCCCTTGTTTCCATGGCGTCCGGCCATCTTGTCGCCAACGCTGAGTTTGCGTTTCATGGCCACAAAGACCTTGACCATCTTGATTACGCCAGGGGGCAGTTCATCGCCCTGTTTTAACTTGGTAATCTTTTCTTCGTAGATGTCCGAAAGGATATTTATCTGTCTTTCGGTTCGTTTTTCGTATTCACGAATTTCGGCTGCTATATCGATTTTGCCGGCCGCAACTTCAGCTTTCTTGAGGATTTTTATATCGATCCCGCGCAGAAGTTCACGTGTAAGTGTCGTACCTTTCTTTATGATTACTTCCTTACCGTCGAGCAGGTCTTTTTGCAGTTTGCGGCCTTCGAAGAGTTCGTAAATACGCTCGTCGCGTTGTTCCTGCAGAATGCGGATTTCGTCCTCGAGGTCGCGCCGAAGAGCATCCTCTTCCATTGCTTCAATTGCAAGCGATCGGGCATCTTTTTCCTGTCCCTTGCGGGTAAAGACCTGAACGTCCACGACCGTTCCGTCAATTCCCGGCGGACAGGTAAGAGATGCATCTTTGACGTCTCCCGCCTTTTCGCCGAAGATTGCCCGTAATAATTTTTCTTCGGCAGTCAGCTGCGTTTCGCCTTTTGGCGTAACCTTTCCGACCAGAATCGAGCCCGGTTTAACCTGTGCACCGATTCGGATAATTCCGGATTCATCCAGATCACGGAGCATATTCTCGCCGACATTTGGAATGTCGCGGGTGATTTCCTCGGGCCCGAGTTTTGTATCGCGGGCTTCGATTTCAAGCTCCTCAATGTGAATCGAGGTATAGTAATCGTCTTTTACCAGGCGTTCGGAAACCAGTATCGCGTCCTCAAAGTTGTAGCCGCGCCAAGGCATAAATGCAACGAGCACGTTTCGCCCCAGAGCGAGCTCTCCGCGGTCCGTGCAGGGTCCATCGGCGATTACCTGTCCTTTGCGTACGCGTTCGCCGACCTGTACGATCGGCCGCTGATTGATACAGGTGTTTTGGTTAGAACGCTTGAATTTGACCAGCGAATAGATATCAGCCGTAACTTCACGCGAAATGGTGCCGTCAACGTTGTGGTCTGCCTTGACGATTATGCGTTCGGAATCGACATAATCAACTACGCCGTCGCGTTTTGCGATGACAACGGCGCCGGAGTCCCTGGCGGCAACTTTTTCCATTCCGGTTCCCACATAGGGAGACTCTGCACGAAGCAGCGGAACGGATTGCCGTTGCATGTTGGAACCCATCAGAGCACGGTTTGCGTCGTCATTTTCAAGAAACGGAATCAGCGAAGCGGCAACAGAGACCAATTGCTTCGGCGATACGTCCATATACTGAATCTCTAACCGGTCGGCGGTAATAAATTCGCCTTTTCGCCGGGCTGCAACGCGTTCATTTACAATGTTCCCTTTGCTGTCGAGTTCAATATTTGCCTGGCCGATAATATATCTGTCTTCTTCCCATGCGGTCAGGTAAAAAGGATATGGCTCGAATTCGGCAAGTTTTCCGCCTTCTTTTGCCACTTTCTTATTTGCACGCTCTACGTCTTCGAGCGGTACATGATCGCCGGGTTTGAATTTCGTATCGCCGCCGTTATGCACCTTGACATATTCGACCACGCGGCCGTTTTCCACTTTGCGGTATGGCGATTCGATAAATCCAAACTCGTTAATTCTTGCAAAACACGAAAGCGAAGAGATGAGCCCGATGTTTGGACCTTCCGGCGTTTCTATCGGACAAATCCGCCCGTAATGTGTCGGGTGAACGTCGCGGACTTCAAAACCTGCCCGTTCACGCGAAAGGCCGCCCGGCCCGAGTGCGGACAGACGCCGCTTATGGGTTATTTCCGATAGCGGATTCGTCTGATCCATAAACTGCGACAGTTGCGACGACCCGAAGAATTCCCTCACGGCGGCAGTTACAGGTTTTGCATTGACCAAATCCCGCGGCATCGTCGTATGCATATCCTGCTGTATGGACATTTTTTCCTTGATTGCCCGTTCCATTCTTTCGAGCCCGATCCGGAACTGATTTTCCAGCAATTCGCCGACGGCGCGGACACGACGATTGCCGAGATGGTCGATGTCGTCCTGCGTGTAATTTTCACTGTCCTTTTTCATCCGCAGCAGGTAATTGACGACATCGATGAAATCCATCGGCGCTAAAAGCGGATCGTCAATCCGGTCGCGTTCGGGTCGTCCCATTTTGATATTGAATTTAAGACGGCCAACGCGTGAAAGATCGAACCGGCGCGGATCGAAGAACATTCCTTCCAAAAGGCGATACGCAGTCGGAACTGTTGGCGGATCGCCGGGCCGCATTTTGCGGTAAATTTCCAGCAAAGCGTCAACAGGCTTGGAGATCGAATCCTTTTTCAAGGTTTGCGATATCACATCGCCGATCATGTCTTCTTTCGGGAAAATAACTTCGAAGCTCTCAATGCCTTCCTCGACAATCTGTTGTATCTTGGCGGCCGTCAACTCGGAGTTTGATTCGACGATGACTTCGCCCGTCTCGTGATTGATTACGTCTGCAAGCGCGACGGCACCTTCCAGGTCAGCCGGATTGATCTCTACGCGTTTGACCTTCATCCGGCGCAGATCGTTAAGTGCCGCCTTGGTTATTTTCTTGCCGGTTCGGGTGATTTCTTCTTTTCCCTCTTTGATTGTTTCGCCCGCACGCAGTCCGGCAAGATGCGTCTCGCCCTGCGGCTTGACGGAGAAATAAACACTGCCCTTTTCGGTGTAAACGCTGTCCACCGTGTAAAAGAGCCGGAGAATATCCGCATTGGTGTATTCTGCGGATTTTACTACCTCTTCCACGCCGCTGTCCGAAAGCGTTTTCATATCAACCTTCGGATTCAGCCACAGCCCGAGTGCCCGCAGGAAGATCGTTGCCAGAATCTTGCGTTTCCCGAGACGTGCGTGAAGCAGGCCCTTCTGGTCGTATTCGAATTCAACCCAGGAACCGCGGTAGGGAATTATCTTTGCCAGAAATTCATCGCGTTCGCCTTTGAAGAAAACGCCGGGGCTGCGATGCAGCTGAGAGACGATGACGCGTTCTGTTCCGTTGATGATAAATGTGCCGTTATCGGTCATCAGCGGAATTTCACCGAAAAATACGTCTTCTTCCTTAATGTCGCGAATGGTGGAGATGTTTGTTTCCGGATCCTTGTCATAAACCGTCAGACGGATTTTTACCTTCAAAGGCACGCTGTAAGACATGCCGCGTTCCTGGCATTCTTTCTGATCATGTTTATGTTTGAGTCCGACGGGTTCACCGCAATTAGGACACAGTTTGGGTTTGACTTCGTTGAACATGCCGCACTTTTTACATAAAACTTCAGCAGGATTGAACGGGTCAACCTTTACCTTCGCGCCGCAGTTTTTACAGTTTGCGCGCAAATGGTCGAGACCTTCGAGGTTACCGCATTTGCACTGCCAGTTTCCGATCTGGTATTCAACGAATTCAAGCGTGGCGGTTTCGCGAAAATCCGAGACGGGAAAGATCGATGAAAATACCGCCTGCAAACCGATGTTTTCACGCTCTTCCGGAATCAAATCCATTTGCAGGAAACGTTCGTAGGATTCGCGTTGTACTTCTATCAAATTCGGGATTTGCGCGGTTGTATAGATTATGGAAAAATCAACCCGTTCGGGTGATTGGCTTGTTCGCCTTCCGAGCCCGATTGTATTGCTTTGCAGCGGATTGTTAATCATATTTTTGAATGCCCTGAAGTAGTCGCCGTGGCGATAAAAAAACTATTGATTTCTAAACTATTAAATTAATTGGTAACATCGGCGAGGCCGGCAGCTGCTTTAACAGTTCCGATGCCTGACATCGCATTTAAAAGCGGTAACTGCGGGCGGGGACAAAAATTTCCCCCGACCGCTTTACAAGCAGTTTTGCTTCAGTTACCAAATTTTCCGAGAGTGCCGAAAGAGACACCTACTCTCCGTTATTTTTAACGGGAAATTGCGGCCGGAAACCTTATCCGGAGCATTTCCGGTTGATAAGATAATCAGTTTTTAAGGCGAAAATTTCCCGCAGCCTATCATCAATACTAACACGGGATTAGCCAAACGGCAAATCCCCGGCCGGCAGCCGCTCTCCGAAGCTATCCGGCTTTTCCGGCTTCGGAAAAGCAGGCCGCCGTCCCCGACATTTATTTGATCTCTACCGTTGCTCCGGCTTCCGTGAGCTTTGCCTTGATCTGCTCGGCTTCTTCTTTGGAAACGCCTTCTTTCAACGGTTTCGGAGCGCCGTCAACCAGGTCTTTGGCTTCTTTCAGCCCGAGCCCTGCCACGACTTCACGAACGACCTTGATAACACCGATCTTGTTGCTGCCCGGTGAAGCAAGGATAACGTCGAATGAATCTTTTTCTTCAGCCGCGGCGGCGCCGTCACCGGCTCCCGGCGCAGCAGCCACCATAACCGGTGCAGCGGCGGCGGCTGCCGAAACGCCAAACACCTCTTCGAGCTCTTTTACGAGCTCCGACGCTTCTAAAAGCGTCATTCCCTTCAAATACTCGACTACATCTGCCTTTGTAATTGCCATGACTATTATTTATCTCCTTTAGGGTTCTCGTCGCCGCCATCCTTAAATTATTTCTCAATAGATGACGGCATTGTCTATTGTTGTCAGCCGCTAGAACCCATGGGACCCGACGTGCCTAAGGTGCATCTCCTTAACACGACGGATCCGAGCAGCACAGGCGACCTGACATATCGCCCGGCCCGTTTTCCTTGAGTACGGCCCTGTTATCCAACGATGTTTTCGTTGGTTAAAACTGTTTTATTCCGCTTTTTCCCCGCTGCCGGCATCAGGCGTTGAGTCCTCGGCCTTTGCCTCTGCCGGAGCCTCCTCAGCCGTCGCTTCCGAGCCTTCAGCAGCAGCCACTGCAGCGCCCGCTTCCTGATCAGCCGGAGCCGGACCGGCGGCCTGCGTTCGCGATTCCGGAGCCTTTTCGCCGATTTGTTTGATTACGATAGCCAGATCACGCGGAACCGCGTTGATGACAGTAACCAAACGTTGAGCCTGGGCGTTGAGTACATACAGAAGCTTGGCGATCAGTTCTTCTTTGGACGGAAGATTGGCTATAACGCCTAACTGTTTGAAATCAATTACTTTACCGTCAACAACGCCTGACTTGAAGCTATAGACGTCCGAATTGTCTTTAATAAATTTCGAGATGGCCTTCGAAAGCACGACAGGGTCTTTATCTGTCCATGCAATGGCTGAAACGCCCTTGAAGGCATCGTTTGCCTGTTCGAAATCCGTACCCTTGACGGCAAGACGTGCAAGGGTATTTTTTACAACCCGATAATGGGCACCGGCTTCACGTATGGTTTTCCGAAGCTCCCAGTCCTTTGCCACCGATGCACCTTTGAAGCTCACGATAATTGCCGATTTCGAATTTTCAAGCGATTCTTTGAGCAGCGCCAAATCCTTTTGTTTTGTTTCTCGCGTTTTCATCTTAATACCTCATTTCGGCCAAATCCGCCGTTGTCAATTCTTGATTCCTCCGGAGTTTTAAGTAAAGGAAACCTCATCGAGCAAAATGCCCGGGCTCATTGTTGCGGCAAGATTTATTTTCTTGACGTAACGCCCTTTGGCGGTTGCGGGCTTTGCCTTGATAACCGCATTTATCAGAACTTTGGCATTTTCGGCTAATTTTTGATTTTCGAATGAGACTTTCCCGACCGGTGAATGGATCACGCCGGTTTTATCGACGCGATATTCGACTTTGCCGGCTTTGGTTTCCTCAATGGCGGTTTTTACATCCATTGTTACCGTGCCGGTTTTCGGATTTGGCATCAGGCCGCGCGGCCCGAGGATTTTACCGAGCTGCCCGACCTTTCCCATCATATCGGGCGTTGCTATCAATGCATCGAAATCCAGCCAGCCGCCCTTAATCTTCTCGACTATTTCGTCGCCGCCGGCTACGTCGGCTCCGGCCTCTTGCGCTTCACGGATTTTGTCGCCTTGTGCGATTACCACTACGCGCTTGGCCGCGCCTCCGAGTCCGTGCGGAAGCACGATTGTACCGCGGACCAGCTGATCCGCTTTTCGCGGATCGACTCCGAGCCACATTGTCAATTCGACCGTTTCGTCAAACTTTGCAAAGGCGATTTCCTTTAACTTCGCAACCGCCTCATCAAGTGTGTACTTTTTCTTCGGCTCTATTTTTGCCAGAGCCGCAAGGTATTTTTTCCCTCGTTTCATTTTTCCTCCAGGTAATAGCGAACGAATTAATCGTTCTCCCTCAGTTTGGATTAACCGGACAGATCTTTTTATCAAGCCGCCCGGCATCTGATCCTTTTATTCGATTGTCAGCCCCATTGATTTGGCTGTTCCCTCGATGGTTCTCATTGCTGCCTCGAGGTTGGTTGTATTCAGATCCGGCATTTTCTTTTTGGCGATTTCTTCGATTTTTGCACGTGAAATCGTCCCGACCTTTTCGCGATTTGGCTTACCGGAGCCTTTTGCGATTCCGGCTGCTTTTCTGAGCAGATCTGCCGCCGGCGGCGTTTTGGTCTCAAAAGTAAAGGAGCGGTCGGAATATACCGTAATCACGACCGGAATCTTCATATCCGGATCGTCGTTCTGCGTTTTGGCATTAAATGCCTTGCAGAACTCCATAATGTTCACTCCGTGCTGTCCAAGAGCAGGTCCGATCGGCGGGGCAGGATTTGCCTTGCCTGCCGGTATTTGCAATTTGATATATGCTTCGATTTTCTTTGCCATTTCTTCGATTTACGATTCCGGATACAATCCCGGAAATGTCCTCATTAAATTAAGTCTATTCGTCTTCGGTGAATGTGACCTTTTCCACGTCTAAAAATTCAACTTCATATGGCGTCGAACGCCCGAAAATTGTAATGGATACTTTCAGCGTACCTTTTTCCTCGTTTACTTCTTCCACCTTGCCGGTGAAACTTGCAAACGGACCGGACTTGATTCTGACCACTTCGCCGACATCGTAAGTGAACTTCGGTCGCGGTTTTTCCGTCGCAACCTCTATATTGTGGACAATCTGGTCAACTTCTTCCTTAGTCAGCGGTGTAGGGTTTTTACCACCCAGGAAACCGGTTACTTTCGGCGTCTGGCGGATTGCGTGAAAGACGTTGTCCGGAATCTTTCCTTTTTCATCACACTCGATTTCAACCAGTACATAACCCGGATAAAACATCCGCGAAGATTCGACCTTTTTGCCGCCGCGAATCTCGACAACCGTTTCTTTGGGCAAAAGCACGGAGGTTATCAATTCACCGAGACCCATATCGCGGATGCGTGCCTGTAGGCTCTCGACGACCTTGTTCTCATGCCCGGAGTACGTGTGGATGAAAAACCACTGCTTCATCAAAGTTATCCTTTAGAGGCCGGCAATCTTGTTAACCAGCCATGTCAGGCCCTCGAGGATATATGTCCACGCCTGATCAACCAAAAACAAATAAATCGCGAAGAAAATCACGCTGATAATGACTATGATGGTCGTGTTGCGCACTTCATCCGCGGACGGAAACGATGTCCGCGCCAACTCCTCGCGGGTGTGGCGGATAAAATCGCCCACACCTTCTTTCTTCGACGCTTCTTTTACTGTGTCAACAGCTTCAGACACTCTGTTTCTCCTGGAAAACTATGCGGGCCCGGACCCGCTAAATTTTTGTCTGGCAGGGGTACCAGGATTCGAACCCGGACCTAAGGTTTTGGAGACCTCCATGCTAACCGTTAACACCATACCCCTTCCCGATGCCGCTTGGCCGGTTTGCGGCCGGCCTTTTATCGGCTTCAAGGTTCTGTTATTTATTTTCCCGGTGCAGTGTATGGCAACGGCAACGGCGGCAAAACTTTTTGAACTCCAGCCTGTTAGGCGTGCTCTTTTTGTTTTTCGTCGTTACGTAGTTGCGTTCTTTGCATTCCGTACACTGCAATACAATGTTATCTCTCGGCATAATACCTCGACAATCCGTCCGTTTTTCCCCT
>Ga0073934_10001287_pt1 | contig 61410 bp, 59 predicted proteins | sample LarsenN4metaG_FD_76834 | JGI IMG/M metagenome (GOLD analysis project Ga0073934, IMG submission 76834) | Hot spring sediment bacterial and archeal communities from British Columbia, Canada, to study Microbial Dark Matter (Phase II) - Larsen... ... | reverse complement strand
CGCCTAACGTTTGAGCTAAGCGGCTGGCCGTGGTGGGACGGCTTGCCCGCGAGGCGCAGGATAGACAGTGGGCGCCTCGCGGGCAAGGCGGCCCGCCGCGGACAGTCCGCGCTTGAGCGAAGGGTTAGGCCTCACTGCGGCTGATCCGGCGCGCTGGAGCTGGGCTCATTGCTCTGGGTTCCGGTCGTTAGGCGCACGGAACTTCCCCAGCGCAGCTGCGGCGATGACCACGAGACCCACGACCATGAACAGGATGCCCCAAGCGCCGACGAACTGACTGACTCGGCCCTCGACCGTTGTTCCTGGTGCACCCGGTGCGAACAGCCAGGCCACCAAGGCGAACATGGCAATCAGCGTTGCTAGCGCTACCTTTCGAGGTGTGCCACCGCGCCTCCACGCGACGTGAAGCAGATAGCTGCCGGGACCAAGCACAGCAAGCGTGACAACGACAACAGCGATCGACTCAGCGAGCACCTGATGTGGGGCGTTGTGTGAGGCTTAACGTTTGAGCTAACCGGCCTGGAGCGGTGGGGCGGCTTGCCCGCGAGGCGCAGGATAGACAGTGAGCGCCTCGCGGGCAAGGCGCCCTGCCGCGGAGGGTCCGGTGTTGAGCGAAGGGTTAGGCCGCGCGGGTGCAGCGCAACTTGGCTGGTCTTTGTGGAAGTTGGTACGACCCAACCGTCATCTGCTGCTACGCGAGTGCGAAACCTCTTCGACGTTCAACTCGGAAAGCGGTGCATCCACTATGCACTGCATGCCCTCTTCTCCATCGATAGACACCAACCCCTGATGAAATCTCCATGTGACAGGGTATCGAACGCCTTCGTAGCACGACCAAGCAGACGCTTCATGCGCTCTGCCAGCTTGGATGTGTCCCCACTGCATGCGGCTGATGGTGAGCGTGCTCTCAGCATCGTCGTTGCCCCATCGGGCTGTCAGGACGACTCGGCCGACTTCTTTGGGTGTAGCGCTCTTGGGCATGCTCAGCGACTCGGCCAGTAGCTCGTGATGGAGATTCGCGCGGCCTAACGTGTTTTGGACAGCACCGCTCAGCGCGAAGTCGCAGATTCCCGACGCCAATCTCTCGCATCGCGCAATTGCGCGACGGATACTGGGGCGACTCTCTTGGCAACTACGTACGGGAAACCTCGGGGACCCTGCAAAGCTAGGGATTGAGGGATCAGTCCGCGCCCTTTGGCGCGCCATCGACGGGCCAGCAAGCTTGAAAGGACATGCAGCAGCGGCCGTGTCAGACCGCAACCCCAACGATAACGGTCGACGCAGGTCCCGAAAAAAGACGCGTCGCTCACTTCCCGTTCTTCAAGTGCCGCCAGTTCGGCAAACCCTGCGTTTTGGGTCGCGGGCGAGACTCCCCTTGCTGCCGGCATCCTCCATGAGGCGTGCTCTCAGTGATGCACCGCGGCGATCGATCGTGGTCTCCCCGGGTATCGCAGTCGCAGGGCCTCGCGATGCCAATCGATTCTTGGGGCCCCGCATGCCGTCATCTCGCCCGCAAGCGCGGCACGCGCGGCGCGACGGCGCCCGCCTCGGCGCCCGCCGTCGTTTCTTCGTCAGGCGGTGCGGGGAGCACGCCCGCCTCGAAGAGCTCGATGGCGTTGTTGGCGACGCGCGTGGTTTCGTGCCACGCATAGGCACCGATGCCCACGGCGCCGGCCACGGGCAGCCAGCGCGCCGCGCCTTGACCCACCATGCGTTGCGCGACGCGCACCGCGACCTGGCGTGCCACGAATCGCAGTGCCTGCGCGGTGGCCGGCCTCGCGAAGAAGCGGCCGCCCACGCGCACCACCAGGTCCTGGAACGCTCGCCGGGCGCTGCCGTGGCTGAACAGGCAGTACAGCACCTGCTCTTTCGTGAGGTGGCTCTTGCGGCCGTACAGCGCGGCGACGTCGGCCACCAGCTGCACCTGCACCCGCCATACCGAACGAAGTTCCGGCAGCAGGGTCAGCCAGCCGAGCGGCCCTGTGGGCAGCGCCAACGCGCCCGCGGCCAGCGCCGCCTTGGCGGCCGCCCGGCGCGCCAGGCGCCGCGCCTCGTCGCGCGGTTGCGCGCTGCGGCCGACGCGCGCGTTCGGGATCTGGCGCACGACGTCCAGCAGCGCAGGCGCCAGCAGGTCGCCGGCCACCGCGTCCGTCGCTTCGCCGCCGCCTTCTTCGTGCTTCTCAGGCTCGTGCCCATGCGCGGCCGCGCGCACGGTGCCCGTTCCGGGCCGGCCTCGGCCGGCGTCGCGCGCCGCGGTCATGCGGCGTCCTGGTCGATGGCATGTCGCCTCGTGCGACACCCGACGGACCGATCCCGCCCCGCCTTCACGTCGACGCCCTCCGTGCCAGCAGCGCCCACACGCCGGCGCCCGACAGCAGCGCGCCGCCCGTCAGGTTGAAGCGGCGCTGCGCGCGCGGTGACGCCAGCAGCCGCCGCGCCGCCGCGGCGAAGGTCGCGTAGAGCGCGGCGTTGAGGGTGGCCATCACCACGAAGGTGATCGCCAGCACCCACATCTGCCGCGCCACGGGCAGCGCCGGGTTCAGGAACTGCGGCAGGAAGGCGACGAAGAACACGATGCCCTTCGGGTTGAGCGCCGTCACGAGCCACGTGTGTCCGAAGAGCTGCCAACGCTGGCCTGGACCGGTGACGGCGCCCGTGCCCGCGGCATGGGTCGGGGCCGAGTCCGCGGGTGCCGTCGCCGTCGTACCGGGGGGCCTGCCGCCCGGTACGGGGTCGCCGGCGGGGCCGTGGTCGACGCCGGCCCCGGAGGCGCGCACGCCGGCGCGCAGCATCCTGAAGCCGAGATGCAGCAGGTAGAGACCTCCCGCCACCTTGACGAGCGTGAACCAGAACGCCGACGTCGCCAGCAGGGCTCCCAGGCCCAGCAACGACAGCGCGAGCGCCGTCGAGTCGCCCAGCGCCACCGCGGCGACCAGCGGCACGTTGGCGCGCCGGCCGTGCGTGAGCGAGTAGCCGATGACGGTGAGGATCGTCGGCCCCGGCAGCACGAGCAGCAATGCCGAGGCGGCGACGAAGGCGAGCCAGGTGTCGAGCGTCATCGTGCGGGCTCCGCGGTGCGGGGCGGTGCGAGGGGCGGTGTGATGGGCGATCTGGTGGGCAATGCGCGCCGCCGCAGGGCGGCGCGGCGTGGATCAGGGCGGCATCCGCGCCGGGCCCACCGCGTCGTCGGCGGGCGCGTGCCGCGGCTGCCTGCGTGCGCGCGCGCGGCGGGGTGCCCGCATCGCTCGGCCGTGCAGGCCGCGGCGCTCGCCGCCATCATGCGCCCGCTCCCTCCGGCTGCAGCGCCAGCGTCATGAACGTGCTGTGCGGGTCGAGCCGGTACGAGCCGAACGGCCCGCAGACGGTGAAGCCGAAGCTCTCGTACAGCCGCTGTGCCGGCCGGAAGGCCTCCGTCGACCCCGTCTCCAGGCTGAGGCGCGTGTAGCCGCGCGCGCGCGCCTCGTCGACGATGCGCGTCAGCACCGCCCGCGCGGCGCCGCGCCGGCGCAGCGACTGCGGCGTGCGCATCGACTTCACCTCGCCGTGCGCCGGGTCGAGTTGCTTCAGCGCGCCGCAGCCGAGCAGCGTGGGCCCGTCCCACACCGTCCAGAACGTGATGTCGCTCGCGCGCAGCTTGCCGAGGTCGAGCGCATGCACGCTCTCCGGCGGCGAGAGCTCGTGCATGTGGTCCAGGTGCTCCTGCAGCAGTGCGTGCACTTCGGGGCGGGTGAGGTCGTCGACTTCGATGCGCATCTTCGGGTTGGGTGGTTCGGGGTGATTGAACGCGCGCTCGTCCGGGGCCGGGCCGGCAGCCCCGGGCGGAGTCTCAGTCGCTCCAGGTCGTCACCGCGGAGACGTCGCTCCACGAGATCGCGATCTGCAGCCCGTCGGGTCCGGTGGCGGTGTAGCGGTTCGGCCCCTCGTTGTTGAGATGGCGCCAGAACGCGGCGCGCAGGTTCTGGAAGGCGTCGGTGGAGACGCCCACCCAGAGCAGGTCCTGCGTCACCCCCGACTTGAAGACGATGCGGGCGCGCCAGTTCTTGGCGATGCGGGAGCCGGGCACGCCGCTGGCCAGCGACCCGGGTCCGGACAGGGCAGGCGCCTGCGGGGCGGGCGCCTGCTGCGCGAGCGCGGCGGGCGCAGGCGCCAGCAACAGCAGCAACGAGGCTGCGGCGGCGGCCAGGCCCGTGGCGATCGTGGGGCGTCGGTGCGGATGCGGCATGGAGCAGTCTCCGTCGGCCATGAGTCAACGATGCCGCGAGCCTAGATCAAATTCGCGAGCGACAGGCGCCGGCGCGCGCATGGCCAGCGTGGCCCACCGGTCAGCGCGGCATGCGGCACGCGGCAGCCGGCAAGCGGCAGCTCGCATGTCGGTTGCCCGGCAGGCCGGACTGTGTACGGCGGGAGTCCGTGCCCCCCGGCCGCCGCCATCGCGGACCGCCGCGGCGCCCGCGCATCGAGTGCCTCGCTGCGGCTCGGCGGGAGGGGGTGCCTGCCGGGCGAGCACCGGTGTCGTGCGGAGCGCAGCCCGGCAGGCACCCCGTCCCGCCGCGCGCCGGCCATCGCAGCGCACGGCCTCCCGGCGCGCCGGCCGCCGCGGCCCGGGCTCGTGTAGTGCAGGCCACCGCAGCCTGGCCCTGCCCGAAGGGCGACTTTCGTCCAGGGGCCACGGAAGCCGGGAGCGCCTACCGGCCCGCCGCCGCCGCGGGCGGCGTGCGCTCCAGCAGGTCGGGGATGAGCGCCTCGTACCCGGCCGCGGCGCGCAGCAGCGCCGCGTCGCCGAGGGGCCGGCCGATCAGCTGCAGGCCCATCGGCCAGCGCCCGTTGGCGTGGAAGCCCGCGGGCACGCTGATCGCGGGCAGGCCTGCGAAGGTGGCGTAGATCGTCACCTCCATCCAGCGGTGGTAGGTGTCCATCGCGCGGCCGGCCACCGACTTCGGCCAGTCCCACTGCAGGTCGAACGGCCAGCATTGCGCCACCGGCAGCGCCAGCAGGTCGTAGCGGTCGAACAGCCGCGTCACGAGGTGCGTGTGGAAGGCGCTGCGCACCTGGGCCGCGCGCATGAACGTGTTGAAGTCGAGCGCGCGCGCCTGGTCGTGCTCCCACAGCGCCTCGGGCTTGACGTGCTCTCGCGCGTCGGGCCGCGTGGCCAGCAGCGCGGCGACGCTCGGGGCCACGAGGGCGCGGCGCCACGTCAGCCAGGCCTCCCACAGCACCTCGGGCGGCTGGCCGAGCACCGGCGCGCCGTCGGCATGCGCCGGCTCGACGCGTGCACCCGCCTGCTGCAGCCGCGCCAGCGCGCTCTCGCACACGGCCAGGATGCCCGGCTCCATCGGCAGGTGCCCGCCCAGGTCGCCGAGCCAGCCGATCGCGAGGCCCTTCACGGTGGCCTCTCCGGCGCTCGGCACGTAGCTGCGCGGCTCCGCGGCCAGCGACAGCGGCACGCGCGGGTCGTGGCCGGCCTGCGTGCTCAGCAGCGCCGCGAGGTCGCTCACGGTGCGGCCCATCGGCCCGTCGGTGCCGAGCTGGCTCACGAAGAGTTCGGGCTTCGGGAAGGCCGGCACGCGCCCCTGGCTCGGGCGCAGGCCGAAGACGTGGTTCCAGCCCGCCGGGTTGCGCAGCGAGCCCATGAAGTCCGAGCCGTCGGCCACCGGCAGCAGGCGCAGCGCCAGCGCCACCGCCGCCCCGCCGCTCGAGCCGCCGGCGCTGACGGCCGCGTCCCAGGCGTTCGGCGTGCGGCCGAAGAGCGGGTTGTAGGTGTGCGAGCCGAGGCCGAGCTCGGGCATGTTCGTCTTGCCGATGACGATGGCGCCGCTGGCCTTCATGCGCTCGACGTAGAGGCTGTCCTGTGTCGCCACGGCGCCGGCCAGCAGCGGGCTGCCGAAGGTCGTGGGCAGGCCCGTCGCCTGGCCGGTGTCCTTGATCGCCTGCGGCAGGCCGTGCATCCAGCCGCGCGAGCCCCAGCGGCCGCGGTGCCGCCCACCCGGGCCGGTGAGCTCGGCGTCGCAGCGGTCGGCCTCGGCCAGCGCCCACTCGTCCGGCACGAGGTTGACGAGGGCGTTGGCGCCCGGGTTCAGGCGGTGGATGCGCGCCAGGTAGGCCTGCATCACCTCGCGGCACGAGACCTGGCGCGCGTGGATCGCGCGCGACAGCGAGATCGCGTCGAGCGACGTCAGGTCGCCCGGTGGCGCCTCGCGCGCCGGGGCCACGGGCCCGGCGGCGGGCGAGGGGGACGTGGTGGAAGTGGTGGACGAGGTGCGAGAGGCGGACGGCACGCAGGCCGCCCCCGGCGGTTCCGTCGACGGGCCGGTGTCGTCGAGGGATCCGTCCGGGATCGTCGTGCGCGCGCCGACGCGTGCGCGGCCGGGCCGGGGGGAGCGAGGGTCGTTCATCGGAGGCTCTGGGTGGGTTCCGTGGGGCCCGAGGCGCGCGGTCGGGTGCCGGTGCCCGTCAGTCCAGCGGCGGCGGCACGAAGGCGTGGTACTCGGCCTCCAGCCAGCGCGCGAAGGCGAGCACGTCCATGTCGCCGAAGGCCGGGCCGACGATCTGCGCGCCCACCGGCAGCGCCGGCGTGCCGTCCGGCGGCGTGCGGCCGCCCGCGTCGGACGGCGCCACCTCGAGCGGCACGGCGCAGGCCGGCAGGCCGACGACGCCCGGGTAGCCGGCCCAGAAGAGCGCGTCGGTGGTGGGCTGCATGACCGTCTCGCCCTGCGCCGTGCGCACCGGGATCAGCCGCTCCCAGCGCTCGCCGCGCTCGTTGCGCACGAAGGCGGGCGTCGTGGCCGTCGGGCACACCAGCAGGTCGAAGCGCTCGAAGAACGCCGCCCACTGCTGGCGCAGCCGGTCGCGCCGCTGGTCGAACTGCACCCATTCGCGGTGGCTCGTCGTGGTGCCGCGGTCCATGCGCGCGGGGTAGCTGGTGTCGCCGGCGGCGTAGCGCGGCGCGCGCGCCAGCGCGGCGGCGTAGGCGGCGTCGTCGAAGCGCGCCCCGGTGGCGGCGCGCAGCAGGTGCAGGTAGACGGCGTGTGCCTCGGCGCTGTCGACGGGACGCACGTCTTCGCTGACCTGCACGCCCTCGCGGCGCAGGAAGTCCGCCAGCCGCGCCAGCGCCGCGCGCAGCGGCGCGTCGACGCGTGCCTCGGCGTCGTCGCTGAGGATCGCCACGCGCAGCCGCCGCGGCGGCGTGCCGCGCGTCGCCCAGGCCAGCGGCACGCGCCCCATCGGCGTGTACATCGTCGCCGGCTGGCACAGCACCTCCATCGACAACGTGAGGTCGACGGCGCTGCGCGCCATCGGGCCGGCGGCGGCGATGTCGACGTTGTCCGCGAACGGCACCGGCGTCAGCTCGTGCCCGGCCTGCGGCACCACGCCCCAGGTCGGCTTCAGGCCCCACACGCCGCAGTAGTGCGACGGGTTGCGGATCGACGCGCCGATGTCGCTGCCGATCTCCAGCCCGGTGAGGCCGGCGGCCAGCGCCGCGGCGCTGCCGCCGGAGCTGCCCCCCGGCGTGCGCGAGGGGTCCCACGGGTTGCCGGTGCTGCCGTAGACGGGGTTGAAGCTCTGCCAGTCGGCCAGCGACACCGGCACGTTCGTCTTGCCGAAGATCACGGCGCCGGCCGCCTTCAGGCGCTGCACGGCCACGGCGTCGGCCGCGGCGCGGTTGTTCGCATGCGCCGTGTGGCCGTAGGTGGTGGGCAGGCCCTCGACGTTGAACGACTCCTTCACCGTCATCGGCACGCCGTGCAGCGGGCCCCAGCCGTGGGCGTCGCCGCGCGCCAGCGCTGCATCGGCCTCGTCGGCCCGCCGGCGGGCGCGCTCGGCGTCGAGCACGACGACGGCGTTGATCTTCGGGTTCAGCCGTTCGATGCGGCCGAGGTAGTGCTCGAGCAGCTCGCGCGCGCCGATCTCGCGGCGGCGCAGCCGCCGCGCCAGCTCGTGCGCGGGGAGGAAGGCAATGTCGGTCATGGCGGGGGTCCGGGTCCGGAACCCCGCCTTTTACAGGATGCGCCGCGCGTTCCGACCCCGGGCCGCGCGCGTCACAGGCGCGCCAGGTCCGGCCGCGGAATCGGCATCACGCTCTCGAACGCGCGCGCGGCGCGCAGCACGAGCGCGTCGCCGAACATCGGCCCGACGAACTGGATGCCGATCGGCAGCCAGTCGCTCGTGATGGCGCACGGCATCGTGCAGGCCGGCTGCTGCGTCAGGTTGAACGGGTAGCTGAAGGGCGTCCAGCCGAGCATCGTCTCGGGCGTCATGTCCTGGTGGCCGGCCGGCCTGGCATCGAAGGCGGGCACGGCGACGCTGGGCGTGACGAGAAGGTCCCAGCGCTGCATGAACTGGCGCATGTGCGAGCCGAGCGCGCCGCGCCGCAGGTGCAGTCGCTGCACGTCCAGCGCGCTGAACTTGGAGCCGAGCGCGGCCTGGGCCGCGAAGTCGGGGTCGGTCTTGGCCTGCTGCTCGCGCGCGAGCGTGTTCCACAGCGTCCAGGCGCCGACGAACCACAGCCCGGTGGAGATCTCCAGCGGATCCTCGAAGCCGGGGTCGAGCTGCTCGACGATCGCGCCCAGCTCGGCCAGGCGCTGCACGGCCGCGGCGCAGGCCTCGGCCACCTCCGGGTGCACGTTGCGCGCGTAGCCGAGCGTCGGCGACCACGCCACGCGCAGGCCGCGGATGCCGTCCTCGAGGCCGACGCTGTAGTCGTGCGCGCCGTGCGGCGTCTCGGGCGGCAGGCTCGTCCAGTCGCGCGCGTCGGGGCGCGTGATGAGGCTCATCACCAGTGCCGCGTCGCGCACGCTCATCGTGTGCGGGCCGAGGTGGGCCACGGTGCCGAACGGCGACAGCGGGTACGCCGGCACGCGCCCGAAGCTCGGCTTCAGGCCGAAGTTGCCGCAGAAGGAGGCCGGGATGCGCACGCTGCCGGCACCGTCGGTGCCGATCGAGAGGGGCGCCATGCCGGCGGCCACCGCGGCGGCACTGCCGCCCGAACTGCCGCCCGGCGACTTCTGGCGGTTCCACGGGTTGCGCGTGAGGCCGGTGCGGGGCGAATTCGTCTCGCCCTTGCAGCCGAATTCGGGCGTCGTCGTCTTGCCCACGAGCACCACGCCGCCTTCGCGCAGGCGCGCGGTGACGGGTGCGTCGACGTCCCACGGCTGCTTCGGGTCGACGGTCTGGCTGCCGCGCAGCGTCGGCCAGCCGCGCGTGAGGATGAGGTCCTTGATCGACGCGGGCACGCCGTCGAGCACCGAGAGCGGCTCGCCGCGCATCCAGCGCGCCTCGCTGGCCTGCGCGGCCGCCAGCGCCTCCTCGGGCGCGAGGTGGCAGTAGGCGTTCAGGCGCGGGTTCAGGCGGTCGATGCGCGCCAGCACCGCGCGCGTCGCCTCCACCGGCGAGAGGCTGCGGCTGTGGTACAGCACGACGAGCTCGGCGGCGGTGAAGTCCGCCAGGTCGGTGGCTCGTGGCCGGATGTCGCCGCCGACGAGGCTCGTCGTCGTCGTCGGGCCCTTGCGGAGCGCCGGCGGCACGGCCGGCGCGCCCAGCTCGGCCGGCCGCGAGACGAGCGCGGCGGGGCGCGAGACGAGCGCGCCGGGCCCGGTGTGAGGGGGCTGCGATGGCATGACGGCCCTTTTAACGCAGTGCGCCGCCGCCGCCGCCGGGTTTGCCCGGGGAATCCCTAGGACGCTGCGCCCGGGGCCTTCGTGGACGGGCGCCGCGCGGCTCAGCGGACGAACCGGCCGTTCGCGCCCACCATCGTCAGCTCGACGAAGTTGCGCCCGACATGGTCGTTGGGGCCGAAGGTGACGAGGTCGCCGCTGCCGAGGTCGAAGCCGCGCAGCGAGCGCAGCGCCTCGGCCAGCCGCTCGCGCGTGAGCTCGCGGCCGGCGCGCCGGAGGCCCTCGACGAGGATGCGCGCCGACACGTAGCCCTCCATGCCCGGGTAGCCGCCGTCGGCGAGCCTGTTCGACTCCACCAGCTGCCGGTACTCGACGGCCAGGCGCGACACCTGGCTCTGCGGCGACGGGAAGACCTGCGAGACGACGAGGCCGCGGATGCGCTCGCCGACCTCCTTGTGGATGGCCTCCACGCCCGCGACCGACCACGTGAACACCTGCGGCGGCGTCGGCACCTGCACCAGCTGCTTGTAGAAGGTGGCACCGGGCCCGGCCAGCGCCGTGAGCACCACCGCCTGCGGCGCGGCCGTCGCGAAGCCGGCCAGCAGCCTGGCGGCGTCCTCGGGCTTCGTGGAGGACACCGCGACGAGCTGGATGCCCTGCGCCTTCAGCGCCGCCTCGGCGAGCCGGCGCCCCTCCTCGCCCGTGGGGTCGGGGCTGTAGACGAGCGCGACGCGCTGCATGCCGATGGTCTTGAGGTGCGTGGCGATGCGCGCCAGCTCCTGGCCGTAGCTCGCCTTGTAGTGGAAGACGAGCGGGTGGTGCGCCTGCACGCTGTCGGCGCCCGACGTGGTGCCGACGAGCGGCACGCCGCGCTCCTGCAGCACCTTCACCGCCGCCACCGTCTGCGGCGTGCCGCTGTTGGCGAACATCACGAACACGCGCTGCTCGTCGACGAGGCGGCGCGTGTTCTCCGCCGCGCGGGCGGGGTCGTTGCCGTCGTCGACGCTGATCAGCCGCAGCCTCCGCCCGAGGACGCCGCCGGCCGCGTTGACCGAGGCGAAGTAGGCCTCCATCGCCTCGGTGGCCGGCTTCATGCGCGCGGCCAGGCTGCCGGTGAGGCCGGCGCTGCGGCCGATGAGGATGGTGGTGTCGCTGACGCCCGGCGTGCCCTGGGCCCGCGCGTGCCGCGGCCACGCCAGTGCGGCGGCCGGCGCCGCGAGGGCGCCAAGCGTGCGGACCACGCCGGCCGTGCCGAGGGCCGAACCGGCCGCCGAAGCGATCGCCAGGCGCTGCGTGCGCAACAGCCACTGGCGACGTGTCTCGAAGATCCTGGTCATGGCTCATGTCCTTGCCGGTGCGACGTGTCGCGGCGTTGCCCCGGCGGTGCGCGGGTGGGGCCGGCCGAGCACGGTTTCGTGCGAGTGCAGGCCGGCCCCACCCTTGCACCGCCCGCGCGCCGCTCTCGCGACGCGGAGGGCCCCGCGGGAAATCCCGGCATCGCGTGCGCCCGGGTCGCCTGCGGGGCTGCGGCATCATCGCCGCACCCTGGCACGGAGCGACTTCATGAAACTCGTCATCGCGCAAATGAAGCACGAGACCAACACCTACTCGCCGGTGCCCACGCCGCTGGCGAGGTTTGCCACCGGGGCCAGCGTGCCGCCGGAAGGCGCGGCGGCGGTGGCCGCCTACCGCGGCACTGGCTCGGCGATCGGCGCGTTCATCGATCTCGCCGAGGCCGCCGGTGCCGAGTACACCGTGCCCATCGCCGCCTCCGCCTGGCCGAGCGGCCCGGTGCACGACGCGGCGTTCGAGCACATCGCCGGCCGCATCTGCGACGCGGTGGCGAAGGGCTGCGACGCGGTGCTGCTCGACCTGCACGGCGCGATGGTCACGCAGAGCTTCGAGGACGGCGAGGGCGAGCTGCTCAGGCGCGTGCGCGCGATCGTCGGGCCGAAGGTGCCCGTCGGCGTGGCGCTGGACATGCACACCAACCTCTACGACGCGATGGGCGACCACGCCACCGTCATCGCCGGCTACCAGACCTACCCGCACGTGGACATGTACGAGACCGGCCAGCGCGCCGGCCGTGCGGTGCTGGCGCAGCTGGCCGGCAAGGCGAAGCCGACGATGGCGTACGGCCGCAACCCGATGCTGCCGCACGTCATGCGGCAGGGCAGCGCCGATTCGCCGAACCGCGAGCTGCAGGCGCGCTGCAAGCAGATGGAGGCCGAAGGGGCACTGTGCGCGAGCCTCTTCGTCGGCTTCCCGAACGCCGACATCCGCGACGCGGGCCTGTCGGCCGTGGTCGTGACCGACAACGACCCGGCGCTGGCGCGCCGCTGGTGCGACGAGCTGCTGGCGATGGCCTGGGAGCAGCGCGAGAAGTTCGTCTACCGGCTCGAGCCGCTGGCCGAGTCGATGAAGCGCGCGCAGGCGGCGGCCGCCGCGAAGCCCGCGGGCAGCGGCCCGGTCGTGCTGCTCGACCACAGCGACAACTGCGCCAGCGGCGGCACGATGGACACGATGACGGTGCTCGGCGCCATCCTCGACGCCGGCCTCGAGGACGTGGCGGCGTTCGCGATCTACGACCCGGAGGCGGTGCAGCAGATGATGCGCGCCGGCGTCGGCGCCGACGTGACCCTGTCGCTCGGCGGCAAGCTCGACATGCCGGCCATCGGCCTCAAGGGCCAGCCGCGCACGGTGAGCGGGCGCGTGCGCTTCCTGAGCGACGGCCGCTACCGCAACCGCGGCCCGATGGCGCGCGGCGAGCAGGGCGACATGGGGCCGAGCGCCGTGCTCGACACCGGCAAGGTGCAGATCGTCGTCATCAGCGACCACGTCGAGCCGCACGACCTGGCAGCGTTCACGGCCGTGGGCATCGCGCCGGAGACCAAGCGCTTCGTGATGCTGAAGAGCCGCGTGCACTGGCGCGCAGGCCTGGGCTCGCTCGCGCACGCGGTGGTCGAGTGCGCCGGCACCGGCGTCTGCACGTCGGACTACGACCTGCTCGCCTTCAAGAACGTGCGCCGGCCGATCTACCCGCTCGACGCGGTGGCCGCGCGATAGCGGCGCCCGTTCGAAGCGGCCGCCGCGGCCGCCGCCCGGCGACGGCGTACGCGCGTCAGGCGCGCACGAGACGCGTCGCGTAGCGCGCTTCGAGCGCTTTCGCGTCGGTCAGGCGCAGCGCCACCAGCAGGCGCTCCCACCACGTCAGCGTCTGCACGCGGCCATCGGGCAGACGCAGCACCGTGCCGAGGATCGGCTCGTCCTCGATGCGGGATTCCTGAAAGTCCGTGCTCGGGAACAGCGGCTTCATCGTCGGGTCCTCGCGCCAGTGATGCCCCGGCGCGCCGGGGAGGCGCCGCCGCAGGCCATTTGTAACGAGGCGTATTCTAGGCTTCGCCGCGATCTCCGGCAGTGCCGCGGATGCGGGGCACGGCCCAGGCGGCCGGGTCGCGGCCCGGCCCGCACAGCGCGCGGTAGAGCCAGACCAGGAAGCCCGCGTAGAGCAGCGGCAGCACGATCGTCTGCACGATGAAGACGGCGCCCAGGCGCACGAGGTTCTCGACGATCTCCTGCGCGCGGGAGCGCATGGCCTCGACCTGGCGCGCGATGTCGCCGCCCTGCGCCACGAGGCCGCGGAAGCGCTCGAGCAGGCCCTCGGGCGGCGTCGCCTCGGACGCGGGGCCTCCCTCCCGCGGGCCCTCGCGCGGCCCGCCTCGCGGCCCGTCGCGAGCCCGGGTCTCGGCGGCCTCCAGTGCCTGCAGCCGCTCGGCGTGCTGCTGGTACGGTCGCGCCAGCACGGTCGTGTGCACCGCCTCGCCCACCCAGGCCAGCACCGGCACGGCCAGGCGCAGGATCAGCAGCGCCACGGCCAGCCGCGGCAGCCAGGCCGGCATGCCGCGCGCGCGCCAGGCGAGCGCGGCCCAGCCGAGCCACAGCATCGACAGCGCCACGCACACCGGCCACGCCGCGAGCACCTCGATCATCAGCCGCTGCACCGCGAACGAGGCCGTGGCGACGAACATCAGGTTGGAGAACTGCTCGACCACGTCGTCCAGCGGCTCGAGCACGGCGCCCGGCTTCACCGAGACGCCGGCGCCGACCTGGAACGAAACCGAGGCTTCCTGCAGCGCGCTGAGCACCGCGTTGAGCGTGCGGGCGGCGGCAAAGGCCACGAGCGCGCGCTTCAGCCCCGCTTCGACGTGCCGCTCGGCCAGCGTGTCCAGCGGTCGCAGCCACGTGAGCGCGAGGGCGGCGGCCAGGAGCAGCGCGACGAGCGCCGAGTGCCGGTGCAGGCGCATTGCCGTACGGTGCCGCTCGGCCGCCGGGCCCTCAGGCGGTGGCGCGATGATCGGGCGGCTGCCCGCGCTCGGCACAGGACCGGCACAGGCAGGCGGGGCCGCGCGCGTTCTCGGGCACGGCCGTCAGCCGCGAGGGCGGGAAGACCACGTCGTGGCACCAGCACGCGGCGCCGTAGTCGCCGCGGGCGGCCACGGCACAGGCGTTGGGGCCGCCGCACAGCGGACAGCGGTGCTCGGGCCGTGGCGCGGCCGGCGGGGCGGCGTCGGCGGCGTTCATCGGACCCGACGGCCGGACACGCGCGCCTCGTTCCCGTGCGAGCCGTTCACGCGCGTCGCCTTGCTCAGCCGACCGGCGTGCACAGCTCGATCAGGCAGCCGTCGGGTGCGCGCACGTAGGACACCACCTGGCCCCAGGGCTTGCTCGCGGGAGCCGCGAGCTCGCGCGCGCCGCAGGCCAGCGCCTGCCGGTGCGCCGCGGCGACGTCGTCGGTGACGAGGCCCACCTCCATGCCCAGCGGCTGCGGCGAGGTGTCGGCGTGCACGTGCCCGCCCGGGAAGTTGCCGTCGCCCAGGGCGTGCGCCGCGAACGCGAGCGTGGTGGCGCCGGTGTCGAGCTCGCCGTAGGTGCCCGACTCGTGCAGGTAGCGGCGCTTCAGGCCGAAGGCCTTCTCGTGGAACGCCAGCGACGCCGCCACGTCCGGCACGTAGAGGATCGTGTAGCCGAGCTTCATGCGCGTGCTCCCGCGTGGGGCGGCTTTGCCGCCTCGTGCGGGCCAGTGTAGCGAGGGTGCGGCTGCGGGCGCGTGCCGCCCGGCCGCCACGTCGAGGTGCCGAGGTGCCGAAGTGCCGAGGCTCCGGTGCGCCCGCCGCACTGCTGTGCCGGTGCGCTCGCACGACGAAGGTGGCCAGCGCCTGTCCCGGGCCCCGGGGGCCGGTTCAGCGGGGCTCGGGGCAGGGCACGCGCGTGAAGGGGAAGTCGACCGCCCGCGCCTCGCCGTTGGCCTGGCCCTCGATGCGGCCGAGCATCGTGCGCTCGCCGGTGCGGCGGTAGATGACGCGGTTCGGGAAGTCGTGCCGCGAGTTCTCGAACACCACTTCGCTGCTGGTCACCGAGCGGGCGGCGAACTCGGTGGCGTTGCGGCCGCCGGGCAGCGCGACGAAGACGAGGCGGCCGTCGTGCGCCGTGCGGATGGCCATGAACTCGAACTGCGCCAGCCGGCCGCCGCGCACGCTGCGGTTGACGCCGAACATCGTGCCGGCCGCCGGCGCGAGCCAGTGCTCGACGGTGCCGGGTTCGGCCCCGTCGGCGGCCCAGCAACCGGTGAGCCAGGCCACCTGCTCGATGGCTGCCACGGGCTGGGCCGATGCCGGCACTGCGCCCGCGGCCGCCACGACGGCCAGTGCGGACAGCACGCGCCGCACGGACTGCACGCAGCACGCGGGCCGGCGGCCCGCGGAAGGATCGGGCGCCGCGCCCGACGAGGCGCGGGCTGCGCGCGGGGCGGCCTCGGGGACGACGCGTGGCGGATGGCGGGCGACTACTTCTTCTTGCACGAGCCCTGCTCGATGACGCGGCCATCGGCGCATTCGGTGATGACACGCGGCCCGCTGGCCGGCGTGCCCGCGGGCGCGGCCGCGCGCTCGGCCCCGGCCCGCGCCGCGGCGGCGGCCGCGCTGGATGCCGCGCCGGAGCCCGGCGTGCCGCGCAGGTACAGGATCTTCTTGCGCCCCAGGTCGCACGTGCCCACCTGCACGCCGGGGGCCGATGCGGCCCGGTCCACGGCCTCGAGCCGGAAGTCGGCCACGCCCTTGGCGCGGATGCGCGCCTCGATCGGCGCCATCACCTGCTCGCAAGGCGTGGCCTGCGCGGCCGCGGCGGCGGCGCCGAGCGCCAGCGCGAGCGACGCCGTCCGCGCGCGACCCGGCACGGGCTGCGAGAGCAAACTTCGCCAGGCACGTGCGACGCCCGGGCCACGGGATGACCGGCGCGCACGCTCGTCCGCGACCGCGGGATCGCGAGTGCCGCCGGGACGGCCTTCGGTCTGCATGGCGACGATGGTAATTCGACGCCGCTCAGCCGGCGCGCCGGCCGCGCAGTTCCTTGCGCACGACGAGCTTGAGCCCCGACCACACGTCCGACACCGCGCAGACCTTGACGTCGACGAACCCGAGCGGCAGCGCGAGCTCGCGCAGCACGTCCTCGGTGAGCGTGGTCGGGACACGCGACGCCTTCTTGGGCCACGACACCCACAGCGGCACGTCGTCGCCGAGCCGGCGGCGCAACCGCGCCAGCTCGCCGGCCAGCGCGTCGCGCTCGGTGGCGAACAGGTGCACGAGGTCGGCGTCGGCGACGAGCGTGCGGGAGATCCTCGCGCCCTCGGGCCAGGGCGCCAGCAGCGCCTCGTAGTCGGCGGGTGCGCCGAGCGCGGCCAGGCGCGTGGTCGCCGAGATGCCCAGCTTCTTCGCCAGCGGGGTGCCGGAGTAACCGGCCGGCCGGGACAGGGCCGTCGGGGTCGGCTGCGGCGTGGCGGGCTTCGGCATGGCCGGCGGCTGGCGTCAACGGGATGGCGGGTCTTCGTCGCGGCAAGCGCTTCGCGGCCGCTTCCTCAGCGGGCGCGCGATGCGCGCCTTGCCCGCGCGCCGTCGCCGGCCGGTACCACCTGCGCCGACGGAATCGCGTAGGTGCCGACGGCGTGCGCCACCGGCTCGGGCTGGCCCTCGGAGTAGAGCCACACCTCGCCGACGGCGAGCGTGCGGCCGAGCTTCAGCAGCTTGCAGACGCCGACGATCGCCGCCTGCGACGCGGGCTTGCGCATGAAGTTCACCGTCAGGCTCGTCGAGACGACCAGCGGCACGATGCCGATCTCGCCCAGGATGGCCACGTACAGCGCGACGTCGGCCACCGCCATCAGCACCGGGCCGGACACGGTGCCGCCGGGGCGCAGTTCGGCATGCCCCACCGGGTGCCGCACGGTCGCGCCGCGCTCGCCGGCCGCGACCACCGCGCAGCGTGTCTGCGGGAACTCGTCGGCGAGGAAGGCGGCCAGCGTCGCCACGTCGGCGCCGCCTGCCGACCGGACCGTGCCGGCGGGGACCCCCGCCGGGACCGCAGCCGTGGTTGCAGCCATGGTCGTGGCCGTGGTCACAGCCGTGGTCGTGGCCGCGGTCGCCGCGCCGGGCGACGCGCGACGCGTCGGCCCGCGCGCGTGGCTCAACGCCGCGCCTTGCCCGCGGCCTTGGCCTGCCGCGGCCAGTAGGGGAACTCGTCCTCGTGCACCTCGATATCCAGCTCCGAGACGCGCGTCTGCAGCTTCTCCTGCACGTCGGCCACCGCCTTGTTGTAGATCGTCGGCCCGATCTCCTCGAGGAAGAAGCCGAGCAGCGCGCCGGCGGCGATGTTGCCGATGCGCTCGTCACGGTTCTCGGCGAACCAGCGCTCGATCGAGGCGATGGCTTCGGCGCGGACCTCGCGCGGGAGTTCGATGGCCATGGCGGCGTCTCCGGCGCGGGGTCAGCTGGCGCGGCACTGCTGCGCCACGGCGATGCCCTTGAGGAACGATCGCCGCACGGTGCCCGCGGCGATGGCCGCGTTCACCTGGCGCGAGTAGCGCTCGGCCCCCGAGAGCCGGCGCACCCAGGAGCGGAACGGGATCAGCCCCTCGGTCGTGCGCCGCAGCGAGCTCGTGGCCTGGTCGACGACCAGCGTGCCGGCGCGGTCCAGCAGCCCGGGGTTCGCGTCGGTGGGCGGCGTGTCGAGGTCGGCCCCGAGCACCTCGTCGAGGGCGCGCACGTCGGCCAGCAGCGCTTCGCAGGCGACGCTGGCGGGGCGCGCGTACGGTGCCGCCTGGGCCGCGCGCAGCACCTCCGGGATCGGCGCGTTGACGAGGTTCAGGTCGCCGAGCGGCGCGGTGGCCGCGGAGGTGAGGCCGTCCGCCTGCTGCGTGGTGCACGAGGCGAGGCCGGTGGCCGCGGCGACGACGAGCGCGACGATCGCGCCGGAGGGGCGGGGGCGTTTCATGCGGGCAGCATACCGTCAGCGACGACGGCGTCCGGCGCCGCGGGCGACGAAGCCAGCGAAGGTCGCGGAGTGCGGTGAGGGCGGTGAAGGCGGTGCAGGCGGCGAAGCCAGCGAAGGCGGCGAAGGCTACGGGAGCGAAGGCATCGATGGCACCGGCGGCGCCGATGGCGTCCAGGGCCCGGGCACCGGTACCGCCTCGCCCTCGCCGGGCCAGGGCGGCATCGTCACCGCCACCGCCGCCAGGCCCTCGGCGCCGGCGCGGAACTGGAAGCGCGTGCCGAGCGGGATCGTCAGGCACGTGCCCACCACGAGGTCGACGACGGACTCCGTGCCGTCCTGCTGCCGCCACATCCGGCCCGACCCGCCCACGACGAACCAGATCTCCTCGACCGTGCGATGCACGACCGCGCCCGAGACCGCCTCTGGCGGCAGGCTGAAGTGCGCCATGCCGCCCCCTGCAAGGCCGAGCAGCACGCGCACGTCGGAGCCATCGGGTGCGACCACCGTGCGCTCGCGCGGCAGCGACAGGGTCTGGAAGGCGGGCATCGCGATCCGGATTCAGGCTGCGCCCGACGGCCGGCCGCTGCCGTGTCCGCACGCGCCCGGCGTCGGCGCCCGGGGTCGCGTCGGTGTCTCCGTCCTGCTCTGCGTCCGCGTCCGCGTCTGCGTCCGTGTCTGCGTCCGTGCCCGCGTCCGTGCCGGCACTGGCGTCTGCGGCCGCATGGCCCTGCGCGCGTGGCGCGGCGACTCGCTCACGACGGTGCGCTCCCGGGACTCACCTTCTTGGGCAGCGCATCGTTCACCTCCAGCCAGGGCACGTGCGACTCGTAGAACACGTGCGCGCCGGGTTCGCGGTCGAGCGGGCCCGCGATGAGCGCGCGTGCGACGTGCATCTCGCCGGGCCAGCGCGTCGACTCGAAGAGCATCGGGCTGCCGCAACGAGGGCAGAACGCGCGCCGCGCACCCGGGCTTGAGGCGTGCCACGAGGGCGCCAGCGAGTCCTCCGCGAACTCGAACTGCGCCGTCGGGAAGCCGGCCCAGGTGACGAACGGCGCGCCGTGCGCGCGGCGGCAGTAGGTGCAGTGGCAATGTGCGACCCACTTCGAGGGCAGCGTCACGCGGAAGCGGACCGCGCCGCACAGGCAGGAGCCGCCGACTGCCGGGCTGTTCATGGTCGTGCCGAGGGTCGCCCCTCGTGGGTTGCGACGAGGCCATCATAGAGAGGGCCGCTGCTGCCCGGCGCGTGCCGTGCGCGCCAGCGCATACCCGGGGCGCCCGACCCGAGCCCGCTCCGAGCCCGCTCCGAGCCCGATCCGAGCCCGATCCGAGCCCGATCCGAGTCCGATCCGAGTCCGATCCGCGCACCCGCACCCCGCACCCGCTCTGCGCACCCGTCGTGCCCGCCATGCCCGCCATGCCCGCTCCGCGCCTGCCGGGAGCACCGGCCGCCGCGACGCGGCTCCTCTCAGGATGCCGGGGCCGCCGTGGTCGACGGTCGCGATGCGGCCGGGCGCTGCTGCCGCAACCGCCGCTCGAACGAGGCGCGCTCCTCGAAGGCGACGATGCGCCGGCCGCGGTAGCGCTCGTAGTCGGCGACGAAGGCGCGCGTGTCGGCATAGGGCCCCGCGAGCACGCCCGGCCGCTTGGAGTCGGCGAAGAAGTAGCGCTGCCCGCCTTGCTCGACCATCGCCACCCAGTGCCGCCGCAGCGTCTGCCCGCCGAGGGTGAGCGGGTCGAACTCGATCATCAGGTAACGCGCCTTCGCGGCCGGGTCGATCTGCCGCAGCGTCTCGACGCCGAAGCGCGCGAGGTCGACGCAGACGCCGCTGGGCCGCGCGAAGAACTCGGGCGGCGCGACGATCGGCAGCGTGCCGCTGCGCTGGCGCTGGGTTTCCGAGAGCCGCAGCGCGCGCGCGGTGTCGTACTGGAAGTGGCGGCCGATCCACGCCTCGACGTGACTGGCGTCGCGCCAGCGCGCCAGCGCCTCGGCATAGGTGGCGGCGTCCGGCTCCGTCGCCGCCGGTACCGGCCGTTCGCCCTCCGGCGCGTCGGACAGCGGATCGGCCGCCGCCGCGCCCGGTGCGGCCGCGGCACGCGCGCCGTCCGCGGCCTGTGCGTGCACCGGCCAGGGCGCGGCGGACAGCGCGATCGAGAGCACGAGCGCGTGCGCGATCGGGGGCGCGAGGGAGGTCGAGATCGACCGCGTGGTCCGACGCGCGGGCACGACCACGCCGGCCGCCGCGACCCCCGCCACGCGGGCCTCGCACTCGGCCGTGCACTCGGCCGTGCTCTCGGCCTCGCGCGCAGCCTCGCTCACGGCCGCGTGCGCGTGCCCGGCGCGAGGCGCTGCCAGGGCAGGTCGCCCGGGTCGGCGGCCATCGGGCCGGCGGCCTTGCCCACGAGCACGTGGCTGGCGTTGGGCTGGAAGTCGGCGCGGAAGTGCACCGAGCTCTTCACGACGACGAGGCGCATCTGCTCGGCGTGGATGCCGACCATGCGCAGCAGCTCGCGGTCGAGCAGCTGCTTCTTGCCGCTGACGACGGCGACGCGGATGCCCTCGATCTCCAGGCAGGCGCTCGGGCCGAGGCCCACGGTGAGGCCGGTCATCATCGGCCCCTTCAGCGTCACCTTGCCGTCGGCGAGCGCCAGCACCTTGTAGCGGCCGCGCACCGGTGCGTCGCTCTGGCTGCCGGTGAACGTGGGCACCGCCTTGCCGAGGGCGAGCTCGATCTCGGCGCCGAGGCCGGCCTCGTGCGCGGCGCGCGCGGCGGCCGGGTCGAACATCAGGCCGAGGGCCACCTGCCCCGGGAAGCGCCGCCCGGCGCCGTGCGCCAGCAGCGCATGCAGCATGCCGGTGGTGTTGCTGTCGCCGCCGGCGCCGGGGTTGTCCTGCGTGTCGGCGAGCACGACCGGTTTCGCCGCCTGCGCGGCGAGATCGAGCGCCTGCGCCACCGCGTCGCGCGCCGGCAGCACGGTGACGCGCCATTGCGCGGGGTCGGACGCGCGCGCGTACAGCCGCTCCACCGCGTCCTCGGCACGCGCGCCGTGGCCCCACAGCACCGGCGCGCACTCGTCGAAGTCGGCGGCCGGGAAGCCGGGGCAGAAGCTCAGCACCACGTCGAGCTCGCGGTCCAGCGCCTTCAGTTCTTCGTAGAGGCCCTGCGCCGGCTCGAGGAAGGTGCTCTGCGCGTTGAGCGGGATGAGGTACGGGAAGCGGCGCGCATGCACGGGCTCCTTGCGCCCGGCCTTGAATCGCCGCGCCAGCAGCGTGGCCGCGAGCTCGCCGGTGGCGGCCATGTCCACGTGCGGATAGGTGCGGTACGAGACGAGCGCGTCGGCCAGCTCGAGCATCTGGCGCGTGACGTTGGCGTGCAGGTCGAGGCTGGCGACGATGGGCAGCTCGGGCCCGACGAGGGCGCGCAGCCGGCGCAGCAGCTCGCCCTCGCTGTCGAGCGCGTGCTCGGCGACGGCGGCGCCGTGCAGGTCGAGGTAGATCGCGTCGAGCCCGCCGCGGTCGCGTGCCGCGGCCACGTCCTCGCAGATGGCGCCGGCGATGCGCTCGAAGGCGTCCTTCGTCACGTACGACGACGGGATCGCGCCGGCCCAGCCCGAGGGCACGAGGGTCCAGGCCGCGCCGCCGCTGCCGCCCCCGCGCCGGGCGGCCTCGATGAAGCCGGCCACCGGGATGTTGATGCCCGAGAGCTGCTCGACCATCGCGGCGCCGCGCACGAAGGCGGGGAAGGAGTCGCCGCGCGTGAACGCGGCCCAGTCCGCGAGGCTCGGCGCGAAGGTGTTGGTCTCGTGCTGGTAGCCGGCGATGAGGATGCGGGGCATGAGGTTCGGTGCTCGGAGGGGTGGTCGGGGGTGATCGGGGGCGGTCGGGGCGGGCGTTCTTGCGCGCCGGGGCGCCGGTCGGCCGGTCCGGTCGGTCAATCCGCGCCGGGCCGGGACCCGAAGCGCAGCGCCGAGCGCGCACGCGCGCGCTCGGCCTCGACCTCGCGGTTGCGCGGCGCGGCCGTCGTGACGAGGCTGTCGATCAGGCGCCGCGCCACCGCGGCCACGTCGGCCACGGCGGCATCGAAGGCCGCCTCGTTGGCCTTGGACGGGACGTTGAACCCGGACAGCTTGCGCACGAACTGCAGCGAGGCGTCGCGGATCTCGATCTCGGTGGCCGGCGGCTCGAAGTTGAACAGCGTCTTGATGTTGCGGCACATGGCCGGTGGCTCCTGGGCGGGGGTCAGGGGATGCCGTTGCGGCCGTGCGCCAGGAAGGCCGGCCGCTCCGAGAGGCGCTCGTAGTAGGCGCGCACCGCCGGCAGGTCGGCGTGCGCGATCGGCGTCATCACCCAGCGGTGCACGGCCAGCCCGAGCACGATGTCGGCGAGCGTGAAGCCGTGCCGCGTGGCCCACGCGCCAGTCGCGTGCAGCGCGTCGTCGAGGAAGCCCATCTGCCGGTTCCACTCGGAGGCGCTGGCCGCGACGGCCACCGGATCCTGGTGCGCCGGGCTCTTGCGCACGAGGGCCATGAACGCGGTGCGCCAGGCGTTGTTGAGCTCCGTGGCCATCCAGTCCATCCACTGCTCGACCTCGGCGCGCGCCGCCGGCGCGCGGTCGGCATCGGGCAGCAGGTCGTGCCGGCGCTCGCGCGCCGCGAGGTAGCGGCAGATGGTGTTGCTCTCGCGCAGCACGAGCCCGCGGCCCGGCGGGCCGGCGGCGCCGGCGCCGAGGTCGGCCTCGGGATCGTGCAGCACGGGCACGAGGCCCATCGGGTTGAGCGCGCGGAACTCGGCGCTGGCCAGCGAGAGGTCGCCGGCGCCCCAGGGCACGTGGCGGATCGGCAGGCCGAGCTCGGCGCAGGTCCACAGCACCTTGCGCACGTTGATGCTGTTCGGGCGGCCGAGCACTTCGAGCATGGGCCATTGTGGCGCGGCGGCGGATCCCGACGCGGCCGCATCCGGCCGGCGCCGGCGTCCATAGACCCGTGGCTTCCGGGGCCGGCACGACACGGCGCCGGCGGCCGCGGCCGGCAAGGCGCCGCGGCCGCGCCGTCACTTCCAGCGCAGCGGCTCGATCTCGAAGTGGCCGGCGTCGCCGCTCAGCGAGAGCGCGCCGTCCTGGACCGTCGCCTGCCACTGCATGCTGCGGTCGACGGCGCCGGCCAGCGCCTGCGTGGCGGCCGACGGCAGCCGCCACACCTCCAGCCGCGGCAGGCGTGCGAGGCGCGCCTCGATGCCGCGCCACCACACCTCGGCCGTGGCCGAGAAGGCATAGGCGACGACGAGATCGGCCTGGCTGCACGCCTTCGCGAGCGGCTTGTCCTCGGGCTGGCCGACCTCGATCCACACGCGGGCGCGGCCGGTGAAGTCCGTGAGCACGACGTCGGGCTCGTCGGGGTCCGACAGCCCCTTGCCGAAGCTCCAGCGCGCGTCGCCGCCGGCCAGCGTCTGCACCTGGTGCGCCTGCAGCGCCAGCGCCACCAGCCGCACCATCAGCCGCTCGTCGGTCTCGCTCGGGTGGCGGGCCAGCGTCACCGCGTGGTCGGCGTAGTAGCCGTGGTCGATGTCGGCCACCTGCAGCGCGGCCTTGAAGACGGTGGACCTGAGGGCCAAGCGCGTGCCTCCTTCCGGATCAGCCGCGCGACGGGCCGGTGCTGCCCGACGGCGCGCCCGCCTCGGGCGACACCGCGGGCCGGGCGCCGGCGCCCGCGCTCGCCTCGTCGGCATCGCGGCACAGGCCGGAGCCTTCGGCTGCGAGCCGGCGCAGCATCGGCGTGACCATCGGCACCGTCAGCATCGTGCTCGCCACCGCCATCAGCAGCAATGCGGTGAACGTCTCGGCGGTGATGATGCGCTTGTCCAGCAGCACGTTGGCGAAGATGATCATGATCAGCGCCTTCGTCTGCAGGAGCCAGCCGATCAGCGAGGCCTCGCCGCGTGGCCACCCGAGTGCACGGCCCGCCAGGTGCGTGCCGACGAGCTTGCCGGCCACCGCGGCAGCCAGCAGCAGCGCCGCGGCCAGGAAGACGGCCACGCCGCCCACCTCCCAGTTCGTGCGCAGGCCGGTGCTCAGGAAGAACACCGGCATCACCACCAGCAGCACGTGGTGGCGCAGCTGGTCCATGCGCTCGCGGTCGAACCAGTGGCCGTCGACCACGGCCCCGGCAAGGAAGGCGCCGACCATGAAGTGCAGCCCGGCCCAGTCGGCGCCCAGGCCGACGGCGGCCAGCCAGACCAGGCCCACCGGCCAGCGGTCGCGCTCGGGCAGGCGCGGCATCAGCCGGCGGAAGCCCCAGGCGACGGCGAAGAAGGCGACCAGGAACGCGCCCTGCCGCCCGACGCGCTCCCAGTCGAGCAGGATCAGCGCGAGCACGCCCCAGATCGCGATGTCGTCCAGGCTCGCGTAGCGCAGGATGCGCTGGCCGAGCGGCCGGCGCAGGATCTCGAGCTTCTCCATCAGCAGGATCAGGATCGGCAGCGCCGTCACGGCACAGGCCATGCCGATGCCGACCACGAACTGCCACGGCGTGGCGGCCGGGCCCATCCAGCCCGGCTGGGCCAGCAACAGCAGCCCGGCGGCGCTGCCCAGCGCGAGCGGCGCGCCGAGCGCCAGCCCCGCCGTGATGGCGCTCTCGCGGCGGTGCCGCCAGGCCTCGTGCAGGTCGAGCTCGATGCCGGCGATCCACACGAACACCATCACCGCCCACCAGGCGATGCCGTTCAGGCTCTGGATCACCGCCGGCGTGAAGACGGCGGCGTAGAGCTCCGGCTGCCACGCGCCGAACACGCCGGGGCCCAGCAGGATGCCGGTGACGATCTGCACGACGACCAGCGGTGCGTAGTAGTCGGTTCTCGCCAGCCGCCACACGAGGTACGGCACGGTGAAGATCACCAGCATCGCGACGAGGAACAGCTCGGTGGTATTCATCGGTTCATGAGGTGCGGTTCATTCTGCCCCAGGGGATGGGGGGGCTGTCCGCGGCGGGGTGGCGCGCACAATGCCGGGGCGGGCGACACCGCCCACCCTACCCGGCTGCCCGGGTCCGTTCATCCTTCTAGATTCATGCACGCGTTCCCGATGCCGTACCCGTCGCCGAAGGCCGCCTCGGCCCGCGCGGCCGCTGACTTTGCCAGTCAGGCCGTCGCCGATGCGGCCCCCGAATCCGTCGTGGCGGCGCCACGCCGGCTCCCCCCTGAATGCGGGCCCGGGTTGCCCCGCATCGAGGGCGAGCACCGGGCGGGCGCGTTCGCGCTCGCGCGCCGGGCGGCGCTCGTGTGCGGCGGTGGCGCCGGGGTGGTGGCGCGCGGCACCGGCGGCCGGGTGCGCTAGGAGGGTCGCGGAGTGTTCATGCAACTGGTCCGCCTCCAGGACGCGCCGCGATTCGAGCCGCCGCGCGCCAACGGTCGCGAGAGCGTGACCTACCACGACCTGCTGGTCGGCCGCGAGGGCGCGCCCGACAACTTCGCGCTGCAGCTGGTGGCGGTGAACGGCGGCTACGCCACCGGCCGGCACCGGCACAACTTCGAGCAGGTGCGCGTGGTGCTCGAGGGCTCGTTCGGCTTCGGCCCGGGGCTCACCCAGGCCGCCGGCATGGTCGGCTACTTCTGCGAGGGCACGCACTACACGCAGCAGGGCGACGGCCGCAGCCTGACGCTGCTGCTGCAGGTGGGCGGGCCCTCGGGGGCGGGCTACATGAGCCGGCGCCAGCTGCGCGCGGGCATCGCGGCGCTGCGCGACAAGGGCGAGTTCGGCGACGGCCAGTTCACCTGGTACGACGCGCAGGGCATCCGGCACAGCAAGGACAGCTACGAGGCCGTCTGGGAGCACGTGCACCGCCGGCCGATCCACTACGTGCAGCCGCAGTACTCGACCCCGGTGCTGATGGACCCGGAGCGCTTCGCCTGGGTGCCGATGCCGGGCAACGGCGGCGTGTGGCTGCGCACGCTCGGCCGCTTCAACGAGCGGGGCCTGGGCATCACGCAGCTGCGCGTGGCCGCCGGCGCCGAGCTGATCCTGCCGCGCGGCCAGCAGGTGCTGCTGCTGGTCTGCGTGCAGGGCGCCGGGCAGGTGGCCACCCGCCACTACGAGCGGCTGAGCGCCGTGCGCGTGGAGGTCGGCGACGCGCCGCACCTGCGTGCGACGCGCGATTCGGTGTTCTACGGGTTCGAGCTGCCGCGGTTCGACTGAGCGGCGCGGTGCGGCCGCGCCTGCCCTCGCATGCGCGCCCGCACTCGCACCCGCGCGGCCATCCGCGCGGCTGTCACATCCGCGCGGCCGTCACATGCGCGCGGCTCTCACGTCCGCGCGGCCGTCACATGCGCGCGGCTCTCACGTCCGCGCGGCCGTCACATCCGCGCGGCCCTCTCGTTCCGCAGCGCCCGCGCCAGCGCCGCCTCGCCGGCCTTCTCGGCCGCCGCGATCAGCGTCAGGTCGATGATGTCGCGCTGCGCGTGGCTGCCGCCGAAGCGGTGCGCGCGGCTGCGCAGCGGGCGCAGCAGGCGCACGGCCTCGGCCGCGTCGCCGCAGGCGAAGGCGAACACCGCGCGCGTCGCGTCGTGGCCCACGTCGCGCAGGAACTGCACGTTGTCGCCCAGGCCGCGCTGCAGCGTGCGCTGCTGCGCCTCGAGCAGGCGCGTCGCGTCCGCCTCGCGGCCGGCGCCGACGAAGGCCATCATCGCGTGCAGGTCGTTGAAGGCGTAGTTGCCGCCCTCGGTCGCCTGCGTCACGGCCGCCCAGCGGTCGGCCAGCGAGTTCCAGCGCGAGCCGACGGCGATGCCGCGCAGTGCCAGCCGCCACAGCATCGCCGAGGCGTCGATCATGTCGAGGATCACCGGCGACTGGCTGCCGAGCACGCGCTCGTCGACCAGCGCCAGCACCTCGTCGATCTCCTCCAGGCCGAGGTGGAACAGGGCCAGGTGCCACGCGTTGTGCACGGCGAAGAAGCTGCCCTCGCTCCAGCCGGCGATGTCGCGGCGCAGCCAGGCCACGCCGTCGCGGCGGCGGTTCTGCATCTCGTGCACGTGCGCCACGGCGTGCCAGCCCCAGCCGTCGCGGCGCTCCAGCTCGACGCACTTGCGGCCGGTGCGCTCGGCCGCCGCGTAGTCGCCGGTCTCCTCGAGGCCGAAGGCGTGCATGCCGAGCACCGCGTGGTAGCCCGGCATGCCGGCCTGCCAGTCGGGCAGGGCGCGCGCGATGCGGTCGCGCAGCATGCGCGAGTGGCCGGTGAAGAAGTCGATCTGGTGCCCGGCCTGCAGCGCCAGCGCGTCGCGCGGGTAGCGGATGCTCAGGTCCTCGAGCAGCGCGCCGCTCTCGTGCCAGCGCCCCTGCACGAGGTGCTCGATCGCCGCCAGGTGCATGCCCTCGCGCTCGTTGACGCGTGGCAGCTCGCGCGCCGCGGCGAGCGCCGCACGCGCCTCGGGCAGGCCGGCCGGCTCGGTGCCCAGCAGTTGCAGCCAGGCGACGAGCACGTGGCCCATCACCATCTGCGGCGCCTGCTCGAGCGCCGCCTTCGCGCCGGCGAGCGGGTCGCCGATGTAGCAGCGCAGCTCGTGGCTGGCGTTCTCGAACAGGTCGATCGCGGCAGGCGTGGCGCCGCTCAGCGCGTGGCCGTGGGCGTCCTTCAGCGGGAGGGGGGCGTTCATCGAGGCTCCTTGACGGGTTGACAGGTTGGCGGGTTGGCGGGTTGGCGGGTGGTCGGGTCGGTGAGGGCGGCGGCGGCGCGGTGCCGGGGTTGGACGGTGACGCGGCCGCCCGCCGGCGCGCCGGGCCGGCGACGGCAACGGTGCGAAGGCCCTCGGGGCGACACGATGCCGGCGGGGCGTCTGTCGGGCGTCCGTCGGCGGCGCAGGGTTCAGGCGGCCAGCCGGCACGCGGCGGGCGCCTCGGCGTGGCGGTCGATGAAGCGATGCACGGCCTCCTCCAGCACGGCGGTGTCGCCGTGCCAGAGGAAGTGGTCGTCGCCTTCCAGCAGCTGCAGGCGCGCACCGGGGATCGCACGCGCCAGCCGCTCGCCGGCGGGCCGCGGCACGATGCGGTCGCCGTGCCGCTGCAGCACGAGCGTCGGCGCCGTCACCTGGGCCAGCCGCGGGCGCAGGTCCATCGCCAGGTAGCCACGCAGCAGCGCCGCGGCACCGTGCGGCGTCGACGCGTTGCGCAGCAGGCGGGCATACCACTGCCGCACCTCGGGGTCGTCGGCGACGCTCGGCGCCATCAGGCGCAGGCTCTCGTCGTAGCGGGCCGGGTCGGTGAAGCCGGCGATCCAGTCGTCGAGCTTCGAGGCGCGCAGCGCCCACGGCCAGTCCTCGTGCCAGCGGCCGACCGGGCTCGTGCCGTACAGCAGCAGCCCGGCGGTGCGCGCCGGCTGGCGCAGCGCGAACTCCAGCGCCAGCGTGCCGCCCACCGACGAGCCGAAGAGCCACGCGCGGCCGAGCCCGAGGGCGTCGAGCGTGGCGACGATGTCCTCCACGCCGGTGCCGGCGTCGGGCGAGACGCCCACCCGCTCCGCGAGGCCGCTGCCGCGCCGGTCGAGCATCACGACGCGGTAGCGCAGCGCCAGCCGGTCGAGCAGCGCGCGGGCGCGCGGCTCTTCGAGCGCGACCTCGAGGTTGCTCATGAGGCCCCACAGCACGAGGCAGGCGGGCCGCTCCTCGCCGTCGGGGCCGGGGCCCGCGCCCCAGTCGGCATAGGCGACGTGCCCGAGGCGCGTGCGCGCGTGGCGGATCGCCGGCGCGGGGCCGGGGCGGGCGGCGGCCGCGCCGGCGGGCGGCACGGTGCCGCCGAGCTGCGCGGCGGCACGGGCGCCGGCGTACGCGCTCTCGAGCGCTGCCGACGGCGCCACGCCGAGCTCCTCGCGCAGCGAGCGCGCGCACTCGAAGTAGGCGGTCTCCACGCCGGCCGCGTCGCCGCGCGCGGCGCAGGCGGCCATGCGCGCGGCGTGCCCGGCCTCGCTGCACGGGTCCAGCCGCAGCAGCGCGGCGGCCAGGCGTTCGGCGAGCGCCGTGCCCTGCGCGGCCAGCGCCAGCCGCGACGCGGTCTCGAGCGCGCGGGCGAGCGCGTCGACATGCGCGCGACGCGCCTGGTCGACCCACGCATCGAAGGCCTCGGTGCCGAGCGAGAAACCCTCGAGCCAGCCGGCGGCCCGCGGTGCCAGCAGCGGCTCGGCGGCGTGGGCGACACGGGCGAGCCGGCCGGCCGCGTCCCGGGGTTCCGTGGCCTGCGCCGTGCCGGCTCGCGAAGGCGCCGGCCCCTCGACTCCCGGGGCGCGCGGCGGCCGCGCCAGCGCCTCCACCGCCGCGATGGCCGCCTGCGTGGCCTGCAGGTCGCTCGTGCTGCCGGCGCGCAGCCAGAGCGCGTCGCCGTCGCCTTCGAAGACGGCCAGCCCGAGCGCCTCGTGCGTCTGGTGCACGAGCCGGCGCAGCCGCCCGCGCACGAGCGCCGGTTCGCCCTCGGGCCACAGCAGCGCGGCGAGGTGCGTGCGCCCCATCGGCCCCGGCGCCTGGCTCAGGTAGGCCAGCAGCGCGAGCGCGTGCCGCAGCTTCAACGCGACCGGACGGCCGTCGATGCCCAGCGACGGGTAGCCGTGCAGGGCGAGCCGCAGCGAAGGGGTTCGGAGGTCGTTCATGCGTGTGGCTCCCTGGCGAAACGAGGGCGCGATCCTCCGGGCGTCCGGCCGCGCTGTCGGTGAGACCCGGTAAAGCGGCCGCCGCGGCCGGACCGCGCCGACGACCCGTTGCCCGGGCGGAGGCGGTAAAACCGGCGCCCGGCTGCTCCCCCCTTCGGTGGAGCGCCCTTCGAACGCCCCGCCTCCCGTGAACGCGCCGGAATACCGCTTCGGCCCCTTCGTGCTGCGACCGGCGCGGCGCGAGCTGCTGGCCGACGGCCAGCCGCAACGCGTGGGTGCGCGCGCGTTCGACCTTCTGCTGGCGCTCGTGGAGCGAGGCGGCGGCATCGTCACGCGCGACGAGCTGTTCGACCGGGCGTGGCCCGGCCGCGCCGTCATCGACGACAACCTCAAGGTGCAGGTGATGGGCCTGCGCCGGCTGCTGGGGGCCGCGGCCATCGTCACGGTGCCCGGTCACGGCTACCGGTTCGGGCTGCCGGTGACGGTGGCCGAGGAGGCGTCGACGGTGGCGTCGGAGGCGGCGCCGGGCGCGGCTTCGAGCGCGCCGTCGAGTGCGCCGTCGAGTGCGCCGTCCGTTGTGCCGCGCGGTGCGCCGTCGGGTGCGGCATCCGACAGGGCGGGCGACGCGACGGGCGAAGCGGTGCGCGACACGGCAGCCGCCGCGCGGCACGCACCCGCCCCGCCATCGGGATCGGCGGGCGCCCGTCGCTCCGTCGTCGAGCCGCCGGCCGCGCTCATCGGCCGCGAGGCCGATCTCGCCGAGCTGCGGGCGCGGCTGCGACCCGGCGGCCTGCTCACGATCGCGGGCAGCGGCGGCATCGGCAAGACGCGCCTGGCGCTCGCGGCGGCCGCAGCGGTGGCGCCGGCGTTCGCCGACGGGGCCGTGGTCGTCGAGCTGGCGCCGGTGGCCGATGCGGCGCAGGTGCACGCCGCCGTCGCGCGCGCGCTCGGCCTGCCGCTGGAAACCGACGGCCTGCTCGCGGCGACGCTCGCGCGCACGGTGTCGGCCCTGTCGCTGCTGCTCGTGCTCGACAACTGCGAGCACGTGCTCGCCGGCGCCGCCGAGCTGGCCGAGGCGATGCTCGCGCATGCGCCCCGCGTGGCGCTGCTGGCGACGAGCCAGGAGCCGCTGAACCTGCGCGGCGAGGTCGTGCTGCGGCTGGCCGGCCTGGCGCTGCCGGCCGTCGGCGCGACCGTCGGCGACATCGCCGCGAGCCCGGCCGTGGCGCTGCTCGCCGAGCGCGTGCGCGCGCAGGATCGTCGCTTCGTGATCGACGAGCGCAACGCGGCCGCCGCGGCCCGCCTCGTCGGCGCGCTCGACGGCATCCCGCTGGCGCTGGAATGGGCGGCCGCGCGCGTGCCGGTGCTCGGCGTGCAGGGCGTGCTCGACCGCCTCGACGAGCAGCTGCGCCTGCTCAGCCGCGGCGCGCGCGACGCGCCGACGCGCCAGCAGACGCTGCGCGCGGCGCTGCAGTGGAGCCATGCGCTGCTCGACGCGCCTCAGCGCGCGGTGTTCCGCCGCCTCGGCGTGTTCGCCGACAGCTTCACGCTCGACGCGGCCGAGGCGGTGTGCACGGCCGAGGGCGAGGACCCGTGGCTGACGCTGGACGCGGTGCAGGCCCTCATCGACAAGTCGCTCGTCGACGTCGTGCGCGGCCGCCGGCCCGGCATCGGCCCGGGCCTCGACGAGGGCGGTGCCGGCGACGATGCCGACATCGACGCCGGGCCGGGCCAGCGGCTGCGGCTGCTGGTCACCGCGCGCGAGTTCGCGCTCGAGCGGCTGGCCGAGGCCGGCGAGGCCGAGGCCACGCGCGCGCGTCACGCCGACGCGGTGTTCGCGCTCTTCGAGAGCTCGCTCGCGCACCTGCCGACGGCGCCGCTGCTGCCGTGGCTCGAGCGACTGTGGCCGGAGCTGCCCGAACTGCGCGCGGCGCTGCGCTGGGCCGACGGGGCCCAGGCCCGCGCCGGCGACCCGGCGCGGCTGGTGGCGCTGGTCTCGCTGGTCGGCCCGCTCGGGGCGTTCTGGAACATCGCCGGCCTGAACCGCGAGGCGCAACGCTGGCTCGAGCGCGTGCGGCCGCTGATCGACGAGCACACGCCGAAGGTGCAGGCGGCGCGCTTCTGGCAGGCGCTGGCGCTGCGCGCGGTGGACCCCCTGGCGCCGGCGGTCGACGCGATCGCCGCCGCGCAGCGCGCCGCGGCGCTGTGCCGCGATCTCGGCGACGACTTCGGCGAGTACCGCATGCTCGGCGTGCAGGCCGTGCAGGTGGCGCGGGCGGTGCCGCCGCTCGACCCGGCGCCGCTGGTGGCGCGCATGCGCGAGCTCGAGCGCCCGGAGTGGAACCCGAGCTGGCGCTCCTCGCGGCTGCGCGCCGAGGGCATCGCCTTCAGCATCGCGGGCGACTGGCAGCGCTACCGCGAGCACTTCGCCGCCGAGCTGGCCCGCGCGCGCGCCGCCGGCGACGAGCTGCATTCCTGGTCGGTGCAGATCAACGTCGCCGTCGCCGACATCGCGCTCGGGCGCGCGGCCGAGGCGGCCGCCGACCTGCAGCCGGTCGTGGACCGGCTGCGCCACACCGGCTACCTGCGCTGGCAATGGCGCTGCGCCGCCGTGCTGGCGGCCGCGCGCATCGAGGCCGGCCAGTGGGAGGAGGCGCACGCGTCGATGCGCGAGACCCTCTCGCTGCTGAGCGTGGCCGGCGCGCCCGACTTCATCGGCGACCACCTTGCGTGGTGGGCCACCGCCACCGGCGCCGCCGAGGACGGGGCACGCCTCATCGGCTGGTGCGACGCCGCGCCCGTGCGCCGCAAGACGCCCGGCCGTGCCCGGCACGACCTGCATGCCTGCCGGCGGCACGAGGCCCTGCTGGCGCAGGCGCTGCCGGCCGCGCGCGTGGCCGAGCTGCGCGCGCAGGGCCTGCGCTGGAGCGATCAGGAGGCGCTGCAGTGCCTGTACGCGGTCCTGGAGAAGCGCGGCCGCGGGGCCGGGGCCGACGCCTCGTCGTCGTCGTCGTCGTCGTCCCAGTGACGAGGCTCCAGCGGCGGCGGCGGCGCTGGTGCTGCGGTCGCCGCGGGCGGGGCCGCCGCCGAGGCGGCTGCACGCGGCACCGAGGCGGCGATCGCAGGGGCCGCCGCGGCGCCATCCGGGGTCCAGCGGCCGGCCGCCAGCGCGAGGAGCAGCGCCGCGCCGGCCGCCGCCGTGCCCGCGGCGGCGACGGTCCGCCGCAGCCGCGGCAGGGCACGCGGGCTCACGGGCGGGCGCTGCTCGGCACGCCCGGCACGCGATCGGCCGGTGCGTGCACGTCGCGCAGGCACAGCATCGCGAGCCAGCGCCCGGACACGGCCGGCGCGAAGCCCGCCCGCGGCTGGAAGCCGACACCCTCGCGGTAGGTGCCGAACAGGCGGTCCCAGAGCGGGAAGTCGCTGTAGTTGTGGGCGTGCTCCGCGTGGTGGATGCTGTGCGCCTCGGGCCGCTGCACGAGCCAGCTCAGCCAGCGCGGCGTGGCGATGTTCGCGTGCTGGAAGACGGTGTTGAAGGCGCCCAGCAGGCCCACCAGGCCGGCGGCCACCGGATCGAGGCCGAGCACGAGCGTCGTCACCGCCAGCGGCATCAGCGTGTAGAAGGCCATCTCGCTCGGGTGGAAGATGGCCGCGCTCGCGACGTCGAGCCGGTTGGGCGCATGGTGCATCTGGTGGAACAGGCGCCACAGCCACGGCGAGGCGTGCGCCGCGCGATGCCAGGCATAACCGGCCAGCGTCACGGCCAGGTAGCCCGCGACGGTGCCGCCGGCCACGCCGAGCGAGGCGCCGGGCAGCAGGCTCGCCTCGAACCACGCCGCCGGCAGCGCCTGCGGCAGGAAGTAGGAGACGGCGGCGTAGAGCAGGAAGAAGCCGATGCCGATGGTGCGCCAGGCGGGCAGCCGCGGCTGCCAGCGCGCTGGCGCCAGTTGCTCGAGCGCCATCAGCACCGGGTAGACGGCCAGCGTGGCGTAGAGGAGGAGATCGGTGGTGGACATGTCGGGCTCCGGTCGAGGGCTTGCAGGGGGTGCGGGACGTGCCTCAGGCCTGGCCGACGGCGTCGGCCGGTGCAAGCCCGGCGCGCGTGGCTTCGCGCGCGGTGCGTGCCTGGCGCGGCAGCCCGGCCACGAACTGCACGAGGTCGCGTGCGAAGCGCTCGGGCCGCTCCCAGTGCAGCGCGTGGCCGACGCCTTCGTAGACGAGGCGCTCGACCGTGCCGCCGCCGGCGCGGATGGCGCGCACGATGCGCTGCTGGTCGGCCTCGGGCGCGTACGAGTCGAGGCGTCCCCACGGCAGCAGGGTCGGCGCGGCAATGCGGCCGATGTCGGCGCTGAAGTCGTCGTCGAAGAGGCGCGCGAACGCCTCGCGCCACACTGCGGCCGGCGTGCGCAGGCATTCGTCGACCATCGTCTCCAGCAGCCCGGGCGCGGTGGCGCCGGCAATCGTGTCGCGCTGGAACGCGTCGGCCAGCCCGCGCGGCACCTCGGCACCGAGCGGCGCGATCGTCGTGCGCACGAACTCGGCCAGTGCCGCCTTGTCGGCGAAGCCCGCGAAGGCCCCGGCGGCGACGAGGCCGCGCACGAGATCCGGCCGGTCGATGGCCAGGCGCATCGCGTTGGCCGCGCCCATCGAGTGGCCGACGACGATCGCGGGCGCCATGCCGCGCGCCTCGATGAAGGCGGCGGCGTCGGCGGCGAAGGTGCGCGTGCGGTAGTCGGTCTGGTCGTGGTCCGAGCCGCCGTGGCCGCGCTGCGTCAGCGAGACGACGTGCCAGTCGGCCGGCAGGTGCGGCAGCACCGGTTCGAACGAGCGCCAGGTGTCGGTGATGCCGTGCAGCATCAGCACGCTGGTGACGCCGGGGCCGGGCGGCGGGCCCTGCTCGGCGAACTCCAGGCGCGGGCCGTTCGGCAGCGGGAAGTGCGCGACGTGCGGCCGGCGGCGGGGCGACGCGTCGGCACCGGGGTGACGGGAGGTGGCGTGTGTCATGGCGGACCTTGTTGCCGCAGGGCGGCGGTGAGTGGAGCGGATGGCCGGCACTCTCCGCCGCGGCCGTCCGTGCGGCGTCTGTCGGGCGCCAGGCGGCGCCCGGCCTTGCCTTCGAGCCGCGGAAATCTGTTCTTCCGGAATGCCCGGTGACGGCGGGCCTGCCCGCTGCTCCAATCGCGGCCGCTGCCGGCGACCGGACCCGACACGCCCTGCGCATGAAGCGATGAATGCCTTCGTCTACACCGCCAACCCCTCGCGCGTGGTCTTCGGCGCCGGGGCGATCTCCGAAGTGGGCGCCGAGGTCGAGCGCCTCGGCGCGCGCCGCGCGCTCGTGCTCAGCACGCCCGAGCAGGCCGATGCCGCCGGGCGCGTCGCCGGCCTGCTGGGCGAGCGCGCTGCCGGCGTCTTCGCGAAGGCGGTGATGCACGTGCCGATCGAGACGGCGCGCGAGGCTCGCGAGGCCGCGAAGCGCCTGGGCGCCGACTGCGCGGTGGCCATCGGCGGCGGCTCCACGACGGGCCTGGGCAAGGCGATCGCGCTCGAGTCGGCGCTGCCCATCATCGCCATCCCCACCACCTACGCCGGCAGCGAGGTGACGTCGATCTGGGGCGTCACCGAGGGCGGCGTCAAGAAGACGGGCCGCGACGCGCGCGTACTGCCGCGCACGGTGATCTACGACCCCGAGCTGACGCTGACGCTGCCCTTCGCGCTGACGGTGACGAGCGCGCTCAACGCCATCGCGCATGCCGCCGAGGGCCTCTACGCGCACGACGGCAACCCGGTGACGGCGCTGATGGCCGAGGAGGGCATCCGCGCCTGCGCGGCGGCGCTGCCGCGGCTGCAGCGCGACCCGAAGGACCTCGCGGCGCGCGCCGACGTGCTGCAGGGCGCGTGGCTGTGTGGCGTGGTGCTCGGCAGCGTGGCGATGGGCCTGCACCACAAGCTGTGCCACACGCTCGGCGGCACCTTCAACCTGCCACACGCCGAGACGCACACGGTCGTGCTGCCGCACGCGATGGCCTACAACGCGGCGAAGGCGCCGCAGGCGATGGCGCGCGTCGCGCGCGCGCTCGCGGCGGCCGGGGCGCTGGACGATGCCGGCGCCGTGGCGGAGGTGCCGCGCGCGCTGCAGGCGCTGGCCGCGCGACACGGCGCACCGACCTCGCTGCGCTCGCTGGGCATGCCGGCCGAGGGCGTGCAGCGCGCGGCCGAGCTCGCCGTGACCAACCAGTACCCGAACCCGCGGCCGCTGGAGCGCGCGGGGCTGCGTGACCTGATCCAGCGCGCCTACGAGGGGGCGGCGCCGCAGGCCTGAGGCAGGCCCGGGCGGGCGAGGCACGACGGTCACGATCGACCCGGGGCGCTTCGGCGCCTCGCCGCTGGGTCGGTCCCTGGTCGCCGAGCCCCGCGCCGCACCCCGGACCCGGCCTGCCTCGATACTGGCTCGATACTCACGGCCGCCCGACTGCAACGGACCGCAAGGAGACGCTCCATGACCTCACCACAGGCGGTGGCGCTGTTCGGCGCCAGCGGCCGCACCGGCCGCCTCGTGCTGGCCGAGGCGCAACGGCGCGGCTGGCCCGTGCGCGCGCTGGTGCGCGACGCCGGCCGGCTGCCCGCCGCCCCGGGCCTCGCGCTCGTCGTCGGCGACGCGCGCGACAGCGGCGCCATCGACGAGACGCTACAGCCCGGCGGCCAGCCCGCCGTGCGCGCCGCGCTGTGCACGCTCGGCATGCACGACTTCAGCGTGCCGGCCACCGACTTCTCCGACAGCGTGCGCGCCATCGTCGCCGGCCTGCGCCGCGCGGGGCTCAAGCGCCTCGTCGTCGTCGCCTCCGGCTCGGCGCTGGCCGACCCGCGCGGCGGCTACCGCGGCGAGCATGACACGCCCGAGGTGCTGAAGCACGTGATCGCCGAGCACCTGCGCAACCACCGCACGCTGGCGCAGGCGGGCGACGAGTGGGGCCTCGCGTGGACACTGATGTGCCCGCTGAACCTCGTGGCCGACATCCCCGTCGGCCACGCGCGGCGGGCGTTCGAGGCTCTTCCGGAGGGCAGCGGCGAGACCGGCATGCCCGACCTCGCGCTCGCGATCTGCGACCTGCTCGACGACCCCGCGGCCATCGGCCGGCGCGTGGGCATCGTCAGCGACCGGCCGCGTTGAGCGCCGCTGCGCACGACGCATCGCGCGAACGACACGCCGCCGCCGCTGTACACGCAGCCCGCAACGCCGTCGACGAACCTCCCCGACCACTCCCGCCTCGCAGGAGCCTCTTCGTGATCGACAAGATCTTCGCCAGCCCCGAGGCCGCCCTGGCCGACGTGAAGGACGGCGCCACCGTGATGATCGGCGGCTTCGGCACCGCCGGCCTGCCCAACGAGCTGACCGAGGCCCTGATCGCGCAGGGCGCGAAGGACCTCGTCATCGTCAACAACAACGCCGGCAACGGCGACCACGGCCTCGCGGCGCTGCTGGCCGCCGGGCGCGTGCGCAAGGTCATCTGCAGCTTCCCGCGGCAGACCGACAGCTGGCACTTCGACCGTCTCTACCGCGAGGGCAAGCTCGAGCTGGAGCTCGTGCCGCAGGGCAACCTCGCCGAACGCATCCGCGCCGCGGGCGCCGGCATCGGCGGCTTCTTCACGCCCACCGGCTACGGCACCGACCTCGCCAAGGGCAAGGAGACGCGCTTCATCGACGGCCGCTGGATGGTGCTCGAGAGCCCCATCCACGCCGACGTGGCGCTCATCAAGGCCGAGCGCGGCGACCGCTGGGGCAACCTTACCTACCGCATGACGGCGCGCAACTTCGGGCCGATCATGGCGATGGCCGCGAAGACCACCGTCGCCAGCGTGCACGAGATCGTCGAGCTCGGCGCGCTCGACCCCGAGGCGGTGGTGACGCCGGGCCTCTTCGTGCAGCGCGTGGTGAAGGTGCCGCGCGTGAAGACGGGGGCGGGCGGCTTCGCCGGGGCTTCCGCGCCGGCGGCGCCTGACAAGTCGGCGGCGGCGGCCAAGGCGGCGTGACCAACGGCGTGACGGAGCGAACGATGGGCAAGTGGACCAAGGACCAGATGGCCGCCCGCGTGGCGCGCGACATCGCCGACGGCGCCGTCGTCAACCTCGGCATCGGGCTGCCGACGCTGGTGGCCAACCACCTCGGTGCCGACAAGGAGGTGATGCTGCACAGCGAGAACGGCGTCATCGGCATGGGCCCGGCACCGGCCGCCGGCGAGGAGGACTACGACCTCATCAACGCCGGCAAGCAGCCGGTGACGCTGAAGCCGGGCGGCGCCTTCTTCCACCACGCCGACAGCTTCGCGATGATGCGCGGCGGCCACCTCGACATCTGCGTGCTCGGCGCGTTCCAGGTGGCCGGCAACGGCGACCTCGCCAACTGGCACACCGGCGCGCCGGACGCCATTCCCGCCGTCGGCGGCGCGATGGACCTCGCCACCGGCGCCAAGGCCACCTGGGTGATGATGGAGCACACCGCCAAGGACGGCAGCCCGAAGCTGGTGGAGCGCTGCACCTACCCGCTGACGGGCCTCGGCTGCGTGAAGCGCGTCTACACCGACCTCGCGGTGCTGGAGATCACGCCCGGGGGCGTGCGCGTGCGCGAGATGGCCGAGGGGCTGACGATGGCCGAGCTGCAGGCGCGCACGGGGGTCGCGCTGCAGCCGGCGTAGGCGCCGGCCGCTGCCGTGGTCGGCGCAGGAGCCGGCGCGGCTCAGGCCGCAGGCTCGTCGACGATCGGGTTGCGCAGCACGCCGACCTTCTCGATCTCGATCTCGATCGTGTCGCCGGCCTTCATCCACACCGGCGGCGTGCGCGCGTAGCCGACGCCGGCGGGCGTGCCCATCACGATGACGTCGCCCGGCTCCAGCGTCATGCACTGCGCCAGCAGCATGATCGTCTCGTCCACCGGGAAGATCATGTCGCTCGTGTTCGCGTCCTGCATCACCTGGCCGTTCAGGCGGCTCTGGATGCGCAGGCCCGTGGCGCCGGGGGCCAGCTCGTCGGCAGTGACGAGCGCCGGGCCGAAGGCGCCGGTGGCGTCGAAGTTCTTGCCGATCGTCCACTGGCCGGTGCGCCTCTGGTAGTCGCGCACCGACATGTCGTTGAAGCAGCTGTAGCCGAAGACGAACTCCAGCGCCTTCTCCTTCGGCACGTGGCGTGGCGCCTTGCGGCCGATCACCACAGCCAGCTCGGCCTCGTAGTCGAGCTTCGACGACACCCGCGGCACGAAGCCGGGTTGCCCGTGCCCCATCAGCGAGCTCTTGCCGCGGTAGAAGAACCACGGGTAGTCGGGCTTGTCGCGGCCGCCCTCCTTGGCGTGGTCGAAGTAGTTGAGGCCGAGGCAGATGATCTTGCCGGGCTCGGGCACCAGCGGAGCGAAGGCCTGCGCCGCCAGCGGCAGCCGCGACGCGCCCGAGGCCAGCGCCGCGGCACCCTCGGCCTTCAGGTCGATGCCGGCGGCGAGCGCGGCCCGCAGGTCGGCGGGCACGCCGGGGCGGGCGCGGGCGAGGTCGACGGCGGCATCGCGGTCGACGACGACGAGGCGGGGCTGGCCGTCGATGAGGCAGGTGGCGAAACGCACGGGCGGGTCTCCGGTGAGGGGGCAGTCCGGGCCTCGTTCCCGAAGGCGGGGCCGGACCTGCCGACAAGGGGGCCGACGCCGTCGGCTCGCGAAATTGTCGCCGGGCCCGCGCCGGTCCGAACCCGCTCGGTGCGGTCGTGCCCCTGCGCACGTCCCGAGGGGCGGCTCGGCCGCACCCTACGCCGCACCCGCCGTCGTGCCGTCCGTCGTGCTGTCAGTCGCGCCCGGCCGCGACGATCGCCTCCGCCAGCCGCCCCGGCGCGGTGAACATCACCTCGTGGCTGCCGGGGATCTGCACCAGGCGGCAAAGGCCCAGCCGGCTGGACATGCGCGGGTGCCAGCCCCACTCCGGCCCGGGCGGCAGCGCGATGTCCTCGGTGCAGTTGATGTAGCTGCGCGGCGTGGGCAGCGAGAAGAACTTCTTCAGGTCGAGCTTGTCGACGAAGGGCTGGTAGGGCTCGGGCGACAGCAGCGCGTAGGTGCGCTGCGCCGTCTCGAGGTCGGCGTCGTTGACGAAGGCCTCGCGCCAGATCGGGAAGGGCATCATCACGCTGCGGTCGGGGCTCGCTTCGGCGAGCTGGCCGAAGAGGGCCCGGTAGTGCGGCGGCACGTTGTCGTCGAGCGACTCGCCGTCGTTGAGCACGAAGGCGTTCCAGTAGACGAGGCGGCGCACGCGGTCGGGCACCACCTCGACGACCTTGGAGATGATCGTGCCGCCGTAGCTGTGGCCGAGCAGCACGACGTCCTTCAGGTCGCGCGCGGTGAGATGGTCGACGATCGACTGCGTGCACTGCGCGTGGTTCACGCGCTTGTCGACGCCGGCGCCGTGGCCGGCGACGGTGGGCGTGTGCACCTCGTGGCCGGCCTGGCGCAGCAGGCACGCGACGGGTTCCCAGAGCTCGCCGGTGTGCCAGCTGCCGTGGACGAGGACGAATCGCATCGGATGCTCCTGGTGGCGGTGGAGGGAGGCGCCGATGCTCGGGTGCCGGGCCCCGGCCGGTCTATCGGCGATGCGCAGGCAGGTGCGGATTCGCGCAGGGTCGCGCGGTGTACGCCACCGCGCCGACCGCAGCCGGCCAACGGCTGCCAGCCGACCGCAGCCGGCCTGCGGCGAACCTGTCACCCGTCACGGGCCATGACGAGCCACCAGGCCTGCCGCCGGTTGCGAGACGCGCGGCCGCGCAAGCCGGGGCGCGTGGGCTTTCCCTCATGGACAGGGCGGCGGCATCGTCGCAGCGTGCAGGTCTTCCACCGCAGCGACCGCTCACTGCCATGCAACCCGCGCCCCCGGCCTGGCTGGCCGGCATCGATGTCGACCGCGGCCGCCTGTTCGAGACCGGCGACCTCGACGAGGCGCGCGAGTGCACGGCGCGCGTGTTCAACCCGCACCGCCTGGCGGTGCTGGGGCGCGGCCAGCGCCTGCGGGCGCGCATGGACCACCTGCCGTTCGGCGGCCTGTCGCTCAACCGGCTCACCTGGGGCAGCGCGGTCGCGGTCGACCCGGACCGGCTCGACCACTACTACCTGCTGAGCATCGCGGCGCGCGGGCGCGCCGCGTTCCACCTCGGTGGCCGCACGGTGCAGGTTGCGCCGGGGCAGGCCGGCCTCGTGAGCGCGGCGCCGCGCTTCCACTTCACGACCGACGCCGACTTCGAGCAGTGGGTCGTGCGCTTCGAGCGCGCGGCGCTGGAGGCAGCCTGGCTGGCGCTGGCCGGGCGCCCGGCCGCCGGGCCGATCGACTTCGACGCCGCGCTGCCGGCCGGCGGGGCCGCCGCGCGCGCGATCGAGCCTGCGCTCGGCCTGCTGGCCGCCTGCCTGCGCGGCGAGTTCGCGCCGCAGGGCCTGCGCCACCTGGCCGCGCGCGTCGAGGAGCAGTTCCTGACGACGCTGCTGCTGCACCAGCCGCACACGCAGCTCGGAGGAATGGGCGCGGCGGGCGCCGCGTCGGCCGAGGCGCAACGCACGGCCGGCCGCCATGTGCGCCGGGCCGAGGAGTGGATGCTCGCGCACCTCGACGAGCCGCTCACCGTGTCGGCCGTGGCGCGCAGCTGCGGCGTCGCCACGCGCACCCTGCAGGCCGGCTTCCAGCAGGCGCACGGCCTCGGGCCGATGCAGTGGCTGCGCACGCGCCGGCTGGAGGCCGTGCGCGCGGCGCTGCGCGCCGACGAGTCGCCGCGGCCTTCGGTGGCGCAGACGGCGCTGCGCTTCGGCTTCACGCACCTGGGCGAGTTCTCGCGCGCCTACCGCGCCGCCTTCGGCGAGACGCCGCGCGAGACGCTGGCAGGCCGGCACTGAGAAGGCCGCGCCGGACGGCGTCGTCGACGCCCCGCGCCCGATGCACCGCGCCCGATGACCGGGCGGCGTTGCGCGTGCTCAACGGCCACGGGGCCCCGCTGCCTAGAGTCTCCCGGCGTCCGAACAGTTGCCGGAGAGTCTGCATGACCCTTTCCCGATCCCTCGCGCTCACGCTCGGGGGCGCATCGATGGCGCTGGCCGCGTTGCTGGCCACCGACCTGCCGGCGCAGATCACCGCGCCGGGCTTCGCCTCGAAGCCGATGCTCGCCAGCACGATCACCGGTGTCGAGGGCAAGGAAGTCGTGATGCTGAGCGTGGCCCTCGAAGCCGGCGCCTCCTCGCCGCGCCACACGCACCCGGGCGACTGCTACGGCTCGATCCTCGAAGGCGAGGTGGAACTGCTGGTCGAGGGCCAGGAGCCGCGGCGCTTCGCCGCCGGCCAGGCCTGGCACAACCCGCGCGGCCCGGCGCATTCGTTCCGCAACGTCGGCAGCACGCCCGCGCGCCTCGTCAACACGCTGATCGTCGACAAGGGCAAGCCGCGCACCGAGGTCGTCGCCGCCCCGCCGAAGTAGCGCGGGCTGCAGGGTGCCGCCGCCTGCGTCGAAGGGAGCGCAGGCCGGCTCCGCGCCCACGCCACGTGCCCGGGTCCGGTCCGTCTCGCGATCCATCGCGCGTTCGCACCGCGGAAGCGCGCCCAAGGGCGCGATCCGGTCCGCGGTGCGTGCGCCTGGAGCGCCTGGAGCGCCTGGAGCGCCTAGTGCGCCTAGTGCGCCTAGAGCGCCTTGAGCTGGTCGCGGGTCTGCACCTGCGTCTGCTCCTGGCTGCGCATCTGGTCGCGTGTCTGCGCCTGGATCTGCTCCTGCGCCTTGAGCTGCTCGAGGGTACGGCTCTGCGCCTGTTCCTGCGTGCGCAGCTGGTTCAGCGTCTGCGTCTGCACCTGCTCCTGGGCGCGCAGCTGATCGCGCAGGGACTGGCGCGAACTCTCGTGCAGCTGGATCTGCGTGCGCGTCTGTGCCAGCACCTGTTCCTGCGCCCTGATCTGCTCGCGCGTGCGGGTCAGGGCCTGCTCCTGCGTCTTCAGCTGCGCGCGCGTCTGCGCGAGGTCCTGTTCCTGCGCCTTGAGCTGGGTGCGGGTCTGCTGCAGCGCCTGCTCCTGCGCCGTGACCTGGTCGCGCGACTGTTGTGCTGACTGCTGTGCGGTGGACTGACCGGTGCCCTGACCGCCGACGCCGCCAGGACCGCTACCGCCACCGGGGCCACTGCCCGAACCACCACCGCCCGAGCCACCGCCGCCGCCACCCCCGCCGCCGCCACCACCCCCACCGCCGCCCCCGCCCTGCGCGAACGCCGACCCGGCGAGCGCCAGCACGCCGGCCAGGGCCGCTGCGGTCATCGAACGACGATCGATGCTTCGATTCATGTTCTTCCTCCTTGCGTTGAGTCGTCTTTGGAACAAGCGACGCCGAAGAGCATGTCGGCAATGCCGTCGAGGCCATTGAGGACGCGCAATGTCGTGCCCAGGGAGAGTTGGCGTAACGCAGCCGTACGTCGGAAGAACGGGCCGAATGCGTCCCGAATGCGTCCCGAACGGCTCTCCTCAGGGCCCCAGGTTCAGCCACACGGTGGCGCCACCGACGGCGTCGCCGTTGCGCGCGAGTTGCATCAGGTGCAGCGGCACGGTCCGCGCGACCGAGCCGGCGCGGGCACTGACGCTCCAGCGCACCGGCAGCCGTCCCGAGGCGGTCAGCGCGATCTCGTGGCGCCCGCCGCAGGCGAACTTCAGCGTCACCGAGCGCGCGTCGCTCGCCGCGATCCACGGCCCCAGTGCCTGCAGCAGGCGGGCGTCGAGTTCCGAGCGCGGAACCTGCGCCTTCAACGTCGCACCCGCCGGCAGCGCCGAGGTGTCGAGCAGGAACCGCATCTGCTGCACCGAGGCTCCGAAGCCCAGGCTCAGCGGAAAGCTCGTGCCGCGCTCGACGACCCAGGCCTGCCGCACCGCGAAGTTGTTGTTCGTGGCGACGGCGAGCAGGCCGCGCCCGGAAGGAGGGAACGGCGACGGATCCTGTTCGCAGTCGGCGCGCACGAACAGCGAAAGGTGCTGCCCGGCCGGCTCGCCGTGCGCGCCCAGCACCTCGTTCAGCTCGCTGGCCGGCGGCGGATTCCAGACCCACGGCCCCACGACGGTGGCCGCGCCGGGTGCGAGCGCCGGCAGGGCGATGCGGTTGCCCGGTGCGCCGCCGACGGAGATCCCGTCCGACGGCGACGAACCCTGCAGCCACTGCGCCATCGGCAGCGTGCATGGCGGCGCGTAGCCCAGGCGCACGTCCACCGGTTCGGCGGCCATGACGCCTCGGTTGCGGACCGTGGCATACACGTAGACCGGCCGGCCGCTGCGCACGCGGGGGAGGTGCCGCGCGGCGTCGAACTCCGCCTGCGGGTCGACCAGCGGCGAGGCGACGACCTTGATGTCCGGCGACTCCCAGAACACGTTGCGGCTGGGCACGAGGCCGCGCTCGTCGGCACGGTCGCGCAGCCAGACGTCGACGAGGTTGATCGCGATGAACGCGTCCACGAGGCCGCTGCCGGTGGCCGCGTCGGTGCCCGGACCCGGCACGTCGCCGTTGGCGCTGGCGACGGCGGTCGACGCGACATCGACGGCCGTGGCGAGCAGGCGTTCCTTGATCTTCGCGGGTTGGCGTCGCCACGTCGGCGGATCGGACTGCACCAGCAGGCACGCGGCCGCCGCCACCTGCGGCGCGGCGCTCGAGGTGCCGCTGGCCACCACCCAGCCGTCGGCCGGGCCGGTCTCGTCGCCGCTCGGGAAGGTGCCGCCGGCAAAGGCCACGTCCTCCGCACTGCCGGGTTCGCAGGGCAGCGTGATGTAGATGCCATGCGGCGCGAGGCCCACGAGCCCGCTCAGGTCCGGCACGGCCCGCCCGCCGACCGTGCCGCTGGAGGCGTAGCTCGAGGCGGTGAGCGCGTCGTGCGCATCGCAGTACGCGCCGCCGACGGCGATCACGCGCGGGTCGGTCGCGAGCGAGGGGATCCAGCCGCCGTTGCCGCCGGCACAGCAGACCGTCACGCCGGCCACCTCGATGGCCGCCCACAGCTCGACCTCGAACAGCGGCCCGACCAGCGACGCGTAGGGCTCCTGGATGCCCCAGCTGATCGACAGCACGTCGGGTGCGTGTTCCAGCGCCTTCAGCACCGCCGCCAGGGCGGTGAGCACCCCGCCCATCCGGATGCCGATGAACTTCACCCCCGGGGCCACGACCAGCGCGTTGGCGGCGATGGCCGTGCCGTGGCTCGAGGTGCCGCCCGAGCCGCCGTCGAGCAGCGAGTCGTCGACCTCGATGTCGTAGCCGCGAGCCTCGAAGTAGGGGTGCGCGAAGGTCCCGAAGTCGGCCATCGCCAGCCGGGTGCCGGCACCGTTGAAGCCGCGCTGGTGGCACTGGATCGCGTCGACCTGGCGCGCCACGCCGGGCGGCTTGAGGTGGTAGTAGGTCGGCGTGGGCGGGGTCGCGCTCTGGCACAGGCGCACCGGCGCGGCGAGGTGGGCCTTCTCCACCCACCCCTTCAGGCTCGCGGGCACCGGCAGCTCCAGCCCGTCGGCGAGCAGGAAGCAGGTCGCGCTTGCCGCGCCGGCCTTCGGGCTTCCCTCGCCGAACGCGCGTTCCGGCGCGTAGCGCTTCATCGTCAGCTTCACGCCGAAGGCAGCCTCGAAGACGTCGCGCGGCGCGGCGACGCACAGCGAGAACTCGCCGCGCGCCATGACCTGCAGGCCCAGCGACTTGAGGTGGGCCAGGGCCTCGTCGGCCGCGCCCGGCGGTGGCCGGTAGTCGGCGAGCGGGCGCGCGCCGAGCCGCCCCGGCCCGGCGTGGATCGAAGCGCCGCTGCGCGAGCGCAGCGTCAGGTCGGCGTGCACGCGCGGGCCGGTGGTGCGGCGCGTGGTCTTTGCTTTCGTCCTCGGCGGCATCGTTCTTCCTTTGCATCGGGGCGACACACCCACGCCCCGGCAGGCCGGGGCCCCGGGGGCGGCCGATCTCAGGGGCGGTCGATCTCGGAGAAGGCCTTCCACGGCTGCGCGGCGTCGCGCGCCCGTGCCAGCCCGGTCGCCCACAGGCAGCGCCCCTTCTGCGGGTCGAACATGCCGTCGCCCGACGGGCAGCTGACGTGGGACGCCGAGGTCCAGTGCGTCGTGAAGCCGAGCCGGGAGGCGTCGGCATCGACGCGGTAGGCGGCGTCGAGCACGAGCTCGTCCATCGCCAGCGAAGCGGTGCGCGAGACGACGCCGACGAGGTGGTTGCGCGTCGTCTGCGTGCTCGGCGAGAGGTCCGCGTGCATGATCCCGAACAGGTGCTTGGCCGCGGTCGGCAGCGCGTTGCCGACCTCCTGCACGAAGAACACGTTGCGCCGCGCGCCGCCATCGATGTACATGCGGCCGTTGATGAACACCGGCTCGAAGGCGCCGGGGATCGCCGCCGAGGCCAGGATCGCCGCCGTGTAGCAGGCCCGCCGCTGCGGCGAGCGGTCGCGCGCGAGCGCCACGAGGTCGAAGACCTCGAACGCGCCGCTGTCGGCATTGACGGCGCCGACGAACATCAACCGCCTCGTCTCGTCGGCCTCGGCGACCACGGCGTCGAGCAGCGCATCGGAGACGAGGTCGCCGATGCGCGTCCACAGCGGCTGCGTGTCGTACACCGAGTTCGACCACAGCATCTCGAGCAGCCCGCGCTTGCGGAAGACGTCCTCGTCGCGCAGCTGCGTGTACTGTGCCTCCAGCGCCGCATCGGACTCCGCGCGCGTGCGCGGATTCGACGACGAGCCGAGGTAGGCGAACGTGGCCATCATCGCCCCGGTGCTGACGCCGGTGACCATGTCGATCTGCGAGCGGTCGGGCTGCAGGTCGCTGCGGTCGCCCCAGCCCTTCAGGAATCCGGCTCCGTAGGCGCCGGTCTGTCCGCCGGCCGACAGCACGAGCACGCTGTAGGCTTCGGGCGAGGGCGCCGGTGCCGGCGCTGGCGTGACACCCGGCCGCGCCGGCGGAGGCACGGCCGGGCGCGCCGCTGCGCGCTTGACGGCCAGCCGCTCGACGAAGTTGCGCTCGATCTGCCGGCGCAGCGACCCGTCCGCCCCGGCGGGCGCTGCGGCACTCGCGGCGGTCGGCGCCGCCGGGGCAGCGGCCGTCGCGCGCGGAGAAGGCGGCGCCGGTGCCGTCGCCGGCAGCATCGGGCACCACACGCCGGGGTCGGGGCGAGGCGGCGTGGTGCAGCCGCCGAACAGCCACGCCAGGGCGGCCACCATCGGCCACACGCGCACCCGATCCCCCCATCCGCCGCCGCCGGACTTCTCGCGCATCTTGCTCCCCCCTGGTGCCGGATCGGCGCATGATGGGTCGGCCGCCGGGCCGCTGATTGAGTGAGCGCAACGGCGAGGAGGCATCATCCGTGGCCATGCCGACCGAACCCGTCCACCCCTTCCGTCTCTCGGTGCCCGACGACGCGATCGCCGACCTGCACGCGCGCCTGGACCGCGTGCGCTGGCCCGACGAGGCGCCGCCGGAGCAAGGTGCGCCCTGGGCCTACGGCACGTCGGTGGCCTTCCTGCGCGAGCTGGTGCAAGACTGGCGCTACCGCTACGACTGGCGGCGCACCGAGGCGCAGCTGAACGCCTGGCCGCAGTTCAAGACACGCATCGACGGCCTCGACATCCACTTCCTGCACGTGCAGGGCAAGGGCCCCGGCGGCGTGCCGACCGACACGCGGCCGCTGCTGCTCTCGCACGGCTGGCCGGGCTCGGTGCTCGAGTTCATGAAGCTGATCCCGCTGCTGACCGACCCCGCGGCGCACGGCGGCGACGCACGCGACGCGTTCACGGTGGTGGTGCCCTCGCTGCCGGGCTACACGCTGTCGTTCACGCCCGGGATGCGCCGGCAGGGCCTGGCGGAGATGGCGACCATCTTCGACACGCTGATGCGCGAGCGCCTCGGCTACGGCCGCTACGTGGCGCAGGGCGGCGACTGGGGCTCGTTCGTCACCGCGTGGCTCGGCCGCCATCGCGCGCAGCACGTGGCCGGCATCCACCTGAACATGCTGCCGCTCAAGCGCGACGCGGCGATGTTCACGAACCCCACCGAGGCCGAGCGCCGTTACCTCGAGGAACTGCAGCACTTCCTGAAGGAGGAGACCGGTTACCAGGCCATCCAGGGCACGCGGCCGCAGACGCTGGCCTTCGCGCTCGCCGATTCGCCGGCGGGCCTCGCGGCCTGGTTCGCCGAGAAGCACCACGCGTGGACCGACAGCCCCGGCGGCGACCCGCGCGAGGCGCTCTCGATGGACGAGATGCTCGGCAACCTGAGCCTCTACTGGTTCACCGGCTGCATCGGCAGTTCGTTCTGGCCCTACTACGCGCGGCTGCACGGGCCCTGGCCGATCGAGGGGCGCGTCGAGGTGCCCACCGGCTACGCCGCGTTCCCGAAGGAGATCCTGCGCCCGCCGCGCGAGTCGGCCGAGCGGCAGTTCAATATCCAGCGCTTCAAGGTGATGCCACGCGGTGGGCATTTCGCGGCCTGGGAACAGCCGGACCTGCTGGCCGGCGAGATCCAGGCCTTTTTCCGCGAGCTGATCTGAGCCAAACTTCTGCGGCATTCGTTGGCGCCCGCGCTCCTGGCCGCCGCGAACCCGAAGCCCCACGGAGACACCGCCATGCTCGACGCCGTCAAGCGCGAATCCATCTACCAGCCCCTGCAACCCGGGCTGAAGTTTCCCGAGAAGCCCACCTTCGCCACGCACGCGGAGGAGCGCAAGCATCGCCAGCAGCGCCTGGTGGCCGCCTGCCGCGCCTTCGCCGTGCACGGCCTCGACTACGGATTCGCGGGCCACCTGACGATCCGCGACCCCGAGCACCCGGAGCTGTACTGGACCAACCCGATGTGCGTGCACTTCTCGCAGGTGAAGATGAGCAACCTCATCCTCGCCGACCACAAGGGCCGGGTCGTGCAGGGCGAGTACGCCATCAACCGCGCCGGTTTCGTGCTGCACGCCGCCGTGCACGAGGCGCACCCCGACATCCTCTCGATGTGCCACGCGCACACCGTCTACGGCGTGGCCTACGCGGCGCTCGGCCGGCCGCTGCCGCCGGTGACGCAGGACGCCTGCGCCTTCTACGAAGACCACATCGTCGTCACCGACGAGGGCGGCAAGGTCGCGGTGGAGGAAGACGCCGGCCACAACTTCGCCGCCGCGTTCAAGGGCGTGAAGGCGGCCATCCACCAGAACCACGGCCTCATCACGGCCAGCCGGCACAGCATCGAGGCGGCGGCGTTCTGGTTCATCGCGCTGGAGCGCTGCTGCCAGCAGCAGCTGATGCTCGATGCGACCGGCATCCCGCCCGTGCTCGTGCCGCCGGACAAGGCGCGCTACAGCCGCGAGCACGTGGGCAGCGAGTACATCGGCTGGCTGCACTTCCAGCCGATCTACGAGCACCTGGCGCAGACGCAGCCGGACATGTTCGACTGACGAGGCCTGCCGTGGATGCGGCGGCCGTCGCCGCGGGGCGGTTCGCGGTCGTGTGCCTGCTCGCCGCGGCGGCTTCCGCGCGGGCCGCGGTCGTCGATGAGTTGATCGAGCTGCCGAGCGCCGGCGGCGCCCGGCTGCCGGTGCTGCTGAGCCACGACGACACGCAGTCGCCACGCTGGGCGGCGGTGCTCTTCAACGGCGGCGGGGCGGTCGGGCTGCTGCGTCGCATCCCGCGGCCGGGCGCGAACTTCCTGGTCCGCTCGCGCGGCCTGTTCGCCGAGCGCGGGGTGCTGACGGCGGTGATCGACGTGCCCACCGACCTCGACCGCCTCGGCGATGTCCAGCGCATGAGCGAGCGCCATGCCGACGATGTGCGTGCGCTCGTGGCCGAGCTGCGCCGGCGCCACCCGGCGTTGCCGGTGTACCTCGTGGGCACGAGCCGCGGCACGGTGTCCGCCGCGTACGCCGGCGCGAGGCTCGGTGACGCGGTGGCCGGCGTGGTCGTGACCGCGAGCGTGTTCAACGCGACGCGGGGCGGCCCGGGTCTCTCGGCCTTCGACTGGAGCACGATCCGCACGCGGCTGCTGTTCGTGCACCACGTCGACGACGCGTGCGTGGCCACACCGTACGCCATGGCCCGGCGCGTGGCGGCCGGCCGCACGCTCGTCAGCGTGCGCGGCGGCGAGGCGCCGCGCTCCGGGCCGTGCGAGGCGTTCAGCGCGCACGGCTTCCTCGGTGTCGAGGTGCCGGTGGTGGAAGCGATCGTCGGCTGGATGCGCGGCGAGGCGCCGCCGGCGCTGGTGCCCTGACGGCGACGGCGCACGGCCGCCGTGGCGGCGCCCGGGCCGATGGCACCGAAGGCGCTCGTCCCTCGCGTGCACAAGGGCGCACTCGCGGTGCCGCCGGCGCGACGGCGGGCCGGGGTGTGTCCGCTAGGCTGCGACCCCGTGCCTTGCCACGCACTCCGGATCTTCGCCACGCCTGCGCCGCGGCCCGCGCTGCCCGAGCGCTGGCCTTGCGCACGGCGCCGCCGGTGGCGCGCCTTCGGCCTTCTCGTCGCGTGCACGCTGCTCGCCGTGCTGCACGGCCCTGCCAGCGCGCAGGGCCGTGCGCCGCGCGTCTCCGACCCCGCGCTGCGGGACGCGATGACCACGCCGCTCGGAACCCAGCCTGCCGAGGAGATGCGCTGGGCGCTGGTGCTGGCCGGCCTCGGACGCCACGACGACGCGGCGCGGCTGCGCGAATGGCTGCTCGGCCTGTGGCTGCGCCAGCAGTCCGGCGAGGCGCTGCCGCCGCCGCTGCCGATGGAAACCGTGCTCAGGGCGCCCGCCGCCCAGGTCGTGCCCACGTGGGAACGGCAGGCGCAGGCGGCGTGGCAGCGGGCGTTCAACCAGCATCTCGCCGCGCGCCTGCCGGCCGCCGCGGTCGCGGTGCCGGGCGAGATCGAGGCCCTGGGCGATCAGCTCGAGCCGCTCGGGCCGGGCCTGTGGCTGCGGCGCGACCGCAGCGGCGCGCCGCGCACCTTCTACGCCTGGATCGAACTCGTGGGTCGCGGCAGCCGGGCCTTCCCGGCCACGGGTTTCACGGTGCCGCTGGCCGGCGGCGGGCTGGAGTGCGCGTTCCCGCGCGCCGGGGCGCCGCGCCTGCTGGCGCCGGGCGAGGCCGTGGGGCTGCTGTGCGCGCGCGCCGTGAGCGCCGCGCCGGTCGTGACCCCGGGGGCAACGGTGCCGAGGGCTCCACCGGCGGTGCCTGCCGCATCGGCAGCGCCGGCCTGGCCCACCGCATCCGCGCTGGCCGCCGCGCTGGCCGCGGCAGGGCAGGCCGGCGCCCTGGAGCCCGAGCCGCTGTGGCGCGAGGGCGTGCGCAGTGGCATCGCGCAAGCGCTGGCCGCACCGCGCCGCGCCGAGGCGCAGGCGTGGCTGCAGCAACAGCAACAGGCCGCCGCGGATCGCATGGCCCGCGAACGCGCCGAGGCGGAAGCCCGGTCGCGGGCCCAGGCGCGCCGCAACGGGCTGAAGGCGGGCCTCGCCGGGGCCGCGATCCTGCTGGCCATCGTGACCGGGTTCGCGCTGCTGGCGCGGCGCTTCGGGCCCGGGCGTGCCGCCGGCATCGTCTGGGTGCTCGGCATGATCGGCTGCCTGCCGCTGGCCTGGATGCTCTTCTCCTCGGCGCGTGGCGGCGGCGGCTGGGGCGCCCTGGGCGCCCTCATCGGCGGTGCGGCACTGGTCGTCATGCCGACGGTCGTCGCGCTGTTGCTGGCGGCAGGCCACCGGTTCGTCGTGCGATTCGTCAGCGACGGAAGCTTCCGCCGGCAGCTCGTGGTGGGCCTGGGGGTGCTCCTGCTGCTCATGCTGCTGCAGGTGGTGGTCGGGCGCATCCTGTAGCTGCCGCGGCCGGGCCCGCGATCGCTCCTGCGGCCGCGCTGGAAGCGACCGCCGCGGCGCGCCGACACGGCCGAGCCGCCGAGCCGCCGAGCCGGCGGACCCGCCGAGTGCGCCCCCTGCGGCAACGGCGGTGTGCCGGCGCGCGGCGCGCTCGAACGGCCTTGCCCGCCCGAAGCCCCGCTGGTCCGATGCCCGGCCACGGCGCCCGCACAATGCCGCGCATGATCCTCGCCCGCTCGCCGCTCGGCATGCCCTGGCCGACGCTGGACCCGTTCCTCTTCTGCGTTCACCACGACGACCGCTACCCGCGCGGCAACGGGCGCTTCGGGCCCGCCGCGTCGCTGCTCGCCGGGCGGCAGATGGGCAGCGACTTCAGCCGCCGGGACGGCTGGAGCATGTACCACGGGCAGGAGGTGCCCGGCTTCCCCGCGCACCCGCACCGCGGCTTCGAGACGGTGACGCTGGTGCGCCGCGGGCGCATCGACCACTCGGATTCCCTCGGCGCGGCGGCGCGCTTCGGCGACGGCGACGTGCAGTGGCTCACGGCCGGCCGTGGCATCGTGCATGCGGAGATGTTCCCGCTGCTCGACGACGCCGGGGACAACCCGCTCGAGCTGTTCCAGATCTGGCTCAACCTGCCGGCACGCCGCAAGATGTGCGAGCCGTACTTCTCGATGCTGTGGGCCGAGGGGATGCCGCGCGCCGCGTGGGTGGACGCGGCCGGCGCGCGCACCGAACTCGTGGTCGTCGCGGGGCGGCTGCCGGGGCTCGCCGGCCCGGCCGACGCGCCCGCAGCCCGGCTGGAGCCGCTGCCTCCGCCGCCCGACTCGTGGGCGAGCGATCCGCAGTCCGACCTCGGCATCTTCACGCTGGCGCTCGACGCGGGCGCGGCTTTCGCGCTGCCCGCCGCGGCGGGCGGGCAGACGCGCCGAGTCGTGTACTTCTTCGCCGGCGAGCGCCTGCGCGTCGCGGGGGAAGAGGTTGCCGGCCACGCCGCGCTCGAGGTCGATGCCGCGCGCGCGCTCGCGATCGAGAACACCGGGCGCACGCGCGCCGAGCTGCTGGTGCTGCAGGGCCGGCCGCTCGGCGAGCCGGTGGCGCAGTACGGCCCGTTCGTGATGAACACCGAGCAGGAGATCCGCGCCGCGTTCGAGGACTACCAGCGCACGCGCTTCGGCGGCTGGCCCTGGCCGAGCGAGGCGCCGGTGCACGGTGCCGACCCGGCGCGCTTCGCGAGGTCGCCCGGCGGCGCGGTCGAGGTGCCGGGCGGCGCCGTCGTGCCGGCCGCGTGATCGGGCCGGGCCCGGCGCGGCTACGCTGCAGGCTGAGGCAGGGTTTCGCCGCCGCCAGGTCGGCGAGAGCCGCCGGGGCCGATCCGGGCGAACGCTCCGCCGGGGCCACCAGCGCGCGGGGGGCGGTCGGGGCCGCTCGGGTCGCTCGCGCAACTCGGATTGCTCGCGCCGCTCGCGTCGCTAGGGCCGCGAGGCCGCACCTGCCGCGGCGCTGGCCGGGGCCGTCGCCGCGCGACCGCGTTCCAGCTGCGCGAGCCAGGGCTTCCAGTCGATCGGCCCCTGCTCGAAGCGCCGGCGCAGGTTGCCGAGCACGAAACCCCACGCACGGTCGAAGTAGGCGTAGGCCTTGTCCCACTCGCCGCCGTCGCCCCAGCCGGTGTGGTGCAGCGTCACGCGCGTGGTCCGGTCGTCCAGCGGCGCGAAGCGCACGACGACGAAGGTGCGCTGCTGCCGTGCCTCGGGCAGCGAAGGCGGCGCGTTCCAGTCGAAGCTGATCATCCTCCGCGGCTGCAGCGCGAGGAAACGCATGTCGTCGGCGCCGCGCTCGCCGGCCGGCGCGCCGGGGTCGAAGTGGATCTGGAACGCGCCGCCGACGCGGGCCTCGATGCGCGCCTCGGGGGCGAAGAAGCCGACGATGCCCTCGCGCGTGGTCCAGGCCGCCCACACCTGCTCGAGCGTGGCAGGCACGTCGACCTGCTTGTCGATGGCGCGCTCGGCCGCCTGAGCGGCGGGCGCCGCGGCCTGCGGCGCAGCCACGAGGAGCACCCACGCCGCGAGAGCGGCCGCGAGGCCGCGGCCAAGCCGGCCGGCGGGGCTCACGCGCACCTCCGCGCGGCTGCAGCGTGCGCGAAGGCCTGCAAGGTGCGCGGCCAGCCGCCGTCGTACTGGTCGCGCCTGGCCCGTGCCTCGGCGCCGCGGGCCTCCCAGCCCGCGTGATGCACCTTCACCTCGGTGCCTTCGGCCTGGGCCGTGAAGCTCACGCGCAGCAGGGTGGCTGCGTCGGTGGGCAGGCCCGGATGCCAGCGCATCGCGAAGGCGTGCGGTGGATCCCACTCGGTCAGCGTGCCCCAGGTCCAGCGTTCGCCGGCGCGTCCGATCTCGGTGACGGCGCCGCCGGTGCGTGGCTCGAACTGCACGTCCACCGCGTCCTGGCCGCCGCACGAGTGGCCGGCAAAGGGCCACCACAGGCGCATCTGCTGCGTGAAGAGCGCGAAGGCCTCGTCGGGCGCGAGCCGCACGACGACCGAGCGCACGACCGGCGGGAGGGCGCCGCCGGCCGAGGCGGCCGGGGAGGCGGTGGCCGGCGAGGTGGCGGAGGCAGCGGACGGAGGGGCGTCTGACTTCATGGCTTTCCTCGCTTCGCGCCGCGCCGCGGCGCGCGGTTGTTGCCGACCAGCGCATAACGTGCCAGCGCCGTGCGCCACAGGGCATCGACCTCGTCGCGCAGCGCCGCCAGCGCGTCGGGGTCGAGCTGGTAGACGTTGCGCGTGCCCTCGCTGCGGAAGCGCACGAGCCCGGTGCCCTCGAGCAGGCGCAGGTGCTTGGACACCGCCGGGCGGCTGACCGGCAGCTGCTCGGCGATCTCGCCGACCGCGCGCTCGCGCTCGGCGAGCAGCCTCACGATGGCCTCGCGCGTGGGGTCGGCGAGTGCGGCGTGCAGCCGCACGGCGGCCGATCCGGGCGCCTGTCGCGCGCCGGCGCCGCCGCGGCCCGCGGCCTCGGGCGCCTGCGGCGGCGCCGCGGCCGGCAGGCGGCGACGTGTGGCGGTAACCATTTGGAAACGGTAACCGAAGAGATACCAAGCGGTCAAGGGCGGTCGCGCCGAGGCCGTCGCCGGTGCCGGGAAGACGCGGCGGACCGGTCCATGCCGCGGCGGGCCCGCGGCGCGGTGCCCGGCCGGGTGGCGGCGGCGCGTGCGCACAATGGGCCGGCCCGAAGACGAGCGGAGGAGACATGAGCACGATCGACCGCGCCGCGTGGCGCAGGCGGCTGGCGCGGTGGGGGACCGTGCTGCTGGCCGCGGTGGCGGCCTGTTCGCGCAGCGACGCACCGCCCGCTGCACCCGCCGCACCGTCCGCGACGGCCGGCGACGTCACCGCCACCGTGGCCGCCGCCCACCGTGCGGCCGCCGCCGCGGCCGACCTCTCGGACCCCGCCTCGTTCGCCGACGCCAAACGCGGCTTCGTCGCCGCGCCGAAGGGCCAGGTCAGGAACGCCGCCGGCGAGGTGGTCTGGGACTTCGACGCCTTCGCGTTCGTCGACGGCGTCGCGCCGCCCACCGTGAACCCGAGCCTGTGGCGGCAGGCGTTGCTGAACAACCAGGTGGGCCTCTTCAAGGTGGCCGATCGCATCTGGCAGCTGCGCGGCTTCGACCTCGCCAACCTCACGCTCATCGAGGGGCAGACCGGCTGGATCGTCGTCGACACGCTCACCGCGCGCGAGACGGCCGCCGCGGCGATGGCCTTCGCGCGCCGGCACCTGGGCGACAAGCCGGTGTCGGCGGTGATCTTCACGCACAGCCACGTCGACCACTTCGGTGGCGCGCTGGGCGTCGTGAGCGCCGAGGAGGCGAAGAAGCGGCAGATCCCCGTCGTCGCGCCGGCCGGCTTCATGGAGGAGGCCACGAGCGAGAACGTGATGATGGGCATCGCGATGGGCCGCCGTGCCGCCTACATGTACGGCAACCGCCTGCCGCGCAACGCCAGGGGCGCCGTGGACACGGGCCTCGGCAAGGCGGTCGCCTTCGGCAGCGTGGGCATCCTGCCGCCGACGCGGCTGGTCGAGAAGGCCACCGAGGAGCACGTCATCGACGGCGTGCGCTTCGTGTTCCACAACGTGCCGGGCAGCGAGGCGCCCTCGGAGTTCGTGTTCGCGCTGCCGGAGCTCAAGGCCTTCTGCGGCGCGGAGATGATGAGCCACACGCTGCACAACCTCTACACGCTGCGCGGCGCCAAGGTGCGCGACGCGCTGAAGTGGTCGGGCTACCTCGACGCCTCGCTGGCGCAGGTGCGGGGCGCCGAGGTCGTGTTCAACCAGCACCACTGGCCGGTGTGGGGCCGCGAGCGCATCGCCGAGTTCATCGCCCGGCAGCGCGACACCTACAAGTACATCCACGACCAGACGGTGCGGATGATGAACGCCGGGCTCATCGCCAGCGAGATCGCCGAGACGCTCACGCTGCCCAAGCCGCTGCAGGACCACCTCAACGTGCGCGGCTACTACGGCACGGTGCGGCACAACGTGAAGGGCGTCTACCAGGCCTACCTCGGCTGGTTCGACGCGCACCCGGCGAGCCTCGATGCGCACCCGCCGGTCGAGGCGGGCAAGCGCTACGTCGAGCTGGCCGGCGGTGCCGACAAGGCCGTGGCGGCGGCGCAGAAGGCCTTCGACGGCGGCGACTTCCGCTGGGCCGCCGAGCTGACGAAACACGTCGTCTTCGCCGACCCGAAGCACGCCGCCGCGAAGGAGCTGATGGCGCGCAGCTTCGAGCAGATGGGCTACCTGGCCGAGGCGGCGCCGTGGCGGAACTTCTACCTCACCGGCGCGCTCGAGCTGCGCCAGGGCCCGCCCGAGAAGGGCCTCACGCGCGACGCCGTGATCGACATGCTGCAGCACACGCCGATCGAGCGCTTCCTCGAGGCGATGGCCGCGGCGCTGAACGGCCCGAAGGCGGCGGATGCGAAGCTGACGATCAACCTCGTCTTCTCCGACCTCAAGGAGAGCCACGTGCTGCGGCTGGAGAACGGCGTGCTGCGCCACCACCCGGCGCCACCCGACGCGGCGGCGAACGCGACGCTGACGCTGACCAAGGCGTTCTTCCTGCGCATGATGACCGGCCGCGCGGGCGCCGCCGACTTGCTGATGTCCGACGAGACGAAGATCGAAGGCAGCCGCATCGACCTCGGCCGCTTCTTCACGCTGCTGGACAAGCCGACGGGCACCTTCCCGATCGTCACGCGCTGAGGCGCGGGGCCGGCGGTCGCGGTGTCGCGGCGGGCGGGTTCGGTCTGCCGGCTCGGGCGCGGCGGCGGGGCCGTGCGCCGGGCTAGGGGCGGCGAACCGCCAGCGCGATGATCTCGCGCGCCCGCGCGCGCGGCACGAGGTCGGCCAGCGTGTGGCGGTCGAGCGAGGCCAGGAAGTCGCGCTGCGCCTGCTCCAGCGCCGCGGCGAGGTGGCAGCCGGCGGTCAGCGGGCAGGTCGATCCTTCGCCGAAGCACTCCACCAGCGCCATGTTGTCCTCGACCAGGCGCACGACGTCGCCCAGGCGCGTCTCCGCCGGGTCGCGCGCGAGGCGCAGCCCGCCATGGCGGCCGCGCTGCGTGTGCAGCAAGCCGGCCTGCGCGAGCCGGTTCACCACCTTCATCAGGTGGTTCTCCGAGATGCCGTAGGCCTCGGCGATCTCGCGGATCGAGCTCAGCGCGTCGGGGCCCTCGCGGAGGTGGCGGCTGGCGGCGAACATCAGCACGCGGATCGCGTAGTCGGTGTGCTGCGTCAGGTGCACCGTGGCTCCTTGAAAGATGCATTCCGTTGACATCTATTCTAGCCGTCTATAAGATGCTCGCCGGATGCATGTTTAGCGGTGGAGAGTCCACGATGTTCGAAAACGGCCTTGCACGGCCCGGCGCGGTTCCCGCGGACGCCGCGGCCGCACGCCGCGCCACGTTCGAGGACCTGGCGCGGCTGGTCGACTGCTTCTACGCGGACGTCTTCGCCGACCCCGACCTCGGGCCCCTGTTCGCCCCGCTTGCGGGTGAACGCTGGCCCGAGCACCGCCGGCGCATGACCGACTTCTGGTGCACGACGCTGCTGCATACGCGCAGCTACCGCGGCAACGTGATGAACAAGCACCAGGCGCTGCGGCCGGCGCTGCAGCCGGCCCACTTCGGGCGCTGGCTGACGCTGTGGCGCCGGCACCTCGCCGAGCAGGTGCCGGCCGCCGACGCGGAGGAACTGTTCGCCACCGCCCGCGGCATCGCCCGCAACCTGCACCTCGGCTGCTTCGGCACGCTGCCGGTCTTCGTCGACGACGGCGACGAGGTGCGCGTGGCAGCCTGATCCCGCGCGATGCCGCGCCAGGCCGAGCCGCGCCCATAAAGATGCATTCCATGAACATCTTACAACCGGAGCACACCATGTCGACCCAGGAATATCTCTCGCTCGGCAACCGCGCGATGGCGCTTTCCGGCACCGCGATGCTGCTCGGCATCGGCGCCGCCTATCCCTTCGCGCACCACCTCGGGCTGGCGCTGCAGGTCCTGGCCCACCTGTCCATCGCCATCGCCGCCGGCGTCTTCAAGCTCGGCTACGTCATCCGGCTGGCCGCGCAGCACGAGATGGCGCAGCGGCGGGCCGAGCGGGCCCGGGGCGCGCCGCCGCGCCTAGCGCACGCCGGCTGAACGGGCCGGCGCCGCCGCGGCCCGGTGGGCGCCGCGGCCGATCCGCCCCGCGGCGTCGCGAAGCGGCCCGCGAGGGCTTCGCTGGGCCTCCGCGAAGGCCCCGGATCCGTCCGTCGACCGAGGAGGCCAGGGCGGCTCTCTCCCGTGCTGCCCGCGCAGGCGTTCCAATGGCGGCGGGCGAGGAAGGCGGCGCGCGGCTGCCGCCGGGTTCGCGCCCCCGGGCGCGCAGGGCTGGAGACGAGGAGGAGACGGACATGGCAACCGACTGCGAGGTCAAGGCGTCCGCGGACGGCCTGACGGTGAAGCTCTATCGCGGCGAGGGCGCCTGCCTGCTCGCGTTCGATCTCGCGAAGGAGAAGGCCACGCGGGCCTTCGTCGGCTTCACGATCGAGGTGAGGTACCCCGGCTCGCCCCGGTGGGGGGCGCTGCGCAACCGCCTGCACTTCGAGCTGCCGCCCGAGCCGGGGCGGCCGCGTTCGTACCGGTCCACCGAGGCTCCGTTCCAGAAGTTCCGCTGGGTGCACGTGCCCACCGACGTGTCGCGGCCGGGCAAGTTCGGCTATCGCGTCAGCGCACGCTACATGGATGCCGCCGGCGTGCTCGGCACCGGGGCCAGCGTCGAGGCCGAGATCTCGCTGCAGCCCGAGACGATCGCCGGCGTGCTCGACGTGGCGTTCACGCGCGGCTTCGCTTCATCGCAGGCCTACGCCGACCGCTTCCGCAACGAGACGGGCATCCTGCCGCCGGTCGGCGCCCCCGCCGCCGCGAGCCTCGCGCACGACATGACGCCGTTCCGCGAGCACTACGACTGGCTCGGCTTCGAGGTGCGCCGCCTCGTCTACCGCCTCCTCGACGACGTGGCGGCCGACCCGGCGCTGACGCTGGACGCGCTGATCTACGAGTGCAAGGAGCCGATGATCCTCGCCCGGCTGGAGGCGATCGGCCCGCGCCTGCGCGCCGTCATCGACGACCACGACGAGCAGGGCGAGCCGGACAGCGCCGAGTCCGTCAGCGCCGCGCGCCTCGTCGCAGCGGGCGCCGCGGTGAAGCGGATGCACTTCGGGCGCCAGCAGCACAACAAGGTGCTCGTCGTGCGCCGCCGCGGCGTCGCGGTGCGCGCGCTCGGCGGCTCCACCAACTTCTCGCTGCGCGGGCTGTACATCCAGGCCAACAACGCGCTGCTGTTCGAAGGGGGCGCGGCGGCGGCCAAGTTCGCCGAGCTCTTCGACGCGTACTGGACGTCGCCGTCCACGTTCCGCCGCAAGGCGCTCTCGCAGACCTGGCATGCGGTCCGCGACGAGCCCGGCTCGCGCATCGCGCTGTCCTTCTCGCCCAAGAGCGACGCGGCGGTGTCGCTCGACCCGGTGGCCGAGGCGATCGAGGAGGCCCACGGCTCGGTGCTGTACTCGGTCGTGTTCCTCAACCAGATCACCGGGCGCGTGCGCGACGCGCTCGACGAGCTGGTGCAGCGCTCGCTGTTCTCCTACGGCGTCGCACAGCGCACCAGCGGCCTCGCCGTGCGCAAGCCAGACGGCTCGACCGGGCTGCTGCCCTTCGCCTACCTGGCCGAGGACGCCCCCGAGCCCTTCAGGCGCGAGTGGTCGGGCAACACCGAGGGCCACTCGAACATGGTCCACCACAAGTTCGTCGTCGTCGATTTCAACGGCGAGCGCCCCGTCGTCTTCACCGGGTCGTCGAACATGGCCGAGGGCGGCGAGAAGAGCAACGGCGACCACCTGATCCGGATCGAGGACCGCCGCGTGGCCATCGCCTACGCGATCGAGGCGCTGAAGCTGTTCGACCACTTCCACTTCCGCGTCAAGACGAAGGAACCGGGCGCAGCGGACCAGCTGCGCCTGCGCAAGCCGCCGGCGCCGGGCCAGAAGCCCTGGTTCGCGGCCTACTACCGCAACGGGCACGTCAAGGAGCGTGACCGCAAGCTCTTTGCCGCCTGAGTCCGCCCGGGGCCGTCCCAGGGCCGCCCGGGCGGAGCGGCAGCCCGGGCGACCGCCGCGCTCAGGCCGCCAGGTCGAAGCGGTCCAGGTTCATCACCTTCGCCCACGCGGCCGCGAAATCGGCGACGAACTTTCCTTCGGCTCCGCGGCTGGCGTACACCTCGGCCAGCGCCCGCAGCTGCGAGTTCGAGCCGAACACCAGGTCCGCCGTCGTGGCCGTCCAGCGCAGGGCGCCGGTCTTGCGGTCGCGGCCCTCGAAGACGCCTTCGGCGCCGGCCTTCTGCCACTGCGTGCGCATGTCCAGCAGGTTGACGAAGAAGTCGGTCGTCAGCGTGCCCGGCCGGTCGGTGAAGACGCCGTGCTTCGCGCCGCCGGTGTTGGCACCCAGCACGCGCAGGCCGCCGACGAGCACCGTCATCTCCGGCGCGCCGAGCGTCAGCAGCTGCGCCTTGTCGACGAGCAGTTCGGCCGCCGCGGACTCCAGCCCCTTCTTCGCGAAGTTGCGGAAACCGTCGGCGTGCGGCTCCAGCACCGCGAAGCTGTCGACATCCGTCTGCTCCTGCGAGGCGTCGGTGCGGCCGGGCGAGAAGGGCACGGTCACGTCGTGGCCGGCCTTCTTCGCGGCGGCCTCGACGGCGGCGCCGCCGGCCAGCACGATGAGATCGGCGAGCGAGATCCTGCGGCCGCCGGCGGCCGAGGCGTTGAACTCCTTCTGGATGCCCTCCAGCACCTTCAACACCTTGGCCATCTCGACCGGCTGGTTGACCTCCCACTCCTTCTGCGGCGCGAGGCGGATGCGCGCGCCGTTGGCGCCGCCGCGCTTGTCGCTGCCGCGGAAGGTGGCGGCCGAGGCCCAGGCCGTGCCGACGAGCTGCGCGACGGTCAGCCCCGAGGCCAGCACCTTCTGCCTCAGCGAAGCGATGTCGGCGTCGTTCACCAGCGGGTGGTCCACGGCCGGCACCGGGTCCTGCCAGATCAGCTCTTCCTTCGGCACCAGCTTGCCGAGGTAGCGCGAGCGCGGCCCCATGTCGCGGTGCGTGAGCTTGAACCACGCGCGCGCGAAGGCGTCGGCGAAGGCCTGCGGGTCCTGGTGGAAGCGGCGCGAGATCTTCTCGTACGCGGGATCGAAGCGCAGCGAGAGGTCGGCCGTCGTCATCATCGGCGGGTGCTTCTTCGTCGGGTCGTGCGCGTCCGGGATCAGGTGCTCGGGCTTGCAGTTCTTCGCGACCCACTGGTGCGCGCCGGCCGGGCTCCTGACGAGCTCCCACTCGTAGCCGAAGAGCATGTCGAAGTAGCCCGTGTCCCACTTGGTGGGATTCGGCTTCCAGGCGCCTTCGATGCCGCTGGTCGTCGCGTGCACGCCCTTGCCGGTGCCAAAGGCGTTCTTCCAGCCCAGGCCCATCTCCTCGATCGGGGCG
>Ga0073934_10001285_pt1 | contig 61534 bp, 73 predicted proteins | sample LarsenN4metaG_FD_76834 | JGI IMG/M metagenome (GOLD analysis project Ga0073934, IMG submission 76834) | Hot spring sediment bacterial and archeal communities from British Columbia, Canada, to study Microbial Dark Matter (Phase II) - Larsen... ... | reverse complement strand
TTGTTGTCATCGGTTCCCCCGAGCGTGTCGTTGAAGTCGCCGCCAATAATGTTTTCGAAGCCCGATAGCGTATCCAGCCCATCGCTTCCGGTGTTCTGCTGCGTGGACTGCGAAAGCAACACGGTGACGCCGCCGGTTGCGAATTCATAGCTTACGGTGTCAATGCCGCCACCGCCGTCCATGATGTCATTGCCCTCGAGGCCCGTGATGACATTCGCGTTCGCGTCCCCGGTTAAGGTGTCGTTGAACGTGCTGCCAGAGAGGTCCTCTATGCTGGAGAGCGTATCGAGCCCTGCGCCGCCAGTGTTCTGCTGCGTATCGATCAACAGCGAAACCGAAACGCCGCTTGTCGCTTCGCCATAGTCGGCTAGATCCGTGCCTGCCCCGCCGCTGATTGAATCATTACCGACCCCACCCTGCATCAGGTCATCGCCGTTGCCCCCGGTCAGATTGTCATCACCAGTTTGACCGAGCAGAATGTCGTTGCCCTCCCCGCCATTCAGCGTGTCGTTGCCCGCTGCTGTGGTCAGGAGTTCACGACCTGGGAAGTTCTCGCCGAACAAGACGTCGTTCCCACCGCCCCCACTGATTGTGTCGGCGCCGCCGTAGCCTTCGAGAAGGTCGCTCCCGGCCGACCCTGTCATGGTGTCGCCGCCGTCGAAAAGGAATTTGTGAAGCGATAGCGCGTCGCCGTTGAAGAGCCAGTCGTAAAGCGTTGGCACGCTTAGTGAGAAACCCGAAGCGTCGATGCTCATCGACGGCGATCCGAACCGGTCTGTCGTGTATGTAAAAGAGGTTACGCTGCCGGACGTCGGATCGCCGAATTGGTCGTAATCACCGAGAGTGCCGCGCGCCTGCAGGATTTCGCCATTGCCGTCATTGTAGGTGACCTGCGTTGATGAGTGCGATGTCGAGAGCGTGCCGGTGATTATGTTTGCAATGTCGGCGGCATCCCACTCGAGCATGTTGAAGCCGAATAGGCCATTCCCGCCCGAGAATACGAAAGTCGCCACAGCACCATCCCCCGTTTTGTTCCCAGCATAGGCGGGATGTGGCAGATGCGCCAGCCGCGCTCGCTCGAGCTAATTTATTGCCTTGGGGTGCTGCGTTGTGGACTCTAGCTCGCTCATCCCGCGGCGACGGCGCCTGCCAGTCGCGTCAGCAGCGCTGCCGAGCAAACGCTCGATGCTAGTACCGCCGCTCGACGATGAAATCGACCGCGTCGAGCAAAACACGCGCGCGAGGGCCGAACAGCGCGAGGTGGCGTTTGGCTTGGCTTGCCAGCATGGCGATGCGCTCGCGCGTGGCGCCGGCGCCGAGCACTGTTACGAAATTCACTTTGCCGCGCGCGCGATCCTTGCCCACCGCCTTGCCGGTGTCGCGCACAACGCCTTCGGCGTCGAGCAGATCGTCCACCATCTGGAAAGCAAGACCCACATCGTGCGCATAACGCGAGAGCGCCGTCTTCTCAGCCTCCGAGGCGCAGCCGATCATGGCGCCGGCCTCGACGGAAAAATTGATCAGCGCGCCCGTCTTCAGCCGGTTCATGCGCGTGACCGCGATGAGATCCGAGCCGATGTCAGCGCCAGCCATATCCGCCGCCTGCCCCGCCACCATCCCCTGCGCGCCCGCGGCCTTCGCCAATCCCGCGATCAGCTTGCAGCGCATCTGGGGATCGGAGTGCGTGGCCGGATCGGCGAGAATCTCGAACGCGAACGTCAGGAGGGCATCGCCAGCCAACAGCGCGGTGACTTCATCGAAGGCGCGATGAAGCGTCGGCCGGCCGCGCCTGAGATCGTCGTCGTCCATGCACGGGAGATCGTCGTGGATCAGCGAATAGGTGTGCACGCATTCGATCGCGCAGGCGGTGCGCAACAACTGGCCCTCGTCGGCGTCGAATAAACGGCCCGTTTCCACCGTGAAGAAGGGCCTGAGACGCTTGCCTCCATCGAGCGCCGAATAGCGAAGCGCGCTCATCAACCGAGCCTCGGGCCCCTGTGGCTTGGGCAACAGGCCGTCAAGGGCTGTGTTCACCCGCTCGGCGGTCTCCTTGAGGCGGGCTTCCAAAAGCGACATCGTCCAAGGGCAATAAGGCAATGAGGCGATAGGGCAATAGGAGGTTTAGCCGGCCCGTCGGGGCTCATTCCTGGCGCGGCCCGTTATTGCCTTATCGCCCGGTTGCCCTATTGCCCTCGCGACGCTGGGCTGCGCCCTTCCCAACAGGGCCACATCCGGGGCATCATATCGCCGGGTTGGGCGCGCACCCGCTGGCTGCGGCGCGGCTGTTGGGCGCTTGTGGGTTGAAACCATGGGGAAATGCTGAATGGCAACGGTGGCGATTATCCACGCCGCGGAGGATGCTTTGCCGGCGCGCGCGCTCGCCGAGAAGCTGCGTCAGGCCAGGCTGACGGTCGTGCTCGAAAAGCCGGCCGGCGAAGAGCAGCGCAACGCGGTCAAGGACGCGAAAGTCACCGTGGCGCTCTGGTCGCCCCGCTCGAACGCGCAGGCGCCGCTGATCGAGGACGCGCAGTTCGCCAAGGGCAAGAGCAAGCTTCTGCACGCCTGCATGCAGAACGCCGCCGCCCCGGACGCCTTCCGAAACGACAAGATCGTGAATCTGACCGGCTGGCGGGGAGAAGACGACTTCCCGGCCTGGCGCGAGCTGGCCAAGCTCGTCACCGATCGGGCCGGCGTGGCGCCGCTGCCCCCGCCAGCGCCCAAGCCTCCGTCCGGTTTCTTCCAGCCTGGCATAGTCCGCGAAGCTCAGCCTGCCGCGGCTGGCCCTCAAGCGCGCAGCGCACCCCCGCCGCGGCAAGCGCCGCGTCCCCAAGCCGTGCCGCCTCCCCCGCCTAGGCCGGCCTCGGCAGCCCGGCCCCAGCAGTCCGCGCCGCGCGTGGCCGAGCCCGCGCGCGAAAAGAGTGGCGGCGGTCGCATGGTGCTGATCGCGATCGTGACCTTCATCGTGGTGGCGCTGATCGGCGGCGGCGGATACTATTTTTGGAGCCAATCGCAGAACGCCGATGCGACGGCGGCCGCGTGGCAAGCGGTCGACACCAATAGCGCCGACGCATTGCGGGCCTTTCTCGCCGGCGATCCGGGCGACTTCCAGGACGACGCGCAGCAGGCGCTGGCTCAGCTCGAAGAGCGCACCTACGAAGCGGCCAGCGACGCTGACACAATCGAAGCGCTCGAAGCGTTCGTAAACGATTTCCCGCAGAGCGAGCATGCGCTCGCGGCGCGCGGGCGCATTGCTGAACTGCAATCGCTCCAACCGGCGGCGACGCCGGACGGGACTGCGCCAGACGCGACGGCGAGGCCCGATCCAGATCTCGTCCCGCCCGGCGCGACGATGCAGGCCCCGCCCGATGCGGCCGGGCCGGCGCCCATCACGCCGCCCGCAACTGAGCCTGCGCCGACGCCGCCTCCTGCAACGCCCTGACCCGCGGTCAGGCCTGGCGCAGGCGTCGCGCAAATAGTGACGTGCTGGCAATGGCGCAGCAGTCTATCGCCCACGCGCCTCACGCGGGCTCATCCCCGTCCAACGCTTGAAGGCGCGGGAGAAAGCAGCCGGATCGGAGAAGCCGACGAGATAAGCGGTCTCGTTCACGGACGCCTTGCGTGCGCGCAGATAATCCAGCGCCATTTTGCAGCGCAATTCATCCAGCACTTGTTCAAAGGTCACACCCTCGGCCTTGAGGGCCCGGTAGAGTGTTTGCCGCGACACACCCATCTTTGCGGCGATTGCCTCCATGCTGATGTCGCCGGTGTGCAGCATCGGCAACAGAAGACTCTCAACGCGCCCTCGCTCGGTCTTCGACGCCCGAAGCTCTTTCAACAGCGCGTCCGCTTTCTCGGCGAGCACGCCGAAAACATAGCGGTTGCCGCCCTCGATTTTCAGCGTCGGCCACCCTGGATGCACCTTGATTGCATTCCAATGGCTGTTGAATGTGATCGGCACCTGCCAGAGCCGATCATACGCGCCCCGATAGGACGGTTCGGGATGGGTGACGTGCGCAGCCAGCGCGAATGTCGCGTGCGGAAAATTTCGCCGCGCTTCGCAGATGAAACGCGACCAAGTCGATTCCGTGAGTTCTGGAAAAGCGTTGGGATTGGCGCGGCGGTCGGTCATCCACAACGCACCGTCTCTTATCTCATGAGCAAAGCGCGGCCCGCCGTCGACCACATCCACTTCCACCACCAGACCGCCATACCGATTGAGCTGGGCGGCAGCCTCCAGCATGGTTGCTGACGCGTGGCTGATCAGCCCTACCACCGACCATTTGCGAAAGTCGCTGTCGGCGCCGAATTCGAGCGCGAGCGCGGGATTGCCAGTCAACTCCTTGGCCGCACGCATGAGCGCCACATAGCGCGCGAACGGCAGCCGATTGTCCTGATCCCCTAGAACCTCCGCAGCGATGTCAGCGTGGTGCAAGAGTTTGGTTTCGTCAGCGCCTTCGCGCACGGCGAAATCCACCAACGCTTTCGCATATCCGGCGGAGACGGTCGGTTCGGCCACGCTGCGCTCTGTTACTTACGATCATGTTTTCGATGCGAGCCGTCATGGCCGCATATCGTTTTGCGACGATAGCATATCGCAAATCGAGAGGCGCAAGTTTTCATGCGCTGGAGAACGCAATGACTGCAGAGGTTACGCTCGCCGATGCGCCCAGGGCGCGGAAAAGGAACGGTTGGAGCGCCCTGAGCGCTGCCGCCGCGTTCTGGTTCATCGTGATGGCTGTAGGGCAGTGGATTTTCGTTTACTACACGGCGGCCTTTTACGGACCGGCCACGCTGTCGGGAAACTTCGCCGCCTGGAATAGTCACCCGTTCGTCAGAGGTCATGTTCCCGGCGATACGGTCGGCAATCTGGCATTCGCCGCTCATGTCATGCTGGCGGTCGTCATCACGACGGGCGGCATTCTGCAGCTGCTGCCGCAGATCAGGGCGCGCGCCGCGTGGCTTCACCGCTGGAACGGGCGCGTATTTCTTCTGACCTCGGCGATTGTGAGCCTGGCGGGGTTTTACATGGTGTGGCTGCGCCAGGGCGCCGAACCCGAACTGCACGACGTGAGCATCAGCTTTAACGGCGCGCTCATCCTGCTGTTCGGCGCGCTTGCCTGGCGGACGGCGGCAGCGCGCAATATCGTCGCTCATCGCCGTTGGGCGCTGCGCACACTGATGGTGGTCAATGGCGTCTTCTTCCTGCGTCTTCTCTTCTCCGGCTGGATCATCCTTACCCAATCCGAGCCGAGCACCATGACGTTCTACGCCTTTGAAGCAGCCTCTTTCCTCCTGCCGCTGGCCATTCTCGAACTCTATTTGCGCGCCCGCGACAATGGCGGCCCCGTGCTGCGGGCCACTGCGGCGACGGCTGTCTTCGTAGCTTCCGCTTACATGGCCATAGGCACGTTCGCCTTCACGATGATCTTTGTCAGGGGCATTCTGGGCGGATCATTCTCGTGACGATCTCGCCCGAAGGTTTATTTCACGCTGCCGCCGGCGCCATCGGCATCGTCACGGGCATTGTCGCCGTCTCCACGCTGAAGGGGGGCCGCACGCACCGCATGGCCGGCACGATTTTTGTCGCCGCCATCGTTTCAGCAGCGCTCAGCGCGATCTGGCTTGCGGTCAAGTCCGGCGAATTCGGTTTCATTGTCGCCGGCATTCTCGTCACGTATTTCATGCTCACCGCCTGGATGGCGGTGAAGCGCCCCGAGCGCCAATCCGGCTGGTTCGAGGTCGGCGCCTTTCTGTTCGCCGCCGCCGGCGCTGGGTTGATGTATTACGCCTGGTGGGAAGCGCTCGACGACGCGAACGCGCTGTTCGGCGGCCTGCCGCTCCTCATCTTCGCCATCGTCGCGACCCTGTGCGCGCTGGGCGACCTGAGCGTCGTGCTCCGGCGCGGCCTTGCCGGAAAGCAGCGCATCATGCGCCATCTCTGGCGCATGCATTTGGGCTTCTTCGCCGCCGTGGGCTCGTTCTTTCCCGGCCAGCTCGAAATGTTTCCCGAATACATCCAGAACATCCGCCCGCTGATCGTTTTGTTCATCCCGCCCTTCAGCATCGCCGGCTTGATGCTCGTGTGGCTGGCCTGGGTCGTCTTCTCGAAACGATTTGCGGCCTCGCCGCGCGGCGCATCACAATGATCGCTCCCTTATCGCGCGCCACGGTCAGCTGAGTCGGCAGGAGGAGAAACGTGTGCCTGGATTACAATCAACCGCGCGCACAGCCGGGTTTGCCTACCTTGTTATCATCGTCTTGGCGGCGTTCACCGAGCTCAGCGTTCGTGAGGGCGCAATAGAGCTGGGCGACGAAACGGTCACCGCGGCGAACATCCTCGCGCGAGAGTCGTTGTGGCGGCTCGGCTACTTGGCCGAGATGATCGTCGCCTCGTGCGACATTATCGTTGCTGTCCTGCTCTATGCGCTCTTGAAGCCGGCGCTCGCCTATTTCGCCGCGCTAATGGTCCTTGGCGGCGGGGATTATCTTTCCGGATTCACGTCGGAACAAGCGCACTCGCTCTCGTACCTTTTCCTGCGGCTACACGGAGAAGCCTACGACTTGGCGCTGTTCTTTTTCGGCTTGAATTGCCTACTGCTCGGCTGGCTGATCATGCGCGCGACATTTCTGCCGCGGGTCATCGGGCTCCTCATGGTGATCGCCGGCGCATGCTATCTGGGGAACGCTGCGACTGGCGTTCTTGCACCCCGTCTTTCGCCGATCTTGTTCCCGTGGGTCCTGATCCCCGCGTTCGTCGCAGAACTCGGCCTTGCGCTATGGCTCTCAATCATGGGGGTGAACCGAGATGCCTGGCGTGTGCAAGCGGCTGAGTGGCGCGCGAGCTTCTGAGACCTAATACAGCCGTCCGCCCGTCAGCGCGGGCCGGTCTACGTTCAGCAGCACGACATTGCCATTGCGGTCGGGAAAGCCCAGGCACAGCACTTCGCTCATGAACTTGCCGATCTGCTTGGGTTCGAAATTCACCACCGCAGCGACGCGGCGGCCGAGCAGTTCGCCGAGATCGTAGTTCTCCGTCACCTGCGCGCTTGACTTCTTCACGCCCAGCGGCTCGCCGAAATCGATCCAGAGCTGATAGGCCGCTTTCTTGGCCTCCTCGAAAACTTTCACATCGATGATGGTGCCCAGGCGGATGTCCACCTTCAGAAAGTCCTCGAAGGTGATGATCGGCAGGCGCGCATTGTTTTGCGGGTCGTCGGCCATCGGCGTTCTTTCTCTCCCTATCGCCCGATCTTTGCGGGCTCGATGCGGGGCCCGTCCGGCCCCATCACGATCTGGTCAACTTCGAGTTGGGCGTCCTTCAGTTGGCTTTCGCAGCGCGCCTTGAGCGCCGCCCCGCGCTTGTAGATGCGAATCGAATCGGCCAACGGCACGTCGCCCCGCTCCAAATGGGCGACGATTTTCTCCAATTCCGCCAAGGACTCCTCAAAGGAGAGCTGGGCAGGATCGCGGGCGTCTGCGGTCATGGCGCAAAGGTATGGGTTCGCCGGGATTTAGGGAATAGGGGATTGGGGCGTCGACGCTGCCAGACCCTAAATCGCTAATCCCGCACGTAGCGCCGGAAGCTCCAGTACCGGTCGCCATGGTCCTCCACCTCGCGCCAGCCCTGGCGCTTGAGGACAGGGCGCATCATGCGATTGAACCAGCCATGCGCGCACAGAAGTACGTTCTGCCCGCGTAGCGCCTGCGCCGTGAGGGTCGCGACGGCCGCCTCGGCGCGGATCTTGGCTTCGGCCTTGCTCTCCATCCCGTCGTGCCAGCCGAGCCACCAGGCCACGCGGGCCCACACGCCCCAAGTCCCAGGCCTGTGCTTGCCCCAAAGGGCTGGCGGCGGCAGGGGCGCTTCGACAAACACAGGATCGGTGACGATCTGGCGCCCTTCGGCGACCAGCTGCGCGGTATGAATGGCGCGCTGGAGCGTTGAGGCGAAGATGATGTCGCTTTTTCGGGCGAGCTCTACGAGACGCTCTGGCGGTTTTTCGTCCGGATGCAGGCCGGCAAGATCGTAGCCCCTCCACCAGTCGCGATACCCGCGCTGATCGATACGCACCCTGCGGTCCGCGTGCGGCTGGCCGTGCCGCGCGATGACGATCGAACCGATCTTCGCGGCTGAACGGCGATCCAGCGTCTCTTCGGGCGCCATCGTCGTCATTCTGACCCTCGCGCGCCCTGCTCGCCCCCTCCCCGTGAGCGGGTCCTAGTCGCGCTGGAGCGCGCCCAGATAGGCCGCGGCCGACCGGGCGAGCGCGGCCAAGTCGTATCCGCCCTCCAGAGTCGAAACAAGCCGACCCTGGCAGCGCTGTAATGCGATTTCGCGCAGTCGTTGCGCCGCCCAAGCGAAATCCGCCTCGTCGAGTTCCATCTGCGCGAGCGGATCGGCCTTGTGCGCATCGAAACCGGCCGAAACCAGGATCAGTTCGGGCGCGAACGCGTCGAGCGCGGGCAGGACGCGCGTCTCCATGGCTTGCCGCCATGCGGCGCCGTCCGCGCCCGCCGGAAGCGGGACATTAACGACGTTGTTTTGCGCGCCCCTTTCGTCCGAGCGGCCGGTGCCGGGATAAAGCGGCCATTGATGGGTTGAGGCGAAAAACAGCCGCGGTTCTTTTTCGGCCACGCTTTGCGTGCCGTTGCCATGGTGAACGTCGAAGTCCACGACAGCGACGCGCGCGAGCGCGCGAGCGTCAAGCGCGTGCATCGCAGCCACCGCCACGTTGTTGAAAATGCAAAACCCCATCGCCGCGATCGGCTCGGCGTGATGGCCCGGCGGCCGCACGGCGCAGAACGCCATTGTGTCGTCGCCTTCCATCACCGCGTCGACAGCGGCCACGCACGCGCCCGCCGCACGGTACGCAGCTTCGCGCGAGCCTTCCGACAGATACGTATCGGGGTCGAGCCGCACGCGCGCAGACTCGGCCTCGGCAAAAGCGGTTTCGATCGCGTCCACATAGGCCGCCGGATGCACGCGCTCGATCGCATCGCGCGGCGCCAGCGACGCCACGCGCCGATCGAGGTTCATGTCGGCAATGCCATCCAGCACCGCCTGCAACCGCGCTGGCCGCTCGGGATGTGCGCCCGGCGGCTCGTGCTTCAGCATCGCGGGGTGTGTGAACAACAGCATGGGCCGCGATCTAGCGCGCTCGGCGACAAAGGCCAATTATTGCGGCGTCTGGCAACCCTGCTGTTCGTAACGCTGCGATAGCGCCATTAAGCGCTGCTGATCGAGTCCCGTCATCGATTGTTGAAGCCGCTCATGCTGCGCCTGCACGCGCGTCTGGTTCTCTGCAGCTTGGCGTTGCGCCTGGGCCGCCTGCGCCATTTGTCCAGCCATGCACGCCGCGCCGACGCCTGGGATCGAGCACGCGAGCCCCATGCCGACGCCGGCCGCGACGCTGCCGGCAGCTCTCCTCCGCGCCTCCTCCAGCTCCTGCTGCATCGCCTGCGCTTCGGCGGCGAATTCCGGGTCCATCTGCGCGTTCATGCGCTCGCCGGCCACAATCAGCTCGGCCTGCATCTGCTCGCACGTCATCGACTCAACAGGCGGCGGCGCGCCTTGCGTCTCATCCTGGGCGACAGCGGCGGCGCTGAACGAAACGACGATAACAGCCGTCACAAGCAAGGTTCTCATGGGCGCCTCCTGTTGGGGCAAGCTAGACCGTAGTCGTCATCATGCGAAGCCGCTTCGGGCGCTGGCGCCCGTGAAGATCAGGCAATGATCTCTTCCGCGTGAATGGGGCGGTGACGCCAGCGCCCGGATCAGCCGGCCAGGTGCGCGACGGGGCTCAGCGCAGCATGCGCAATCGCCGTCATGGCAAACGCTGCAAGGAAAAGGCTGTAGATGGCGGCGCGGGTCATCGGACGTGCTCCTGATGGATCGAACATAGTGGCGCGCGGGCAGGGACACTGTGACGGCCGGCACGTAGCGGATTGCGGACAAACAGCCCATGGGTCCCGGGGGCTGGGGTTTCGGCGCACGCTGCAGCCGTTTCGGCGAAAACCCATTGCCCTGCGCGGTCCTCCCCGCAATGAAACCCGGACTTTTCGGGGACGCTCGTCATGAAATTCCGCCAGTTCGCCTTCGCCGCACTTCTCTGCGCGGCCGCGCTCTCGACCGCCTCGGCGCAAACGAGCCAGCGCCAGTGGTTCGAAGGCCAACCCACGCCCCTCCGCTACGAGATCGCCGTCACGCCGGACGCCGAGGCGGCGACCTTCGCCGGCGAAGCGCGCATCACCATCGAAACCACGGAAACGCTGCCGGCCGTCACCATGAACGCGCTCGGCCTCGCCGTCAGCCGCGCCACGATAAACAACGCGGCCGTCCAGTTCGCGACCGACGAGCAAGCGCAGACGCTGACGCTCACGCCGCGCCGTCCGCTGCGCCCTGGCCGTCACACTATCCGCGTCGTCTATACCGGCGTCATCCAGGACGAGGCCTATGGTCTCTTCCGCGTCTCCTATCAGGACGGCGAGCGGAGCAGGCGGGCGCTCGCCACCCAGTTCGAACCGGGCGACGCGCGCCGGCTCGCGCCGATGTGGGACCAGCCGAACCGTCGGGCGGTCTTCTCCATGACCGTCACCGCGCCATCGGACCAGATGGTCATTTCCAACATGCCGATCGAACGCGCGCAGCGCGTTTCCGGCGGCCTCACCCGCACACGCTTCGTCGACACGCCCTCGATGCCGAGCTATCTGCTCTTCCTCGCCGTCGGCGATTTCGAGCGCATCACCACGAACGTCGACGGGGTCGAACTCGGCGTCGTCGTGCGCCGAGGGCAAACGCACCGCGCCCGCGAAGCCCTGCGCGCCGGCGAGCAATCGCTGCGCTATTTCACCGAATATTTCGGCATCCGCTATCCCCTGCCCAAGCTCGACATGATCGGCGTACCGGGCGCCGGCGGCTTCGGCGCCATGGAGAACTGGGGCGCCATTCTCTATTTCGACCAATACCTGCTTGTCGACGAAGACCGCTCCAGCGCAGCCGAACGCCAGACCGTGTTCTCCATCGTCGCGCACGAAATCGCCCACCAATGGTTCGGCAATCTCGTCACCATGATGTGGTGGGACGATCTGTGGCTGAACGAGGGCTTCGCCTCATGGATGGCCGCGAAAGCGGTTGAGGCGATCCATCCCGACTGGCAACCCTGGATGGCGCAGTTGATCGACGGCACCGCCACCGCAATGGCGCTCGATGCGCGCACCGGCACGCACCCCGTTGTGCAGACCGTCAACACGCTGGACGAAGCCAATCTCGCCTTCGACACCATCACCTACGAGAAAGGTCTAGCGGTCATCCGCATGCTCGAAGCCTATGTCGGCGAAGAAACCTTCCGCCAGGGCGTTCGCGACTATCTAAACTCGCGCCTCTACGGCAACGCGGAGACCGAAGACCTGTGGCGCGCGATCCAGGCCGCGTCCGGGCAGCCAGTGCTCGAGATCGCGCGCAGCTTCACGCGCCAACCCGGTTACCCCGTCATCACGGCCACCGGCGCCGATTGCAGACGCGCCAACGCCTCCACGCAGATCACGCTGACGCAACGCCGCTTTGCGATGGACGAAGCCTCGCGCACCGGGGAGCGTTGGCCTGTGCCCGTCGTCGCACGCCGACTTGGTCATGCGCCAGTCCGCGCCGTGCTTCCAGTCGAGGCGCAAACGACAATCGACGTCGGCCCCGCCTGCGGCCCGTACCTGATCAATGCCGGTCAGAGCGGATTTTTCCGCGTCCTCTACGATCGCGCGAACTTGAATCAGCTCACCGCCGACTTCGCCAATCTCGACAACGAAGATCAGCTTGGCCTCTTGCTTGATTATTGGGCTTTTGGCCGCAGCGGCGATGCGCCGTTCACCGACTATCTCGAGTTCGTGAACGTGCTTCCGGAAGACGCCGATCCGATTATCGTCATCGACACCGCCGGCTCCATGGTCGCGCTCGCGGGCTATGCCGAACAGCGGCCCAGCCGCGACATGGTGCGGGCCGACGGCCGGCGCGTATTGCGCCCCTTTTTCGACCGCGTCGGCTGGGAAGCGCGCGAAGGCGAGCCGTCCAACGTTTCGCTGATGCGCGCCACGCTCATCACCTCACTCGGCGCGCTCGGCGACGAAGCCGTCATTGCCGAAGCGCAGCGCCGCGTGCGCCTCGCCCAAAACGATCCGTCCGTGCTGCCGGCCGGCATCCGCAACGCGGTGCTGGGCGTCTATGCACAGAACGCGACGATGGCCGATTACGAGGCGCTGTTGACGCAGATCAGGTCGGCCAGCGATTTCGTCGAGCAGCGCCGCCTTTGGAATCGCCTCGCCTCAGCGAAAGACAATTCCCTTGCGGAGCGCACGCTGCAAATGGTTCTGACCGACGAAATCCCGCGCCAGCTGCGCCCGCAAGTGTTGGCGAATGTCGCCGCCGCGCATCCGCGTCTTGCCTGGGATTTCCTGGTCGAAAACCGCGCCGCCATCGAGAGCATGCTTGACCCCCTGCAGCGCCTCGAGTTTCCCACCGACATCGCCGGCGCCAGTTCCGACCCTGCTATCGCGCGCGAACTGCGCGAGTATGCGCGCGATTTCCCCGAAGGCGCACGGCCGACTGTAGACGCTGCCGCCGCGCAGATCGAACTCAAAGCGCAAACCATCCGAGAGCGCATGCCAGCGGTCGAAGCCTGGATCCGCGCTCACCCGCCGGGCCCGGAACGTCGAAGCTGAGCCGTGCGCTAGTCCGCGCGCGCTTCGTAGCCGCTTGATGGCGCGCCGGTTAGTACGGCGTTCAGCGCCTCGCCCGAGAAGTTGCGCAGCGCGTAATCCGCGCCCGCATTATGCGCATCCGCGGCGATCACGTCCCAGTCCTGGTCCTGGGGCGCCGTAGCCACAATGATAGCTTGGGGGGACGTAGCCCGCACCCGACGGATCAATTGCAGTCCATCGAGATCGGGAAGCACGACATCCACCACCACCGCATGCAGCGTCAGCTGCGAAGCCATAAACTGACCGACGCCGCCGCAGCCGGTCTGGTATGTCTTGAAGCCCATGCCGCGCAGCGCAAGCGCAGCCTGCGCGCGCCTGGCGCCGTCGGGCTCGACGACCAACGCTATCCGCTCGGGCGAGTCGCTCGCTCCATCGCGCGCATGCCAAGCTTGGCCCATAATGGTTCTTCGCTCTTCTCGCGACGTAACGACCGCTTGCGTACGTTTGATCCCTCGCAGCGCTCATAAACATTTGTGGGCGGCGTTGACGTACCGCACCCTGCGGAGGTTACCGCTGCAAGAACTTCGCAAAGGCGGCAACCGCTTCTGGCGAGCGCAGCCGCTCTGCGAAGATCTCGCCTTCTTCGCGCATGCGCGCGAGCAGCGCCTCGCGGTCGCGCATCAGCCGCTTGGTCAACTTCATCGACTCCGGGGGTTTTGCGGCGAGCGCGCGCGCCGCAGCGCGCGCCTGTGCATCGACCTCAGCGCTAGGCAACGCCGAATTTGCGAGCCCCCACGCCGAAGCGTCCTTGCCAGAGAGCGGCTCGCCCAAACCGAACAGCGCAAACGCCCGCGTATGTCCGAGCCGTTCCACGATCGTCAGACTCGACGCGTTTTCAGGCACGACGCCAAGATCGATGAAGGGAACGGTAAGGCGAGCATCTTCCGCCACATAAACCAGATCGCACTGGAACAGCATCGTTGTGCCGACGCCCACTGCATGGCCCTGCACGGCGGCGACGACAGGCTTCTCCGCTCGGATCATCGCCTCCAGAAAGCGGCCCACATGGCGCGGTCCTTCGAACGCCCCGCTCGCCTGCGCGGCGAAGTCCCTGATGTCGTTGCCGGCTGAAAAGAAATCGCCCGCCGCCGTGAACAGCAAGGCGCGCACGTCTTCGTCGCGTTCGGCCGCGGCAATGGCGTCCGCCATCGCGCCATACATCGCGTTGGTGATGGCGTTCTTTTTTTCCGGCCGGTTGAAGCGAATTTCGAGTACGGCCCCGTCGCGCGACACAAGGATATGCTGTTCGCTCATGGTCCGCCCTCCGAGCTTCAATTCTTCAGTTTGTAGCCAGTCCGGAATATCCAATAGACGATCGCCAGGCACAGGACGAGGAAGCCTGCCGTCGCGGCGACGCTGACGCCGATATGCACGTCCGCCGCGGCCTCTCCATAGAACGCCCAGCGGAAGCCGCTGATGAGATACACGATCGGGTTGAACAGCGTCAGCGTGCGCCACGGCTCCTGCAGCATGTCGATGGAGTAGAAGGTGCCGCCGAGAAATGTGAGCGGCGTCAGGATCAGCATCGGCACGATCTGTAAACGCTCAAATCCGTCGGCCAGCAGCCCGAGAATGAATCCGAACAGGCAGAACGACACCGAAATCAGCACCAGGAACAGCAACGCCCACAAGGGATGATCGATCTCGTAGGGCACGAAGAGGCGCGCTGTCGCCAAGATCACGAGGCCAATTACGATGCTCTTTGTCGCCGCTGCCCCGACATAGCCCAAGACGGCCTCGATCGGCGCCACCGGCGCGGACAGCAACTCATAGATCGTGCCCGCCCAGCGCGGCATGTAAATGCCGAACGAGGCGTTCGACACGCTTTCCATCAGGATCGTCAGCATCATTAGCCCGGGCACGATGAACGCCCCGTAGCTGACGCCCCCAAGCTCCGGCATGCGCGCGCCGATGGCCGCACCGAATACGATGAAATAGAGCGAGGTCGACAGCACCGGCGAGAACAGGCTTTGCCCTATGGTGCGAAACCAGCGGGCCATTTCGAAGCGATAAATCGCCCGCACGGCGTGGAAATTGAAGTCGAACTTCGATGGCTGCGCGTTTGCTGCAAGGATGTCGGTTTGGCTGATCATATCGCTAATCTCACCTCGTCCTCACCAAGGAAACGAAAATGTCCTCCAGTGAGGATTGCTCGGTGTGCAGATCCTTGTACTCGACGTTGAGCTCGGCGAGCCGGCGCAAAAGGCCAGGAATGCCGGTGTCGTCGGCCTGCGCGTCAAAGCTGTAGACGAGCTGCCGTCCTTCGTTGGCCAGTTCCAGCTTGTAACCGTTGAGACCCGCGGGGACTGCGGCAAGCGGCGCCGGCAATTCCAGCGTCAGCTGCTTCTTGCCGAGCTTGCGCATCAGCGTTCTCTTTTCCTCGACGACGACTAATTCGCCCTTGTTGATCACGCCGACACGGTCGGCCATTTCTTCGGCCTCTTCGATATAGTGCGTCGTCAGGATGATGGTGACGCCGCGCTCGCGCAATCCGCGCACCATCTGCCACATGTCTTGCCGCAATTCGACATCCACGCCCGCAGTCGGCTCGTCCAAGAACAAAATCTTCGGCTCGTGCGACAATGCCTTAGCGATCATCACGCGCCGCTTCATCCCGCCCGAAAGCGACATGATCTTGTCGTTGCGCTTCTCCCAAAGCGAGAGGTCGCGCAGCACTTTCTCGATGTAGGCAGGGTTGGGGGGATAACCGAACAGCCCGCGCGAGAAATTCACGGTGTCGGTCACGCGCTCGAACGCGTCGGTGTGCAGTTCCTGCGGCACCAGCCCGATCTTTTTCCGCGCCTGCTTGTATTCGCGCTGTATATCGTGCCCGTCGGCGGTGATCGTCCCCGTCGAAAGTTTGACGATGCCGCAAATCATATTGATCAGCGTCGTCTTGCCGGCCCCGTTCGGCCCGAGCAGCGCAAAGATCTCGCCCTTATAGATATCCAGTTCGATCGGCTTCAGCGCCTGCAGCCCGGACGCATAGGTCTTGCTCACGTTCCTGATGGAAATGATCGGTTCAGGCATCGCGCAGAGTTTCCTCGAAGAAGCGCCGCACATAAGGGCGCGAACTCGATAAGGCTAGAGGCGTTCGTTATTCCGCAGGCGTAATGCGGAAATCCCCTTGCGCCATATCTAACCAAGGACGATGCAGCCTGCTCCGATGCTACAATCTGGCCTCACTCCACGGCGCATGTTAGGTTTCGACCATGAGTGAGACTGGCGTCCTTCGCACCCGCGCCGCCGAGGGCCTCGATAGGCGCGCCTTCAGCATCGCCGACATCGAAAAGATGATCGAGGCAGGCATCCTCGATCAGGATGAGAAATTCGAGCTGATCGACGGGGAAATCGTGCCGATGATGAGCCCGCAGGCCATGCCGCACATGATGATGCGAAGCCGTATCGGCAGATGGCTTGGCGGCGTGGTCCCCTCCGACCTCGCGGTGGTCGAAGACGCCACGATTGTGCTGGCCGAGAAGACATTTCTCGAACCGGATGTTCTCGTGTTCAAGGCCGCTCGAGGCCGTCGTTACCCTAAGCCCGATCAGGCAAGGCTTGTGGTAGAAGTCGCGGATTCCAGCCGCTCGCGCGACCTTTTCACCAAGGCGCCGCGCTATGGCGCGGCGGGCGTTCCTGAGTTGTGGGTCGTAGAGCTCAACGAGCGCGTCACCTACGTCTTCAGAGGCCCGGGCAGCGAAACCTGGCCGGACCCGAGGCGGGTCGCGTTTGAGGATCAGCTTGAGGCGCTGTTCCTGCCCGGCCAAACTGTGCGCCTCGCCGATTTCGAGGAAACCTGATCGAGGAAACTCGTCGCGCGCTTCCTAACTTATGGAAGCAATGCAGCCGGCCCACATCCTACATCCCCGCCCGGAGGGCCTTTATTGCCCGCTGGCGGACCTCTACGTGGACCCGGTGCGCCCCGTGGCGCGCGCCCTCATCACGCATGGCCATTCGGACCACGCCCGCGCCGGCCACGGCGCGGTGATCGCGACGCCCGAAACGCTGGCCATTATGGCGGCGCGCTACGGGCCGGACTTCGCTGGCTCGACAAAGCCATTGAAGTACGGCGAGACGATCGAACTTGGCGGCGCGCGCTTCCGCCTTGCGCCCGCGGGCCACGTGCTTGGCTCGGCGCAGGCGGTGGTCGAAGCGAACGGTTGCCGCATCGTCGTCAGCGGCGACTACAAACGCCAGCCCGATCCCACCTGTACGCCGTTCGAAGTCGTGCCCTGTGACGTCTTCATCACCGAAGCCACCTTCGCGCTGCCGGTCTTCACACACCCGAGCGCCGAACATGAAGTAAGGAAGCTGCTCGCTTCGGTCGCCATGTTTCCGGAACGGGCGCACGTCGTCGGCGCCTACGCGCTCGGCAAGGCTCAGCGGCTCATGGCGACGCTGCGCCAGTGCGGCTGGGACAAGCCGATCCACGTCCACGGCGCGCTCATCGCACTTACCGAACTCTACAGGAAGCATGGCGTCGATTTCGGCGACGTCCGCCACGTCGAGACTGCGCCCAAGAGTCATTATGCCGGCGCCATCGTAATTGCGCCGCCCGACGCCCTGCAAACGCCCTGGGTGCGCCGCTTTCCCGATCCTGTCACAGCCTTCGCCTCCGGCTGGATGCGTATTCGCGCCCGCGCCCGTCAGCGCGGCGTTGAGCTGCCGCTCGTCATTTCCGATCACGCCGACTGGTGCGATCTGCAGCGCACGATCAAAGAGACCGGCGCCGGCGAAATCTGGACAACGCACGGCGAGCCCGACGCACTCGCGCACTGGTGCAAGACGCAGGGGCTCAATGCCAAGGCGCTACACCTGGTGGGCTATGGCGACGAAGAAGAGCCGGCCGCTGCATGAACCGTTTCGCCGCGCTCCTCGACCGCCTCGCCTACGAGCCGCGCCGGCTCGGCAAGCTCGCGCTCCTGGAAAACTATTTCCGCGACACGCCCGATCCAGATCGGGGCTGGGCGCTCGCCGCGATGACCGGCGCGCTCTCCTTCAAGCACGCCAAACCGGGCCTGGTGCGCCAGCTTGCCGCCGAGCGCACCGACCCGGTGTTGTTCGGCCTCTCTTGGGATTTCGTCGGCGACCTTGCAGAGACCGTTGCGCTGATGTGGCCGGCCCAAGAGACGCGCGCTAACGCCGAGCTTTCCCTCGGCGATGTCGTCGAAGGTCTCGAAACAACGCCCAAGGACAAGCTCCCGGCCCTCGTCTCGTCATGGCTCGATCGTCTCGATGAGACCGGCCGTTGGGCCTTGTTGAAGCTCATCACCGGAGAACTCCGTATCGGCGTCTCCGCCCGCCTTGCGCGCACCGCGCTCGCGCAAATGGCGAAGCGGGAGCCTGACGAAATCGAAGATGTCTGGCACGCGGATAGTCCGCCCTACCTCAATCTTTTCGCCTGGCTCGAGGGTCGCGCAGAGGCGCCGTCATCGTCGAGTCTGGTTCGGTTCTACCCACCGATGCTGTCGCATCCGATAGAACCAGACGATTTCGCCACAATGGATCCTGCGGATTATTGCGCCGAATGGAAATGGGATGGCATTCGCGTGCAAGCCGCGGCCGGACGCGATGCACAGGGAAAATATGTCGGCAAGCTCTTCTCCCGCACGGGCGATGACATCTCGCGCGCCTTCCCCGATCTCGTAGCCCACTTCCGGTTCGACGCCGTGCTTGACGGCGAACTCCTCATCCGGCGCGATGGGCGCGTGCAGGATTTCAACACGCTGCAGCAGCGCCTTAACCGCAAGGCGGTGACGCCCAAGCTGCAAGCCGAATTCCCGCCCTTCGTGCGTGTTTACGATTTGCTCGCCCGCGGCGACGAGGATTTACGCACCCTCCCCTTCGCCGAACGCCGTAAACGCCTGGAAGATTTCGTCGCCGATAACCCGTTCGCGCCGATCGACATCTCGCCGATGATCCCGTTCAAGACCTGGGAGGAACTCACCTGCGCGCGCGCCAATCCCGCGGGCGCGGACGTCGAAAGGGACGCCGAAGCTGTCGAAGGCGTGATGATCAAAAGCCGCGACTCGCCCTATCTCGCCGGTCGGCCCAAAGGGCATTGGTTCAAGTGGAAGCGCGATCCGATGGTGATCGATGCGGTGCTGATGTATGCCCAGCGCGGCTCCGGCAAGCGCAGCTCGTTCTATTCCGACTACACGTTTGGCGTCTGGTCCGGCGATGAACTCACGCCCGTCGGCAAAGCGTATTTCGGCTTCACCGACGAAGAACTGCTCGAACTCGACAAGTTCGTGCGCAACAACACGACGAACCGCTTCGGCCCCGTGCGCGAAGTGAAGCACAGCCCACAAAAAGGCCTGGTCCTCGAAGTCGCGTTCGAAAGCTTGCAGCGCTCCACGCGCCACAAATCCGGCGTCGCCATGCGCTTTCCGCGCATCTCGCGCATCCGCTGGGACAAGGCGCCGAAGGACGCCGACACTCTGGAAGGGCTGGAGAAGCTGCTGAAGGGCCGCGAAAGCGCGACGCGCTGACGCTTGTCATCCTCGCCCCAGCCGTGGTCCAGTCCGATGCAGGAGGGACTATGCGCTCATTTGTTATCGGCTTTGTGCTGCTGCTGTCAGCAGCTTGCATTTCGCCCTTTGGCACGGGCGAGCGGCGCTTCAGCGGCGTCTATGTCGAGGGCGCGAGGTCGTAGCGTTCGAGCCCGCGGGCATGGATGTAAGCTGGGCAGCTACAGGCAACGCGACCGCCCTGCGCGCTGCGCTGCCTCCGGGCGTCGATCCGGCGCCCGGTTTTCGGGTGTGCGCCACCGTCATTGGACGCCTCAGTCCCATCGGCCGTTACGGCCATCTGGGGCTGTTCTCTCGCGAGATCGAGATCACGCAGGTTATCGAGGCGCATCCTGAGCCCTGTGACTAGCGGGCGGTCACCATCCCCCGCCGCCGCCGCCGCCCCCGCCTCCACCGGATGAACCGCCGCCGCCGGAGCCGGACGAACCGGAGCTCTGCGGCATCGCGCTGGTCACGCCCGAACTCATGTTCGCTATGATCGCGCTCGTCACGCCGCCGAGGGATCCCGAACTGAAGCGACCGCTGCTCCAGGTCGGTCGATAGCGCTGGGCCTCTTCCGGGATCAGCCGCTCGAAATGCCGCGTCCACGGCTCTTCGACGCCGAGCGCCACGGCGTACGGCAGGAAGCGCTCATAACGCTCCGTTGTCATTGGCGGCGGCGCCTCCGAACCGGGCTCGACCGCGTTCAACTGCAATTGCTCCGCCTTCTCCATGTAAAGCCGAAAGCCTTCGATCGCGCTGCGCACGTGCTGGCCTTTCACGGTCGGCGCCGGCATCAGATACATGAAAGCGATGTTCATCAGCGCCAACGCCAGCACGCCGATCGTGTGCCAGATTGTCCAGTTCACCGTAAAGTTTGCGGCGATGACGACGAGCACAATCGTCAACGCGAGCGCCCCAATCGTGTACGCTGCGTTCCAGCGAAAATAGGCGCTGCCGTACTTCTGCGACAGCGCCTGCCGGAAAGCGCCGTACGCCGCTGTGAAGCCCGCATCGTATTTCTGGCCGAGCGTTTTTGTATCCCCGCTCGCGAAGATGCGCGCTTCGAGGGCGCGGTCTTCCGGGGCGATGTCGGCCGGAGGCGCGACGCGCTCGTTCAGCGTCAAACGCGTGCGGTTCCTGTCGGACGCATCGATGTCCAGCCGCCCTTTGACCGCCAGGTTCATCATGGTCGCAATCAGCGCGCGATGCCCCGAGAGCCCGCGATGATAGATGTGATGCACGGCCGCCGGCGAATAGCCTTCCGGCGCCTCATAGCGCGGAAAGATGGGCCCCTTGACCGGATCGCGTCCCACGCGCTCCCAGCTGCGGTAGAGAAAGAAGAAAAGGCCGCCTAGCGAGGCGGCAAGAATGCCGAGGGCGCCGTAGCGCTGCCACCACAGCCCCGCTTCGTCGAACGGCGAGGGCGGTTCGACCGCGCCTTTCTCGAATGCCACCGCCACAGTCAGCCCTTCGCCGGGCGCTAACGCGCGCGTCGTTGTGAAAATGTGCCGGTCGCCCTGCTGAAGATAAGTGAAGTCACGGCCTGATTGCCCAAGCGCGCCTGTATAGCCCGCCGTCTGCACTGCCCGCGCGCCAGCGGGCAGCACGATCACGGCGCGCGCTTTCTCGATCGGAAAACTCCAGTAATTACCGGTCGCGTTCCAGTAGATCTCGTCATACGTGTCGAAATAGCGGACCTGGTTGGCCACGCGGTAGCGCAGCTCGTAGCGATGTCCCCCGAACTCCAGATAGACATCCTCATCGCCGATGCGGATGCGCACAGCGTTGTCGACATTTTCTCGCTCGTACGGCTCATCCCTGCCGTCCCGGGTCACGCTCAGCACGTCGTACGCGTACGCGTAGCGCTGACCATCTGCCTCGTAGTAGCGCGGTAGATCGCGAAAAATGCCACGGCGAATCTCGTAGCCCTCCGCGGTGACATGAATCGTCTCGGTCACCACGATGTCGCCGTCCCGTTCGACCTCGACCACGACGTCGAACCGGTCGATCTGCTCGGCCGCGCGCGCAGGCGCAGCGAGCGCGAGTACCATAGCCAAAGCCGCCACGGCAGGGCCGAGCCAGGCAAACAATGTTCTTCTTGGGATTCTCCATGCGCTCGTGTCGTTGTGTTTTTCCTCTGGAACACAAAGCCTCATCGAACTCACAAAGGACACCAAGCAGGGTATCGACGAGGGCGAGGGCGCGACGCTTGAGGCGTTCATGATTGCATTGCCACTTTCGGCACGGCGCGATCGGCTTCGCCGATTTCGAAGTAAGCTCGCTTTCCGATATTGGCGAGACTGGCGACCAAGTTCGGCGGAAAGCTCTCGACCGCTGTGTTCAGCTCGCGCACCGCCCCATTATAGAACCGCCGCGCCATCTCAATCTTGTCTTCCGTCTCCGCGAGCTCTTCCTGCATATCGAGAAAATTCTGGCTCGCTTTAAGCTCAGGATAGGCCTCCGCCACCGCTAGCATGCGCGCGACGGGGCGCGCGAATTCGCTTTCCGCCGCGCCGCGCGCTGCCGGATCGTCGCCCGCCGCCAGCGCTTTGGCGCGCCGCTCGGCGATCTCGGCGAACAGCTGCCGTTCATGCGCCGCGTACGCTTCCACTACGCGCACAAGCTGCGGCACCAGATCGGCGCGCCGCTTCAGCTGAACGTCAATGTCGGCCCAGCCATTGTTGACCATCTGCCGCTTGGCGATCAGGCCATTGTAAATAATGACCGCGCCGGTCAGCACGATGGCGGCCAGGGCGAAAAGCATCATCTGCGTCAGCACGAGGCCCTCCGGCCGCGCTGCTTAGGCCGAATTGGAGAGGCCGGTCAAATCGCTTTGACCTCGCGCAAATCTTCGCATTCGCTGATGCTGCAGGATGGCTTGGGAGGCCAGCCATGCGTATTCTTGTTTTGCTCCTGACGAGCCTTGCGCTCAACGCGTGCACGGCGCCGCAGCCGGCCTATCAAGGTCCGCCGGCGATCGGCGATGCCGGCTCCGTTGGGCGCGGGCGCGACTATGCGCAAGCAGCCTGCGCCAACTGCCACGCCATAGCGCCTGGCGAGGAGAGCTCGCCGCATCCGGACGCGCCTGCCTTCGCCACGATCGTCAGGACGCCCGGCATGAACGGCATGGCGCTCAATGTCTGGCTGCATAGCGAACATGAGCAGATGCCACACCTGATAGTCGACCCGGCTCATGTTGAGGATCTGTGGGCTTATATGTCGACGTTGCCGGCCGCGGAGTGACGATCTCCAGTGGGCGCCATAAGCGCCTAGCGGCGGCAGCGCAAATCCATCAGCGGGTCCCGTGCGTATCAGCCGCTGGATACTCCGATGCCTCGCTCCGTTGTCCTTGCTTGGCTCGCCCTCGCGTTCTTATCGCCGACGGCGCTTGCGCGACCGCCCGAAGTCGGTTTGGCGCTTCCGGGCGCTGAGCAAGTTGGCGAGGCGCAATACCGTGTTTTCTCCATTCCGTTCTATAGCGCCGAAACCTGGGCGGAGGGCGAGCATTTCTCTTGGAACGAGCCGTTTGCGTTGACGCTAATCTATCATCGCAGCGCACCCGCGTCGTTCTTGATAAACCGCTCCATTCACGAAATGAGTCGGCGCGGCGCCGGCGCTCCGGAACAGCTGACCCCCCTTCGCGTACAACTCGCGCGTTGCTTTCCCGACGTGGCGCCAAATGACCGCATCACGGGCGTTAGCACCGACGCCGACACGGCGCGCTTCTACCACAATGCCGCGCACCGCTGCGACGTGCGTTGGCCAGGTTTTCGGCGATATTTTTTCGGCATCTGGCTCGCCGGCCGCGGACCCGATGCCGAGTTTAGTGCGCGCCTGCGCGGCGAGCGCTAGACCTTCGGCCCCATGCTCACCCCCGGCGGCACAGGCGTGTTCTCCGGCACGAAAAAATCCGGCATCAACGGTTTGGTCGGATCGACGCGGTACTTGTCGAAATCGCGCTCGCCTTCGGCATAGAGCAGCACGTCGTCGATGAAGAAATTGCCGGTGCATTCGCGCGACGGCTTGTTGAAGATCGCGTACGCCGCGTCGGCGATGATGTCTGGCGTGCGGCAATGGCGCATGCCCTCTTCGCCCGCCAGCGCAAACTCGATCGCCGCCGTCGCAATGCCAGTGCGCGGCCAAAGCGCGTTGAACGCGACGCCCTGGTCGCGGAATTCTTCCGCCATGCCCAAGACGCACATGCTCATGCCGTATTTGGCCATCGTGTAAGCGACGTGCCCCGCAAACCAGCGTGGGCTCATGTCCAAGGGCGGCGACAGCATCATCAGCACGTGCGGGTTGGACGCCTTCAACAGATGCGGCAGACAAATCCGCGTCGTTACGAATGTGCCGCGCGCATTCACCTGGTTCATGAGATCATAGCGACGGAAATCGGTCGCGAGCGTGCCGGTGAGCTGGATCGCGCTCGCATTGTTCACGCATATGTCGATGCCGCCGAAGCGCTCCACCGCGGCGTCCACCGCCGCCTTGACGCTGTCCGGCTCGCGCACATCGACCACCACGGGCAGCGCCTTGCCGCCGGCCTTCTCCACCTCCTCCGCAGCGGTATAAATCGTGCCGGGCAGTTTTTTATGCGGCTCGGCCGTCTTTGCCGCGATCACAATGTTGGCGCCGTCCCGCGCCGCTTTCAGCCCGATGGCGAGGCCGATGCCGCGGCTAGCGCCGGTAATGAACAGTGTTTTCCCGCCCAGGCCCATCGCGCCCTCCTTTAGCGGCCACTTTAAGACCTTCCGCTCCGTAATCCACTGGCAGGGGCTTTTGACGTAGGGGGCGCCAAGGTCCTAAACTGTATGTAAGAGGGCGCATATCTCGGGAGGATCAGATGCGCGCATTGGCGCTGGCGGCGCTTGTCGCCGCAGTACTCGCAGGCTCGGCCACGGCCGAGCCGTGGGTCGACCCAAATGGGAATCTCACTATCGACGCACCGCGCGGCTGGACTGTGCGGCCGCAGCGGATGCAGGGAGGCAGCGCCGTGCTTGCGTTTACGCCGAGCAGCGACTGCTTCTTTTTTGGCATCCCCAATCCCGCCAGCGCTGGGAGATCGGTCACGGCTGTCCGCAATTCCGTAACACCCTTGAGCGAAAGCGCATGGGCGACTGCGCTGCAAGCGGCGCCAGATTTCGCGGCCGCTGGCGCCGTCAGCCTCACGTCTCATTCCGTCGACACAAGTGGCTTCTGGCCGGTACAGCGCGCGCAACTGCAAGCGGGATCGCGCACGATCCACGGGGTTATAGAGGTTCGTCCGGGCTTCGAATTGCGCGGGTTTTGCTCCGGAGGTGACGCGTCTTACGATGCGATCCTAAACACGCTCGGTCACCCGCGCGATCAGGAATGGCAGGCGGCCGCTCCCGCTGCGCCTGCGCAGCAGCCGGCGCCGTCGCAGCAGCAGTAATGGCCGGTTAATACAGGTTTGCGGCGCGTTAGCGTAAATGCTTGGTTATTCGCGCATTTACGCGACCTTCACGACGATGGTTCATCACCCGTGAACCATGAAGGGAAGGCTCGCCGAAACGCTAACGCCATTTGCCGTCGCCCTCTGCGTCGGCGTAGCCGCGCTGATTGCGCCGCCGGTGGCGCTTTTGCTGTTGGCCTGCCTGGGCGCGCACGCGCTCCTGCGCTGCGATGCTCGTGACGTCCAACTAGCTGCCTTCATGGGCCCGAGTCTTGCGGCCTTGATCGTTGGCGCTTTTGTCGGCCTCGCAGGCGCGGTCGGCGTCTTGTTCGTTTGGCGCCTGATCGCCGACACGCGCTGGAGCGTGCGCGAAGCGCAGCGCTTGGCGCAGAACGCCGGGCGGCCGGCCGAAGCGTCCTGGAAAGCGCTCATCCATGCCTGGGCGATGCCGCTCTATGGCCTCGCGCTCGTCGCCTACACCGCGCCGCACATGATCGCCGGCTTGCCGCTCGATCTGCCGCACGTGCCCCTGCTCGTTCCACTGATTGGTGGCGTCATAGCAGTCGGCGCGGTCTTCGACTGGGCCTTGCGCCGCGCTGCGGACTGGCGTCTCGGCGAACTCGCGCCTGGCCCGGCGCTTCATCTGCTGACGCATCATGCCGTCTTTCTCATCGCATACGGGCTTACGCTCGATGTGTCCGCCGGCGTGGTTGCGCTTGGCGCATGGCGACTGGCGCATGCGGCGCCGATCCGTCAGGCGAGCTTCACCGCAGTCCCGTAAGCGAGCACTTCCGTCGCCTGACCCTGTCCCGCGTCCGTCGTTTCGAATCGCACGCCGACCACTGCATCCGCGCCAAGTCCGCGCGCCTGCTCCACCATGCGGTCGAGCGCCTGCTCGCGGCTCTCGGCCAGCAATTTGGTGTACTCGTGAATTTCCCCGCCGACGATCATACGCAAACCGGCCACCAGATCGCGTCCGATGAAGCGCGAGCGCACGACGTTGCCTCGCACCAACCCCAGCTGCTGCGCGACCTGGCGGCCATGCACTTCAAACGTCGTCGAAAGAATCATCGGGGCTCCTCCCTCTCTCCGACATAAGGATTGCGGGCGCGCAGCGGAAGTGAAACGTTCGGCGCGATGGCTGCAAGACCTCCGAAACACCGCTGCGCCTGGGCCGGCAACGACGATCCGCTGATGATCGCCTATCACGACGAGGAATGGGGCGCGCCTGTGCATGATGACCGCGTACTGTTCGAGTTTCTCATACTTGAAGGCGCACAGGCCGGGTTGTCCTGGCGCACGATCCTGCACAAGCGGGAATACTATCGCAGAGCTTTCAGCAACTGGGATGCGCGCAAGGTGGCGCGCTATGGCGCAAAGGACGTGGAGCGGCTGATGGCCGACCCGGGCATCGTGCGCAACAGGCTGAAGGTCGCCGCCGCCATCACGAATGCAAGGTGCGTGCTTGAAGTGCAAAGGGAGTTTGGATCGCTTGACAGCTATCTATGGCGTTTTGTAGGAGGCAAACCGATCAGGAATGAGATTCGCTCCCTCCGCGACGTCCCCGCCAAGACCGACCTATCGGACGCGATGAGCAAGGCGTTGCTGAAGCGCGGCTTCAAATTCGTCGGCTCGACCATTTGCTACGCCTTCATGCAGGCCGTCGGCATGGTGAACGATCATGAGTCGAGGTGCTTCCGGCGCGACCAGCGCTGACCTTGCTAGCGCTCCACATCCCGGTAGCGCTTTTCGCTCTTCTCGCTAGTCTGGTCCGCAATTACCTGGATCAGCATCCAGATCGTGCCGATGAACATCAGCGCCCCGCCCGCTACGCCAGCGAGCACCAGGCCAATCGCGGCGATGGCGCCGCCGACGACCACCGCGGGATCGCCGCCGCTCAACGCCGCGCCGATCACCGTGCCGACGCCCAGAAACCACGCCAGGAACGCCAATCCCGCACCAATGCAAAAGCAGAGGATGGCGTTTGTGGTGCGCTGTTCGGGATTGCGCGGCGACTCAGGCAGCGACATAGCGCAGCACTCCATCCTCGCCGAGTTCCCGCCGCGCCAGCCCCCGCCCAATCAGGCAGTTCACATGCGCGATGGCCTCCCCGGTCGCCATGCCGATCAAATCCGGCCCGATCTTGCGCGCGAACAGCGGGCCGAACAGATCGACAGCTCGCTTGGGCCCCTGCTTGAGACGATCCAGCACGCGCGCCAACGCCTTCTCGTGGCCTTCGATCAGATTGTTGAGCCGCTCGTGCAGCCCGACGAAGGGCTCGTTGTGCGAAGGCAGCACCAGAACATCGTTCGGCGCCGCCGCCAGCAGCTTCCTGCACGAAGCTATCCAGTCGCTCAGCGGATCGCCTTCCGGCTCGGTCGGAAACACTGAAACGTTCGACGAAATGCGCGGCAGCACCTGGTCGCCGGAGATGAACAGCTTCAGCTCTTCTTGCCAAAGGCAGACGTGTTCCGGGCAATGCCCATTGCCGGTAATGACGCGCCATGGCCGACCGCCGATTTCGATTACATCGCCGTCCGATATGCGCTTGTAGGCGTCCGGCATGCGGGACACCGCCTTGCCGAAGCCGCCGAAGCGTATCCGGTAGGAGTCGATCGCGTCCTCATCCCAGCCGGCGGCGCGATAGAAGCGCACGCCTTCTTCCGGCGCCTCGCGCCCCGTATCGGCCACCAGCATGCGTCCGGTGATGTATTCGAGCCGGCTCATCCACAGCTGCGCGCCAAACTTGCGGCATATCCAGCCCGCCAACCCCATGTGATCGGGATGCATGTGCGTGCAGATCACGCGTTTGACCGGTTTGCCCTTCAGCGTCGCGTCGAAAATCTTGCGCCAGTATTCGCGCGATTGCTCCAGCGCGATGCCAGTGTCGACGATGGTCCAGCCATCGCCGTCCTCGATCAGCCAAAGGTTGATCCACTGCAGCACGAACGGAAGCGGCATGCGCACCCAGTGGACGCCTGGGGCGATTTCGCGCGCCTCGCCCGCCGGCGGCGGCTCGCCCAGCGGATAAATCAGCTGCGGCTTGGCGCGCTTCTCAGCGGCTTCGTCTTCCAGGCCATCCATCGACATGCGCGCACATTAACCCGCCGCGCCAGCGTTTCGCCAGCCCGCGGTCCCACAGGAGTTCACCCCAGCGCTTCCGCCGCCAGCACATCCGCGCCGATCTTCACCTCCGCCAGCCGCGATGGCGCCCGGGCCAGCACGCTGCGCGCGTAAAACTTGAGCAACGCTGCCTGCTCTGCGTTCGCCGTGCGGGCGCAGCCTTTCGCCAGCAACATGCCGCCGGCGACATCGCCTGCAAGCTGAAGGTACGCATAGGCGCCGGCCAGCGCATCCTCGCGGACGGCGCCGAGCATATAGTGCGTCGCTTCGGCTAGCGCATCGACGGCCGCGGCCAGCCTGGGATGGTCAAGGCCCGCCATCGCGCGCGCTTCTGAAATGAGTTCGCCCATCGCCTCGCCGCGGTCGCGCAGGAGTTTGCGCCCGTAAAGATCGATCGCCTGAATACCGTTTGTCCCTTCGTAGATCGGCGCGATGCGCGCGTCGCGGTAGAATTGCGCCGCCCCGCCCTCCTCCACGAAACCCATGCCCCCATGCACCTGCACGCCAAGGCTCGCGCACTCGACGCCGAGATCTGTGCACCACGCTTTCGCGATCGGCGTCAGCACATCCTCGCGTGCAGTCTCGCCTGCATCCGCCGCAACAGCGCACGCATAGCAGATCGCCCGACCCGCCTGAATTTTTGCGCGCATGGTCATAAGCATGCGCCGCACGTCCGGGTGCTCAACGATAAGCGAGCCGCCCTGGTGGCGCTCTCTCGCATACGCCAGCGCCCTCTGGTACGCCGCTTCGGCGACACCTACGCCCTGCATGCCGACATTAAGGCGCGCGGCGTTTATCATCGTGAACATCGCCGCAAGGCCCTTGTTCTCCTCGCCGATCAGCCAGCCTGTCGCGCCCTCGTAAGCCAGCGTGCAGGTTGGCGAGGCGTGGATGCCCATCTTCTCTTCAACGCCGATGCAACGAACGCGATTGCGCGTGCCGTCGGCAAGCACCGCGGGCACGACAAACATTGAAATCCCCTTAGAGCCCATGGGCGCGCCCTCGATGCGCGCCAGCACGAGATGGACGATGTTCTCGGCCAGATCGTGCTCGCCCCAGGTGATGAAGATTTTTTGTCCGGTGATCGCGTACGAGCCGTCAGCGCGCGGCTCCGCCTTTGTCGTCAGCGCGCCCAGATCGGAGCCGGCCTGCGGCTCCGTGAGATTCATCGTGCCGGTCCATTCGCCGGACACAAGTTTCTCCAGATAGATCGCTTTTTGCTCCGGCGTACCGTGCTGCTCGACCGCTTCGATAGCCCCCAGCGTCAGCATCGGCAGGAGCGCAAAACTCATGTTGGCGCCGTGCATCGTCTCCATCACGGCGAGCGCCACGGCGCGCGGCAGGCCCTGACCGCCATAAGCCGGATCGGCTGCGAGCCCCTGCCAGCCCCCTTGCTTGAACGCTTCGTAAGCGTCGCGAAAGCCCGGCGCGGCGCGCACTATGCCGCTTTCCAGTTTCACCCCGGCGCGGTCGCCCGTGCGATTGAGCGGCGCCAGCACATCCCCAGCCAATGCGCCCGCGCCGTCCAAGACGGCGCCGAGCAAAGCCTCGTCCAGATCCGGAAATCGCTCGCGCAACCGCCAAAGGTCGGCGCAGACCTCCAGGGCAAAGCGCATGTCGGCAATTGGCGCGGCATAGCTCATGGTCGGCTCCTTGCGGCGAACACTAGCCCGCTCACGTTTGCGCGACATCCGGTTTCATTGCGCTGCGCCTGCCCCTTTCGCCGTGCTACCCAAAAGGCCGATGGAGGCAATCCATGCGTTTGCGCATCGTTGCGTTAGTCCTTCTCGTGGCCGCCTGCGCCACCGCGCAAGGCGCATCCGATCAGCCCCCTCCCTTCGCCGGCGAAACTGCTTCGGCAGGCGCTGCCGCTGCGGAACTGCCCACTTATCCAACCGCTGTCGACTTGCCGGCAGGCGTTTATCGGCTCGATCCGCGCCACGCTACGGTCATCTTCCGCATCCGCCACATGGGACTGGCCTGGCTGACAGCGCGCTTCGACACGGAGGCGGGTGAACTCACGCTCGATCCCGATGACCCGAGCCGCTCGCGGCTTGTCGCCAGCGTTGACGCCAACTCCGTCAATACCGGGGTTTTGAACCGTGATGGCGAACGCGCCTTCGATCGCCAGATCGCCCGCGCCTTGGGCGCGGAACGCACGCCTCAGATTGCTTTCACAGCCACATCCATCGAACGCACGGGCGCGCACACCGCACGCGTGACCGGAAACCTCGCCATGAACGGCCAGACCCATCCCGCCACACTTGAGGTCACTTTCGCCGGCGCCGCCGTCGATCCGCTCCGCGGCGGGCAAACCGTGCTTGGCTTTTCCGCCTACGGCGTCATCGATCGCACTCAATGGGGCGTCACGGAGTGGAGCGCCTTCGCGGGCGAGGACGTCCAGATCGTTATCGAAGCCGAATTCGTGAAAAGCTGAGCGAATCCCGCCTCGAGGAGCGGCATCGCGCCAACGCAATCTGAACACACTCCCCTTGCGCAGAAGGATCGGCTAGACCGCGGCGGATATGCCTCACGAGGAGAAGCCCCGTATGAAGCTATGGACCGCTTTGTTCGCAGCAGCGGCGCTGGGAGCTTGCTCTCAGCCTGCCGAAAAGGCCGAGGAGGCCCCCGCGCCCGTCACCGTCCAGGCGCCATCCGGCGAATACACGCTCGATCCCAACCACTCCACGCTCGTCGTGCGCGCGCCGCACTTCGGCCTCGCGAGCTATCAGCTGCGCTTCAACGGCCTCACGGGAACGCTCAATTTCAACCCGGAAAACCCGGCGCAGTCGACGGTCACGATTACGGTCGACACAACGACGCTTGACACCCCCTACAGCGGCGAAACCGATTTCGACGCTCAGTTGCAGAACTCCGAATGGCTGGATAGCGCCGCACACCCGACCGCCAGCTTCCGCTCTACCCGCGTAGAGCAGACCGGCCCCAACACGGCGCGCGTCACCGGCGACCTTACCATTCGCGGCGTGACGCGCCCGGCCACGTTCGACGTCACCTACAACGGCAGCTGGCGCCAGCACCCCACGGGGCGCGCCTTCTCCGGTATCGGCTTTTCCGCGCGCGGTGCGATCCGGCGCTCCGAATACGGCCTCACCGTGCTGCAGCCCGCCGCCGGCGATCCGAGCAGCGGAATCGCCGACGAGATCGAGTTGGTGCTGGAGGCGGAGTTCAACCGCCCGCTTGATCAGGCGCCCGTGCCGCCCGCCGACTCCGAACCCGTGGATTGATTGTGGAGGCAGGGCGCTACACCGCCGTCGCGATCGTCCTCCACTGGGCGATCGCGGCGGCAATTCTGTTCATGCTGCCGCTCGGTTTCCTCATGCACGAGCGCGCCGAGCATGGCGACACGAGCCAGGCCGTGTTCTCCGCCTATCAGCTGCACAAGTCGATCGGCCTGACCGTGCTCGCGCTCACGGTGTTGCGCCTCATCTGGCGCCTCACGCATCGCCCCCCGCCGCTCCCCGCAAGCATGCCGGCCTGGGAGCGCCTTGCCGCCCGCGCCGCACATTGGGGCTTTTATGTCCTCACACTCGCGCTGCCGCTTAGCGGCTGGCTCTATGTCTCGGCGGGCTGGAACATCCACGAGGACCAGTCGCTCGCCGTTCCCACGCGCTGGTTCGGTCTGTTCGAAGTGCCGCATCTCTTCGATCTGCCGCAGGCTTCAGACGACGTGCGTTCAGAGACCGCGAAGGCCGCGCTTGGCGCGCATCTCGTTTTCGCCTGGGCCATCATCGGCCTCGCCGCGATCCACGTCGCGGCCGCGCTTAAACACCACTTCCTCGATCGCGACGAAACGCTGGCGCACATGGTCCCGGGCCTGCGCGCGCCTGGCGCAGCCGCCGGCCAGCCGCGCAGCCTCGCCCGCAGCGTCGTGCTCGGCGTCGGCTTCGCCGCCATCGCAGTAGCGCTTATTGCTGCGCTTGCGTCCGCCTCAAGCCTCCTGCTCGCGCCGCAAACGCCTTCGCAGATCGAAATCGCCGAACACGAAGAGGCAGCGGTGGGGCCTGCCAACGATGTTGCGCCAGCTTCGCCCGAAACACCTACCCCCGCCACGCCCGGCCAGCCCAGCCGGTGGACGGTGGCTCATGGCGCAAGCGCCATTTCATTCGCCTATGTCTATGAAGACGAAAGCGGGCAAAGCCGTTTCAACGGCCGTTTCGAGCGCTGGCGCGCCGACATCCGCTTCGATCCGGGCAATCTCGACGCCTCCTCGATCGTCGTGCGTATCGAAACCGCTTCGGCGCGCACGGGCGTTGCCGTGCACGACAGCACGCTGCCCACCGCCGCCTGGTTCGATGCGGGCGCTTTTCCCACCGCCGAATTCCGCTCCACGCGCATCCGCGCAAGCGGGCCCGGCCAGTATGAAGCGCGCGGCGATCTCACCATTCGCGGGCAAACGCGCCGCGTCGATCTGCCTTTTACCCTCGCCATCGACGGCGATCGGGCTTCCGTGCAGGGCGCCACGAGCATCGACCGCCGCGATTTCGGCATCGGCCGCGACGACGCCGGCGACGATCTCATTTCCCGCGACATCGAGATCGAGGTTCGCGTCGAAGCCCGGCGCGAGCCATGAGCATCGCGCGCGCCGACAAAATCCTGCGCGCCGGCGGGTTGGTTGTGTTTCCCACTGAGACCGTCTACGGCCTCGGCGCGGACGCGACCAATCCTCTCGCCGTCGCGCGCGTGTTCGAAGCCAAGGGCCGCCCGCGTTTCAACCCGCTGATCGCCCATGTGCTCGATCTCGAAGAAGCTGAGCGGCAGGCGCGCCTTGGCCCCAAGGCGCGCGAACTCGCGCAACGCTTCTGGCCAGGCCCCCTTACTATCGTCGCACCGCGCAAACCGGAGAGTACGGTGGCCGAACTCGCCTGCGCGGGCCTTGCCACCATTGCCCTGCGCGCGCCTTCGCACCCCATGGCGCGCAAGTTGCTCGCCGCGTTCGGAAAGCCCATCGTCGCGCCGAGCGCTAACCGCTCCGGTCATGTCAGCGCCACCACGGCGCAGCATGCGGCGGCCGATCTTGGCGATCGCATCGACCTCGTTCTCGATGGCGGCCCGACGCCGATCGGCCTGGAGTCCACCATTGTCGCCCTCGACGAGGAAGGCCGGGCCACGCTTCTGCGCGCCGGCGCGATTGCACGCACCGACATCGAAGCCGTAGTCGGCACGCTTGCCGCGCCCGAAACCGGCGCTATCGCAGCGCCGGGCATGCTGCAAAGCCATTATGCGCCCCGCGCGCGCCTTCGCCTCGACGTGACCAGCCCTCGTGCAGACGAGGCTTACCTCGCGTTCGGCGCGCCAGCTCCGCCCGGCGGCCTTACGCTTTCCGCCACAGGCAATCTCGTCGAAGCGGCCGCCAACCTCTACGCGCACCTGCGCGCGCTCGACGCGGCAGGCGTCCAAACCATCGCCGTCGCGCCGATCCCGAGGCACGGCCTCGGCGAAGCCATCCGCGACCGCCTTGCCCGCGCGGCCGCGCCGCGCGGGGAGCGACCCGCAAGCGAAGCGGAGGAGCGCGCCTAGACCTTCAGTGTCGGTGTGTGTCACCCATTTTCGCATGTCCTCCGATCTCTTCGCCCAACTCGCCGCACGTCTCGGCCCGAAAGGCTGCGCAACCGACGCTGAAGCACTTGCGCCCTATCTCACCGAATGGCGGGGGAAGTTTCGCGGCCGCACGCCCTTCCTCGCCCTGCCCGCCGGCACGGAGGAAGTCGCCGACATCGTCCGCCTGTGCGCCGCAGCGGGCGTTCCCATCGTTACGCAAGGCGGCAATACCGGCCTGGTCGGCGGCCAGATACCCGAAGGTGAAATACTGGTTTCACTTAAGCGCATGAACCGCATCCGCGCAGTCGACGCGGCCAATGATTCGCTCACGGCCGAGGCCGGCGTGATTCTCAGCGAAGTGCATCAGGCGGCCGCCGATTCGGATCGGCTCTTCCCCTTGAGTCTCGCCAGCGAGGGGAGTGCGACCGTCGGCGGACTCATTTCCACAAACGCGGGCGGCGTGCATGTACTGCGTTACGGCATGATGCGCGACCTCGTGCTGGGGCTCGAAGCCGTACTGCCCGACGGGCGCGTGTTTCGTGGCCTGAGGAGCCTTCGGAAGGACAATACCGGCTACGACCTGAAGCAGCTCTTCATCGGCGCCGAGGGCACCCTCGGCATTATCACCGCCGCCACACTGAAGCTCTTCCCCCGCCCCCGCGCGCGCGAAGTCATCCTGGCGGGCGTCGCCAACGCGAACGCCGCGCTTGCTCTGCTGCACCGCATGAAGGCGGCGACGGGCGCAGTCGCGGCATTCGAGATCATGAACCGTCTCTCGGTCGACCTCGTCGTCAAGAACGTGCCCAACATCCGCGATCCGCTGCCCGGCGCTCGGCTGATGGCGCTAATCGAACTTGAGGCCATGCATGAACAAGGGCTTCGAGAGGCGGCGGAAGCCGCTCTGGCTGCAGCCATCGAGGCCGGCGAAGCGCAAGCCGCGCTGATCGCCGAAAACGCAAGCCAGGCAAGGGATTTCTGGCGCATGCGCGAGGAGATTTCCGCCGGCCACAGGCCTGAGGGCGCGCAGGTCAACCACGACATCAGCGTCCCCGTCTCGCAAACGCCTGCCTTCCTCGCACGCGCCGATGCGGCGATGGAGACCATCTGCCCCGGCGCGCGCATCGTCGCCTTCGGCCACATGGGCGACGGCAATTTCCACTACACCGTGATGCAGCCCGAAGGCTCAGATCCCGCACTCTTTCCAGGCGAGCGCCTATCGTTGAGGGTCTATGAAATCGCCGACGCGCTCGGCGGCTCGATTTCGGCCGAGCATGGCATTGGCGTGGCCCGCACCGGCGATCTCGCCCGCTTCAAGGACCGCGAATCGCTCGCACTCATGCGCGCGGTCAAAGCCGCTCTCGACCCCCAGCGCATCATGAACCCGCGCACGCTCATCCCGTGATCGCTGTCTCGAAACGATGCATGTGAACGCGCGTCTGCACGCGCGCAGCGCATCGTGAGTCGATGCGAATCGATGCTGCGATTCGTGCGCCCGCAATTTTTTTGTGGCGTTTACGATTGCACATGACATATTGCGCGCGTACTGCGGCTTCATTGCCGTGACACAAAGGAGCCAGGGCATGGCTAGGAAAGCAAAGAAGGCAGCTAAGGGCGTCGCGAAGAAGGCGAAGCGCCGCAAGACTGCGAAGAAGGCCGGCGGCGCCAAGAAGGCGGGCCGCAAGGTCGCGAAGAAGCGCAAAGCCAAGAAGGCCAAGCGCGCTGCTCGCTGAAGCACGCGAGCGCCATCGCTTCCGCGGGGTGCTCCAACTGAACAAGGGCGCTAAGGCCCGTGAGATGCGCGTCGCGACAGCGGCGCGCATCTTCGTTTCTGAGGCGAAGGCTTGAGGGCGCGCCGCTACCCCGTTAGCCAGCTGCGATGACAGCCTTCCTGACCGTTTTCCTCTCCGTCTTCGTCGCCGAGCTTGGCGATAAGACCCAACTCGCCACGGCGCTCTTCGCGGCTGACGGCGCGCGCTCCAAGTGGCTGGTTTTCTTCGCTTCTTCGACGGCGCTTGTGGCTTCGGCCGCGGTCGCGACCCTCGCCGGCTCGATGGCGCGGGAGTACGTCTCCGGCCCGGCGTTGAAACTCGTGGCCGGCGGCGGCTTCATCGTAATCGGCGCGCTTATCCTGTGGGGCGCCCTGCGCCCCACATAGATGGCGCACTTTGTCGTTTGGCCGAACTGCATCGCATACATATCGCAATGAATGACGCCCGTTCTCCCATCGCCGCAGCCGGCGTCATCTGCTTTCGCGGCCAGGACGTCCTGCTTGTGCGCCGCGGGGCTCCGCCGCTCGAGGACGCCTGGTCGCTGCCCGGGGGACGTATCGAGTGGGGCGAGCGCGCAGCCGAGGCGGCGCTGCGCGAACTGAAGGAAGAGACCGGCTGTGACGCCGAGCTGATCGGCCTTGTTGACGTCGTCGACGCTGTCCTTGCGCGCCGCAGCGGCGCCGATTCGCCCTGGGGACATTACGTCCTGATCGATTACGCCGCGCGCTGGATTGCGGGCGAACCCCGCGCGGGCGACGATGCCCGCGACGCACGCTTCTTCGCGACCGACGACCTCGCCAGCCTCGATCTCTGGTCCGAGACGCGCCGCGTCATCGAAGCGGCGCGGCGCATGCTCTGTTGACCTCAGCGCGCCCAGTGCCCTGTGTCTCGTTCTGTGACCATATCCGCATCGCCACCGCTTCCGCGATGGTTCGACGGAACCTGCGCCTGCCGTCGCGCGCTCTGCTAGCGGAGACGACCAATGCCCGAACGCGATGTACCGAACGGAAATGGCGCAAACGCCGCTCACGACACAAATCCTGCCGCGGTGTTCGGCGAGGCACTGCATGAGGCCGAAGACTTCGTAAAACGCCAATGGCGCGACAACCCGCTGCAGGTGGCCGCCATCGCTGCAGGCATCGGACTCTTAATCGGGATCCTGCTGGGCCGCCGCGCTTAGCTCCACCGGTCCACAGGCCGGCCCTCAGCCCGCGGATAAAGCCCGCCAAACAGCCGCGAAGGCTTTACACCGCACCCCCGCCCGGCAAATCTCCAGCGCCTGAGGTGGGAGGAGCGCTCATGAAACTTGCCGCCGCCGCTTTCGCGGCCGCCCTTATTGTCGTCAGCGTCGCCGAAGCGCGCACTTGGCGCGTCCGTCCTGGCCCCGAGGCACAACAGCAATTGCAGACCGCGCTGATTGAAGCGGAGCCTGGCGACACTATTCAGCTCGCCCGCGGGCGTTTCGACCTCAGCCAAGGGCTCTCCCTCGCCGTGGACCGCGTCACTATCCGCGGCCAAGGCATGGACCGCACGATCCTCTCCTTCGCCAACCAGCGCCGCGGCGCCGAGGGCCTGCTCGTCACCTCTAGCGGCGTCGTACTCCGCGACTTTGCCGTAGAGGACACGCGTGGCGATGGCATTAAAGTGACGGGCTGCGACGGCATCGTCTTTCGCAACATCCGGATGGAATGGACGCGCGGGCCGCACCCCGAGAACGGCGCCTACGGGCTTTATCCGGTGAATTGCACCAACGTCCTCATCGAAGGCTCGATCGTCCGCGGCTCCTCGGATGCTGGGATCTATGTCGGCCAGTCCCGCAACATCATCGTGCGCAACAACACGGCGGAACTGAATGTCGCCGGCATCGAAATCGAGAACAGCTTCAACGCTGACGTTTACGGAAACGTCGCCCGCCGCAACACCGGCGGCATCCTCGTCTTCGACCTGCCCGGCATCCCTCAGGTAGGCGGGCACTCCACACGAGTGTTCGACAACGAGATCGTCGACAACAACACGCCGAATTTCGCGCCGGCCGGCAATATTGTAGCCACGATCCCGACTGGTACGGGCGTGCTCATCATGGCCAGCCGCAATGTGCACCTGTTCGAGAATGAGATCGGCGAGCATGGCACGGCCAATGTCATCGTGGCCGCCTATCGACCCTCCTTTCAGGATGCCAACTACAACCCGCTGCCGCGCGACGTGATGATCCGCAACAACCGCTTCGGGCGCTCGGGCTACGCGCCCGCCGGCGAACTGGAGCAACTTGGCCGGGCCGGCGTGCGCCTGCCGGACGTGATGTGGGACGGCGCGACGATGTATTCCGTCGCGGGCGCGCCGCGCACTGAGAACGTGCGCATCGTCATGCGCAACAATCGCGCCGAAGCCGGCGGCATCGGCAGCTTCCTTTCGCTGGGCATCCCTGTCGCCGGCGCGCCGTTCAGCGAAGCCGCACCCGACCCCACGCCTCCGCCGTTGCTGGAAATCGAAGAACCCGAGCCAGTGCGGATTCGGGATTGAACCGCTTGGTGGTTCGGAATGCGGCTGTCCATTATCCTTGTTTTGGCGCTGGCCCTCATGCTGATCGCCGGCGCCGCCGCGCAGGCGCCGCAGCCGGTCAATGACGCCGCCATTCTCGCGCAAAACCCGCCGCGCCTTCTCTCGGAATATCGCCTCTTTCGCGACGTCCGCGGGCGCGAGCCGAACGCGCGCGTGACGCCCTACGATCTCAACACACCGAACTCTATTCCGACGGCGCGCTGAAATTCCGCTACGTTTACATCCCACCCGGCCAACAGGCCCGTTACAGCGCCGACGACGTGTTCGAGTTTCCCGTCGGCACGGTGCTCATAAAGACCTTCGCCTTCGCCGCCGACATGCGCCGCCCAGCCGAGAACGTTCGCTTCCTCGAAACGCGCCTTCTGATCCGGCGGCCAGAAGGCTGGATCGCGCTCCCGTACGTCTGGGACGACGACCAAACCGAAGCACGGCTTTCGGTCATCGGCGCCCAAGTCCCCGTCAACTTCACCGACGAACAAGGCGTCGCCATAGCGCTCGACTGGTCCGTGCCGAACGTCAACCAATGCCGCGGCTGCCATGCCCGCGCCGGCGGCAACGACGTCCTCCCCATCGGCCCGAGTGCACGAAATCTGAATCGAGTCGGCTTCGTTATTCCCGGCGAGTCGCGTATCGTACCCAATCCGCCTGACCAAATCATCAATCAGCTCGACGATTGGAGGGACCGCGGCCTCTTGTCGGGCGCACCGCGTGACGCAAACGAAGCTCCTCGCGTACCTCACGCCTTCTCAAGCGACGGCACACTCGAACAACGCGCGCGCGCCTATCTCGATGTGAACTGCGCGCACTGCCACAACCCCGCTGGCCCGGCGCGCACGTCCGGTCTCGATTTGCGCTGGTCGCAAACCGATCCCGCGCTTTGGGGCGTCTTCAAACGCCCCATCGCCGCGGGACGAGGCTCGGGCGACATGAACTTCGCCATCGAACCCGGTCATCCGGAGCGCTCCATCCTCGTCCACCGCATGGCCTCCACCGATGCGGGCGTCATGATGCCCGAACTTGGGCGCACGCTCATCGATGAGCGCGGCGTCCAGCTGATCCGCTCATGGATCGCCCAGATGGACGACAATGGGCGTTCGCCCGATTAGAACGGCCAATTGAACCAGGCGAGCCCGCTCGCCAGCGCAGCGTGAAAGGTCAGCGCCATCAGCACGAGCGAGCCTGCGACGAAGATAAGGAAGCGGACGATGATGATGTTCACCGTCGCCTGCACCAGCGAGTGCACGACGCGGATCGCCACATAGAGCCAGGCCAGCCCGATATTGATGTCGTGCTCGCCCTCGCCCAGGAATTCCAGCGCAAAGCAGACCGCATAGAACAGCGTCGGCTGCTCCATCAGGTGGTTGTAATTGGCGGCCACATTCGCCACCGGCAGCGCTTCCATATCCGCCTTGGTCGCCTGCCCCGGCCGCAGCTTCGCCTTCGCCATCGCCGGAATGCGCGTGGCGTACAGCCAGATCAGCATGATCAGCGACCAGATGATGAGCGCCACAACTGGCGCGATCATTCCATGCTCGTACATAAGGGCCTCCCCCGCATTTCCCGCGCCACGATCATCCGTCGCGCGATGCAACACCGCAAGCCTCCCCTAACGAGAGTCGGCTTGGCGGGTCCGCCAGCCGCCCCTAGCTTCTCGCCGATTTCGAGGGGAGCCATGAGCCAAGCCGACAACGCCCAGAACAACTCGCCTCTCCTCGAGCGCGCGTTGGAATGGACCATCTATTCCAGCCGCTGGCTGATGGCGCCGGTCTATCTCGGCCTTATCGCCGCGCTATGCATTCTTATCGTCACGTTTTTCCGCGAGCTTTATCTTCAAATTCCGCTCGTGCTCAGCATGGACGAAACGGACATTATTCTCCTCGTCCTCACCCTCGTGGACCTGTCGCTCGCCGGCAATCTCGTTCTGATCATCCTGTTCACCGGCTATGAGAGCTTTGTTTCCAAGATCGAAAGCGCTCACAAGGACCGTGATCGTCCCGACTGGATGGGCACGCTCGATTTTTCCGGCCTCAAGATCAAACTCATCGCCTCGATCGTGGCGATCAGCGGCATTCATTTGCTCAAGATTTTCATGAACCTTTCCAACTACACCGAAGCGCAGCTGCTCTGGTACGTGATCATCCATCTCACATTCATCTTTTCAGGGGTCGCCGTCGCGGCCATGGACTGGATTGAGCAGAAAGCGCACCAGACTCACGAGCAGTTTGCGAAAGATCAGCATTAACCCGGCGCATAGGGCAGATTGAGGCGGTCACCGAGTCAGGCGCGCTTCGTCTTCTTGGCTTTCTTTTTGGCTGCGGCTCCTTTGACAGGCAGCGCCACCGGCTTGCCGATGTCGGACATCGCCGCTTTCACCGCCGCGGGATCGGTCGTCACTTCGGCTTCCCCGGCGCGGAAGAGATCGCGGCTGACATTCCAGGCGGCGAGTGCGGCCTTCTTGCTGGCGGCCGCCACCACCCAGTCCTGAAAGCCAATATGGGTGCGATACACTTTGCGCATCATGACCCTTCCCAAAAGCAGAACATGCGCCATCCCCTGTCGTTCCGAATCGCCCAGAAGAGGCGCAGGCCTCGCGAGCGGCGCGACCCGCTCCGTGCGCCGCTTGCCATTCGCTCCCACATAAGAGGGAGGCGGGGCGCGCCGGACGCGCCGAGGTAGTCTCTAGGTTGCGCTGCCCGATCGCTAGAACAACGCGCGCGTCGAACGCGCCCCGAAGCGAATCGTTTTCCAATGGGACGCACGGCAGCCCGTGTTTCAGAGCTCGTCGCGTTCCCCATCGGCGTGCGTGGAGGCTTCGTCTCCACGGACCCCGGCGCTTTCTTCTGGCGCCGGCAGTGCGCTTCTCTTCTTTCCCCTCCCCGCGAGGGAGGAGATTGAGGGGTGGGGTGAACCTCTGCTGGATGCGCAACACATCAGCTCGGTGTTTCACCCCGCCCCCTGCCCCCTCCCCTCGCGGGGAGGGGGAAAAGAGAGGCGCATCACGCTCGATCCGCGTCCCCCGCTTCGCTCGGCTCGGCTAGCCTTGTGAACCTCCCGTGCGAGGAATAGCGCATTATCGCTCAGGTTCTGGGGTGTGGGATTGAATCGCGCGCTTTTTTTCTAAGTGGCCCATTTCACACGAAAAAATTGCGCGGCCTGTAGGATAGACAGGGTCGGCGAGGACCATGCAGACGCACCCTCAGTCCTTGCGGATGAGGATCGCCGGCATAACGCCGTAGCGTCCGCAGAATGAAGGGGCCGCTCGCTGCAGCATCTCCACCCCCCGCAAGAAAAGGCCGCCGCGCCAATCCGAAGGAATGTACTCGCGCATGAACCGGTTGGTGACTACGCGATAGGTGTCATAGCTGTAGGCGAAGGGCCAGGGCTGCGATTCGAACCAGTCACGCGACTGCACGTTGTGCGCGACGGCCGACGCATCGACAGCAGTCTGCTCCTCGCCAGGCCCGCGCAATCCGAGGGCCTTAGCCAACATTTCGATACGATGCGCTAGCGGGGCGTACTGCCACCAATAAACGACGACAGCGACGCCGCCCGGCTTCAATACCCGCCACAGCTCGGTGAACGCCAGCGGCTGGAGCTCGTAAGGCAGCTGGTAAATCACGTGGTAGCACAGCGCCGCATCGACAGTTTCATTCTTCAACGGCAGGCGCGAGAGATCGCCCTGCAGGTACACGCCGCGTTCGCCGAGCTTGCTCTGTAATATGCGCAGCGCGTGAGCTGAAAGGTCGACGCAGACGCGCCGGTCGAAGTTCGCGCCATAGTCCAACAGGTCCTCGTGTGCGATGGGTCCGCAGCCTGCGTCGAGGAGACAGGCGCCGCCTTTTCGAAAGTGTCGCCCGAGCCGGCGAATGCAGGCGCGTGTAAAGCGAAATGGCGCCGGACGCGTGTCGACGAAACGCTGCGTATCGCCGAACCGACCGTTGGCCTCGGCCCAGCCTTCGCGTTCGTAGAACTCCATGACGGCAAGCTGAAGGGGACCTTCGTCAGGCGGCAGCAGGCAGGCAACGCCGTCCTGAAAAGGATAGCTCGCTCCACTGCCCGAAACGAACGCGCCGCCGCCCGAGGCAATGCGCAGGTCCTCGCCCGTAACAGGGCAACGGAGCAGTGGCGCAACGTGGTGCATCGAGCTTCGGCAGCCCCTTGGAGAGAGTTGGTATATCACGATACTGTCCCAGAAGCGGGCATTTTCGCCAGAAAAAGCTCAGTCCATCCCTGAATCGATGCCAGCCCGCCGGCGAAGCGCGAAGCCTAAGAAAGATCAAGCACGAGGAACCCGGAGCGGGCAAAGCGCCTCAATCTACATCCGGTTCGGCACCTCAATTCCCAGCAGCTCCAGCGAGAGCGTCAGCTGCTTCAAGGTAGCGTTCGCCAGCGCCAAACGTGAGGCGCGCACGGCGCCTTCGGCGGGCAAGATCGGGCAGTTGGTGTAGAAACCGGAGAAAGCCTGCGCCAGCGCGTAGGCGTGTTCGGCTAGGAAGTGCGGCGCCTTTTTTTCGTAGGCGAGGCGAAGCGCGAGATCGAAGCCGTCCAGTTCGAGCGCGAGCGCGCGCTCGGCCGGATGTTCGACCGCGATACGGCCGGCAAGGACGCCTCCGCTTTCCGCGCGGCGCAGGATGCTCTTGATGCGCACGGCCTGATACAAGAGGTACGGGCCGGTCTTGCCTTCGAAGCTGATGAAGCGGTCGAGATCGAACACATAGCTCGTGCCGCGGAAGTTGGAGAGATCGGCAAACTTGAGCGCCGCGATCGCGATTTTGTGCGCGATGTCTTCGAATTCCGCAGACGAAAGGTCCTTCGCAACGCGGCCTTCTTCCTGGCCCGCACGCAACCGCTCGCGCGCCTTCTCTTCCGCTTGGCCGATCAAGTCCTGCAGCTTCAGCACCCCGCCAGCGCGCGTTTTGAACGGTTTGCCGTCCGGCCCATTCATCGTGCCGAAACCGACATGCTCCAGCTTCTCGCGTGCGATGTATCCGGCCTTCGCCGCGGCGCGGAAAACCTGCTCAAAATGATCGGCCTGACGCTGATCGACGACATAAAGCACGAGATCGGGATCGTGATTGCGCACGCGCATCAGAATCGTCGCGAGGTCGGTGGTGCCGTACATCGCCGAACCGTCCGACGACACCACGAGCAGCGGGTCGGGGCTTTCGGCCTCGACCACGCTCCCGTCGTCGAGCTTTTTCTTTTTCGTTTCGCCGGGATTGGCCACGCGGACGATCCGCGCGCCCTGGTCTTCCTGGATCAGCCCTTTTGCTTCGAGGTCTCTGACCATGTCCGGGATCAGCGGATCGGCGTCGCTCTCGCCCAGCCACAGATCGAAATCCACGCCCAGCGCATGAAAGTCGCGCTTTTGCGCCGCCATCGACACGTCATGCATGGCTTTCCAGATCGTCCGGTGCGGCTCGGCGCCGGACTGAAGCGCAGCGGTCGCTTTGCGCGCGCGGTCGCGGAAGGCGGCGTCTTCGCGGGCCTTCGTGGCGGCTGAAGGATAGACTGCTTCAAGCTGATCGAGCGTCAGGACGCTGAGCCGCGCCTTGAGTTTCGCTTCCTCGCCGAAGCCGCCGAGCTCGTCTTCCAGCGCAGTGATGACGAGGCCCATCTGGAAGCCCCAGTCTCCGAAATGCGCATCGCCCCACACCTCGTCGCCGCGGAAGCGATAGATGCGCTTGATGCTTTCGCCGATGATGGCGGCGCGCAGGTGCCCCACGTGCATGCCCTTGGCGACATTCGGCCCGCCATAATCGACGATCACACGCCGCTTGTTTTCGACCTCGCTGGCGCCGGCGCGCGCATCCTCCGCGACGAACTGCGCACGACTGGCCAACGCGGCGTTGGTGACTATGAAGTTGAGAAAGCCCGGCCCCGCCACGCTCGGCGCCGGCGCCAGTTCGGGCGCGGCCCAAGCCGCCGCCACAGCCTGCGCCAGCTCCTGCGGCCTACGCCCCGCGGCCTTCGCCGCAGCCAGCGCGCCGTTCGACTGAAACTCTCCCAGGTCCGGCCGATCCGACCGCCGTACTTCGGCGTGACGCGACTCCACGCCCACGGCCGCGAACGCAGCGGCGTTCGCTTCGCTCAAAGCAGAGGCCAAGTCTTTCATGGGCATTGGGGATTAGGGATTAGAGATTGGGAATGCAAGGAAGCGGCGCGCGCCGGCCTCCTCTCCTTCCTAATCCCTCATCCCCAATTCCTAGTTCGAGGCTCGTTCGGCCGCGTCGATGCGGAAGCGTCGGCCGTCCCGGTTGAACGCGAGCTGCTCTGGCGTCAGCTCAAAGCCGACCAACACTTCGAAATTCTCGCCCGAGAGGTCCGCTGTGGCGCGAGGGATGACAATGCGCTCGATCCGCTCGGTGCGCGTGACCACAGCCTCGCCGCGGTCCCAGCGCACGTCGATGTCGAAATAGGCTTTCTCGATCGGGGCGATGCCGCGCCGAGTCACGGCGACCCAGTAGCGGTATGTCTGCCGTTCCGAGGTCGCGGCCGGGCCGCGCCCAAACGCCATGTCGATATCTACGGTCATGGTGATGGGATCATCGTCAAGGTAGCGGCATAGCCCGCGGATGCCTTGCATCTCGCCCGTGTATTCGATGTTGGCGTAGCGCTGCTCGTTGGGCGTCGCGAAATCGACGATGCGTGAATTGTCGTAGAGCACGCCCATCAGCGGGCACGGACCCACGTTGCGCCGGTTGTCCGCGCCTATCATCCGCTCGACCCAATTAGGCGGTCGCTGGTCCTGCTGCTGCTCCTCGGGCGTCACCCCCCCCGGCAGCTCCACGGTGCGCCCCCTGGAGACGCAGCCCGCCAACGCAAGCAGGCTCAGCGACACAGCAGCGATGAGGCGAAATTTCATGCGGACCTCTTCACGCCTCGGGGCCGCGCAGCGGCGGCTGCGTGTCTCACCCCGCCCCGAAGGCATTCGGCGAGCCGCCGTGATAGCTTTGCCCTGCGCGCCCCGCAACAAGACCCGGCGCCCCTGATGTAGAGTTCGCCAGAGAGCCGATGTCGCCGCCCGAAAAACGCCCGATTTCCATCCTGCTCGCCGCCCCGCGGGGCTTCTGCGCGGGCGTGGATCGGGCCATTCAGATCGTCGATCAGGCGATCCGGAAATGGGGCGCGCCGGTCTATGTGCGGCACGAAATTGTCCACAACCGGCACGTCGTGGAACGGCTGGAGGCGATGGGCGCCGTGTTTGTCGAGGAACTGGACCAATGCCCGGACGACCGGCCCGTCATCTTCTCAGCGCATGGCGTGCCGAAGGCTGTGCCAGCCGAGGCCCGGCGACGGCAGATGATCTATGTAGACGCCACCTGTCCGCTCGTGTCGAAGGTGCACGTCGAGGCGCAGCGCCATTACGAGGCCGGCCGCGAAATCGTTCTGATCGGACATGCGGGGCATCCCGAAGTCATCGGGACTATGGGCCAGCTTCCCGCGGGCGCTATCGCGCTGATCGAAACCGTAGAGGACGCTGAGCGCTTCACGCCCCGCGACGGAGGGAGGCTCTCCTTTGTCACGCAGACGACGCTCTCGGTCGACGACACCGCCGAGATCGTCGCCGTGCTGCAGCGGCGCTTTCCGGGGATCGCGGCGCCGCACAAGGAAGACATCTGCTACGCCACCACTAACCGCCAGGACGCCGTCAAAGCCATCGCCGAAAATGCCGACCTCGTCCTCGTCATCGGCTCGCCAAAAAGCTCGAATTCCGTCCGCCTAGTCGAAGTCGCAAAGCGAGCGGGCGCGAAGGATGCACGACTGGTCGGCTCGGCGAGCGATGTAGATTGGACCTGGTTCGAGGGCGTGCGCGCAGTTGGCGTGACGGCGGGGGCGAGCGCGCCGGAGGATTTGGTGGAAGAGCTCATCGCGGCGATTGCGGCGCGCTTCGATGCGCGCGTCGAAGAAATCGCCGTGACGCGCGAAGACGTGACGTTCAAACTGCCGCGGGTGTTGGCGGAGTGATGCGATGGCCATGATGCGGATATTATTGGTTTCGCTTTTGTTGCTTGCCGCACCGCCGGCTCATGCGCAGACGGCGCGGTTCGAGGTCGGCCAAGTCTGGTCTTTGCAGCCGCCCATGGACCCCGCGGCGCGCATCTGGATCGGGCGTATCGAAGACAATGGGCAGACCATTCACATCTCGCTGTGGGGTCAACCGGTTGAGACGACCGGTCCGCTCAGCTCGCCTCTCACAGCCGGCCATTTGCCGATATCCGCGGAAGCGCTCGGAAGCTCCGTTGACCGGGTTGTTGAAGAAATGCCGCCCGCGGACCTCCCGTTTGAAGAAGGCTATGCTGATTGGAGCAATGCGCGCGGCGGAGTCTTCACCATATCCGTCGCTGACATCGTGGTCGTGATGGTGGAGATGATCGCGGCCCAACAGAGTCCAGCGGAGAAGAATTGAGCGTCGGCGAGGTCGCCACCATTATCTACCAGGTGATCGGACAACAACGCCGGCTGAATTCTAATCGGCCGGCGCTCATCGGCGTCGCCGGCGCGCAGGGATCGGGGAAGACGACCGCGTGCCAGTTGCTGGAGATGGCGAACCGGCCGCGGTTTGCAAACTTCTCGATCGACGACGTGTATCTCGATACAGCGCAGCGCGCCGAACTCGCCGCGCGCACGCATCCCCTCTTCGTCACGCGCGGCCCGCCGGGGACCCATGACATTGCGCTGGCGCGGGAGACGATCGCGGCGCTGATGAATCTTCCCCCTCCCCTAGAGGGGGAGGGGGAAAGGGGGCGGGGTGACGTACAACATCAGACGTCGGGCGGGCAGTTCACCCCCTCCCCTGCCCCTCCCCCCTCCAGGGGGAGGGACGTGGGTGTTCCGATCCCGCGCTTCGACAAGATCGCCGACAAGATGAAGCCGCGCAGCGAATGGCCGGTGTTTCGCAGACGGCCTGAGGCGATCCTGGTCGATGCGTGGTGCTTGGGCGCGCTGCCCGTGCCGCCGTCGCCGCCGCTGAACGCGGTCGAGGAAGCAGACACGAACGGGAAGTGGCGCGAAATCCAGAACGAGTTTCTGCGCACGAGCTACGCCGAATGGTTCGCCGAGTTCGACGCCATCGTCTATCTGCAAGCCCCGAACTGGGACATCGTCCGCCGCTGGCGCGGCCAGCAAGAAGTCACCCTCCGCGGCCGCCCCCTCACCGGCACCGAAGAAGCCTGGATCGACCGGTTCATCCAACACTACGAACGGATCACGCGGAGTATGATTGCGGGCGGCGTGAGAGCGGACGTTTTGATAAGACTGAACGAAGCGCGGGCAGTTATCAGAGAATGATGCGCACCTCTCGCCCACCGCCCAGGCTGTTGATGGCCGCAGTCGCCGCACCATTCATTGGCGCACTAATAGCTATTCCGGTGTATTTGGCAATTGTTGGTTTGATCGGCGGCGAATCAAGCCTCTTAGCCTTCATCAGAGTTGCGTTCACGATAGCGCTCTACACGGGTGCGCTGCTTGGCGTGCCCGCAATGGTGCTATTTGGGCTACCCATACACTCAATATTGCTCGCGTTCGGATATCGTAGCGCGTGGCACTACAGTTTGATGGGAGCGCTTGCTGGAATGGTTGTAGGCGCCATCGTCCTGCTTTGGCTCAGCGATGCTCCGGCAGAAACAACAAACTGGGCGCCGAGTTTTGCTCTTGGCTCGTTTACCGGTGCATTGAGCGCGCTGACCTTCTGGCTCGTTCGCCGTCCTGACCGCGACGCGGCAAATCCAGCTAGACCCGCGCCATGAGCAAAACCGTCGACATCTGGACGGACGGCGCGTGCAGCGGCAATCCGGGGCCGGGCGGTTGGGGCGCCGTGTTGCGCTATGGCGACACGGAGAAGGAATTCTCCGGCGCGGAAGCTGCGACAACGAACAACCGCATGGAGCTTATGGCGGCGATCGAAGCGCTGAATGCGCTGAAGACGCCGCTGCGCGTGCGCCTGCATACGGATTCAAAGTACGTGATGGATGGCGTCACCAAATGGATCCACGGCTGGAAGAAGAACGGCTGGAAAACCGCCGACAAGAAGCCGGTGAAGAACGAAGACCTCTGGCGCAAACTCGAGGAAGCGGCGTCGCGCCATGAGATCGAGTGGAAGTGGGTCAAGGGTCACGCCGACGACGTGATGAACAACCGCGCGGATGAATTGGCGCGGGCCGCGATCAAGACGCTAAAGGCATAGCGCACTGGGGATCGCCGGCTTCCAGCCGGCAGCACCGCTGCGAACGGAGCTCTAATCGCAGTGCTTCTCATAGGCCGCCGCAGTAGAGTGACCCCAACATGCCGGCTGGAAGCCGGCGGTCCTCAATGCGTTCTTCCATTCGCCTGAGGCGGGTGGGTCTATATTTTTTCGCTTTCGCTTGCGCGTGCATTCGAGCCACGGCAGCATTGCGCCATGCGTACACTTCTTTTCCTCGCCGCGCTTCTACTGGCGCCCGCCGCGCACGCGCAGACGCTCGACGATTTGCGCTGGCTCAAAGGCTGCTGGCGCACCACCGATCCCGGCCCCGTCATCACCGAAGTGTGGAGCGCCCCGCCCATGCCGGCGATGATCGGCTATGCCTACACGCAAAGCGACGGCGCGACGCGAGGCTGGGAAGCGATGCGTATCGAGATGATCGACGGCGCCCCCACTTTCGTCGCCATGCCGAACGGCGCGCCGCCGGTGCGCTTCCGGATGGCGAGTGCGGATATTCTCGTTGGCGGCGTCGGCGAAGGCGCCACGTTCGAAAACGCAGAGCACGACTACCCGCAGCGGGTCAGCTACATGCGATCGGGAAACGCGCTGACCGCCACAATTTCGCGGATGGACGGAAGCGACCCGGTCCATATCGGCTATCGGCGCATTCGCTGCAGCGCGACGCTGCGCCCTTAAACGCGCTTCACCTTCAGCGTCACGCCCTCGACGCCGGCCACTTCCACGCTTTGCCCGGCTTCCAGGGCGTCTTCGCTCACGGCGCGCCAGATCGTGTCGGCAATCTTCACCGAGCCGGCGCCGTTGGCGAAGTTGGCGACAACGCCGCGTTTGCCGATCATGGCGAGGTTGCGCTCGTTGAGCCCCTGCGCGGCGTGCTCGTTGCGCCAGCGTTTGACCAGAGGATGGCCGAAATAGGTGAGCACGATGATCAGCACCGCGAAAACCGCGACTTCGGCAATCCAGTTCGTAGGCGCGATGAGCGCAATCAGCGCTGTCACGAACGCGGCGACCGCGGGCCAGAGCAAGTAAGTGGTGCCCGTCGCCATCTCGACGATCAACAGGATCAGCCCGAGCACGAGCCAATGCAGCGGCCCCATGGCGTTGAGCAGGTTCAGGAGCGAGTCCATGACAGGAATGTAGCAAGTCAGATGTCAGCCGTCAGCAGTCGGTCGTCGGTTGGGGGCCGCGTCCCGACCGCTGAATATTGATAACTGGCTACCTGGTCGGCGGCACGGCGGTGCGCGGCGGCAGACCGCCGTCGCCCTGCTGGGCGTTGAGCGCGCGCAGGCCTTCGACAAGACCCGCGAGGCCAGCGAGATCGGCCGGCACGATCACGGTGCGCTGCTGGTTCGAGGTCGCGAGTTCGCCGAACGCCTCAACATATTTCAGACCGAGGAAGTAGCGGATGGCGTTGACGTCGCCCTTGGCGATGGCCTGGCTGACCATGTCGGTGGCCTTGGCCTCGGCTTCGGCTTCGCGTTCGCGCGCCTCGGCGTCGCGGAACGCCGCTTCGCGGCGACCTTCCGCTTCGAGGATGGCAGCCTGCTTGGCGCCTTCGGCCCGGAGAATCGCGGCTTGCTTATCGCCCTCAGCTTCGAGAATCTGGGCGCGGCGTTCGCGTTCGGCTTTCATTTGCCGCGCCATCGCCTGCGTGAGGTCGGCGGGCGGCGTCAGGTCCTTGATTTCGACGCGCAGCACCTTCGTGCCCCAAGCATTCGTCGCGGCGTCGACGACTTCCAGGAGGCGCGCATTGATCGCATCGCGCTGGGAAAGCACTTCGTCGAGGTCCATCGAGCCGACCACGGTGCGGATGTTGGTCATGCAGAGGTTCTGGATGGCGAGGCGGAGATTCTCCACCTCGTACGCCGCCATTGCCGCATCGACGACCTGAATGAAGACGACAGCATCGACGGACACGACCGCGTTGTCGCGGGTGATCACATCCTGCTGAGGCACGTCGAGAACGGTTTCCATCATCGACATGCGCCGGCCGATGCGGTCGACGAAAGGAATCAGAAATGAAATACCGGGCTTGAGGGTGCGCAGGTAGCGGCCGAACCGTTCGGCGGTGAACTGGCGGCCTTGCGGCACGATCTTGATGGAGCTAAACGCCAGCACCAGCGCCATGAAGGCGAGTACGACAACAACGATATCCATCGTTCCCTCCGCCGCTTCTGCGGCCGCGTGCACGCCTTAAGAGCTAAGCTCAGCTTAACTGGCTAAGCAGGTACTCCGCGCTGGAAACCTTGTATTCACCAGCCTCTTCGACGTTCAGCTCTCGTACCACTCCATCCTTGACAAGCATTGAATAGCGTTTCGAGCGCGGCCCCATGCCGAATTTCGAGAAATCGGCGTCGAGCCCAATCGCGCGCGCGAACTCGCCCGAGCCGTCCGCCAGCATCATGATGTCGTCGCCGACGTCCTGGTCCTTGGCCCAGGCCCCCATGACGAAATGATCGTTGACGGCGGTGCAGGCGATGAGATCCACGCCCTTCGCCTTGAGATCGCCCGCGGCGTCGCGAAAACTCGGCAGATGGCGCGCCGAGCAGGTCGGCGTAAACGCCCCGGGCACGGCGAACAGCGCCACCGTCTTGCCGCCGAAAATCTCGGCGGTGCGCATCTGTTTCATGCCCTCGCTCGTAGGCACGTTAAACTGCACGTCGGGAAGGCGGTCGCCTACTTTGATCATGTCCCTCTCCTCTGGTTTCCGGGCTATGTAGTGCGGTGCAGCGCCTGATGCGAGCGCCCTCTTGCGCCGAGGCGGCGGGCGCGGGACCATGGGGGTATGGCGGACACCCTTGCAGGCAAGCTGCTGGTGGCGATGCCGGGGATCGGCGATCCCCGCTTCGATCGCAGCGTGATCATCATGTGCGCGCACGATTCCGAGCACGCCATGGGCATCGTCCTGAACAAGCCGCGCGAAGAAATCACCCTGAGCGACGTGCTGGACCATTTGGGACTGCAACCCGAGCCGGACGTCGGCGATCGGCCCGTGTTCGATGGAGGCCCGGTGCGGCCGGACCGGGGCTACGTGCTGCACTCGGAGGATTTCGCCGCCGGGGAAGTGACGCAGACCGTCGGGCCTGGCATCCGCCTCACCGCCACGCGCGACGTGCTCGAAGCTGTCGCGGGCGAACACGCCCCGGCGCGCTTCGTGCTTGCGCTCGGCTGCGCCGGCTGGGGCGCGGGTCAGCTCGAGGAGGAGATCAAGCACAACGCTTGGCTCGTGGTGGATGCAGACGACGCAATCGTGTTCGGCGATGCGCACGAAGACAAATGGACCCGCGCGATCCGCACGCTCGGCCTCGATCCGTCGCAGCTAATGGGCGATATTGGAAGCGCCTGACTACTGACTACTGACTGCTCGTAATCCCGAACAGCAGATGATCGCGCCAGGCGCCGTTGATCTTGAGGTACGCGCGCGCCGCGCCTTCCTGCGTGAAGCCGGCTTTTTCCAGCACGCGGCGCGAGGCGAAATTGTCGGGTTGACATGCCGCTTCTACACGGTGGAGATCGAGATCTTCGAAGGCATGGCGCACGACGGCGCGTACGGCCGCAGTGGTATAGCCGCGACCGGCATATCTTTCGCCCGCCCAGTAGCCGAGCGAAGCCATCTGCGCGACGCCGCGCCGGATGTTGGACAGCGTGACCCCGCCCACCAGCGCATTGTCCTCCTCGCGGAACACGAAAAGCGCGTAGGCCTTATCGTCGCGCGCATCTTCGGCGTAGCAGCGAAGTTTGTACCGATACGACCCGCGCGAAGTTTCGTCCTGGGCCCAGGTCGGTTCCCAAGGCGTGAGGTAGGCGCGGCTGGCGTCGCGCAGATCGGCCCATTCCTGGTAATCGCGCAGCTCCGGCGCGCGCAGATAGACGCCCTCCCCGTCGATGCGGCGCGCGCCTTCGTTGTCCTTGCGCATCAAGGCCATGGCCTCAGGAGTGTGCCTCAAACGCGGCTAAAGCGCCATGCCCTGCGGGCGGGCCGATGGCGGCCACACAGTCCGGCCCTTCAAGCGCGCGCACCGCCAGCTCCTGGATTTCCTCGGATTGGACGGCCTCAATCTTTGCGCGAATTTCATCGAATGAGATCAGCCGGTCGCGCAGGAACACTTGGGAGACACGCGCCTCTGCGCGTGCGCTGGGCATTTCCAGCCCCATCAGCATCTGCGCCTGCGCCACTGCCTTCGCACGCCGGAGTTCGTCGGACTCGGGACCAATGTCAGCCAGCAACGCCAGCTGCTCGCGCACCAACGCCGCCACGTCGCGCGCGTGTTTGGGCGCGCAGCCCGCGTAAACGCTGAGGCGGCCGTCGTCTTCGAAGGCGTCGACGTGGGCGTCGATTGCGTAGACGAGACCGCGCGATTCGCGCACTTCCTGGAACAACCGCGACGACATCCCGCCGCCAAAAATCTCCGCAAGGAGGCGTGAGGCGAACAACGCGTCGCTGCTTGCCGGCGGCGAGGGCCACGACATGACCAGGTGCGCCTGCTCGAGCTTGCGCGCTTCGCTAACCCGCCCAGGATGCGCGCGCGCAGGCTCGCACTGCCGCGCCGGCCGAGACTGAAGCGCGCCGAAACGATTCTCGACAGCATCGAGGAACGCCGTGCGGTCGAAGGCGCCGGCAATGCTGACGACGAGCCGCTCCGGCGTCATGTGGTCCGCCTGGAAGGCGCGCAGCGTGTCGACGCTCACGCGCGCCAGCGTTGTATCATCCCCAAGGATCGGCCTGCCGAGCGGCTGATCGGGATAGAGCGCCGCCTGGTGCAACTCGAACACGCGGTCGTCCGGCACGTCGAACGCTTCGCCGCGTTCCTGCGCGACGACGCCCTTCTCCTTCTCGAGGTCGTCGGGCGACCAATGCGGCGCGAACAAAATGTCGGCGATCAGATCGAGCGCGAACGGGGCATGTTCACCGACGATCCGCGCATAATAGGCCGTTCGTTCGTAGCCGGTGCCGGCGTTCATCACGCCGCCCACATTCTCGATCGCCTCGGCGAACTGGCGCGCGTCGCGTCCGCCCGCGCCCTTGAACGCCATGTGCTCGAAGAGGTGCGCAACTCCATTGAGCTGGGCCGGCTCCCAGCGCGCGCCCACGCGCTGCCAGACACCAAGGGCGGCGGTGGCCAGACCAGGCATCGGGTCGAGCGCGACGCGCACGCCGTTGGGCAGTCGGACGAGTTCGAGGTCGTGCATGGACTGACGTTTCATGTCCTTCGTGCCGGCGTGTGGTTTTTGTTTTTCACCACAAAGACGTAAAGGTCCGCAAAGGGCGAGAGAGCTCAGCACCGGCCATCATCGTTGATCCGTGTTGGGTTCTCGGAAACGCAGGCGGCCGACGCTGGCGTGATAGGCGAAATAAATCGCCACGAGCGCAAGCGCCAAGCCGTACCAGGTAAGCGCATAGCCGAGGTGGCGCTCAGGCGGCAGCACGTCGGCGCCGGGCGCAAGTGCGAAAGGATTGGGGGTGGCGCGGCCGTCAGCGCCGACATAGGCGGCGGCGATGTAATAATCCGCGACGTTCTCCAGCCCGCCGTTGCGGCCCATGGCTTCAAGGTCGACAGCGAACCATAGCCGCTGAAGCGGGCGTGGCGCGAGCGTGAGCGGCGCCGGGGGCTCGGGGCGGATTGAGGCGCCCACGATAGGCGCGCCGAACCGCAGCGCGGCTGGGAATCGAACTTCCTCCGGATCGGGGGGGCTCACCTCAGGAATGAAGTCAGCGTCGATGAAAACTGTCGTGTCGCCGTACTGCACCGGCGCAAACACGCGCCAACCCTGTTGGTGCGTGTCGGGCCGGACGCCGTGCACGAACTGGATGGCGTTCTCGATCGGCGCGTAGCTCGCAACCGTCATCTGGGCGACGGGCTCCTCTGCGGCGGCGCTCTTCTGGTCAAACTTTTCCCACTGCCAGCGGCCAAGCGGAATCAGCACCATTAGCGCCAGGACCGCGAGCACGGTCATGACAGGAAGCGGACGAAAGCGGATCACTGTACGTCTCGGTGCGTAGCCTCGCGCGCCTTGTGTTTCCACTGCAGCGCGAACAACACGGATTTGAACGGCGGCAACAATCCCAGGCACAACGCGATGGCAGCGAGCATAGTGAGCGTCAGCGCCAGCCAACCGGGCAGATCAAGGCCGAACTGCAGGATGAACAAGAGCGGCGCAACGATAGCCCCGGCAACCAGAATCACAAACACGGCCGGACCGTCGCCGGCGTCGGCAGCGCGGAAGTCGGCGCCGCAGGCGCGGCAATAATCGCGAAATTTCAGATAGCCCTGAAATGCTTCGCCTTGACCACACTGCGGACAACGTAGGCGCAGGCCTGCGAGAAGCGGTAGGTGACGAGTGGTGAGCGACGTGTGCGGCGCCCGATCACCCACGGCCACATTCCCTAATCGCCATTGGCCGCTCGCCATTCGCTAGTTCTGCATGGTCAAGTACGGCATCACGTAGACGAACGTGAAGAGGAAGAGCCACACCACGTCGACAAAGTGCCAGTACCACGCCGCGGCTTCGAGGCCGAAGTGCTTCTGAGGCGTGAACTGTCCGGCAAGCAGGCGCAGCAGACACACAGCGAGAAATATCGTGCCGATGATGACGTGAAAGCCGTGGAAACCCGTGGCCATGAAGAAGGACGAGCCATAGACGTTCGCCGTCGTCGTGTCGCCCTGGTTGCCGAAGGCAAAGCCCGCTTGCGGATATTCGATGCCGAACTGGATGTAGGTGAACAGCATCCCCAAGAGCACAGTGAGGATAAGCCCGTTGCGCGCGCCCTTGCGGTCCCCCTGCTGCAGCGCGTGGTGCGCCCATGTGACGGTCGTACCCGAGAGCAGGAGGATCAGCGTGTTCATCAGCGGCAGATGGAAAGGATCGAACGTCTCGACGTGCGGCGGCGGCCAATTGGCCCAAGCCTGCGTGGTCGCTTCGTCCCAGGTTGGCACGATCCACGCTGCGCGATGTTCGTGGAAGATCGCCAGTTCGAAGAACATCCAAAACCAGGCGACAAAGAACATCACTTCGGACGCGATGAAGAGAATCATGCCGTAGCGCAGGCCGATATCCACGACGGGCGTGTGATCGCCTTGCCGACTTTCCTTGATCACGTCGCCCCACCAGCCGATCGCCGTGATGACGAGGATCGTCATGCCAATGGCGAACAGCCAGGGCTGGTGCGGCCCGAAGAAGAAGTCCCCTTCCGGCCCAAGGCTTGCGCCCTCGCCCTTCATCCAAACGACGCCCCCGATCGCTGTCACCAGCGCGCCGACAGAACCGACGAACGGCCATGGGCTGGGATTGACCAGATGGTAGTCGTGTTTGACGTCGCCGTGCGCCATGTCTTCCCCTCAGCTTTGCCCGCCGATTTGCGCCTCAGGCGCCGTGGAGCGGAAATAGGTGTACGAAAGCGTGATTGAGCCGATGTCGCGGGTGTTCGGATCGGAGACTATTTCCGGATCGACGAAGAAGACCACCGGCAACTCGGCTTCCTCGCCCGCCGCTAGCACGCGATCCTGGAAGCAGAAGCATTCCAGCTTCGCAAAATATTGGCCCGCGACGTGGGGCGTCACGTTGTAGGTCGCGCGCACCGTCACGGGCGCATCCGACGTGTTGCGAATGCGATAGAACGCGACGCCGGTTTCGCCGATGCGCAACGTTTCCGTGTTCTGATTGGGCGCGAACTCGATGGGCGCGCCGGGAGCGATATTGGAGTCGAAGCGGATCTCGATACGCCGGTCCAGCACGCGGGACGGCGCAGTCGCCGCTTCCTGTGTGGCTCCGCCATAGCCGGTAAGGCGGCAAAACGCGTCGTAGAGCGGCACAGCCGCAAACGCGAGGCCAGCCATGCCGGCTACGGCCAGGGCGGCGCCGGCGGCGGTGATCGCCGCGCGTCTGTGTTGTTGCGGCGTCATGTGCGCATCTCCTCCCCCGCCCCCTGGGGCGGGGGTAGGGGGAGGGGGCGGGCAGAATGAGAAGTGCGGGCGGCGTGCGCGAACCGCTGCACGTGCAAGCGCGAGCGGACGATCGTTCGCCCCCCCACCCTGCCCTCCCCCCGATGGGGGGAGGGGCGCGAACCTGCACCCGCGTGAGCGACACAGACGTTCATAGCGGACGCTCCGGCACGGCGGCCTGGATCTGCGTCAGCGTGATCGCGAACACAAGCACGATGAAAGCGCCAACGGCGATGGCGATCCAGAGATTGCGCCGCTTGCGTGCGGCCAGCTCTTCGGGTGTCAGGATGACGCTCACGTCACGCCCCCCTCAACAAGCAACGCCGCGAAAAGCACGAAGAGGTAGAGGATCGAGAAGCCAAACAGATCGCGCGCTTCTTTATCATGCCGCTTCTCGCCCTCGCCCGCGCGCGACCGCAGCACGCGCCAGGCGAGGAAGAGGAAAAACGCGCCGCCGAGAGCAGAAACTCCCGCGTAGAGCATGCCGCCAAGCCCGGTGAGAACAGGCGCGAAACCGAGCGGCGCCAACAGGAGTGAATACGCGAAGATGTGGCGACGCGTCGTCTTCGCGCCGTGCGTCACTGGCAGCATGGGCACGCGCGCGGCTTCGTAGTCTTTGTGCGACAAAAGCGACAGCGCCCAGAAATGCGGCGGCGTCCACATGAAGATGATGGCGACGAGCAGCAGCGGATCGAGGCTGAGGCCGCCGGTCTTTGCGGCCCACGCGATCGCGGGCGGCAATGCGCCGGCGAGGCCGCCGATCACAATGTTCTGCGGCGTCGAGCGCTTCAGCCACATCGTATAGACGACGGCGTAGAAGACGATGGTGAAAGCCAGAAGCGCCGCGGCGAACGGGCCCGCGGCCAGTTGCATGGTCAGCACCGCCAGCACCGAGAGCGTGATCCCGAGCGCCAGAGCTTCATCCCGCGATACGCGGCCGGCGGGGATGGGCCGCGTGCGCGTGCGCGACATCACCGCATCGATATCGGCGTCGTACCACATGTTGAGCGCGCCGGAGGCGCCGGCGGCCACGGCAATCGCGAGAATGGCGGCGAAGCCGAGCACTGGATCACCCGGACCAGGCGCGGCGACGTAGCCGACGAGCGCAGTGAAAACGACGAGGCTCATCACGCGCGGCTTCAGCAGCGCAATGTAGTCAGTGACCGACGCAGACCGAGCCACATCGTTATGGTGCGCCAACGTCATGAGGCACTCTCCTCCCCCGCCCCTCGGGGCGGGGGTAGGGGGAGGGGGCGACGAGGCCTACAACCTTCCGCGGCGCTCCCCCGTTGAGCTTCCAATCGAGAAAGAAAGCGCGTTCGCCCCCCCTCCCAACCCTCCCCCCGCTGGGGGGAGGGGCGCGAATTCCCAGCGCCTTGCGCTTCTGCGGCGGCAGCATCAGCGCGATCAAGAAAATGCTTTGCGGCGCGTTCTTTTCGTCGCGCTTGCCCTAATTCAAGCGAAAGATCGCACAACAGTGCGCGAAGGCTGCGGAGCACCGCCCCCGAATCGCGGCGCAATTCTTCGTTCGTGATCCGCACGACGCGATACCCGCGAAGGATTGCATCGATCTCTTTTTGTTTGTCCGCTTCGCGCACGTCCGGCTGCTCGTGCACCGCGCCATCGAGTTCAATCAGGATTTTGCGGCCAAGATCGGCGAAGTCGAATACCTTGTGGCCGACATTCGCTTGACGGCGGAAGTTAGCGCCTTCTCGATTTAGCTCGCGGAGCAGCCTCCAAAGCCGCTTCTCGTGCGGCGTCTCGTTCTTTCGCAATGCGCGCGCGCGATTGGCGGCGCGGCTGTAGTCTTTGCGCCGATCCTGACCGTATGCAGGGGCCCACGCCATCAGCGCCCTCAGTGGTGCGGGTCCGGCTTGATCACCGGCAGTTCGTTGAATTGGTGGAATGGCGGCGGCGAGGAGAGCGTCCATTCAAGGGTCGTAGCGCCCTCGCCCCAGGGATTGTCGCCTGCGCGCCGGCGGACAAGGAACATCTCGACCAGGACGACGAGGAACACCAGCACGCCAACGGCGGTAATCGCGTAGCCGATGGAGCTGATCTCATTCCAGTAGGCGAAGGCTTCCGGATAATCGATGTAGCGCCGCGGCATGCCCTGCAATCCAAGGAAGTGCTGCGGGAAGAAGATCACGTTCACGCCGATGAACATGATCCAGAACTGCAGGCCGGCCAGGAAGCCGTTGTACTTGTAGCCGCTCATCTTCGGGATCCAGTAGAAGAACCCGCCGAAGATCGCGAACACGGCGCCCAGCGACAACACGTAGTGGAAATGCGCGACGACATAATAGGTGTCGTGCAGCGCGGTATCGATGCCGGAATTGGCTAGAACAACGCCGGTGACGCCGCCCACGGTGAAGAGGAAGATGAAGCCGATAGCCCAGAGCATCGGCACTTTGAACTCGATGGAGCCGCCCCACATGGTGGCGATCCAGGAGAAGATCTTGATGCCGGTCGGCACCGCGATGACCATGGTCGCGGCGATGAAATAGGCCTCCAGATCGAGGCCCATGCCCACGGTGAACATGTGGTGGGCCCAGACGATGAAGCCGATGAAGCCGATCGCGACCATGGCGTAAGCCATGCCGAGATAGCCGAACACCGGCTTGCGCGAGAATGTCGACACGATCTGGCTGATCATGCCAAAGCCCGGCAGAATAAGGATGTACACTTCCGGGTGGCCGAAGAACCAGAACAGGTGCTGATACATCACCGGATCGCCGCCGCCGGCCGCCTCGAAGAATTGCGTGCCGAAATTGCGGTCCGTCAGCAGCATGGTGAGCGCGCCGGCGAGCACAGGCAGCGAGAGCACCAGCAGCCATACTGTCACCAGGATCGACCAGACGAACAGCGGCATGCGGTGCAGCGTCATGCCAGGCGCGCGCATGTTGAAGATTGTGGTGATGAAGTTGATGGCGCCGAGAATCGAGGAGGCGCCGGCGATGTGCAGCGACAGGATCAGGAGATCCATGGCCGGTCCGCCGTGATGCTGCGGCGAGGTCGAAAGCGGCGCATAAAGGGTCCAGCCGCCGCCGAATCCAGGATACGGGCCGTTGCCCGGTACGAGCATCGAGATGACAGCGAGCGTGAACGAGACCGGCAGCAGCCAGAACGAGATGTTATTCATGCGCGGGAACGCCATGTCAGGCGCTCCAATCATCAGCGGCACGAACCAGTTGCCGAAGCCGCCAATCATCGCCGGCATGACCATGAAGAAGATCATGATCAGGCCGTGCATCGTCACGATATTGTTATAGTAGTGCTTGGCCGCGTCGACGTCGGTGATCCATGGCAATTGCGTCAGCACGCCGACGCCGGGCTCTGCCAGCTCCCAGCGGATGAGACCCGAAAGCGCACCGCCGATCAGGCCAGCGACGACCGCGAACACAAGGTACATCGTGCCGATGTCCTTGTGGTTCGTCGAATAGACCCAGCGCTTCCAGTCATAGAGGCTGGGGCGGTGGTCATGCGCGTCGTGGTGAGCGGTTTCAGCCGTCATCTGTCGTCGTCCCAAGGCTTTTTCGGCTCGCCCCGTATGGCGCGCGCCGCACCCGCCGCCCATACCGGATCGGCGCGGCAAAACGTCCAAAGACTCAAGGCGCCCTGCTAGCAGGCGGCGCCTTTCGTTCCAAGCCGGGCGAGGGCCGCCAAAGCGCATGGCGGCAGCGTCCAGGCCAGCCGTTTCAGCGAAACGTGAATTGATGGGTCGGCCCCACGGCGCGAGTCTTGCGCCAACCGAAGGGAGGGTCACATGCGCAACGCTTCGCTCGCCCTGGCCGTCCTCCTTGGCGCGACCTGTTTCACGGACGCCTCCGGCGAGATCGTCACCGCAATGGGGAGCAGCCTTGCGGAGGCGTGCTACAGCCACGCGAGACTGAATAGAAGCACCGGAGAAGCCGTCGATGACTGCACCAGCGCTCTGGACGAAGGCCTGGTTCTGCGGGACCGCGCTGCGACTTACGTCAACCGCGGCATCATCCTGTTGCGGCGCGGCGATTATCGACGGGCGCTGCGAGACTTCGACATGGCCATAGAGCTTCAGCCTGACCTTGCTGAGGCCCATCTCAATCGCGGCGCTGCGCTTCGCAATATCGACGACGCGGCTGGAGCCGTCGCCGCTCTCAATCGTGCGCTTGAACTTGGACCTCGCGAGCCCGCCCGGGCCTATTACAACCGCGGCATCGCCCACGAAGATCTGGGCGAACTGCGCGCCGCTTACGGCGATTACCGGCGCGCGAGCGAACTTGCGCCCGACTGGGAAGCGCCCCGCGTCGAACTCGCGCGCTTTCGGATCGACGATTAGCGCGTCGGCGTTGCGGCCGGAGCTGCCGGCTCGGCGGGCGCCGGCGCCTGTCCTTCCTCGGCCGGCCCTTCACCCTCGGCAGGCGTGGCGGACGCCACCGTGCCGCCCTGCGCGGCGACCCATTGATCGAACTCCTGCCGGCTCACAACGCGGATTTCCACCGGCATGTAGGCGTGGTTGATGCCGCAAAGTTCCGAGCACTGGCCGTAATACACACCCTCCCGGTCAACGTTGAACCAGGTTTCGTTCACACGCCCTTGGATCGCGTCCTCCTTTACGCCGAACGCCGGCACGGCGAAGGCGTGAATCACGTCGTTTGAGGTGACCAGCACGCGCACCGTGGTGTTGACCGGAACATAGAGTGGGGCGTCGGTCGCGAGCAGATACGGACGCTGCTCGGCCCGCGCCGTCTCTTCATCGAGCGGGTTCGCCGTAAGGCGAACGCCCAGATCGGGGTACTCGAAATCCCAACGCCATGAATTGCCGGTGACCTTGAGCGTCAGCTCGGCTTCACCCGGTATCCGCTCCTGATCGTAGATCAACGGGAAGGATTTCCAGGCGATCGCGACAAGGATCAGCACCGGCACGATGGTCCAGATGACTTCTACCGCAATGTTGTGGGTGAACTTGCGCGGGGTAGGATTGGCGCGCCGATTGTAGCGCACGATGACCCAGAGCAGGAGCGCAAGCACAATCAGCGAAATCGTGACGATGATTGGCAGGATAAAGCTGTGAAAGTCGTGGATCTCGCGCATTACGCTTGTCGCGGCAGGCTGAAAATCCAGCCCGCCCGGCGTCGGCGCGCCGACCACGCCCGCATGAGCCGCGCCACCCGCCAGCGCGATCGCGCTCGCGCACGCTGCACCCAAAGCCCCTCGCTTCACGCACTCCTCCATGAGAGTCAGCCGCCGGTATGGCGCGCTCCGGCCGCCCCGCCTATAGTCCGGCGGCGCGGCATTCGACCGCGCCTTGCTGTTTGGTAATTCGCATTCGGGTGGGGTGCTAGCATGGGCGGTCGGCAGCTTCCAAGGCGCTGCGCCGTAGCGATTTCGCTCATGGCCGCAGCTGCTTTGAGCAGCCATGCGGAGGCCCAGCAAGCTGTGCAGATCATCGGCGGCGACGCCCACGCAAGGCAGTGCGTGGAAGCAGCCATGAACGGCGACGCCAGCGATCGGGGCATCGAGGAATGCACGCGCGCTCTGCGCTATCCCCATCTCAGCCCCGCAGGCGCACAGCAGATCACAATCAATCGGGGCGTGCTGCGGCTGCGGCGCGGCGAGTTCGACCTGGCGCTGGCCGATTTTGACGAAGTGATCCGGCAGAACCGCGAGAACGCCGAGGCGCAGCTCAACCGCGGGACCGCGCTGGTGCAGTTGCGCCGCCACGGGGAGGCGAT
>Ga0073934_10001283_pt1 | contig 61595 bp, 60 predicted proteins | sample LarsenN4metaG_FD_76834 | JGI IMG/M metagenome (GOLD analysis project Ga0073934, IMG submission 76834) | Hot spring sediment bacterial and archeal communities from British Columbia, Canada, to study Microbial Dark Matter (Phase II) - Larsen... ... | reverse complement strand
TTTCCTCCGTGTCTCTGTGTCTCTGTGTCTCTGTGTCTCTGTGGCGAGGTTATCAACATATGGAAAAAATCAATGTCGGCGGCCAGGCCGTCATCGAAGGGGTCATGATGCGCGCCCCCCGGGCCATGGCCATTGCCGTCAGGCGCCCCACCGGCGAGATCGTTGTCAAGAAGAAGGAGATGGTCCCGCTTTCCGAGCGCTTTCCCGTGGTGAAGCTCCCCATCGTGCGCGGGGCGGTTGCCCTGTTCCACTCCCTCGTGGTGGGGATGACCGCACTCAACTTCTCCGCCAACGAAGCCATGGTCGAGGAGGAGGGGGAGGAGAAGAAGGAGCTCTCCACCTGGGCGATGGCAGGCACCATGGCCTTTGCCTTCGGCTTCGGCATCCTGCTCTTCTTCATAATTCCCCTCTACCTGACCAAGCTGATGGTTCCGGTCATCGGCGACTCCAACATCGTCTTCAACCTGGTGGACGGGGTGATCCGGGTCGTGGTCTTTCTCCTCTATATCTGGACGATCTCGCGGATGGAGGATATCCAGCGGGTGTTCCAGTACCACGGGGCGGAGCACAAGTCGATTTTCGCCTTCGAGGCGGGTGACGAACTGAGCGTGGAGAACGTCCGCCGCTACAGCTGTCTCCACCCACGCTGCGGCACCAGCTTCCTCCTCATCGTCATGGTGGTGAGCATCGTCATCTTCTCACTCATCCCCAAGCTCTGGCCGTTTTACATGAAGGCCGGTGCTCGGGTGGTCTTCCTGCCGCTCATCGCCGGGGTCTCCTACGAGTTCCTCAAGTGGAGCGCGAAAAACGACAACTCCCCCCTGGTGAAGATGATCATCGCCCCGGGCCTTGCCCTGCAGCGGCTCACCACGCGGGAGCCGGACGACAGCCAGCTTGAAGTGGCCATCAAGTCGCTGGAGGAGGCGTTGGCGGTTAACGCCGGCTACAAGGACGATCGGCTCGTAATTTGAAAAAATAGGACCGATAGGTCATATAGGACGTATAGGTCCTAGATTCTGCTAAGGATTTTATTGATGCTCGACAAGATTGAAGAACTCGAACGGCGCTTCCAGGAGCTGGAGGCGCTTTTGTCAGATCCGACGGTTATTGCCAACCAGCCGGAGTTCCGCAAGCTCTCCCGGGAGCATAGCGACCTGGCGCCCCTGGTGGATGCCTACCGCCGCTACCGCAAGGTGCTTGAGGATATTGACGGCAACCGGGAACTCCTCTCCGATCCGGAGATGAAAGAGATGGCCGAGGAGGAGCTGGTTGCCCTGGAGGAGGAGAAGGAACGCCTCGACGCCGAGATCAGGCTGCTGCTCCTACCCAAGGACCCCAACGACAGCCGCAACGTCATCCTTGAGATCCGTGCCGGTACCGGCGGGGACGAGTCGGCCCTGTTCGCCGGCGACCTGTTCCGCATGTACTCCCGCTTTGCCGAGAAGAACCGCTGGCGGGTGGAGCTGATCTCCGCCTCCGAATCGGAGCGGGGAGGCTTCAAGGAGGTCGTCGCCTCCGTTGAGGGGCAGGACGTCTTTGCCAAGCTGAAGTACGAATCGGGCACCCATCGGGTGCAGCGGGTACCGGAGACCGAGGCGCAGGGGCGGATCCACACCAGCGCCTGCACCGTGGCGATCCTTCCCGAGGCGGAGGATATCGAGATCGACGTCAATCCGGCCGACCTCAAGATCGACGTCTACCGGGCCTCCGGCGCCGGCGGCCAGCATGTCAACAAGACCGAGTCGGCTGTGCGGATCACCCACCTCCCCACCGGCATCGTCGTCGAATGCCAGGATGAGCGGAGCCAGATCAAGAACCGGGCCAAGGCGATGAAGGTCTTGAAGACCAGGATGCTGGACTCCATGCAGCAGGAAGCCAACGCCAAAATGGCTGCCGACCGCAAAAACCAGGTGGGCAGTGGCGACCGGAGCGAGCGGATCCGCACCTACAACTTCCCCCAGGGCCGGATGACTGACCACCGCATCGGCCTGACCCTCTACAAGCTGGACATGATCATGGAGGGGGATATGGGGGAGATAGCGGATGCCCTGAGGCAGCATTATCAGATGGAGGCTTTGAAAGCGCAATCCGAGGGCGCCTGAGGCGGGACGAATGCCGCTTTTCCGCAATCTCTGCGTTCGCGCACTGAATCTCCTTGTGCGGCGTAGCGCTGTTTATGCCCGGTTTGTGGGTGCTACGCCTCCGCGGGATTCCTCCGCTGCCTTGACCTTGCGACAATTCCGAAGGGATTGGACAGAGAAGTCTGCCCGGAGGGCGAGGCCAAAGGCCGAGTCAAAAATCGACATCCGTGTTGATTGAACCAAAAACATTATGTCTGATGAAAGCAATAACAAGTGGACGCTTCTCAAGGTTCTTAACTGGACCAAGGGGTACTTGGCGGAGAAGGGTGTGGAGAATGCCCGCCTGGAGGCCGAGTGGCTCCTGTGCGAGGCGCTGGGGCTGGACCGGGTGGGGCTCTATCTCAACTTCGACAAGCCGCTTACCGATGCCGAGCTGTCGGCCTACCGGGCCATGGTAGCACGGCGGGCGAAGCGGGAGCCGCTCCAGTACATTCTCGGCACCCAGGAGTTCTCTGGCCTGGATTTCGTCGTCACCCCGGAGGTGCTCATCCCCCGCCACGACACCGAGGTTCTGGTGGCCGAGGCGCTCAGGCGTGCCCCGGCGGATGCCTCGATTCTGGATATCGGCCTGGGGAGCGGCTGCATCGCAATCGCCCTGGCCAAGGCGCTTCCGGGGGCGAAGGTGTGCGGGGTGGAACAGTCGGCCGGTGCGCTGGCGGTTACCCTGAAAAATGCCGAACTGAACGGCGTCACGCTGGAAATTGTCGAGGGTTCCCTGTTCGAGCCGCTGCAGGGGCGGCGATTCGACCTGATTGTCAGCAATCCCCCCTATATCCCGACAGCCGACCTGGCGACACTGGAGCCTGAGGTGCGCGACCATGAACCTATGGCAGCACTTGACGGCGGGGCCGACGGTCTGGCATTCTACCGGGCGATTGTTCCGCAGGCGCCCCGGCATCTCGATCCCGGCGGCTGGCTGCTGGTGGAGATCGGCATAGGCCAGGGGCCGGCGGTGCGGCGGATTTTTTCGCAGGGCGGTTTTGCAGACATATTTACTGCCAGGGACCCGGGCGACATCGAGCGGGTCGTCGGCGGCCAGATCCCGTAGGGGCGTCTCAGACCAGCCCGGGCGACTTTCGGCAGGCGAAAACCGGGGCAGGTTTGAAACCTGCCCCTACAGAAACGGACAAGAGGAATTGCATTGGATAAGTTAATCATCAAGGGGGGCAAGAAGCTCTCCGGCGAAGTTTCCGTCAGCGGTTCGAAAAACGCGGCACTCCCGATTTTCTGCGCCACGATTCTTGCCGCAGGCAAGCACGAGATCAGCAACGTTCCTTTCCTCCGGGACATCAACACGACCATCAAGGTGCTGGAATCCCTCGGCGCGGTGGTGGAGGGTAACGGCCACATCGTCAAAATCGACGCCACCAATGTCAACAATGTCGAGGCCACCTACGACCTGGTCAAGACCATGCGCGCCTCGGTGCTGGTGCTGGGGCCGCTCCTGGCCCGCCACGGCCGGGCACGGGTGTCTCTCCCCGGCGGCTGCGCCATCGGCGCCCGCCCCATCGACCAGCACCTGAAGGGGCTGAAAGCCCTGGGCGCCGATATCCACCTGACCCACGGCTACGTGGAGGCAAAGGCGAAGCGGCTGAAAGGTGCGCGGATCAACTTCGACATGCCGACCGTCGGCGGCACCGAGCATCTGATGATGGCAGCCTCCCTGGCCAAGGGTGAGACGGTGCTGGAGAATGCCGCCCGTGAGCCGGAGATCGTCGACCTGGCCACCATGCTGAACCAGATGGGAGCCCGCATCGAGGGGGCAGGTACCGATACCATCAGGATTGCCGGCGTATCGGAACTCTCGCCGGTCAGCTACCGGGTGATGCCCGACCGGATCGAGGCCGGCACCTTCATGGTGGCGGCCGCCATAACCGGCGGGGACATCAGGATCGCCAACATGCAGCTGGAGCATCTCGATGCCCTGGTCTTCAAGCTGCAGGATGCCGGGGTGGAGATCACCAACAAGAACGGCCTGGTGCGGGTGAAGGGGCCGAAGAAGCTCCGGAGCATGAACATCAAGACCCGCCCCTATCCCGGCTTCCCTACGGACATGCAGGCCCAGTTCATGGCGCTCATGACCGTTGCCGACGGCGCCAGCGTCATCTCGGAAAACATCTTCGAGAACCGCTTCATGCACGTCTCCGAGCTGATGCGCTTCGGCGCCGACATCACGGTTGAGGGGAACAGTGCCACGGTCAAGGGGGTGAAGAAGCTCTCCGGCGCCCCGGTCATGGCCACCGACCTGCGGGCCTCCGCGTCGCTGATCCTCGCCGGCCTCGCCGCCGAGGGGGAGACGGAGGTCACCAGGATCTATCACCTGGATCGGGGGTATGAGTCGATCGAGAAGAAGCTGGCGGGACTTGGTGCCGATATCGTCCGGGTGAAAGAATGATGAAAAACAATCTGTAACGCAAAGGACGCCAAGGACACGCAAAGGACGCAAAGTAACAGCAACTGCTCGTTCTGCCTTTTAACCGAATAAAAGGGTTTGATTCTCTTTGCGTACTTTGCGAACTTTGCGGTTCAAGGGTTATTAGGGTGTTTCTATGAACGACTATATTACGATAGCAATCCCGAAGGGGCGGATCCTGGAAGAGTCGGTCGAGCTGTTCGGCAAGATCGGCATCGACTGCAAGGAGCTTCTGGGCAAGTCGCGCAAGCTGATCTTCGAGAACGAGGCCCAGCGGATGCGCTACAAGATCGTCCGGGCCACGGACGTGCCGACCTACGTGGAGTACGGCTCCGCCGACCTGGGGATCGTCGGCAAGGACACCCTGATGGAGCAGGGGAAGAACCTCTACGAGCCGCTTGACCTGGGGTTCGGCTACTGCCGCATGATGGTGGCCGAGCCGGCCGGGCTGGCGGACCATGACGACCCCTCCCGCTGGTCAAACATCCGTATCGCCACCAAGTATCCCAATGTGACGGAGAAGTATTTCGCCGCCAAGGGGGTGCAGGTGGAGATCATCAAGCTCTACGGCTCCATCGAGCTGGCGCCGCTGGTGGGGCTTTCCGAGCGGATCGTCGATCTGGTCTCCACCGGCGAGACCCTGAAGCAGAACGGCCTGGTGGAGGTTGAGACCATCGCCGAGATCACCACCCGGCTGATCGTCAACCGGGCGAGCCTTAAGACCAAGCACAAGCGGATCACCGAGATCATCGAAGGGCTGGAGAAGCACATATGAAATTCCTGCATATTCATGATACCGATTTCGACAGCCAGTTTGCCGACATCCTCTCCCGCAGCGAGGAGACAGGCCGGGAGGTGGAGCAGGTCGTTTTGGATATCATCGCCGCGGTACGGGAGCGTGGTGACGATGCGGTGCTGGAGTACACCAACCGCTTTGACCGTCTGGACGTCACTTCAATGGCTGCCCTGGAAGTGACCGACGACGAGATAAATGAGGCCTTTGCCCGGGTGAAAGACGAGGACCTGGTCGCCCTGAAGCTGGCGGTGGAGCGGGTCGCCCGTTTCCACGAAAAGCAGAAGCAGCAGACCTGGCTCTCCACCGAAGAGCCGGACATCATGCTCGGCCAGATGGTGACCCCCCTGCAGCGGGTCGGGATCTACGTCCCGGGCGGCAAGGCGAGCTACCCCTCAAGCGTCATCATGAACGCCGTACCGGCCAAGGTTGCCGGGGTGCCGGAGGTGATCATGGTGGCGCCGACCCCCGGGGGGGAGATCAACAACCATGTGCTCGTGGCCGCGCGCCTCTCCGGAGTCGACAGGATTTTCAGGATCGGCGGCGCCCAGGCGGTTGCCGCCCTGGCCTACGGTACGGAGGCGATAGCCAAGGTGGACAAGATCACCGGACCGGGAAACATCTACGTTGCAACGGCCAAGAAGCTGGTCTTCGGCCAGGTGGGGATCGACATGATCGCCGGACCATCGGAGATCCTGGTGATCAACGACGGCAGCGGCAACCCGGCCCACATCGCCGCCGACCTTCTCTCCCAGGCGGAGCACGACGAGCTGGCCTCCTCCATTCTCATCACCACCGACCGGCCTTTCGGCGAGGCGGTGGCAGGGGAGGTGGAAAAACAGCTGCAGCAGCTCTCCCGGGAGAGCATCGCCCGCAGTTCGTGGGAGAGCTACGGCGCGGTCATCGTTGCCGGCTCCCTGGACGAGGCGATCGAGTTCTCCAACCGGATCGCCCCCGAGCACCTCGAGCTGGCGGTGACCGACCCGTTTGCCATCCTGGCTAAGATCAAGAACGCCGGCGCCATCTTCATGGGGCACTTCACCCCCGAGGCTGCAGGCGACTACCTGGCCGGCCCGAACCACACCCTCCCCACCGGCGGCACGGCCCGCTTCTTCTCGCCTTTGTCGGTGGACGACTTCGTCAAGAAGTCCTCCATCGTCTACTTCAGCGAGGGGGGGCTCAGCCGGCTCGGGCGGGATATCGTCCGGATCGCGGAGCTGGAGGGGCTGGAGGCCCATGGCAAGTCGGTGAGCATACGTCTGGGAAAGTCAGGTAAAGAATAAGACGTACAGGTCCTACGGGACCCATGAAAAGCAGGTGACCCAATGATTCCGTTACGCCCAAACATCGCCTCCATGGCAGGCTATGTCCCCGGCTACCAGCCGCCGGATATCGCCTCATGGATAAAGCTGAATACCAACGAGAACCCCTATCCGCCGTCACCGGCCGTGGTGCAGGCCGTACTGGCCGAGCTGGGGGGAGACGGGGCAACGCTTCGCACCTACCCCAGCGCCTCCAGCCAGGCTTTGCGGGAGATCGCCGGCGAGCTGTACGGCTTCGACCCCTCCTGGGTGATCATGGCCAACGGTTCCGACGAGGTGCTGAACAACCTGATCCGCGCCTTTGCCGGCGAGGGGGAGGAGATCGCCTACGTCCACCCCTCCTACTCCTACTACGCCACCCTGGCGGAGATCCAGGGGGCGCGGGTACGAACCTTCAATCTCACGGACGATCTGTGGATCGCCGATTTTCCCGAGCGCTACGACGGAAAGCTCTTCTTTCTGACCACGCCGAATTCACCACTCGGTTTTGCCTATTCGCAAGGCTATATAGAGAGAATCGCGCAACGCTGCAGCGGCATACTTGTTGTGGACGAGGCCTACGCCGACTTTGCCGGCGGCAACGCCCTCGATCTGGTGAAGAAGTACGACAACGTGGTGGTGACCCGGACCCTTTCCAAGAGCTACTCCCTGGCCGGCATGCGCCTCGGCCTGGCGATTGCCCGGCCGGAGGTGATACGGGCCCTGGACAAGATCCGCGACCACTACAATCTGGACCGGCTGGCCCAGGCGGCCTGCGCCGCCGCCCTGCGGGACCAGGCCTATTTCGGCGACTGCTGCCGCCGCATTGCCGAGACCCGGGAGTGGTTCAGCGCCGAACTGAAACGGATCGGCTACACGGTCATCCCGTCCAGCGGCAATTTCGTCTTTGCGTCGCCGCCTGACGGTCACGGCAGGCGGGTCTACGACGGGCTTTACGACAGGAAGATCCTCGTGCGCCACTTTTCCGACCCGCTCCTGGCCCACGGACTGCGCATCAGCATCGGCACCCGGGACGAGATGGAAAAAACGCTGTCTGCACTGCAGGATATCGGATAAAGGGGGAGACCATGGCCAGAAGCGCCAGTGTGGAACGTGTTACCAAGGAGACCAGCATCAAGCTTTCCATTGACCTCGACGGATGTGGTGTCGGCAGGATCTGCACCTCGGTCCCCTTCCTCGACCACATGCTCGACCTGTTCGCCCGGCACGGCCTGTTTGATCTTGAGATAGAGGCCCGGGGTGATATCGACATCGATTTCCACCACACGGTGGAGGATATCGGCATTGTTCTCGGCCAGGCGATCAGGGAGGCGCTGGGGGACAAGAAGGGGATCCGCCGCTACGGCCAGGCGACCGTGCCGATGGACGAGACCCTGGCTTCCGTTGCCACGGACCTCTCCGGCCGTCCTTACCTGGTGTACAACGTGCGTCTGCCGAAGGTGAAGATAGGCGAGTTCGACGTCGAGCTGGCCCGTGAGTTCTTCCAGGCCCTGGTGAACAACCTGGGGGCTAACCTGCACATCAATGTCATGTACGGCGACAACGTGCACCATGTCCTGGAGGCCTGCTTCAAGGCGACCGCCCGGGCGCTGGACATGGCGACCCAGGTGGACTGCCGCATCGAAGGGGTCATGTCGACCAAGGGAAAGCTGTAATTCAGTGAATAGTGAACAGTGATTGGTGAATAAACCTGTAACGGTCCCACCTTTCACGTTTCACCATTCACCTTTCACAGGGTGTTCAAATGATAGCAATTATCGATTACGGCATGGGAAACCTCCGTTCCGTTCAGAAAGGGTTCGAGAAGGTCGGTTTCGATGCTGTCGTCACCGCCGACCCGAAGGTCGTGCTGGCGGCGGACAAGGTGGTTCTTCCCGGTGTCGGCGCGTTCCGCGACTGCATCCGCAATCTGGAGGAGGGTGGGTTCATCGAGCCGATCCTCAGGGTGATCCGTGAGGGGAGGCCGTTCCTCGGCATCTGTCTCGGCCTGCAGCTCCTCTTCAGCGAGAGCGAGGAGTTCGGCCTGCACAAGGGGCTGGATGTAATTCCCGGGAGGGTGGTCCGCTTCCCCGAGGGGATGGTCGAAAACGGTGAGAAGCTGGCGGTCCCCCACATGGGCTGGAACCAGCTGAGCGTGAGAAGCCCTTCACCACTGCTTGCCGGTATCCCCGACGGCACCAACGTCTATTTCGTCCACTCCTACTACGTCATTCCCGATGACCCGGCGGTGGTCGCCACCACCACCGGTTACGGCATCGAGTTCTGCTCGTCCATCTGGAAGGACAACGTTGTGGCGGCCCAGTTCCACCCGGAGAAGTCCCAGGAGCAGGGGTTGAAAATACTGAAGAATTTCGGAGAGCTTGCATGATCGTCATTCCGGCCATTGATCTGAAAGAGGGTAAGTGCGTCCGCCTGGAACAGGGGCTGATGGAGAAGGACACGGTGTTCAACGACGACCCCGGTGCCCAGGCCAGTGTCTGGCAGGACCAGGGGGCGAGACTGCTCCATATCGTCGACCTTGACGGCGCCTTTGCCGGTGAGCCGAAGAACCGCGCCGCCATCGAATCCATCGTCAAGGCCCTCACCATCCCGACCCAGCTAGGGGGCGGGATTCGCGACATCCCCACCATCGAGGCCTATCTGGACATGGGGATCGACCGGGTGATCATCGGCACGGCGGCCCAGCGGAATCCCGAGTTTGTGCAGGAGGCCTGCACCCGTTTCCCGGGGAGGGTCGTCGTCGGCATCGATGCCAAGAACGGCATGGTCGCTGTGCAGGGGTGGGCCGAGGTGACCGGGGTCACCGCAATCGAGCTCGCTCGGAGGTTCGAAGGGTTCGGCGTTTCGGCCATCATCTACACTGACATAAGCCGTGACGGCATGATGCAGGGACCAAACATCGAGGCGACCTGCGCCCTGGCGGAGTCCATCAGCATTCCGGTCATCGCTTCCGGCGGGGTTTCCAGCCTCCAGGACATCAGTAACCTGATGGCGGTGGAGAAGAGCGGCGTCACCGGCGTCATCACCGGCAAGGCGATCTACACCGGCGCGATCAACCTGGCCGAGGCGATCGCCCTGACAAAGGGGACGTGAACCTATGCTGACCAAGCGTATTATCCCCTGTCTCGATGTGAAGGGTGGCCGGGTGGTCAAGGGTGTGCAGTTCCTGGAGCTGCGCGATGCCGGCGACCCGGTTGAGATTGCCGAGCTCTACGACCATCAGGGGGCCGACGAGCTTACCTTCCTCGATATAACTGCTTCCTCCGACGAGCGGGACATCATCATCGACGTGGTGCGCCGCACCGCCGAGCGGGTCTTCATGCCGCTGACCGTGGGGGGCGGGATCCGCACGGTGGACGACATCCGCCGCCTGCTCAACGCCGGGGCGGACAAGACTTCCATCAACACGGCGGCAGTGCACCGCCCCGAGTTCGTCAAGGAGGCGGCTGAACGGTTCGGCTCACAGTGTACGGTAGTGGCCATCGATGCCCGTCGGGTCACGGGTGAGAATCGCTGGGAGGTTTACACCCACGGTGGTCGCAAGCCCACCGGCATTGACGTGGTGGAGTGGGCGATCAGGATGGAGGAGTACGGCTCCGGCGAGATCCTCCTCACCAGCATGGACTGCGACGGCACCAAGGACGGCTACGACCTGGAGCTGACCCGGGCGGTGGTGGATGCGGTCTCCATTCCGGTCATCGCTTCGGGCGGGGTCGGCAATCTGGAGCATATCTACGACGGCTTTGCCAAGGCGGGTGCCAGTGCCTGTCTGGCTGCCTCCATCTTCCACTACAAGGAGTACACCATCGGCGAGGCCAAGGAATATCTCCGGGAGAAAGGGGTGGCGGTACGCCTATGAGCCAGCACGACGAGATTCTCCAGGCGGTGTACCGGGTGATCCTTGAGCGGAAGGCAAGCCCGACGGAAAAGTCATACACCGCTTCGCTGATGCAAAAGGGGGCCGACACGATCCTGAAAAAGGTGGGAGAAGAGGCCACCGAACTGGTGATCGCCGGCAAGGGGGGCACGCGGGAGGAGATTGTCTACGAGACGGCCGACCTCTTCTTTCACACTCTGGTGCTGCTCGGCTACCACGGCATTCCCCTGGATGACGTCTATGCCGAGCTGGGGCGGCGCTTCGGCGTATCGGGTATCGAGGAGAAAGAGTCCCGCTCTTCCTGAGTTGCCTCGAAAACGTGCAGTCGTTGATAATTTTATTGACAATAAACAGACGCTTGCATAATATTAGTAGCCTTTGTATGTAAAACCGGCCTACCCTGGGTTGGAAATTGAAAGAGGGGGGGGTGAATACGAATGCCGGGAATCAAGGTAAAAGATACCGAGCCGTTTGAACTGACGCTGAAGAAATTCAAGAAGCAGTGTGAGAAGGCAGGAATCCTTTCTGACGTCCGCAAGCGCGAGCATTTTGAAAAGCCGAGTATCAAGAAAAAGAAAAAGGCCATTGCCGCTCGCAAGCGTGCGCTGAAAAAGCAGCGCAAGATGGTTGACTAGGCAGCTTTGTGCCTGGTGCATCCGATGGGCGGAAAGCAGGTCTTTTGATGCCATTTTGAAAGCCTGCGCAGTCGGAAGTATTTTCCGGCGTTCGCGCAGTTGGATAGAGTGACCTGGGTGGGGGCAATTCTCGTGATTGCCCCTACTTTTCTTTTTGACGCAGGTACCGTATACCAATGGTGTCGAGGGGTTGATGAATCTTGTAGACATTCTTATCTGGCTGGTCCTGTTAGGATTTGTTGTCAAGGGATTCACCAAGGGTCTGATTCGCCAGGTCTGCTCACTGCTGGGCTTTCTGGTCGGTGGATGGGCCGCACTGAAGTACTATCACTACCTGGCCGAAACAAGCCGTCATATCATTCATCTGCCGCCCAATGTGGCAACATTCCTCTCCTTCATCTGCATTTTCCTGGTCGTTGGGCTGCTCTTTTTCCTCCTCGGTCACCTGTTGACGGTATTTTTCAATATCATCCTCCTTGGTGGGGTCAACCGTGTCGGTGGAGTGGTCCTGGGCTTTCTTGAAGGGGCGTTCATCCTGTCCATGGTGCTCTATTTCGGGGTCAGCAAGCCGCTGCCCGAAAAGTTCAAGGGGTATCTGCTCCGTTCCAGAAGCGCGGAGCCGTTCATTGCCACGGGGAAGGAGATCGTTGTCGGCTGGAGCGGTCTGCCGCCGGAGGTGAAGAATCCGGCAAAGCTGAAGAGTCTGGCCCCGGCGAAGCATAAGGATTAAACGCGTGATGATTCCGGATGAGAAGATTGCCGAGGTTCGAGAGCGGGCCGGAATTGTCGAGGTGGTCTCCGATTACATCAGCCTGAAGAAATCCGGGGCAAACTACCTGGGGCTCTGCCCGTTCCACGGCGAGAAGACCCCCTCGTTCAACGTTAACCCGGCCCGGGGGATATTCCACTGTTTCGGTTGCGGGGTGGGGGGCAACGCCGTCACCTTTGTCATGAAGATGGAGGGGATTTCCTTCCCGGAAGCGGTCAAGCTGCTGGCCAAGCGTGTCGGGGTGGAAATCGAGGAACGGTTGCCGACGCCGGCTGAAAAAAGGCGTCTGGATGAAAAGGAGCAGCAGTTGGCCATTGTCGCCACGGCCGCTGCCTATTACACCGGCCTGCTGCAGCGGGAGGAGGCCGGGGAGCCAGGGCGTCGCTATCTTGTTGGCCGAAAGGTTGGCGGGGATATCATCGCGCCGTACCGCCTTGGCTATGCGTCGGAGCAATGGGACGGCCTGGCACGGCATCTGCGCCAGCAGGGGGCTTCTCTGGAGCAGGCCGAACGGCTCGGCCTGATCAAGCCCAAGAACAGCGGAGGCTATTACGACCTGTTCCGCAACCGGCTCATATTCACCATTGCCAATGTGCACGGTCAGCCGATTGCCTTTGGCGGGCGGGTGCTGGACGACGCGCTTCCCAAGTACATAAACTCGCCGGAATCGCCGGTCTACAGCAAGAGCGAGACGCTTTTCGGCATCGATCTTGCCAGGCAGGCAATGAGGGAGCAGAAGTCCGCCATCATTGTCGAAGGCTATTTCGACCATCTGGCCCTGTACCGGGCCGGTTTCAGGAACGTTGTGGCAACCTGCGGCACGGCCCTGACGACCGGTCATCTGCAGGTGATACGGCGGTATGCCGAACGGATCTACCTTCTGTTCGACGCCGACAGCGCCGGCAGGAAGGCGACCTTCAGGGGGATGGAACTGATCCTGGAAGCGCAGCTCCCCTGTTTTGTCGTGGAGATGCCCGAGGGTGAGGATCCGGACAGTTTTCTCGCCGGTCATTCCGCGGAAGAGTTCAGCGGAATTCTGGCCAAGGCCCGTCCGGCCCTTGATTTCTACCTGCGCGACCTGATTTCCCGGCACGATACCGGTACCGTTGCCGGGAAGAAGGCGGTGATCGACCAGTTCAGCAGCATGGTGCAAAAACTTGCCGATTCGCGGGAGCGGAATCTTTATCTGCGCGAGCTTGAAAGGCTGCTGGATATGGAGCCGGGATCCCTGACCGGAGGGGAGCGCAAGCAGGCCAGGCCGGCCGCTGCAATTGCCGAGCGGCGCGTGGCCGACCCGGCCCTCTCCCTGTTGGCCCTGCTGGCCCGTTACCCGGAAATTGCCGCCGAGTTCCGCTCCGCCGGGGTGGAAGCTCTGCTGCCACAGGATCTGTGCCCGCTGTCGGCAAAGCTCCTTGAGTCCCTGGAAAGCGGCAGCGAGGTTGATTTCTCCGCTCTGCTTGCACCTCTTGCCGAGACCGAACTGGGGAGGAGTCTGGCCGGTCTGCTCATGGACGATGCCCATATGGCTGACATGGATCCATACAAGGCTCTGCATGACTATCGCCGGGCGCTGGAGAAGCAATCTCTGCAGCTGATGGATGCAAAAAGCCTGCGCCGCGAGTTGCAGCATCTGGATTCCGACTCTCCCCGCTACATGGAGATAATGGCAGCACTTAATGACTTGCGAAACAAAAAATCACAATTACTATAAACAGTGACAATTCAGTCAGCTGGATGACTTTTCCGTCGTCATCGGGCACAAGGGGAAGTACATGGCCAAGAAGAGTATTGAAGAGGTAAAACAGCTGATCGATATGGGTAAGGAGAAGGGGTTTCTGACCTATGAAGAGGTCAACGACCTGCTCCCCCCGGATATTGACTCTTCTGAGCAGATTGATGATGTAATGAGCATGTTCGGCGAGATGGAGATCGAGATCGTCGACTCCGTCCAGAAGGTGAAGATCCCCAAGGTGAAGCTCGATCTGGAGGATGAGGAGGAGATTGAAGGGGAGCAGGAGGAGCAGGAGTTCGAGCCCGGCGCACTGGGGAGAACCAGCGATCCGGTCAGGATGTACCTGCGGGAGATGGGCTCCGTCTCGCTCCTGACCCGCGAGGGGGAAGTGGAGATCGCCAAGCGGATCGAGGAGGGTGAGCGCGATGTCGCCGGTGTCATTCTCAACACGCCGATTACCCTCAAGGAGATGGTTTCCCTGGGGGACCGGCTGCGGAAATTCCAGATAAACGGGTCCGATATCAGCAAGGAGGTCGAGGAGGAGGAGCTGGAGGAGGATGAAGAGGATCACCAGCGTACCCGCCTCCTGGAAATCATGGATGAGATCCGGGATATTGATGTCCGCATGGATGCCATCTTGGTTGAGTTCGACAGTGATGCGACCACTGAAGACGTCAGGGAGCAGCTTTCGGCCGAGCGGGGGGAGCTGAAGGTCCGGCTGGCCGAGTTGGTGAAGTCGCTCCGTCTCAAGGATCGTCATGTCGAGAAGATTTCGCTCCGCCTGAAGGAGCTCTCCGGCAAGGTCGACCGGATTCTGCGCGAGGTCGTCGAACTGGAGAAGGAGGCAAAATGCGCTCCTGAGCTGCTTGTGTCGTATCTCACCGATCCCCACGGGCACAAGGGGGACTCTCACGCAGTCATAAGCACCCTTGACTGCTCCGAGGAAGATGCCCTGAAAATCGAGAAAAAACTTGCCGTTCTGGAAAAGAAGCTGAAGAAGGTCGAGGAGGAGTCCGGTTTCAGGGCCTGCGAACTTTCCCAGGCGCTGGTGGCGGTGGAGCAGGGGGAGCGCAAGGCAAAGCAGGCAAAATCGGAACTGGTTGAGGCGAACCTGCGCCTGGTCGTTTCAATCGCCAAGAAATATACCAACCGCGGTCTGCAGTTCCTCGACCTGATCCAGGAGGGGAATATCGGCCTGATGAAGGCAGTGGACAAGTTCGAGTACCAGCGCGGGTACAAGTTCTCCACCTATGCGACCTGGTGGATCCGTCAGGCCATCACGCGGGCGATCGCCGATCAGGCCCGGACCATCAGGATTCCGGTGCACATGATCGAAACAATCAACAAGCTGATCCGTACCAGCAGGCAGCTTGTCCAGGAAATCGGCCGTGAACCGTCGCCCGAGGAGATTGCCGAGAGGATGCAGCTGCCGCTGGACAAGGTCCGCAAGGTGCTGAAGATTGCCAAGGAGCCGATCTCCCTGGAAACTCCCATCGGCGAGGAGGAGGATTCCCACCTGGGCGATTTCATCGAGGACAAGGGGGTTGTGTCACCTCTTGAGGCGGTCATCAAGGCAAACCTGTCGGAGCAGACCGCCAGGGTTCTTGCGACGCTGACCCCCCGCGAAGAGAAGGTGTTGCGCATGCGCTTTGGCATCGGCGAGAAGAGCGACCACACGCTGGAGGAGGTCGGACAGGACTTCGAGGTAACCAGGGAGCGGATCCGACAGATAGAGGCAAAGGCGCTGCGGAAGCTGCGACATCCCAGCAGGGCGAAAAAATTGAAGAGTTTCGTTGAGTAGTCATTGGTAGGAAAAGGCCGGGGCAGGAGTTGCCCCGGCCTTTTTGTTTTGCACATACGGAGTTGCATGAGCCGTGGCAACTGTTGTAATGAGATCGTGTCAATACAAGATATGTTTACACTGCAATAGTTTATTGATAATTTATCGTCCGAAGAAAAGGATATCTGCTTATCCCTGATAGCCGTACTCTCCGCTCCCCCGGTGCTCTTTTGCCCCAGGCCGGTCGCCTGCCGATGTTGTGCGGATTCTGAACGACTGACGTGCCGCACCGAAAGACCATGTGTGTTGAAGGGGCTTCGTTTCGGCGTTGCCCGGGGTCGCCACGAGTCATTGAATCGTATAGTGAAATCCCGTATATTCTCGCGGGGAGGATGCTGATGTTCAGAGTAGCTGTTGCCATGACCTTTCTGCTGTTGACTACCCTCGCTCACGCAGCCCATCAGGTCAAATTCCTTGCCGAAGTCGCCATTGACAAGCCGCAGCGCGTCGCCCCGGACCAGAACGGGAACATGTATGTCACGACAAAGGACGGTTCCGTGGTCGTGTATACCCTCGACGGCAAAAATGTCCTGAACATTCAGGGGAAGGACCCGAACGGGGATCCTCTGTTGAAGAAACCCGCTGGAATTGCCGTCCATGGTGACAATATTTACGTCTGTGATACCTCCCTCGACAAGGTGGTGATCTTTTCCAGGAATGGCGGCTATCGCGACAGCTTCGGCGTGGGGGGGAGCGGACCCAAGCAACTCAGCAATCCGAGCGGGATTTTTGTCTACCAGGGTGTCATCTATGTGGCCGATTACGGCAATGACCGGATACAGGTGTTCGGTCCGAACGGCGTCTATCTGCAGACCATAGGAACGATGGGGGAGGGCGCGTCGCTCCTGAGGAGTCCGACCGATGTGGCCGTGGATAACCGGGGAAATGTCTATGCCGTTGATGGCGACAGCCGTCAGATCAAGATATACCGGCAAGACGGCACGTATGCCGGCCATATCAGCGGTCCGGTCAAGCCGTATTCCCTGGCCATGATGGATGACGGCATCCTGGTCACCGACACGGAGAACTACAATATTACCAAGTACAGTTTCAAGGGTGAAAAGCTGTACGCCTTCGGCACCCTCGGTGATGGAAGGGTGCAGTTCAAGGATATATGGGGTATATCGGCCGACAGCTTCGGCAAGGTTTACGCCGTTGACCGCGAGAAGAAGTCGGTGCAGGTCATTGCCACGGATAAGACCGGTGTCAGCGATCTCCCGCTGAACGTGGCCCCCCCCACTTCGGTTCGCTGGTCGAGGAATATCCCCCTCATTGCCGGCAATATGGCCTACGACAGGAACAACAGCCGCCTGTACGCCATAGATCCGGAAAACAGGAGCATCGCGGTCATCCGCGCCGGCCAGATGGAAAAAGTTGTCAAGCTAGTGGACCGGATACCGGTTTCAGTCGCAGTCGACGCCCTTGGTCTCCCCTGGATCTTCGACAAGGAGGAGAACCAGTTGTTAAGGCTTGACGATCAAGGCAACATCCTCCTGAAAATCGGGGCGTCCGGTAGTCGGGACGGGTATTTTTCCAAGGCCAGGGACCTGTTCATCGGCAAGGATGGACTCATCTATGTGGCGGATACCAATAACGATCGTGTGCAGGTATTCAATGGAGACGGCGTCTTCATGAACACCTTTACCCGCGGCGTAGGGTCGCTTTTGCTGGAAAATCCGATTTCCATCGACCAGGACAGCAAGGGGAACCTGTATGTCCTGTCCGAATCCCGCAATGTGGTGGTCGTCATCGCGTCCAATGGTGAAGCCATTCGTGAGTTCGGCGGCAAGCCGCCCGGAAGGGGCAAATTGGACAGCCCCGTAAGCCTGGCCGTAAACGGGAACGAAGTGATGGTTCTTGATGCCGGGACCAACAGTGTAAAAGTCTTCACCCTTCAGGGAGAGTACAAGCGGGAGTTCGGTGCAAAGGGGAGCGGCAAGGGGGATTTCAAGAAACCGGCATCCATGGTGGTGCTCGATGACACGACCTTTCTCGTAGCCGACGCCGGGAACAAACGGATTCAGGAGTTCAGCACGATTTATACGCCAAACCCTCCCGTTGACCTGGTTGCCAAGGAGGGGATGCGGAGTGTGGAGCTGTCATGGCGCAGCGTCGAAGAGTCCTTTGTTGAGGCGTACCGGGTATTCCGTTCCCAGGCAGGAGACAGTGAATACAAGGAAATTGCGGTTGCCAGGGGCAATTCCTTCCGAGATGTCAATGTGCTGCCCGACACGAAGTATGCGTACAGGGTCAGCGCCATGGTCCGGGGGGGGAATGAGAACATATCCCTGGAGAGTGTCACCGCTGTGCCGACGAAGTACACCCCGACGCCGCCGAGCAATCTTGAGGCAAAGAGCCAGGAGTGGTCGGTGGATCTCGCCTGGCAGGCTGACAGGCAGAGTTACATCGATCATTATAATGTCTACCGTGACAGCGATGAAGAGGATGTGCCCCCGGTCTTTCTTGCCAGTACGAAGGAGTCATCCTTTTCCGAAGGTGGTCTTGAGTCCGACAGCGACTATACCTATCTGGTAAGCTCCGTGAGTATCGACGGGGTGGAGAGTGAGCGGGTCTCGGTGGATATCAGTACCATCATTGCCACCAAGCCTCCCCTTGAAATCGATATCATGGAGATGAACGATATCTTTTCGAACACCTACAAGATTTATGAAACCGAAGGGATCGGCAAGGTCCGTCTTACCAACAACACACGGGATGAAATCGTCACCCTCAAGCTTGCCTTTACCATCAAGGAGTATATGGACTTCCCGACCGAGCTGGAGATCAAGAACCTCCCGCCGCGGCAGAGCCGGGATATCGTGCTGAAAGCGGTCTTCAACAACAAGATCCTGGAAGTCACCGAAGATACACCGGTGCAGACCGAATTGCGGGCAACCTACTACGAGAACCAGAAACAGCGCAGTTTCTCGAAGAACAATACGCTCAATCTTTACGAAAAGCACCGGATGATGTGGGTCAACAAGGATCGGGTCGCTACCTTCGTTACCTCCAAGGATCCGGTGATCCTTGAATTTACCCGGGCTGTTGTCACGCAGTACGCCGACATCGGCTCTCCCCTCGTTTATGCGGCGGCTATCTATGACTATCTCGGTCATATGGGGATGACCTACCTGCAGCATCCGAACAATCCCTACCAGATCGTGGAGGGGAAGACCAACTTTGTCGATTACGTCCAGTATCCCCGGGAGACGCTGAAACGGAACTCCGGGGTATGCACGGACCTGGTTGTATTTTACTCGGCTGCTCTTGAGGGACTTGGCATCAGGACGATGCTGCTCGGTACCCCTGATCACCTCTTCATGATGTTTGCCGTCGGACAGGTGAGCGAACTGGGCGATTCGACCATGAACGGCATGTTTGCCATCCATGAAGGGACCGTCTGGGCTCCCATTGAGCTCACCCTGGTGGGGTCTCCGTTCATGAAGGCCTGGGAAACCGGCAGCAAGGCGTATTACGACTGGCGCGAGAAGGGGATAGAGATAACCGACCTTAACCAGGCCTGGGCGCGTTACAAGCCTGCTACCTTGCCAGTCACGGATTGGCGGGCACAGGTCGTCAAGCGCGACGAGGTGGACAGGCGCTATGGCAACGAAATTGCAAAGCTCAACATGATCAGGTTGAAATACACCAGCAATAGGTACTTTGTCCAGATCAACAAAAATCCCAACGATGGCAATGCATATCACCAGTTGGGGATCATCTACGGGGAGTCCGGCGAGCTTGACGAGGCACGGAAGTTTCTGGAAAAGGCAGAAGCCCTTTTGCCGGGAAATCCGGAAATCATTAACAATCTTGCAAACCTCTATTATCTCAAGGGCGACTACCAGCTGGCGCGTCAGGCCTATGAAAAGGCTGTCGAGCTGGATCCGGCAGATCCATACATTCTCGTGAATCTGGCTTTATGTTACCTCAAGCTTGACAACAAGGAGAAGGCGACGGAAGCTTTTCAGAAAGCCACGAAAAAGGATGCGACCCTTGTCAAGAAACATCGGACCATTGCGATTGAGCTTCTCGGGAGCATGTAACATAAAATTGCAGCTTGAAACCTGCTCGGGTATCGGAGGAATTGCGCCATGAAAAAGAGAATGATTACAATCTGCAGTCTGTTGCTTGCCGCTTCGCTAGCCCATGGCGAGCAGGCCGTGAAAAAAGAGGCTTTCTGGGAGAAGCTGACGCAAAAACTGGAAAAAGTCACTCCTGCGAAAAAAGGGGCGACGACAACGGCCGTCGGGGGTGTTCGGGGGGCAAAGAATGACGAGGCGACCGACATCTACTGGAAGGGTAAGGAAAAGCCGGTTGATATGGCCCAGGATGAGATGCAGGCCTTTGCCGCCGCGATTGACAGCAGGATGAAGGGGGACAATGAGGCTGCTCTCAGGCAGTTCGAGGAGTTCCTGGTCATGTATCCCCAGAGCGCGTTCCGGGTTGAGGGGCTGCAGGCGGTGGAGAAGATCAAGCAGGAGATAGCCGCGGCCAGGAGCCCTGTTGTCAAGGAAACTTCCGTTGTGGAAGCACCCCGGCCGGTAAAAACTGAGCCGGTGTCGGTTCCGGCTCCTGCTTCGCCCGCACCTGCTCCGGAGGCAGCAGTGGAGCCTGTAAAATAGAGATCTCCCGCATTCTGTAACGGAAAAGGTCCTGGAAAAACATCAGGACCTTTTTCGTTGTACAGTCACTGCATGGTGACAACCGTTGCCCCATCCCCCCCCTCATGGGGTTCTCCCGGGCGAAACCCGGACACCAGCGGGTGTCTGGCAAGGTATTCCCGTACCCCCCGCATCAGGTTGCCGGTTCCTTTGCCATGGACGACTCTCGCTTCAGGCCAGCCGTTCAGGGCCGCCTGGTCGAGAAATTTGTCGAGCAGGGGGATGGCATCCTCCACCCTTTTGCCGATCAGGTTGATCTCGCGCTTCTCCTCACTGGTCCCGTCCCCTGCCGTGACGACGTGTCCCCCCCGTGATCTCCCCTTTTTCTGCTGCGTGCTCCGCGGCGGTTCCACCCCGCTGAAGGGGATGTCTATCTCGATGGCACCGGCCTTGACCCGCAGCCGCTCGTGTCTCCGGTCAACGGTAACGACCGTGGCATCGAGTCCGAGTGCCCTGACGAAAAGCATGCTGCCGGGCTGAATTGCGTCCGGTTCCAGGGTCTGCGACCCGGCGAGCTCGCAGAGCGAGCTGTCGAGCTTTTCTTCCACTACGGCAAGCTGTTTTACCGATGTCTTGCTCCGTTCCCGCCTGGCCTCTTCTAGTATCCGGTTGATCTCTTTCCGTGCCGACTGGACGAGTTCCTTTGCGTCCCGCAGACCCTTTGCCCGCGCCTCTTTGCGTTGCTCTTCCATCTCGCTGAAACGGGCCGCAATGGTTGCCTCCCTCTCGGTCAGCAGCCGTCCCCTCCGGTCCAGATCGGCCAGCAACTGCTCCTGACGGAGGCGCATCTCCTTCAGGTCGGAAAGGAGGGCGTGAAAGTCGGATTCCATCCTCCCCACCATCTGTCCGGCAGTTGCCAGAATCCGGTCGGGAAGACCGCAGCGTCTCGCGATATCGAGTGCGTGGGACTGCCCCGGTTCGCCGATTGCCAGCCGATAGCCCGGGGTCAGGGTCTTGCGGTCAAACTCCATGGCGCCGTTGACCATTCCATCGGTCCGCTGGACAAAGGCGACGATGTCGATCAGGTGGGTTGTGGCGAGGACGAGACACCCTTTTTCCTGCAGGTCGGCAAGGATGCCGCACGCCAGGGCTGCTCCCTGGGTCGGATCGGTGCCGGTGCCGAGTTCGTCGAGCAGGACGACCGTCCTGTTGTCTGCCTGGCCGAGTATTGAAGAGATTTTGCTGACATGGGCGGAGAAGGTGGAGAGGCTCTCCTCTATGGACTGTTCGTCACCAATGTCGGCCAGCAGGGTGGCAGAGGCCGGGAAGACCGATTCAGGATCGGCCGGCACCGGTATGCCGGACCGGGCCATCAGGGTAAGCAGCCCGGCACTCTTTATGGCAATGGTTTTCCCGCCGGTGTTGGGGCCGGTTATGAGGAGCACCCGCTTGCCGGTATCGGTGCCCAGCCTCAGATCAAGGGGAACGACCTCCCTGCCGCCCCGTTCCCGCTGCATCAACAGGAGAAGGGGGTGGTAGCCGCGGCGGATGGTGAGCAGCAGTTCATCGGTCAGCTTGGGGCGGCTTGCAGCGATAAGGTCGGCAAACGAGGCAATCGCATTGAGCAGGTCGAATGCAACAATCGCGTTAAAGTCCGCCAGGATGCCGTCGGCGTCCTTCCTGACCCATGAGGTGAACTCGCGCAGTATCCTGATCTGCTCCGCCTTCTCCTCGGCATGCAGGTTTTCCAGCTCGTTTACCATGCCGATCACCTCGATCGGCTCCATGAACGCCGTTTCCCCGGTATTGGAGACATCGTGCACCACACCCGGGACCATACCCTTTGAGTCCATGCGTACCGGGATTACCCACCGGCCGTTGCGTTGGGTGATGAAGTCATCCTGCAGGAAGATGGCAACCTCCCGCTCACGGACGATCTCCTCCAGCCGCTTGCGCACGCGAATGGTCAACTGACGCGATTTGCGGCGCAACTCGAACAGCAGGGTTGACGCAGTGTCCAACAGGCCGCCATCCGGTGCAATGGCATATTCCAGTGCCTCCTGGATATCCGGGAAGACGGTAATCACGCTGCCCAGTTCGGCAAGCAGCGGGGTGTCGTTGCGGTAATCGAGCTGCTGCCTTATGGCTCTGCCGATTCTCAGGATCGGCAGGAGCTGGGCAAGGTCCAGCGGGTTGAGAACCGCTCCGGCAGGTCGGGCGAATTCCAGGATATGGCTGATGTCGGAAAACTCATCCAGGGGGAGTCTGAGGCCGAACTGATGCATCTGCCTGATTTCGCCGACCTGTCCATAACGGAGCTCAATCGCTCCGCGGGAATCAAGGGGAGAGAGCTGTCTGACCTGCTCGGCCGTGGTTTCACTGTGGGCAAAGGCGGCTATCCTGTCGAGAATTTTGCCGAATTCCAGTAACTGCAATGATCCTGTATTCATGGTACCTCGTCCTGTTTTGCGGTTCTGCGTCGTCGTTGCCGTGCCTTGCTCCGTCTGATCCGCAATCTCCGTTCATCCCGGTCGGTGGCCAGACCCAGCCGCTCCGTGATCTTCTCGGCCAACTCACGTCTGGCAAGAAAGCGGTTGAGCGACTGGCTGCGCTCCCGCATGCATTTGACCTCGATTCCGGTCGGCTTGTGGATCAGGTGCACACAGGTGGCACTCTTGTTAACATGCTGGCCGCCGCTTCCGGACGAGCGGATGAAACGTTCCTCCAGATCGGACTCGCTGATGCCGAGCTCCGTCATCCGGTTCAGAAGCTGCTTCTGCTTTTCGGCTGATACGGCAAACTGGATCATTTATGAACCGCCACGGGCTAAATAACACATCATAACTCCAAGCGGCAGAGCTGCCAAGCTGCATTTGGCCGATGTCCCAAATGCTTGTCACCCATAAGCCCCTGTGCTAAGGTTGCGTCGATGAACGTTTCCATAATCATACCGGTAAAACCGGGCGGATTTGTGGCTGCAGTCGAATCGCTCAGGAATCTCGTCCCGTCTGCGGTGGGGTACGAAGTGCTCATTGCCGAGGGGCGCAGGCCGAGCCGCCAGCGCAACATGGCTGCCAGGGAGGCGGTCGGGGAGGTTGTTTACTTTCTGGATGACGATTCCTGTGTCGTTCCGGACGCGCTGGTGAGGATTGCCGCGCACATGCGGGATGACAGTGTCGCGGTCGTCGGCGGACCGTCACTCACCCACGCCGACAATTCCCCGTTCCAGCGGAGCGTGGCCTGGGTGCTCGCATCGGCATTCGGCGGCGGAGCAATACGCAACCGTTATCGAAAACACGGCAGTTTGCGGGATACGGACGATAGTGAGCTGATCCTCTGCAATCTGGCCTTCCGCAAGGACATATTCCTTTCTTCCGGCGGGCTTGACGAGAGGCTTTATCCCAATGAGGAAAACGAACTTATCGACCGGCTCCTGGCCGGCGGGTTTCGCCTCCTCCACGATCCCGAGCTTTTTGTGACCAGGAGCCAGAGACCGACACTGAGGGCCTTTGTGCGGCAGATGCTGACCTACGGGAACGGGAGGGCGGAACAGACCCTGGTGAGCCGCAGGGTTGATGCAAAGGCAATCATCCCCTCCCTGTTTGTCCTTTACCTCATGTCGCTTCCGGTTTTCCATGTCTGGTGGTACCTGCTTCCTGCCGCGCTCTATCTGGTCATCGTCCTCGGAAACATGCTCATGGCGAGCCGAACCGAGGGATTCTCCCTTGTCTGGCGTCTTCCGGTCATATATACTCTGCTGCACGCCTGTTATGGCGCAGGTTTCATCTCGGGACTGTTCTCCCCCCGTTACAAAAAGTGTGACTCCCCATGCGATGACGTGAATATTGTCAGGCTGAAGGCCGTTGACAGCGACTGGTGAAGTCAGTGGTTCTGCCGGCTTGGCTCGGTTATTTAGCGTAAGGGTTCCTTGATATATATTAATGATAACGGCGTGCAGGGAGCGCCTGGGGCTCTTACAGCCTGATAACGCTGGATTTTTTCTTGTGTCTGTTTAGCTCGACGGAATCGCCAGGATTGGCGTAGATATTGCTAGTTTTTTTTAGAGCTTTGTCCGTACAAAGATTAGCCCGAGGAGGATCACATGAAATTTAGGTCACTTATGACTGCCATCTGCGTAATGGCGACGGCGAATATCGTTTCTGCCGCCCCGTTTGCATATGTGGCCAATAGCGGGACCAAAAACGTATCGGTAATCGATACCGCGGATGACACCATCAAGGCAACCATTACCCTGCCGGACACCCTGCCGACGGTGCATCCCTATGCCTATGGTGTAGCGGTCGGGTCCTCGGGGCAGAATGTCTATGTCGGCCTGCAGGACACCAACGAAGTCACGGTGATCGATGCTGCTACCAATTCGGTTGTCAAGAGGATATCCCTCGGCACCGACGTTCCCAGCGGTTTAGCGGTGAATGACGCGGAAACGCGTCTCTATGTCACCAGCAACCTCAGCAATACACTCATCGTTATTGACATCAGTAACGGTGGTGCCATGGAGGTCGGTCGGGTCACCGTTGATGACAGCACGATCAGCAACCCGAGCGGGGTTGTCCTCAACGCTGCCGGCGACAAGGCCTACGTTGCCAACACCTCCACCAGCAATATCGCTGTCGTTGACATTGATGAAGCAAATAACGTCTATGCAAAGTCGTCATCGATTGCCCTCGGAGGCACCCAGCCGGTTGGCCTTTCCCTCAGCCCGGACGGTGTCATGCTCTATGCATCGAGCCTCACTGGCGACCTGCGGGGGATCAAGCTGTCTGACAGCACGATCACCAATCTGCCGACAGACGACGGTACCGTTGCCCTGGCAGTCAAGCCGGACGGCAGCAGGGTCTATGCCCCGTCCAACAGTACTGACAAGCTCTTCGCCATCGACTCCTCCGTCACCCCGAACGTGGTGCTCGGCACCAACTATCCGGTGGCCGCAGGCCCCTACGGCATCTCCATCACCCCCGACGGCAGCAAGCTCTACATGACCATGAATACGGCCAGCGCCGGCGAGACCGTCAAGGTCTTCAGCACTGCCAGCAACACGCTGACGGGCACCATCGCCCTGCCGACCCTGGCGAAGCCGACCAGCTTCGGTAATTTCATCGGTCCGGCTTTCCCGTTCACCATTACTTCATCCGATGACAACACCAACTGCTCCATCTATCCCGAAGGAGCCATCGCGGTCAACGCCAAGGGGCGTACCTTCAATGTCACCACCCTCAGCGGTAACTGTGACGTCACGGTTGACGGCTCCTCCGTCGGTATGCCGAGCGCCTATACCTTCTCCGACGTCACCGCCAATCACACCATCGCCGCAACCCCGCTTGCCGGTACCTACTACACGGTATCCGGCGACTGGATCACCAACGTGGGTGCCTGCGTGGCAAGCACGCCCAACGGCATCAGCTGCGCCAGCAAGAGCGCCAAGTTCCTCTCCGGCTCCGTCGTGACCCTCAAGGCGACCACCGGTTTCGCGGTGAAGAGCGGGACCTGGGGCGGCGCCTGTACCGGCCAGGGTGCCACCTGTACCCTCACCGTTGACGCCGACAAGTCCTTCGGCACGACCGTCCAGTTCGTCACCGGGACTCCCGGCGGACCGTTCTTCAACGTGACAAAATCGTCTTACACCCCCTCATTTACCGAAATCGCATCTGCCGCATCCGCCAATGACTACATCAAGATCTCCTCTGCCAATGCCAGTGTCACGACCGACGGGCCGGCAGGCCTGATGATCAGGACTGGCAACCAGTGGCTGGAGCCTGACTATGCGGGCAAGGATTCCTACAAACCGATGACGCTGACCATCACCAACGTCGGTGTTACGGTAGAACCGACTGATTCAATAGTTCTCTAGTATTACCAATACCAGCTTGACGAAGGGGCTTTCAGAAGCCCCTTTTTTTTGATTTGAATTTGGAGAGGATAGCTTTGCACGAACACGGGCACCTTTCGCCGCACTCGATTCCCGGTCACGTGATCAGGTCCATGCGGAGATTGAGTTGATCCGGGAAGAAGGGTCGTGAAACGGAAAGAGCGCCGCAATGACAGGATTGCGGCGCTCTTTCCGTTTCAGCATGTTGATGTATGTGACTATATGATGATTTTGTTGAGCGGATACTCTACGATCCCCTCGGCGCCCAGTTTCAGCAGCTCGGGAACGATCTTGCGCACATCCTTTTCCGAAAGGATGCTCTCTATGGAAACCCAGTCGGACTTGTAAAGATGGGAAACGGTGGGTGCCTTCTGGCTCGGCAGGACCGAGGTGATCGCCTCGACCTTGTCGCCCGGGGCGTTCATCTTGATGCCGACCATCCCCTCGGCTGCAAGGGCTGATTGCAGCAGGGTGGCGATCTGCTGGATCTTGGCACGCTTCCACGGGTCTTCCCAGGCAGTCTTGTTGGCCACCATGACCGGGACCGACTGCATCAGGTCGCACACGATGCGCAGGTTGTTCGCCCTGATGGTTGAACCGGTCTCAGTCACTTCCACGATGGCGTCACAGAGTCCGTCCACGACCTTGGCCTCGGTTGCTCCCCAGGAAAATTCAACATTCACCGGGATGCCCCGCTCGGCAAAATAGCGCTTGGTAAAACCGACCAGTTCTGTGGAGATGGTGGCGTTCTTCAGATCCTCAGGTTTCTGCACCGGGGAATCCTGGGCAACGACGAGAACCCAGCGGACAGGCCGCCTGGAAACCTTGGAATAGACCATTTCGCAGACTTCGACCACGTCGGAATCATTTTCCCTGACCCAGTCCCGGCCGGCGATGCCGACATCGATGGTGCCGCGCTCTACATACTTGCCCATCTCCTGGGGGCGGATCAGTTTGCAGTTCATCTCCTCATCGTCGACGCCGGGAAAGTAACTGCGGGAGGAGATGCTCACCTTCCAGCCGGCCTTCTTGAAGAGATCAACGGTGGCGTCTTCGAGGCTGCCCTTGGGAATACCGAAATTCAATATGGTTGACATTGCTATTTCCTCGTTTGGTTTGATTACATGAATGCGTTTTTTCGCAATGTCAAGGCGAGCAAAGAGCGACGCGGAGACGTAGTACCCAGAGGGCATAAACAGCGCTACGTCGCACAAGGAGGTCTGCAGCTCAACGCCGAGATTGCGGAAAAGGCGCTTTCATCATTTCTTGTAGACATCGTCCGGGTTGAAGAGCGGATTGGAATGCTCCACCCACTGTCCGTTTTCCCATTTGACATAAAAGCAGCTTCTGTTGCCGGTGTGGCAGGCTGCCGGGCCGTTCTGCTTGACCCGGATGACAACCGAGTCCGCATCGCAGTCGGTGTATGCCTCGATAACCTCCTGGGTGTTGCCCGACTCTTCACCCTTCATCCAGTATTTGTTTCTGGTGCGGCTGAAGAACCAGGTCTTGCCGGTTTCCAGGGTAAGGTTGAGGGTTTTTTCGTCCATGAAGGCAACCATGAGCACATCGCCGGTTTCATGGTCCTGGATGATGGCAGGTATCAATCCGCCCATCTTATCAAAATCTATTTTTATCATGAATTCTCCAGTCCGTTATCAATCTAGTGTCTGTCCATGAGGGGATCATCGTGAAACAGATGACCGTGCCGGCAGAACCAAAAAGGCGACGCAGGGTTACCCGCGCCGCCTTTATTGTCTGGATACAGCAGTCATTACTCCGGCTTGCTGACAACAACCTTGAGGTTGGCGGCGACTTCCGGATGAATCTTGACGGACACGCTGTACTCGCCGAGTTGCTTGATGGGCTCTGCCAGCGCAATTTTCTTGCGATCGATTTCCAGGCCCTGTGCCTTGAGCTGCTCGGCCAGTTCCATGTTCGTGACGGAGCCGAAGAGTTTGCCCTCTTCGCCGGCCTGATGGAGAAGGTTGAGGGTGATTGCCTCAATCCTTGCGGCAAGCGCCTTGGCTTGTTCAAGCATCTTGTTCTTCTTGTACTCGAGTTGACGCTTGGCGTGCTCGAGTGCCTTGGTGTTCTTCTCGTTGGCGAGAAGGGCGTACCCCTTGGGGATGAGGTAGTTGCGGGCGTAGCCGGGGGCTACCTTGACGACGTCACCGATGTGTCCGAGGTTTTCCAGGTTTTCTTGCAGAATTACTTTCATTTTTTCCTCCAGCCTGCTTACAGGTTTTTTTCACGGGGGCTGCGAAAGTTCCCCCAGATGTCAAAGATTCCAATGATGGCGACTGCCAGCACCATGTAGGGCTGGAATGCCAGAAAAAGCCAGAATATGATGCGCACCAGTCCGGGTACCGCGATTCGCTGAAAGAAAGCGAGTGTGACTGCCAGCCCCTGCAGGAAATAGGTAAATCCGGTGACAATCAGCAGATTGAGTGCAACCCTGCTGACTTCCGGATAGGGGAGCAGCATGGCAAAACCTGCTGCGATGACTACCCAGACGAGGTTGTCCGGGTTGCGGAACCGGTGAAAGCTTTCCGGTTGCGGCAACTCGGGCAGATATCTGGATGCGAGCCTGAACAGCAGCGTCATGTTGAGGCTTGCGATGGATCCGATTGCCACCAGCAGGAGAGACGGGAAGATACGGCCAATCAGGTTTCCCGCCTGGTGCATCCCCTGGGTGACCATTTCCAGGTCCTCGCCTTTCAGACCTTGTTTTTCATAGACCTTGATCGCCTGCGAGATGCTTGTCTCGATACCCCGGAGGATGTTCCCCTGAAGGTCAATCCCGGCCCAAAGGGCGTAGGATACGGTTACCACGACAATCAGTAAAAAGTTGATGCCGACTGCGCTGGCTATCGCTCCCGCAGCCCCCTTCCCCTTTTTGTAGAAGAAGGGGAGCAGCAGGGAGATGAGACCGCATTGCAGGACGTAGAGCAGTGCTGCGGAGATGTCGCTCATTGCCACGAGAGCGAGGACCGTGGCCAGTAAAATCGCGATGCCTGCCGCCGCGCCGCTCTTCAGGTAGTAGTACATGCCGGGAAGGGGGGCAAAAAGGCCCGGAATCAGTCCGATCACCGGCAATGTTACATAGGCCAGGAAGAGCGCCAGGGTCAGAACTATCCCTTTGAGCGTATCAAGCAGCAGCTCTCTGCCTGGAAATGCCATTTTCAGTACAGACCTAGGGCAGCACGTGGCTGCCGGCTATCGGCAGGAGTGCGATGTTGCGAGCCCGCTTGATAGCCTCGGTGATCTCTCTCTGATGTTTTGAACAGTTACCGGAAATCCTGCGCGGCACGATCTTGCCCCGCTCGGTGATGAAGTAGCGGAGTGTGCGCGGATCCTTGTAATCGATGCTTACCTGCTTGTCGGCGCAGAAACGGCAAACCTTCCTGCGCTGAAATGGTCTCTTCTTCCTCGGCCCACTGGGGCGTTGTGTTCTCTCTTCACTCATAATTTATATCCCTCCGTCAGTTTACTCGTTCTCGGGTGCGGCTTCCGGTGCGGAAGCGGTCTCCTCGGCCTCGACCGCTTTTGCCGGTGCGGCAACCACGGTCTCCTTCTCCAGCTTGACGGTCTGGTAACGGATTACCCTGTCGTCAAGGCGCAGACGGCGCTCCAGCTCGGCGATCAGCGCTGAATCGCCGTCGGTGCGGAGATACATGTAGCGGCCACGGACGATCTTGTTGATCGGATAGGCAAGCTTGCGCACACCCCAGTCCTCAAGTTTCCTGACGTCACCATTCATCTTTGCAATAACTTCGTTGATCCTGACGGTGAGAGCCTTGTTCTCTTCATCGGCCAGGTCCGGTTTGACGATGTAAATCGTCTCGTACATCCTGCTCATTACTGTAACCTCCTCACGGTTTGTGTGTTTCACGCTGTGGCGCTGAAACAGGTAGCCCCGGTCCCACCCGGAGCAAGGAGTAAGCAGCCCCTATGGCCACTCGTAGGAAATTAACCCTAATAGCACACTTGGTGTGCCAAGGCAAGGAATTATTCGGTTTTTGCTCTGATCCTAGACGTTGAAACGGAAGTGCATGACATCGCCATCCTTGACGACGTACTCCTTACCCTCAAGGCGCATCAGCCCCTTTTCCTTTGCGCCTGCTTCTCCGCCGGAAGCGATGAAGTCGGCGAAGGCGATGACTTCGGCACGGATGAACCCCTTCTCGAAATCGCTGTGGATGACACCGGCTGCCTGGGGCGCCTTGGCCCCCTGGGGTATTGTCCAGGCGCGGACCTCCTTGACGCCGGCGGTAAAGTAGGTGATCAGGCCGAGAAGTTCATACCCGGAGCGGATCAGCCGGTCAAGTCCCGACTCGGCGAGGCCCATGCCGGCAAGAAACTCGGCCTTTTCATCCCCGTCAAGCTCGGCGATTTCCGATTCGATCCGCCCGCATATCGTCACTACCCGTGCCCCTTCCCGTCTGGCAATCTGTTCCACCTGGGCGACGAAGGGGTGTTTCCCCTCCAGGTCGTCTTCGGCAACATTGGCAACGTAGAGGACCGGTTTGTCGGTGAGCAGGTGCATGTCGCGCAGTACCAGGCGTTCGTCTTCGTTTTCCGCCAGCCCCAGGGCAGGCTTCCCCTGTTCGAGCGCCTGCTTCAGTCTCTGGCAGAAATCCACGTCATCCTTGGCCTTCTTGTCACCGCTCCGTGCCAACTTCTCGCTCCGGAGGATACGCTTTTCTACCGTGTCCAGGTCGGCAAGGGCCAGTTCGAGCTGGATCACCTCGATGTCACGCTGGGGGTTGACGCTGCCGTCCACATGGACCACGTTTTCGTCGTCGAAGCAGCGTACCACATGGACTATGGCATCCACCGCCCGGATATGGCCGAGAAACTTGTTCCCCAATCCCTCGCCCTGGCTCGCACCCTTGACGAGGCCGGCAATGTCGACAAACTCGATGGTAGTCGGCAGAATCCGCTCCGGCGATACGATTTCCGCCAGCTGCTGCAGTCGGGGGTCAGGAACCTGGACGATGCCGACATTGGGGTCGATTGTGCAGAACGGGTAGTTGGCAGATTCGGCGCCTGCCGCGGTAAGAGCGTTGAATATGGTCGATTTCCCGACGTTCGGGAGACCGACTATGCCGCAGTTGAAGCCCATAGTGTTATTCCTTTGCTAAGACCGGCTTCAGGGGAGCAGGTCTTTGTTGTTGTAGAGGCTCATGGTCTTGGGGAGCCCATCGGCGATGTACATCTCCAGGCCGTCGACGATGCCGTCCACCAGCTGGGGGAGGGCCGCCATCTCATCCTTGCCGAAGTTGCTCAGCACGTAATCCGCCATGTCACCCCTGGCGGGTCTGCCGATGCCGACCCGGAGGCGGGTGTATGCGCCGGTCCCGAGTTCCTGATGCAGGGAGCGAAGGCCGTTGTGGCCGCCATGACCGCCACCCTCCTTCAGTTTGATCTGGCCGAAGGGGATGTCCAGATCATCATGAATGATCAACAGGTCAGTCGGGGAGAGTTTGTGAAAACGGAGTGCTTCGGCAACCGACCGGCCCGAAAGGTTCATGAATGTCTGTGGCTTGAGCAGGAGAAGCCGGTTTCCCTGCCAGTTTCCTTCGCCGTAGAGGCCGGCAAAGCTTTTTTTGGTGACGGGGATTCCGGCGAGGTGAGCGAAACGGTCTAAAACGATGAAACCCGCGTTGTGGCGGGTCCATAAGTATTTGGGGCCGGGATTGCCCAGCCCCACTATGAGTTTGATAGCCATATTTACTGCCCGGATCTCGTCCTGGGAAAAGGAGGAATTATGCCTCCGCGGCTGCCTCTTCCCTGGCCTTGCCCAGTACACTGACGACGCCTGCCTTCGGGTCGTCCAGGAGCCGGACGTTGGCGGGGAGCTGCAAGTCGGATACGTGGATGGAGTGGCCGATGGTCAGGCCGGTGATGTCAACATCGATGTGGGCCGGGATCAGTGCCGGGAGGCACTCGATTTCGATGCTGTGCTTGACGAAGTCGAGGAGGCCGCCGTCCTTGACACCCTTGGCGGTACCTTTCAGCTTGATGCTGACTTCGACACGAACCTTCTCGTCCATGTTGACCTTGTGCAGGTCGACGTGCTTCGGGGTCCCCTTGAGCGGGTCGACGGTCAGATCGGCAACGATGACGACAGATCCGTTGAGGCTATCGCCCCCGTTTAAGGTGATGAGAGAGTTGATGGCGCCGTCACCGGTGATGACCTTCACCAGTTCGCGCTGGTCGATGCTGACGGCGGTCGGCTCGACACCCTTGCCATAGACTACTCCGGGAAGGCGGCCTGCACTGCGGAGCTGACGGCTGATCCCCTTGCCGGTTTTGTTGCGAAGTTCAACGTTGAGCGTTTTTGTTTCCATGGTTTCCTCCAGCTATAAGGATAAATTTTTAGTCACTATCGGTCATACAAAAAGAGAGCTTACCGATTCATCCTCATGGATGCGCCTGATCGCTTCGGCGAGCAGCTCGGCTACTGTCAGTACCTTTATCTTGCTGTAATCCTTGTCGCTTTGCGGCAGCGGGATTGTATCGGTAATCAGCACCTCTTCGATGGAAGACTCGTTGATCCGGTCGATTGCCGGGCCGGAGAGCACGCCATGGGAGGCGCAGGCATAAATCCGTTTCGCGCCGTGGTTCTTCAGGGCGCCTGCCGCTTGGGTCAGGGTACCGGCAGTGTCGATCATGTCGTCAAGGATGATGGCCACCTTGTCCTTGACGTCGCCGATCAGATGCATGACCTCGGCCACATTCGGGCCGGTGCGTCGCTTGTCGATGACCGCGAGGGTGCAGCCGAGTCGCTTGGCAAAGGCGCGAGCGCGCTCGGTGCCGCCAGCATCGGGGGAGACCATGACGATGTCTTCGCCGTCGAACTTGGTCTTCAGGTGCTCCAGAATGACCGGTGCGGCATAGAGATTGTCCACCGGGATGTTGAAGAAGCCCTGTATCTGGCCTGCATGCAGGTCCACGGTGACGACGCGGTCTGCACCGGCAGTGGTGATCAGGTCGGCGACAAGTTTGGAGGTGATGGGGGTACGCGGCGCTGCTTTCCTGTCCTGGCGGGCATAGCCGTAGTACGGCATGACCGCGGTGATGGTGGCTGCCGACGCCCTGCGGAGCGCGTCCATGATGATGAGGAGCTCCATCAGGTTGTTGTTGGTCGGCGCGCAGGTGGACTGGATGATGTAGATGTCCCGGCCGCGGACATTCTCGCCGATCTCCACCATGATCTCGCCGTCCGAGAAGGTGCGGACCTTGGCCTTGCCCAGGGGGAGGTTCAGGTTGGCGCAGATTTTTTCGGCCAGGGTGGGGTTGGAGTTGCCGCTGAAAATTCTAATTCGATCGTGCATGGCTGGTACCAACTTGTAAGGGCGGCACAGGCCGCCCTTTATTTAAGTGGCTGGGGTGCCAGGATTCGAACCTGGGAATGCCGGAATCAAAATCCGGTGCCTTACCGCTTGGCGACACCCCAATTAACGCCGACAGTGCCGGCGATTGTGAACGTTTCAGATTGTGGGGACAACAGCGGTGAACCACTCCGTCGCCCCGAGTCTCTCGGCTGCGGCTCTGGCTGAGTTCTCATCGTTGAAGAGGGCAAAGACGGTTGGCCCGCTCCCCGACATGAGCGCCCCGCGTGCGCCTGCTGCCATCAGCTGTTCCTTGATTTCTCGAATTACTGGGAATTTCTTCTGGGTAACTTCTTCAAGGTCGTTTGACAGTATGGCGCACAAGTCATCAGCCGACTTATAGAGAACAGGAATCTTATCCGCGACTTTATCCGTTGTCAACCCTAAATTTTGGTACACCCATGCGGTGGAGACATGGATGCGGGGGTTCACCAGCAGAAGCCAGAGGGGGGGCATCACCTCCAGGGCTGTCAGTTTTTCCCCGATGCCGGTGGCAATGGCCGGTCTGCCGAAAATGAAGAAGGGGACATCCGCGCCCAGTTCCAGACCGATTCTCATCAGTTCGGCCTCGTCCAGGTTGAGGCCGAGCATGCTGTTCAGTCCCATGAGCGTGGTGGCAGCATCGCTGCTCCCCCCACCGAGCCCCGCGGCTATCGGTATCTTTTTGGTCAGCCTGATGCTGATGCCGACCCGCTCCGGGGTTCTCGAAAGCATGGCCGCCGCAGCGCGCCAGACGATGTTGCCTTCATCGACCGGGAGGTCGGAGCTGTCGCAACTGACCGAGAGTCCCGGGGTGTCGAGCAGCGAGATTTCCAGTTCGTCGCAGAGATCGATGCGCTGCATCAGCATGCGCAAGTCGTGGTAGCCGTCGGCGCGCCGACGAAGAACATCGAGCCTGAAGTTGACCTTTGCCGGTGCCTTCAGGTGAAGGGAGCGGTTCATCTGCGCACGACCTTGCGCCGCATGCCGCCGGTCATGGCTGCCATCTGCTGCTTCTGGATGGTGGCGGCGCTCTCCAGGTGGAACTGGTACCACGTCTCGCCGTAGCCGGTCATTTTCATCTTTTTCCCGTCCCTGAGGAGAGCGAGGTTTGCGGTCAGCTGCTCATCACCGGGTATCTTTTTGAGGCCTTTTTCAAGCGTTTCGCAGGCCTTTGCCTGATCGCCCGCCTCGCAGAGGCAGTAGGCGTACAGAGCCCAGAGGAGGGACTCCTTCGGAGAACCGAGCACGGCCTTTTCGAAGGTCTCCTTCATCTTCTCAGGCTTGTTCTTCTTCAGGTAGTAGACACCGAGCATCCCCATGGTGACCCAGTTCTTGAAAAAACCCTTCTGCAGGTAGGGGAATGCGCTGTTGAAATCGCGCTTGATGTAGTAGAGCATGCCGATGGAGGCGTTTACCTGCCCCCCCACGTAAATCTGCCACTTCTCGTACTTCAGCGCTTCGTGCAACTCCTTGATGGCCCTGTCCACCAGCTGGACCTGCATCTCCTTGCTGGTTACCCGCTGGGTCTGCAGGTCCTTCATGGCGCCTGACAGGATCGCTTCGACCTTCTTCATGATGATGCGAGAGATGAGCACGAAGCTGGCCAGCATGACGACCACGGCGGCAATGAAGGCGATCCACCAGGAGAGGTGGGCGGCGAAGGCGAAGACGGCATAGGTCAGGAGTGCCAGGACAGCGGATATTATGATGTTATACATGCAGCGAAAGTCCTTCCGTAGTGTGGTTGAAATGTAATTTTAGCCGTTTTCTCCGGCGGAGTATTTGGCGACGATGATTCTTTTTCCCGGCCTGAGGGCAACCTTTTCCGTCAGGTTGTTCCATGCCGAGAGGATGGCGGTGGTGACCTTGAAGCGCTTGGCAAGGGAGTAGAGGGTGTCACCCTTCTTGATCGTGTAGTATTTGTTTAGCTCTTTTGCAGCCACGTCCTGTCTGGAGGTTGCGGTTTTCGCGACTTCAGGCTTCGGCACCGGTGCAGAGGCCAGCTGTACCGGAACGAGCAGGTTCTTGCCGCGTATTCTGGCCTTCGGCTTCAGGTTGTTCAGCTCCGCCAGTTTCTCGGTGGTCGTGCCGAACTTTCTGGCTATGGAGGCAACGGTGTCCTTTTTCTGGGCCCGGTAGCGGCTGTAGGTGATCCGTTCGGTGTAGCGCCCTTCTTCCGGGACCTTTGCGTACTCCGCCAGAAAGAGCTCTTTCTTCCCTTTCGGCAGCTTGAGCCGGTAGTTGGGGTAGTCGGGTGGGGTGCACCAGCGGCGCAGTTCCGGGTTCAACTCCTTCAGGGTCTGATAGGGAACGTCGGTCAGGCGGGCGATCAGTTCCAGGTCGGTGCGCGAGGGAATCTCGACCGTGTCCAGATCCATGGCCGGAAGGTAGGCAACATCGGCGAAGCCGTACCTGGCCGGTTCCTTGGCAATGATGGCCGCTGCCAGCATCTTGGGGACATAGTCCTTGGTTTCACGTTTGAGATAGGACCCCTTGGATATCTCCCAGAAATCCCTGGTGTCGTACATGTTGATGGCACGGAGGATCTTGTTTTCACCGGCGTTGTAGCCGGCTGCCGCCAGGTACCAGTTGTTGTTGAACAGGGCGTATAGTTCCTTGAGGTAGAGCGCCGCGGCAACCGTGGATTTGATCGGATCACGCCGTTCATCGATCCAGTCGTCGATTCTCAGATCGTACCGTTTGCCGGTGCCGGACATGAACTGCCATGGGCCGACCGCGCTGGCAACGGAGATGGCATGGGGGGTGAAGCCGCTTTCGATCATGGCCAGGTAGACGAGGTCCTCCGGCATCCCCTCCTTGCGGAGAATCTCCTTCATCATCGGTATGTAGCGTTCGGAGCGTGATATCCATCGGGCAAAGGAGCCGTGTCCCTTTGTCTGGAAGTAGTTGATGAAGTAGTTGACCTTGCTGTTCAGGGTAAGGGGGATATCCGAATCGGGGAGTGATTCGTTGATGAAGCCGGCATCCATTTCGGCGGCCGGATTGTCCTGTGCCGGGAAGAGATCTGACTGGGGGATCTCCAGGGATTTTTCCAGAAGCCGCTCTTTCCCGCTCGACCTGACAGTGGAGCGTCCGGAGTTGCCGCTGTCGGAGAATTCCTTCAGGAGCAGTGATGACATGTCGGCTGCAGCGGATACGGGGAGCGCCAGGGTGAGAATCAGAGCTATTTTTTTGATCATAACAGAGTCCTCTGATGCGCATTTCCGGTCGTGCGTCTACTTAAGGCGTTCGCGAATGGGCCAGTATAGAAAAGTTTTGTTCCTGTGTCAATCGGCAGGGGGTGTTCCCCTTGTTGCTAAAGGCGTATGACTGGCCAACCGGGGCTTGACAGCCCCCGACATCACTGATCAGGCTACATTGAAAGCTGACTCATGGTTGAAGAAATATTAATTTGTGCTAGTATTCCAAGTCACAGGCTCTGAAAAAAGGAGAAGTTGCATGTCATCCGCTCAATCATGGCAGCGTTATCGGGAGTACCTCTGCTGCGTCGGAGAGATAGGTTTGGTGTTGGATATCAGCCGATTGAATTTCGGCGCGGATTTTCTGCCGGGCATGGAGGGGGCCATGCAGCAGGCCTATGCCGCCATGGCAGCCCTGGAGCGTGGCGCCATCGCCAACCCGGATGAGGGGCGAATGGTCGGCCATTACTGGCTGCGTGCCCCGGGCCTGGCCCCGAATGCCGAACTGTCCGCCGAGATCGAATTTGCCCTGCGGGGGGTAAAGGAGTTCTGCGCCGACATTCATGACGGCATCATCCTCGCCCCGGGCGGGAAGCGCTTCAGCCGTATCCTGATTGTCGGTATCGGCGGTTCGGCCCTCGGGCCCCAGTTCGTTGCCGATGCCCTCGGCGGAAGTAACGACCGGATGCAGCCGTTCTTTCTGGACAACACCGACCCGGACGGAATGGATCGGGTCCTTGCCGGCATTGGTGCCGGACTGGCCGAAACTCTTTGCATCGTCATCTCCAAGAGTGGCGGCACCAAGGAGACGAAAAACGGCATGCTGGAGACCATGGCCGCCTATGGGCGGCACGGCCTCGATTTCAGCCGTCATGCGGTAGCTGTCACCGGCCGTGGCAGCGAACTGGACGACACCGCCCTGGCCCAGGGGTGGCTGGCCCGTTTCCCCATGTGGGACTGGGTGGGTGGGCGCACCTCGGTAACTTCGGCGGTGGGGCTGCTGCCGGCCGCTCTCCAGGGGGTGGATATCGACCTCATGCTGGAGGGGGCGCGGCTGTGCGACACCGTTACCCGGATCCCCGAGACGCGGCGCAATCCGGCCGCTCTCCTTGCTCTTGCCTGGTACTACGCCACCGGCGGTGTCGGTAACAGGGACATGGTGATCCTCCCGTACAAGGACCGGTTGCTCCTCTTCTCCCGCTACCTGCAGCAGCTGATCATGGAGTCCATCGGCAAGGAGCGCGATCTTTCCGGCCGGGTCGTCAACCAGGGGATATCGGTCTACGGCAACAAGGGGTCCACCGATCAGCACGCCTACGTGCAGCAGCTGCGTGAAGGGGTAAACAACTTCTTCGTCACCTTCATCGAGGTTCTCCACGACCGTGAGGGGGCCCGGCTGATGGTGGAGCCGGGGGTCACCAGCGGCGACTACCTGGCCGGTTTTCTCCAGGGGACGCGTGAGGCACTGAGCGAGGCGGGGAGGGAGTCGCTGACGATCACCGTCGAACGGATCGACCCCCGCACGGTTGGTGCGCTTATTGCTCTTTACGAGCGGGCGGTCGGTTTCTATGCCTCGCTGGTTGGCATAAATGCCTATCACCAGCCGGGGGTGGAGGCGGGCAAAAAAGCGGCCGGACAGGTGCTGTCGCTGCAGAAAAGCATCATCGCAGTACTGCTGGCAAGGCCGGGGAGGAGCTATACCGCAGAAGAAATGGCCAGTGCTCTCGGTCATCCCGAGAAGGCAGAGCTTGCCTTCCGGACCCTCATGCACCTCGGGGCCAATCCGGATCACGGGGTTGTCATGGAGCGGGTGGAGCCGTTGTGGGAGAGCAGGTTCAGGGTTTGATCCTGAAAAGGGGTTCTGTATGAAAAGGATTCTGGCAGGTGTGCTGGTTGCGGTAATGTCGTTGGGCGGCACTTCGGTTGTCGTGGCCCAGGGAGAAGAACAGGCTGTCAAGGAGAAGACGGTAAAGAAAAAGGTCAAGGCGTACGGAGCCGGTGAGAAGATGATGCCGGCGCCGGAGGTTCAGCTCAGGCGGCTTTCCGAGGGACTGAAGCTGACTGCGGAACAGAAGGAGCAGATCAGGCCGATGCTCAACGACGAATATGCCCGGCTGAAGGAGATCCGGCAGGATGAGAACCTCAGCCCGCGACAGATCCAGGAAAAGGTGGAGGCGCTGCGCACCGAGACGGTTGCCAGGATTCAGTCAGTGCTGACCCCGGAGCAGAAAGGGAAGCATGAGTTGATCAGCAAAGAGATCAAGGCAAACAAGCAGAAACGGATGCAGGAGAACCGCAAGGCCCGCCTCGGCACCCAGGCCGACCCGCCGAAACAGTTGGTGAAGTAGCCGGGTTCATGGAGGCATGGGGCCAATCTCCTGCAAGAACATTGACGCGCGGCCATCGTGTATTGTTCGGCCCTATTTGCCGAGCGTTTTCTGCCCCGGCTTCCAGCCGAGAGGGCAGAGACCGCCGGTCTGCAGCGCTTCGAGCACACGGAGGGTTTCCTCGACGCTCCGGCCGACGTCGAGATTATGGATGACCTGATACTGGACTACCCCCTTGGGATCGATAATGAAAAGTCCCCGCTGCGCTACCCCGACATCTTCTTCGAGAAGATTGTAACCGCGGGTGACCTTCTTGGTGAAATCGGCAAGGAGGGGGAATTTGAGCACGCCGAGGTCCCCACGCTTGATCCAGGCGAGGTGCGACCATTTACTGTCCGTGGAAACGCCGGCAATCGAGGCGTTCAGTCTGGTAAACTCATCGTAGGCGGCGTTGAATCCCGTGATCTCGGTAGGGCAGACAAAGGTGAAATCCGCGGGGTAGAAGAAAAGCACCAGCCATTTGCCCCGGAAATCCCCGAGGGAGAGAGTCCGGAACTCCTTCCCGGCTTCGGTGCTGACCACTGCGTCCAGGTTGAAATCGGGGGCTGGCCGGCCGACCCGCACCGTGGTCGGATCATTTGTAGTGGTGCTGGCGACACGCGCCTGACCCATGGACGTCCCTTTGTCGTCACCCCGGGCCGGGAGCTGCCAGAGCAGGCAGAGGACGGCACTCATGGTGAGAATTACCCTGCATAAACAATTCCTGGTCATGGGATCCTCCTGCTATTCTGGTATCTGAAGGGGGAATGCCCCGGCAAGTCAGCACAACTATCGATTGCTTTCATTGTATCTCATCCCGGCAATGCTGCAATCCTGCCCCGGAAAGGAGTCATCCCATGCGACGCGTCATCCCCCTTGTCCCAGGACTACTGCTGGCAACATTCATAACGGTATCGGTCTGTAATGTTGCCCGGGCCGCCAACGATCAGACCATCGTTACCCCTTCCGCTTCAGCCGTGACCCAGCAGCCCCGGGTGGTCATCTATACTCTTTCCACATGCCCCCACTGTCAGGAGGCCAAGGAGTACATGACCAGTCACGGCATTCCCTTCGTCAACCGCGAAGTCGACGACGACGGAGAGCATATGCAGGAGTTGATGAAGATATACGATGAAATGAAAGTTCCGACGGAAAAGCGTGGCGTGCCGCTCATCGTTATCTCCGACAAGATCAGGCTGCAGGGGTTCAACAAGGAGAAATTTCAGCAGGAGTTGGACAAAAGCCTGACGCAACGACCGTCGCCAGCCGTCACGAAACCGTGAGCCGATGACCGCAACCGCCGGTGCCACGCCGGAACGCCGGTGCAGATACAACGAGAGCCCGACCGTTTCCCGGCCGGGCTCTCGTAATGTAAATGTCAAAATTACCGTCAGCGACGATTATGCCGCCAGAAACTAGCGGTTCACGCTCCTTACGTCACATTCACCCTCTTCATCCTGACCGTTCCGGTCTTGATCTTCATCGGCCCCTGGATGGTGGTTTCGGTGCTAATGGCCCAACAGGACGGTTTGCAGTCCGTACAGATAGCCGCACCTTGACACACGTTATTCCTTACATTATTATCAATGTGTAAGGAATAATGACCCGGAGGGTCCCATGAATTCGACGGTTACGGCCAAGTACCAGACGACCATTCCCAAGGCGGTGCGGGAGAAACTGGGGATTTCCATCAATGATGCCCTTGAGTGGATCGTGGAAAAGGGGCGGGTGATCGTTCTGCCCGTGCACAACGATTTTCTCCGCTACCGCGGCAGCATCAAAACCGGAACCGGCGATATTGCCGCCGACATCCAGTCAGCCCGCGAGAGCCGTCTGGAGAAGTACCGGTGAAAAAATACGTCATCGATACCAACGCGCTCATCTCCTTTGTCACCGATCGCAACCCCGCCCAGCAGGAAATCGTTGCCCCCCTTTTTGCTGCCGCCTTCCGCTTGAAATGCACCCTTGTCTGTCATCAATATGTCCTGACCGAATTCGTCTTTGTCATGGACAAGGTCTACGGTACGGAAAAAGAGACCATCAATGCCATGCTGCGCGACTTTATTGCCATGCCGGGGGTGGAGGTTCGCCATGAGACCGACTTCAGCGTGCTGCTCTCCCTGTGGCCGGCCAGCATTGCCGACTTTGGCGATGCGCTTGTTGCGGCTACGGCAAAGACGGTGAAAGGGGCTGTCATCGTCACCTTTGATGTAAAGTTCAAGGCAGCTCTGGAGAAACTCGGCCTGGAATCACTGGGGTTGTAGCGGGTGTTGTTTGCCGGTTGATTGGTCGGATGGCCGAAGAAACCGGTGGACATGTCAGGAGTCTGTCGGTGCTCACTGGGACGTACCGTAAGCAAAGGGCGACTGGAGAAACGGGTCGCCCTTCTTGTTTCAGCTCGTCGGTTGATGTGACAGATTCAATGCCCTGTCAGCGCGGCCCGATCCGCAGGCTGGCCGTGGCGAGAAAGACCTCCCGCAGGAACCAGAGAAGTCCCAGCACCAGCAGCACCATGGCCATGATGAACAGGGCCGCTACCGGAATGGTGATGTCGAAGCGGACGAAGGAGCCGGAGAAGAGGAGGGCGATGACCGTGCAGACCAGGAGGGCGGTCATGGTGCAGAAGGTGAGTGCCAGGTTGATCATTTTTGCCCGTCGGGAGAGGATCTTCAGGTGGGCCTTTATGGCCGCACTTTCCGCAGGGGGGGCGCTCTCCAGCCTCCCCTCCAGGGTCCTGGCGCGATCAATGACCCGGCCGAGGCGGTTGGCCATGACCCCCAGGATGGCGCCGATGGCGGTGAGAAGAAACACCGGGGCAACTGCCAGTTGAATGGCATGGGCGATATTGCTGATGTCGTAAAGTTCTCGCACGGCGGCTCCTTGCGGCGTTTATGGCGGTTGCGGCTGTCGGATCGTGAGCAACCTGGCTGATCTGGTGTATACTTATACCTCAATCGGATTCGTGGGCAAACGGGAAATGCATGCTGACTCGGGGAGAACATTTGATGGTTAGGTCCGCAACAGTGAGCACGGGTACGAACGAGTTGGCGGCGAATCGACGCTGGCTAAAGGAACAGATGAATCCGTACTACTTCATCTCCATGAAGGATGAGCCGCTGGCAAATGCCATCCTGGAGCGGGAGCTCGGAACGCTGCGGGAGAACAGGCGGCTCATCCTGGCCGATCGGGCGAAGGCTCTGATCATGGCGGTTGTCAATCACCCCGGGTCCCTCTACCAGACCCTTCGCCGGGTTGATGAACACGAGATATCCTATGCGGTGATCACCCATTCCGCCGGCCCCCTTCCGGGGAGAGACCAGACCCTTGAGATCCAGCGGTTCGAGTTCGACCGGAGGAGCAACCGGGAGATTCTGGACGGCATGGGTGTCGAGGTGCCGTCCGGCATCCGCCGCCGGGTGGCCCGGGAGTTACGGCGAAATTTTCCCGTCTTCGACATGAAGGATTTCGACCGGCTGCTGCGCATCATATGGCTCAACAACGAGAACTATGTGCGCATGTCACCCCCGGCACGGGTTGCCCAGATCATGCTGCTCCTGCAGCGGGGGAACCGGAACAACGGTTTTTACCTCGGTCTGGAGGAGATGTCCGGCGGTGGGGAGTACCGGGTGCTGTTCGCCGTGGGCAATCCACCCCAGCGGGACTTTCTCCTGCAGACCATGGAGGTGTTCAACCGCCTGCAGCTGGCGGTGGGGCGGGCTTACTGCCTGACCATAAGCAACGGCATTCACCCCTATTTCCTTGGCACATTCTATGTCAGGCGGCGTGACGGTGGGGCGCTGGAACGGGGGGGGGACCGGTTCGCCGCGCTCTGCCGCGAACTCTCCACGTCCCAGGTGCTGTCAACCGGATCCCACAGCTACCGGGAGTTCGTCACCACCGGTCTTATCGGCGGGGAGGATGCGGCCCTGATGAACGTCTTCATCGCCTTCTGCCACAGCAACCTTGCCCACAACCAACCGGACCGCTTCGGCCTTGAGGATGTGCAGAGCGCCTTCCACGCCCATCCGGAAATCTCCCTGCAGCTCTCCAGTCTTTTCCGTGCCCGGTTCGACCCGGCGGTGACCGACCGGGAAGGACTCTACCAGAGTCTGCTCACGGAGGTCAGGGGGGCTGTTGCCGGCTACAACACCGGCCACCGCTACCTGGACGAGGTACGCCGCACGATCTTTCACTGCTGTCTTACCTTCATCACCCATACCCGGAAGACCAACTTCTTCGTTCTGGAGAAGCAGGCCCTGGCCTTCCGCCTCGATCCCGCCTACCTGGTAGAGCTGGGGCTTGAGGCGACCGCCGACCTCCCGCCTGCGGCGCCCTTCCGGGTGACGTTCTTCTTCAGCCGCTTCGGCTTCGGCTATCACATCGGCTTCTCCGATATCGCCCGGGGGGGGTGGCGCACGGTGATCTCCCGGAGCCCGGACGATTACATAACCGCCGCCAACAACCTCTTCCGGGAGACCTTCGTCCTGGCCCATACCCAGCACCTGAAAAACAAGGATATCTACGAGGGTGGCTCCAAGCTGGTGACCATCCTGGATCTCTCCGACCGGATGCGCGATGCCAGGGAGTGGGAGGAGCTGCGCCTCTTCAAGCTCCAGTACGGCATCACCAACGCCTTCCTCGACATCTTCGTCACCCGGGACGGGGTGGCGCTTCACCCCCAGGTGGTGGACTACTACCGGGAGGACGAACCGATCGAGCTGGGGCCGGATGAAAACATGCACGATTCCATGGTGGAGGCGATCGCCTGGCTTTCGCGCAAGCGGGGGTACATGCTGGGGATCGGCCTGATCTCCAGTAAGCGGGTGGGCATCAACCACAGGACGTACGGGGTTACCTCCACCGGTGTGGTCCGCTTTGCCGAGATCACCCTGGAAGAGCTGGGGATCGACGCCCGCCGGGACAGCTTCAGCGTCAAGCTCACCGGCGGACCCAACGGCGACGTGGCCGGCAATGCCATGCGGATCATGCTCGACCGCTTTCCGGGGGTGCGCCTGGTCATGATCCTGGACGGGACCGCCGCCCTCCACGACCCCCAGGGGGCTGACCATGACGAGCTGGGACGGCTTCTCCTCCGGGAAGACCTGGATGCCTTCTCCCCGAAGGCGCTTCACCCCGGCGGGTTCATCCTCTTCCGCAGTGGCAGCCGCCGTGACGGGCTGCGGGAGCTGTACCGCAAGGTGAGCCGTACTTCCGGGGGGGTGGTGGAGGAGTGGGTCTCAATCGATGAATTTTCCCGCGAATACGGCGATCTCCCCTTCACCGTCCCGGCCGACATCTTCATCCCGGCGGGGGGGCGTCCGGAAACCATCGACGCCGCCAACTGGGAACGCTATCTCCGGGAAGACAGATCCCCTTCCTCACGGGCCATCATCGAGGGGGCCAATTCGTTCATTACCCCCGAGGCCCGGACCCAGCTGCAACGGCACGGGGTGATCATCATGCGGGACGCCTCGGCCAATAAGTGCGGCGTGATCTCCTCTTCCTACGAGATCATCGCCAACCTGCTTCTTTCCGAGAAGGAGTTCCTAGCGGAGAAGGAGCGCTACGTGGCCGATGTGCTGGAGGTACTGGAGCGGCGGGCCGGGGACGAGGCACGGCTCATTCTCCGGCGGCGGCGGGAGCAGCCCGGACTGCTCTGCACCGAGATCTCCGATGCACTGAGCACGGAGATAAACAGCCTCTACACCCGGCTGTTCCGCTACTTCCAGCAGCGCCCGGAACTTGCCATGCAGCCCCTCTTCCGGCGGGCCATCCTTGCCCATCTCCCCCGCATGCTCCGGGAAGAGCCCCGCTATCGGAAACGGCTGCGGCAGCTCCCGACCAAGTACCTTTCCGCCATCCTTGCGGCGGAGATCGGTTCCTCCCTGGTTTATCACGGCGATCGAGAGGCCTCCTTCGAGGATGAGGTCCGGCTCCATCTGCTGCGAAATTTCAGCGACGGGTAGGATTCACGGCGCTCCGTCACCTCTTCGGGGGAGCGTCGTTGACTTATGCCGCCGGGTCCCATAATATTGCGCCATGGATAAAATGCAAAGTGCGTCGGCCGCCCCTGTCCGGCGCACCGTCAAATACACCCTGTTACAGAAGCTCGTCATGGGTTACTCGGCCCTGGCCCTGTTCATCATGGCGGCCCTGATCTTCTCGGCCGGGGGACTGTATTCCCTCAACCGGACGGCACGGGATATCGCCACGAACCATCTCCCCGCCATCAACTCGCTGACCGGACTGCGTAACTCCCTCATCGCCCAGGAGGGGTATGTGGGCAAGTACGCGATTTTCAGGAGCAGCGAGTACCGCGACCTGTTCCTGCAAAGGGAGAAAGATTTTCTGGCAAAACTTGCCCTCCTGGAAAAGACCGGGGAAGGGGCGGATGTCGCCGGGTTGAAGCAGCTCTATACCGCGTACCGGACAGATGCGGAAAAGTTTTTTGCCGGCGGCGGCAAGGGGAAGTCGGAGCAGCTTGCCGTGAAGATGTTTGCCGCTCTGGAAGAGATCTACGCCGCCCGGCAGCGTGACCTGCAGGAACGTCTTGAGACGGCGAACCGCCAGGAGCGGTTGTCCCTGATCATGACCATGGGCTTTTCCCTCACCGGGCTCTTCCTCGCCATTTTCATCGCCATCGGTTTTACCTACCGGACCTTCAGCGCGGTCAGAAAGCTCAGGCAGGCGACCCGGCGGATTGCCGAGGGTAATTTCGATTATACCCCGCAGCTTCCGTCCGGTGATGAACTGGGGGCGCTTGCCGATGACTTCTCCCGCATGGCCGGCCGGTTGAAGGAACTGGAGCAGATGAGCCTGGATGCCAGCCCCCTCACCCGACTGCCGGGAAACATCGCCATCGAACGGGTCATTGAAAAGCGGCTGCAGGAGGGGGTACGTTTTGCCCTCTGCTATGCAGATCTGGACAACTTCAAGTCATTCACCGATACCTACGGGTATGTCAAGGGGAGCGAACTGATCCGGCTGACCGGAGAGATCATCTATGAGGCGGTCAAGGCGAACGGTGACAAGGATGACTTTGTCGGCCACATCGGCGGAGACGATTTCGTCATGGTCCTCTCCGCAGAAAATGTCGTGCCCGTCTGCGAGGCGGTCATCAAGGCCTTCGATGCCGAGGTTGTCAGGCACTATTCGCCGGAGGATCTCGAACGGGGGGGGATCGAAGGGCCTGATCGCTACGGGGTGATGCGCTTTTTCCCGGTGATGACGGTTTCCATTGCCGTGATCATAAATGAGGCCGGGGAACAATCCACCTCGGTGGAACTGGCCAGGACTGCCGCGGAAATCAAGGATTACGCCAAGGAGAAGCCGGGGAGCAACTATCTCATAAGCCACCGGCGCAAACAGCCGAGATGAAGAGAAAGAGCCTTTTGATTTTATTGCTCGCGACCTGCTGCGGGTGTGCATCCCTGCGGAGCGAATATGAGGGGGGCGTGAAGCGCTTTACCCAGTCGCGGGGCCTCTCCCGTGCGACGAGCATGCTGGAATCCGGTGACCGGAGCGGGGCCGTGCGTGAGCTGACGGCAATTACCGAGTCCGGCAGTTATCCGGGAATTACCGACGAGGCGCTCTTCAGGCTCGCCCTGCTGGGGCTCCATTCGGCATCGGATGGAAACCTCCACTCGCTGCAGCTTTTGAAGCGTTTGAAGAAGGAGTTCCCTGCCAGTCCCTGGACTGCCCAATCCGGCCATCTGCTGGAACTGCTTTCAGGTGTGGAAGAGCTGAAGCGCACCAATCGCAATCTGACGAGTCAGAACCAGTCGCTCACCAATGAAATCAACGAGCTGAATCGGAGCATCGAGCAGTTGAAACGCCTGGATCAGGAGCTGGAGAAAAAACGCCGCTGACCGGTTCCGATTCGGCCGGTCAGCGGCATGGTCTGTTACCGCGTTGTTTCGTACCCTGCCACGATACGGGTGTAGTGGTCGCTGAAGTCGGCGGCAACGGCTGCCTCGGCCTTCTCGTAGCCGGCAATGATGTCGCCCCGCATCCCCTCCGGAATAACCCGCTCCGCCAGGGGGTAGAGGATGTCGTCCTCCTTGGCGATGTGGTCCCGAAGCAGGGCGGCGTAGGCGAGGGCACTTTGTGCAATGATCTTCTCCAGACCGGTCTCCCCTGCCAGCGCCTGCGCTGCGGCGTCGGCAAAGCTCTTCACATATGCCCTTCCCAGGTCATGCTCCATCAGCATGGCGGCCACCGGGCTGTTTGCCCTCGGCATGCCGTTTTTCACCAGCGCCTCGAAGAGGATATCCTCCTCCTTGGCGTGGTGGAAACGGTCGGCATACTGGCGGATGAAGTCGGCCCCGTCCAGGTAGAACTGCCAGTCACTGAACTCCCCTCTCTCCGTCAGGGGGGCGAACTGCTCGATCAACGCCAGCATCCGCTTGATCAGCATGTGCTCCGCCACCAGGGCGGCGGTAATGTCCTGTTTCATTTCGCTCACCTCCGTTCGCCGTTTATGCCGATGACCACCGTCTCCAGGGGGATGTCACGGCCGCTCTTTTCCAGGGCCTGGCGGACCATGATGTCCAGGCCGCGGCAGCAGGGGACCTCCATGATGGCAACGGTGACGCTCTTCACGGACTGGAAGATCTGCGCCAGCTTGTCCACGTAATTGCCGCTGTCGTCCAGCTTCGGGCAGGCGATAGCCAGTGCCTTCCCCTTGAGGAGCTGGCGGTGCATGTCCCCCATGGCAAAGGCGACGCAGTCGGCTGCCACCAGGATGTCCGCGTCCTGGAAGTAGGGTGCCGTTGGTGGCACCAGGTGGAGCTGCACCGGCCACTGGCGCAGTTCCGACTGAACTGTTCCGCATGCCTCGTTATTCGTTGTTTCCGTCCGTTCGATTACCCTTGCCATGCTGCCGGGGCAGCCGCATCCCAAATTTCCCATTGTCCTATTCTCCTTTGTCGTTGAAATAGTCGTTGATTTGTTGTTCGATCGCCGCTTCCTCTTCGGGAGGGAGGGCATGGATGGAGACCACGTCCTTCAGCAGGCAGATGCCCACCTTGCAGGTGACGCAGCCGATGTCGTGTTTCGCCAGGATGTCGCCGATGGTCGGGTGCTGTGCCAGCACATCCTGAATTGCCGTTTCTCCCAGACCGTTTCTGAATTGCATGGTGTTCCTCCTTGTTCGTTGAATTGACAATAGCGCTTCCGGTCGCAGAACTGCATGACTTTGGTCAAGAATTCGCAGATGCCGGATATTTGTTTGGAGAGGAGGAGTACATCGTGCGGTTGGAGATGCGGTCTGAAGAAAAGGTTTCGGATTGGGGGCCTGAATAGCTGCGGGCCGGAGGTTTCCCGGCATTGGTCATGGGAGGTGCAGGTGGGGTGTGATTAAATGTTTGGGCCGGGAGACCTCAGTCCCGCCGCAGGCACCGCTCCATGCCGGCGAGGATCTCGCGCTCCTTCTGGATCTCCTCGCGGCAGTAGTACCAGCGCTGGTAGCTCTCCAGGATCAGGACGGTCGCCCCGCCGGCGAAAACGGCCCAGAAGTGGGTCTCCAGGTCGCCGCACGCATGGTAGAAAAAGAAAAATGCTCCCAGGTACCCCAGGTGGGCGATGCCTCCGGTCTTGTCCGACCCCTCCATCATGCGGGAGAGGGAGAGGATAGAGGCGGAGAAGACGTAGACAGCCAGGGCGATGCTGATGAATCCGGCGGGGGGGGCTCCCCCCATCCCTTTCCTGATGGCAGGCGGAAAGGAGGGGAGAAAGGAAAAATCGAGGGTTGCGCCGATGCTGATCAGGATGAATGCCGACAGGATATAAACACCGGCGTATGCCCGCCGCTCCAGGGTGCGGATCGATGCCCTGCAGGCACTGATCCGTTCTGCGAGGGGATCGGGCATGCTCTCACCGGACGTGTATTCCCAATTGTCGGGTGGACGGGGCATATTCATGTCACTCCCGGGCGGCTGCATGACGTGCCGCTTCATCCGGAATGATCCGGGGAAAACCGGCTAGTCTTCGTCACTCGTTTCGACGCGTTCAGGGACCGGTGGGGCCAGCGAGTTGAGCAGCTGATCCTCCATGAGCTGGAAGTTGTATCTCAGGGTTTCTATCTCGCACCCGAGCGTCGGGTGCTTCCGGTCCGTCGATCGTCTTGCCGAAGTATACTCTACCAGATTTTCCAGGGGAAGGAAGACCGAGCGGCGCAGAATGGCGGCCACACCTCCTATGGTCAGGACAAGTATCATCAGGCAGAAGACGAACATGCGCGAACTGATGACAGACAGGGTTTCCACCAGCGGGGCCGCCGAGAGCCCGATGTCGAGGGTCCCCAGCAGTTTCTGGCCTTCGGAGTGGACATGGCAGGGGGCCGAGAAACAGGCGGGTTCGTTGTAGATCGGCGTGGTGATGGCGATGACCGGGACGCCGCGCTTGTTGACGAAACGACGGGCCTGATCCATTCTCCCCAGTGCCGCCCGGGGGAGGGGGCCGTCATGGCACCCCTTGCAGCCGGCGCTCTCCCGGTCAACCGCTGTGCCGATCTCCCGACCGTCGCTGGAATAGGATATGACTCCGTTCTTGTTGAAGATCCGCACATGTTCGACCCCGTCCTGGGAGCCGATGTTTGCGACAATCCGGTGGATCCCTTCCTGGTCCGCCTTGAGCATGTTGTAGTGGGTCGCCTTTGCCACCGTGTTTGCCAGGTTGGTTTCGTGGTAGACGGTGTCCCTGAAGATATCCTTCTTGATGAATCCGTAGAGGAGGATGCAGCAGACGACCACGAACCCGGTAACGGCGAGACTCACGGGAATAATCGCTCTTGTGGCCACTTTATTTAACACGGCACACCTCCCTTGCCTTGTCACACGACCTTGTGACACTTGGCACAGTTGCCCTTTACGGTGAACGCCTGCCTGTCGTCGTGGCAGCTGCCGCAGGATTTCCCCTTCTCCATCTCCGTCATTCGTGCCGTGAGCCGCTTGCCCGGCGTGCCGTATATGCCGCCGTGACACTCCCGGCAGCCGTACTTGCCGAGATGGAACTCATGGCTGAAAATGACGGTCCCCGTCCCCCTGCTTCGATAGGAGACCTCGGTCGCCGGGTGACACGCGGTGCACCTCTCCAGGCCGAAGGCGGTCTGCCGGTCATGGCAGGCGCCGCAGGATTTCCCTTTTTCCATGGCTGCCATGCCGACGGGCCCGTTGGGGCCGGCCTTGAAGATGGCCGCATGGCAGGTCTCGCAGCGATCCCGCTGAAAGTGGCTCTTGTGGCTGAAGGTGATTTTCCCGACCCCGTTCCCCTTCAGGGACAGCTGCCGTGCCGGGTGACACCGGTCGCAGGATGAGATTGCAAACGCCCTGGTGCCGTTGTGACATGCGCCGCAGGATTTTCCCTTTTCAAGTTCTGCCATGGAATGCCGGGAAAGCCTGTTGGTCCCCTCCCGGTGGCAGGCCTTGCAGTTGTTCCTGATGGTTTTCTGCCTGAGGTGATCCTTGTGGCTGAAAACCACCGTGCCGATATCCCCGGTCCTGTAGGTGACGTTTTTCAGCTCATAGGCCGATGCCGGGGATGCCGCGCAGATCAGCAGGAATGCGCTGACGACGATACCGAGCCGGTTCATAATCCCCTCCTCATGCTTTCATCACTACCCAAGTCCGCCGCGGTCGAGTAGGAGTTGGCTGTAACCGTCTCATTTCCCATCTCCCGGTATGACGGCAGGGGTGAGAGGGCTTCCCCGTAGGCTGGTGATCTGAGATCCCTGACCGGCTCGGTGACGGCTTCGCTGGCCGGCTCTTCTTTCCAGGCATAGAGAATCGGCAGCCGGTAGAGGATGAAGCGGTAGACGACGACGTAGATGGCGAAGATGGTGATGCTGATGATGAGCTCCCGCCAGTGGGGTATTTCACGGTAGGGGAGTTTCCAGTTGAAACATATCATGGATGTGTTGAGGCGGTTGAGGACAACGCCGAGAACCGTGATGAACGCGCCCAGGCGGGCAATGGTTGCGCTGTTTCTCGGGATTGCCCAGCTGAACAGGGCGAGGGGGAGAAGCACGCCGATCCCCATCTCCAGGATGAACCAGGCGCCCCAGCCTGTTGCCAGGTAGCTCCATTCGTTGTCATGGGCTATGCCGATGAGCTTGATGGTCAGGTAGGTGGCAAGCCCCATTGTAGCCCCCTTGGCGAGGGTGATCGTCAGCTTGTCGAGACTGCTTTTGAAGCGATCATCACAGCGCCAATCCATGGTTTTGCGGGCGATGGTGGAGACGGCGATGACCATGCAGAGTCCGCCGGGGAGGGATGAGACGAAAAAGTGGAGCCACTGGAACGAGGCGGAGTACCAGAGCGGATGGACCTTGCCCGGTGCGTAGGTGAAGAGTGCCCCCAGTGCCCCCTGGTGCAGGGTGGAGAGGATGATGCCGGCAACGGTCAGGCCGAGGGTGATCTTCCTGACACCCTGCTTGCCGACCGGCCAGCCGATCCACTCGAAGAAGCTTGTCGACACCTCGGCAACCTGGACCGAGAGATAGGTCGCAACGTGCCAGGCAACCAGGAAGAGGACCGCCGCCGGTCCGAAGGCCACCGCCATGGGGTAGGGGAGGCGCCAGGGCTGGCCCAGGTCGACCATCAGGTAGATGACGGCGAAGAGATATCCGAGCAGTCCGTTCAGGAGGCCGACCCGCTCTATCGGTTCGAGGTCGTGCCTGCCGAAAATCTCGCAGGCTGTCCCGAGCTGAAATCCGGATGAAGAGAGCGGTACCATGCCGAAGAGGCCGAAACCGAGGAACAGGCCCCACGGGTAGTCATTGGAGCTGTGGGTGACCCAGTTCAGGCCGAAGAAGAACCGGCCGGCGATCATCGGCAGGCCGACGGCGAAGATTATCGCCAGGACCCAGTTGACCGGGTTCAGCAGCGCCTGCATGATATACTGCTGGGGGGTCAGTCCCAGGAAGAGCTTTTCCACCAGCGTCCAGCGCTTCCTGCCGTCTTTTTTGTAATGGGAATCGACCAGTTGGCCCATCTTGACAAACGCTCTCATGGTCTTGGTTCCTCCTTTTCGATATGCTCGTCTTCACCATGATCTCCGTCGTGATCCTTCCCCTTTGTCGCCAGGAGGTGGATGCCGCTGAACAGGGCGGGCCAGATTGCCAGGACCATCGGCACGGTGCTGAGGAAGTCCTTCACGTTGGAGATGATCGGTTCATTCCCAAGGGTCGTGTCGAATCCGAGCTGGTCGAACGGAGTGGCGGAGAGGTACATCCAGCCGGTTCCGCCGACCTCCTTCTCGCCGTAGATGTGGTCGACGTATTTCCCCGGATTGTTGCGGATTCGTTCGTGACCGAGCTTGATCAGGTCCTTGCGGTGGCCGAAGGTCAGCACCTCTTGGGGACATGCCTCGACGCAGGCCGGCGGCCGACCGTTTTTCAGGCGGGTCTCATGGCAGAAGATGCATTTCTTTATCAGGGGGTTGATGGCGCTGGAGTAGCTGTAGGCCGGGATGTTGAACGGACAGGCGACCATGCAGGTGCGGCAGCCGACACAGACCTTGCCGTTGTAGACAACCGCCCCTTCCTTGGTCTTGGTGTAGGCATTGACGAAACATGAGGTAAGGCATGCCGGCTCATTGCAGTGGTTGCACTGGATCTTCCGGTAGACAGGCCCCTGCTGCGTGGCGTACCGGTTGACCACCGTGTAGTGATCCTCGTCGGTGCGCCTTGTGGTTTCGAAGACCGACTGGTCGGTGAAGGGGAGATCAGGCTCGGCGAGGTTCTGTTCCCTGTTGCACGCCGCCTCACAGGTGCGGCAGCCGATGCAGCGGGTAAGATCAACCAGTACCCCCATCCCTTCCGGATACCCTTCGAATGACCCGGCGGCCCAGGCCTTCCCTCCTTTGCCGCACATGCTCCCCAGTGTTGTCATTGCGCCGCCGATAACCGTGGCACAGAGGAATTTTCTCCGAGTTATTCCGCTCATATCGTTGCTCCTCGTTGATAATATGAATGACTCTTCCGGCACAAGGGAACCTGCCGGGTACCTGTCAGTGGCCGTGTTTTGCTGCCTTGCCCGGGTCAGGGGCATGTTTCCCGCTTCGGTAAAACGCTTCGCCCTTGTCGGTCAACCCGTGGCACCCGGTGCATGACTGCGGCCCCCCTTGCTTCTTGTGGCAGCCGATGCAGCTGAGGTGATACGAGGCCTTCAGGCCGGGCTTGTCCTGGTGGAACTGCTGGCCGTTCTTGAACTTCTGGTTGACAACCGCCGATGAGAACGGCTCTTTTTCGTGACAATCCCTGCAGGCCATGCTCTTGCCTTCATGGCCGCCACGGTGGCAACGGATGCAGCGTTCGCTGGCCGCCGGTGCGCCGTTGGTGTGATGATGGCAGACCGCACAGTCCTTTTCCCTGACGATATGCCGCGCGTGTTCGAACGTCACGGGTGAGTACAGGTCCTGCAGGAGCTCTATCCTGATCCTGTCGGGGAGATCTTCCCCCCATGCCGGGGGGGTGATGCCGGCCATGATCGTGAGCATCAGCCCGCAGAGTGTAATGGTGATTGTGTACATGCTCTCTCCTCCTGGTTTCATGACTGACTGCATGGCCTATGACTGCGGGCTCTCTTCCTGACGGCCCCTTTTCCGGTGCAGATGCCGGTAGAGCATCGGGAAACCGATGAAAAACGCGACGCAGATCATGTATTCGACGCTTTTGATGTAGGTGTAGAAATCCACCTGGGTGTAGACCTCTTTGACCGTGCCGACTGACTGGAAGAAGCTTGCAATCGATTCCATGGTTCGTATCTCCTTTGTACTGAAAATTGCGCCGCTTTATCACTTCCCCTGGCGAATGGCGGCTTTCTCCTTGCCGGTCACCAGAGCCTTGAGCATTCCGGCGAGCATGATGATGGCCGGGATCAGCTGGATAGCGATGACCAGAGCGCAGAAACCGAAAAAGGCCAGGACCAGCCAGCCGCTGGTGTAGATCGTGTTTGTCGAGGCGGCCTGTGCCACCGGTGCATTTCCCAGGAGCGCGGTAAGCGCTAACAGCAGTTTGCCGTTGGTTTTCATGGCGTTACCCCCTTTCGAGTGTATGTTCCTGATATCTCGTGACCCCCGCGGCCCGGTCGGCCCACCCCTGTTCCCGGGCAAGGCTTGCAAAGGCGCACTTCACTGCCTGGCAGAGCTCTTCCCGGTCCTCCGGGTTTACGGGCCTGAGAGCGTGGTAGAAAATACCCTGCTTGCGCAGTCTGCGGATGACCGGGAGCGAGTCGTCGGCTGACACCAGGATGATGGTCAGGTTCCTGTTGCACTGCTTCAGCAGCGGGACCAGGTCACTGGCCGCCAGGTCGTCGAACGCGCTCCCCAGGATGACAACCTGGGCGGCTTTTTTCAGAATACCTTCCACGGCATCTGCCGCCGAGTTCGTCACGATGACATTGTATCCGGCCTCTATCAGCAGATCCGCGATCTGCTTGCGGGAATCCATGTCCTGTTCTGCGATGAGAAGTCCTTGCATTGCTCAAACCTCCCTTATCCTCGTTAACGGGGGGCAAAAGTTCCGTGTCAGGAACCCTTTGTCCCGTCGTTTTCTGCAGCGGATGAACTCTCCTTTACCGGTGACGAGAACAGTCCCTTCAGCATCGAGCCGAAGAGGATCATGCTCGGCACGAGCTGAAAGACGATTATCAGCGCACCGAACCCGAGGAAGAGCATCCAGAGCCATCCACTCTCTTCTCCGCCGGCACCGGTGTCGGCAAAGGCTGAACCGGCAATCATGAGCAGTATTCCGGAACTGTTGGCGAGCATTGATTTCATGGCAGCCTCCTTTGTTTTTTTATGCTACGGGCCCTGTACCAGACATAGCAGGGAGCGTGCCGAAATCTTAAATAAAATTAATAAGCGCGTATCATGTTGAAATAACTGATTTTTTACGGCTGTGCCCCGCTGGACTCCCATTTGCGGGGACCTGTCTGTAGCGGTGAACTATACGATTTGTCCGTATGATGCCGGGCTATTCTCCGGGCTGATTTATTTAACTATCCGAAATTACGGCATGTTTTTCCGGAAGGACGCTGTATGAAAATTTATGCGCCAGGCCGGGCTCTTCGCTATGGCGGAAGTTGTCCGTCAGGAATCAAGACAGTTACGCTTGATTAATCTGAATAAATTTGTATTATTTAACGTGTACTTTGCCGCATTCCCGGATTCAGGGAGATCCCAGCGATGAAAAGCATCATGGTCGTGGATGATGAGGTGGTGGTCAGGGAGGGGGTGAAGAGGGTTCTGGAGGGGGCCGGCGGGTTCAGGGTCGAGACCTGCTCCAGCGGTCATCTTGCCCTGGAGCGGCTGCTGGATGAGAGTTTCGATCTCGTCATCACGGATCTCAAGATGCCGGGCATGAGCGGCATGGAGGTCCTGCAGACAATCAAGGCGATCCATCCCGATGTCCCCGTGGTGATGATCACCGGCTATGCCATGGTTGCGACCGCGGTCGAGGCGATGAGGTACGGTGCGGCCGATTATCTCCCCAAGCCGTTCAAACCCCAGGAGTTGATCGAAAAGATACGTGCCGCGCTTCAGTCGGGAAGGATTCACTTCGACGACGGCAGTTTCGAACGGCAGGTGAGCGGTTGCAGCGGTTTCGGCATGTTTGTCGGCGCGAGCCGCGAGATGTGCAAAGTCTACCGCCGGATTACCCAGGTAGCACCGACCGACAGCACGGTCATCGTTACCGGCGAGAGCGGTACCGGCAAGGAGCTGGCAGCCCGGGCGCTCCACTCGAACAGCCAGCGGAGCGACAAGCCGTTTGTGGCGATTGACTGTACGTCTCTCGTGGAGAATCTGCTGGAGAGCGAACTGTTCGGGCATGTCAAGGGGTCGTTCACCGGCGCAGTGCAGACCAAGACCGGCCTGTTCAGGGTCGCTGACGGCGGTACCCTTTTCCTGGACGAGATCAGCAACCTCAGCCTCACGACGCAGGCGAAACTGCTCCGGGTGCTGCAGCAGCGCGAGGTTACCCCCATCGGTGCCACCACGCCGATTCCGGTTGACATCCGGCTCGTGGCGGCGACCAACCGGCCGTTGCGGGCCATGGTGCGGGAGGGGGGCTTCCGCGAGGACCTCTTCTTCCGCCTGAATATCATCCCCATTGATCTGCCGCCGCTCCGGAGCCGCGAGGGGGATGTCCCGCTCCTGGCCCGACATTTCCTCTCCCGGTTTGCCGAAGAGGTCGGCAAGGATATCCGCGGGTTCACCCCGGATGCCCTGCTGACCCTGGAACAGTATCACTTTCCGGGCAACGTGCGCGAACTGGAGAACATCATCCAGCGGGGGGTGGTGCTGGCGGAGGGGGACCTGATCAACAGGGCGGACCTGGAACTCATGGAACCGGAGACCGCAACTGCCGCCGGGGGCCAGTATGTGCCGCAAACCCTTGACGAACTGAGGGAGACGAAGCGGCTTTTGCGGGACAAGGCAACCGGGCCGCTTGAAAAGGCGTTTGTGCTGCAGGCGCTGGAGCGGAACAACTGGAACATTACCCGGGCGGCCGAGGAGACCGGCATGCAGCGGCCCAATTTCCAGACCTTGATGAAAAAGCTGGGGATCTCATCCCGCAGTTACGTCAACGGCTGACGGTTCCACCGCGCTCGGATGCCTGCAGGGATCAGGTGCTGTTGTAGGATACCGGCAGGGTTATGGAGACCGTTGTGCCGCTGGCGACCTCGCTGGTAACCTGTATCTGTCCGCCGTGATTGTTGATGATCCCGTAGGAAACCGAAAGCCCGAGTCCGGTACCCCCCTCCTCCTTGGTGGTGAAAAACGGATCGAATATCCGGTCGAGTTCCTCCCGCGGGATGCCGCAACCGCTGTCGGTTATGTCCGCACAGACGGACATGCTATCGCCGCTCAGTCCCGTGGTTATCCTGATACTCCCCGCATCGGCGATCGCCTGGCTTGCATTCAGGATTATGTTGATGAAGACCTGCTCAAGCTGCCAGGGGTCGCTGAAGATGTGCGGCAGGTTCCGGTCGAAGTTCCGATCGATGGTGATGTTCTGGAAAATGGCCTGGTGCTCCAGCAGGGAGAGGGCTGATTCGATAATCGTGTTGAGTGAATTCCAGCAGTTCTCCGGCTTGTTCTCCCGGGAAAAATCGAGCAGTTGCCTGACGATGGAGGCGCATCGCTCCGTTTCAGTGATAATGATCCGCATGTCGTCATGCAGTTCGGGGGAGAAGCGTGCATCCTCCGAGATCAGGTTTGCGTACAGCAGTATGCCGGTCATCGGATTGTTGATCTCATGGGCAATGCCTGTTGCCATCTGTCCCAGCGAGGAGAGCTTCTCGGAACGTGCAAGCTGGGCATGCATCTGCCGGTTTTCCCGCGTCCGCTCCTCGACCCGCTCTTCCAGGGTCCTGTTCCACTCCGCCAGTTCGTCATGGGCTGTTTTCAGGGAGAGCGTCATACGGTTGAAGGATGCGGCCAGTTCCCCCAGTTCATCATGGGATGTGGGAATGAGCGTCGTTTCCAGGTTGCCGTCGGCCACCTTCTGGGTATGCTGCAGCAGTTCACTGATCGGCCTGTTGACAAGCCGCTGGGTGAAGATCGACAACAGCAGGGAGATGACGAGCAACAGGGCCATGGCCAGGAAGATGACCCAGGTCCGTGACCGGGTAAGCTGGTTCTGCATCGCTTCCAGGGAGACGACCACGTCGAGAATACCGAGGAACCTGTTTCCGGCCGGATGCATGTGGCAGGCTGCGGTTGCGCACCCCTCTTCGTTGAAGATGGCCTTGGACAGTCCGAGGACCTTCTTGCCGGCCTCGTTGGTGAACAGCCTGCTCCGGTCGATTGATGCGGGCTCCATGGGAGGACTGCTCCCGTCGTGGCAGGCGTTGCAGATTTCCGATCGCCGGTCCAGGACCGTTCCGATCTCCGCCGGGTTGGAGGAGAAGACAATCCGGCCGGCTCCGTTGATGAAGCGGATCGCCTCCACGTCCTCCTGGCGGGAGGCCTCCTTCATGACCAGGTAGGCTTCGTTGCGGTGGTTGAGCATCATCTGGCGGTTCGTTGCCCTGATAAGGGTCTCGCTCAGCCGCTCAGCGCTGTTGACCGTGTCGCGCAGGAGGAGTTTTTTCACCTCCCGTATGTTGAGATAGGCGTAAAGGAGCATGGTTGAGAGAACAACCAGGCAGGTCATGGTGATGATCTTGTAGGTCAGGCTGTGACGCATGGCTGTCCCAGGGAGATTCCCGGCAGTCGCCGTTCCTTTTTTCGGGGCGTTTTTGCTGGGAGGGTCTCTTTCAGATGCTAAAATATTAATAAATTTTAGTTATTGTAACTTTCGATTGCCTTTCGTCAATAGAATCTGCATCATTCATCTGTCCCCTCGCCGTTACTGCGCGTGAATTCAGCCGCGGTGGGAGAGAGCGATCTTCCGAAATCCGGTCCGGAGCATCTTATTATGTACAGAGCTGATGACAGGCAGGCCTATTTCCCCTATGCCGTGCAGATTCGCCGCAAGGCGTGGCAGCGTTTCACCCTGGGCGAACTGCATCGCGACATCCGTGAAAGCGGCAAGCCACGGATCATGTTCTTCCGCGGTCTTGCGGCACGCCTTGCCGCCGAGGGGCGCCCGGTAACCGCCGGGGAGCTCAACCTGTACGCCATGCAGCTGACAATTCAGCGTCACATCATCGGTCAGTATCTGGATCGCCAGTGTCCCGAGATCCTGCCGCGGCTTTTGGCGGAGAGCGGCATAAGCCCCGGCTCGGACGGACTGGCCGGACTGACCGCCGCGTTCTGCCGCCTCTTTCCCGGCGAGCCGTTTCTCGATCACCCCGAGCTGGACCCGGTCGCCTGGATAAGCGCCGCGGAGAACTCTGTCGACCGGGCACGGCTGCTGGCGGGGGAGATCCTTCTCCTGGCGGTGGCGGCGGAGAACAGGGCGCTGGACGGTTTCCGGGAGATTCTCGACTGGAAGGAGCTTCTGCTGACCAGCGATTGTTCCACCGTTGCCGAGGGTCTGGAGAGCCGGCTGGCAGACGCACCTCCGGTGGCAGGTCTCGGCGCACCACTGCCGGAGGTCCTCCGCCTTCCTCTGAAGGCCGCTCCCGATTCCCTTTTTGATCAGCTTCGCTACATGAAGGAACAGTGGGGGGATGCCATTCCGGCGGAGATCCTCCCGGAGATGCTCGCTGCCTTTGCCGTCATGGAGGAGGAGGGACGGATCTTCGCTCCCCGGGGGGAACCGGGCGGGGCTCCGGTGCTGGAGTTCGGCACAGTCGGCGGCCCCGGGATGGGGGGCGCAACCAACGACTATTACCCCGAGCCGGAGCAGTTCTCTCCCGATACCCACTGGATGCCCAACGTGGTCCTTCTGGCGAAGATGGTCTACGTCTGGCTCGGTCAGCTCTCCATCCGCTACGGCGAGGAGATCCACCGCCTCGACCAGATCCCCGATCTTGAGCTGGATCGCCTGGCCCGCTGGGGGGTCACCGGGCTCTGGCTGATCGGCCTGTGGGAGCGCTCCCCCGCCTCCCAGAAGATCAAGCAGTTCAGCGGCAACCCCGAGGCAATCGCCTCGGCCTACTCCCTCTTCGACTACACCATCGCTCGGGACCTGGGGGGGGAGGAGGCGCTCTGGAACCTGCGGGAGCGGGCGCTCCGGCGCGGCATCCGCCTTGCCAGCGACATGGTTCCCAACCACACCGGCCTCTTTTCCCGCTGGATCGTGGAACATCCCGACTGGTTCGTGCAGCTGGAGTACCCGCCGTACCCGGCATACCGGTTCACCGGCCCGGACCTGTCGTCATCCCACGAGATATCCCTGCATATCGAGGACGGTTACTGGGAGCGGCGGGACGCGGCGGTGGTCTTCAAGCATTACGATCACCGGGACGGCCGGACCCGCTACATCTACCACGGCAATGACGGCACCAGCACCCCCTGGAACGACACCGCCCAGCTGGATTACCTGAACCCCGAGGTGCGGGAGGCGGTGATGAACACCATCCTCCACGTGGCGCGCATGTTCCCCATCATCCGCTTCGACGCGGCCATGACCCTGGCGAAGAAGCACTACCAGCGGCTCTGGTTCCCCCAGCCCGGCCACAACGGTGTCCCCTCCCGGGGGGAGCGGGGAATGAGCCGGGAGCAGTTCGATGCGGCCATGCCGGAGGAGTTCTGGCGTCAGGTTGTTGACCGGGTGGCGGCCGAGGCGCCGGATACCCTCCTCCTCGCCGAGGCCTTCTGGCTGATGGAGGGGTATTTCGTCCGAACCCTGGGGATGCACCGGGTCTACAACAGCGCCTTCATGAACATGCTGAAGATGGAGGAGAACGCCAAGTACCGCCTGACGATCAGAAACGTGCTGGAGTTCAACCCGCAGGTGCTGCAGCGCTTCGTCAACTTCATGAACAACCCGGACGAGAAGACCGCGGTGGAGCAGTTCGGCAAGGAAACCAAGTACTTTGGCGCCTGTGTCCTCCTCGTCACCATGCCGGGACTCCCCATGCTCGGCCACGGCCAGGTGGAGGGGTTCCACGAGAAGTACGGCATGGAGTACAAGAAGGCCTACTGGGACGAGGCCGAGGACGAGCACCTGGTGCGTGAGCATGAGCGGCGCATCTTCCCGCTCATGCAACGGCGCTGGCTCTTTTCCGGGGCGGACAACTTCGTTTTCTACGATTTCCGGGTCGGTGACCATGTCAACGAGGATGTCTTCGCCTATTCCAACCGGGCAGGAGACCAGCGCGCCATCATCCTTTATCACAACCGCTTCGACACGACAGCAGGATGGATCCACTCCTCCACCTCCTTCGCGGTCAAGGGTGAGGGTGACAGGACCGAGCTGCGCCGCACCACCCTCGGCGAGGCTCTGGGGTTCAACAACGACGGCCGGCACTATTACATCTTCCGCGACAGCCTCGGCAGCGGTGAGTATATCCGCAACGGCCGGGAGCTGTGCGAAAAGGGGATGTTCGTGGAGCTGGAGGCCTACGGCTGCCATGCATTCCTCGATTTTCGCGAGGTCCGTGACGACGACTACGGCACCTGCGGCAGGCTTTGCCACCAGCTGGAGGGACGACCGGTCGAGTCTGTGGAGGACGAAGTCAGCCAGCTCCGCCATGCCGACCTGATTCAGCGGTACCGGCTGCACCTCGAGCGTCACGGCGGACTGCTCACGAGCATCTGCGATGCCGTTTCTGCCGATGCCATTGCTGCTGAGACGGAGAAGTTTGCCGCTGATCAGGAGGCGTTTTTCGACGCGGTTGCATCCCGTGCGGCGCTTGGCGAAACCGGCGAGCATCTCATGCCGCAGCTCCGTGCGGAACTGAAGCTGCTGGAAAGCGAAGCCGGCAATGCCGTGTCCCTGCTGGGGATGCGTACCGCCCGCCTGCTTGCCTTTGCCTGGCTTACCCTGCACAGGCTCGGAGAGCTTGGCGGAGCGGAAGGGAGTGGCGGGGCGGCTGAACTGGTGGCCCGTTTCGGCCTTGCCCGTCCGCTGGAAGAGGAGCTGTTCGGCGAGGTTACCGACGAAGACGACCAACTGGCCGGACTGGATGTCCCGTCGGTCATGGCCCTCTTCCGGCTGCTGCTCCGCTGGCAGGATTTCCTTCCGCGGTTCGGGGATTCGCCCCGGCAGGCGCTGGCCCTCCTGCTGGCCGACCGCGACG